>Ga0315912_10002107_pt1 | contig 22037 bp, 19 predicted proteins | sample VfabasoilMG_FD_204469 | JGI IMG/M metagenome (GOLD analysis project Ga0315912, IMG submission 204469) | Garden soil microbial communities collected in Santa Monica, California, United States - V. faba soil | ecosystem: Environmental > Terrestrial > Soil > Garden | place: USA: California...
CAACGTCGCGCTGCTGACCGCGATTTGTTTCTTCGTTCTCCGACTCGCGGTGCGCTCGCCACGCGCGGTGGCCGGCCTGACATTAGCGATCACGCTGGCCTACGGCCTCATCGTCGGCGGCGATCCTTCGGTCAGCCGGGCGGTGACGGCCGCCGCACTCTTTCTTGGTGCCGCGATCGTCGGGCTCGTGCCATCGCCACTCGCCACGCTGCGGACCGCGGCGTGCCTGCTGACGATCGCCGATCCTCTGATGGTTTCGGATGTCGGCGCGTGGTTGTCGTTCGGCGCGACGCTCGGCATTCTCGTGCTGGCGAATCGCTTCGTGATCATGTTCGTGTCGCCCGAGCGATCGGGCTGGCGCCGTGCTGTCAGGCCCCTCGTGGTGCTGATCGCCGCCACACTGTCGGCTGAATTGGTGTTGGCGCCAATCGCAGCAGCCGTCCTCGGTCGCGTCACGCTCGCCGGTCTGCTGCTCAATCTGATCGCGATTCCGGCGATGGCCGTTGTGGAGATCGCGGGACTCGTTGTGGTCGTGCTGGGCGCGATGTGGCCGGCGCTGGGCGATCTCAGCGCGAGCGCCGCGTCGATGTCGGCCAACCTGCTCCTGTCGTCCGGTGCGCTGACTGAGTGGTGGCCCTGGCTGTCGTGGCGCGTGCCCGGTGTGTCCATGGCGTGGATCGCCGTGTATTACACGGCCGCGGCGCTGCTCGTGTTTGTCCCGCTCTCGAAACTTCGCAGGCGGCTTGCGACAGGCGCAGCGGCCGCCGCGCTCATCGTGACGTTGTGGGCGCCAGACCTGCAGCGCCGTCGGCCCCCAGCCGGCCACTTGCGCATTTCCCTGATCGATGTCGGCCAGGGCGACGCGATCCTGGTGCAGTCGCCGTTCGGCCAGGCGCTGCTCGTCGATGCCGGCGGAGGGCCAGGCAGTTACGACATCGGCACGCGCGTTGTCACGCCGGCAGTGTGGTCACTCGGTGACCGCGCGCTGACGTGGCTCGCCGTGACGCACGGCGATCGCGATCACGTTGGCGGCGCAACCGGCGTCGCGGATGATCTGGATCCCCGCGAGATCTGGGAAGGCGTCCCGGTTCGGTCCGCGCCCGACCTGGCTCGGCTGCGGCAACTCGCTTCGGCCCGGGGGATTGTCTGGCGATCCATCCGCGCCGGCGCGCGCGTCACCATGGGTTCGCTCGAGATTGACGCAATCCATCCACCCGAGCCGGAGTGGGAACGGCCCAAGGTGCGCAATGACGACTCGCTTGTCTTGCGCATTCGCTATGGCCGCGTGGACGCGGTCCTCACCGGGGACGCCGGCGCGGAATTCGAGCACCAGCTGCCGCCTGATCTGGGCGCTTCACCAATTCGCATCCTGAAAGCGGGTCATCACGGGAGCCGCACGGCGACGAGTGATCTCCTGATTCGCGCGATGCGGCCGCAAGTGGCGCTCATCAGCGTTGGCCGCGGCAATCTGTTCGGGCATCCGTCAGCGGACGTGATCGCCCGGCTCGAAGCCGCGGGCGCGGAAGTGTTCCGGACCGACCGCGATGGGGCCATCAGCGTCGAGACCGACGGCGCGACGGTGTGGATCCTGACGGCGTTGGGACGGCGCTTGACGATGGTTTCGCCTCCGCCGCTTTGATCTGTTGCCAGGCGGCTTCCATCTCGTCGAGCGTCGAGTCATGCACGGTGCGGCCGCGCGCGGCCAGGTGATCCTCGACCAATCCAAATCGCGCCGTGAATTTGTCGTTGGCGGCGCGCAGGGCGGATTCCGACTCGAGACCCAGCTTTCGCGACAAGTTCGAGAGCGCGAACAGCAGGTCGCCGAGTTCCTCGGCGGCCCGGGCGGGATTTTCGTCCAGCGCCGCGCGCAGTTCGCGCACCTCTTCCTCGATCTTGTCCATCACGTTCGATGCGGTCGGCCAGTCGAATCCCACCGCGGCCGCGCGCGTGCTGATCTCGTGCGCGCGTAACAGGGCCGGCAGCGCGCGAGGCACACCAGTGAGCACGCCCGGCCTGGTGCCGGCATCGGTCTGTTCACGAGCCTTCAGCTTTTCCCACTGAACCAGCACCGCGTCGGCGGAGCGGAGCCCCTTACGCCGGCGCGCGGCCGTGAGCGGGTGTCCCGACGGTGTGAAGACGTGCGGATGCCGCCGGATGAGCTTGTCGATGATCGACTGGACCGAGGCCGCAATGTCGAAGCGTCCTTCTTCAGCCGCGATCTGGGCCTGGAAGACGCACTGGAACAGCACGTCGCCCAATTCGCCGCCGAGTCCGTCGAGCCCACTCAGATCCCCGCGATCGATCGCGTCCAGCGCTTCGTACGTTTCTTCGAGCAGGAACGGCCGGAGTGATTGCGGTGTCTGTTCACGGTCCCACGGACAGCCTTCCGGCGATCGCAGCGTGGCCATGATGCGCACGAGGCGGGCGAACGCGCGTCCGGCGCGCGCGGCTCGAGCCGTGTCCGCCGCACGATTTCGTGCGGTACGCGGCGCCGGGCGTCGGGACTTCGCGGCTCGTGTCACCGCGCTATGTTACATTCGACCTCCGTGCGCGTGCGTTTTCTCGGCACGGGGACGTCACACGGCGTGCCCATGATTGGCTGCGACTGCGCGGTGTGTCGATCCACGGACACCCGCGACAACCGGTCGCGTCCCTCCATCGTCGTGGAAACCGACGATGGGATGAGTGTGCTGGTGGACACGACGCCGGATTTGCGGACCCAGGCGCTGCGGCACGACGTGCGGCGCATCGACGCCATTCTGTTTACCCACGCGCATGCCGACCACCTCATGGGCCTCGACGAAGTCCGTCGTTACAACTGGCTGGCCCGGCAGCCGATGCCGGTGTTCGGCGACGCGGCGACGTTGCGCGAGGTGCGCCGGACGTTTGCGTACATCTTCGCGGCCGACGCGCCCGCGGGTGGCGGTGTTCCGGATGTGCGGCTGTTCCCGATTGCGGGCGAATTCTGCCTCGGTCGTCAGACGATTCAGCCCATTCCAATTCGCCATGGCCACTGGACTATTCTCGGATTCCGGTTCGGCCGGTTTGCGTATCTGACGGATTGCAACGGGATTCCGGACTCGTCGATAGCGTTGCTGCAGGGGCTGGACTGTCTTGTCCTGGATGCACTGAGACGCCGGCCACATCCCACGCACTTCACCATCGACGAGGCGGTGCAGATGGCGACGCGCATCGGGGCCGGCCGCACTTACTTCACGCACATCGCGCATGATTTGCCCCACGCGGAAACGTGTGCCGGACTGCCCGCTGGCATGACGCTGGCCCACGACGGCCTGCTGGTCGAGGTCGCCTGATGGACGTGATCTACTTCCCGGACTCGCCGCCGCCGGCCTGGCCGGCTCCCATCGCGGCACTCGGCAACTTCGATGGCGTGCATCGCGGGCATCAGGCGCTGATTGAGCAGGTGCGGCATCGGGCCGCTGAGCGAGGCGGCACGCCGGTGGCGATGATTTTCGATCCGCATCCCTCGCAGGTGCTGCGCCCCGAAAAGGCGCCGTCGCTGCTGATGACCCTGGATCAAAAAATCGAGGCGTTTCGCCAGGCCGGCCTGGGTGGCGTGGCGATCGTGCGATTCACGCACGCGTTGTCGCGATGGGAACCTGAGGCGTTCGTCGAAAAGGTTCTGATCGAATGGCTGCGCGTGTCGGAGGTCTGGGTCGGCGAGAATTTTCTGTTTGGCCGAGATCGCACCGGCACGTTCACGCTGCTACGCGCGCTCGGCCAGGACCGCGGGTTCCGGACCGAGATGATCGACCCGGTCCTGTACAAGGACTTCGTCGTTTCGAGCAGCCGGGTGCGGCGGCTGATCGGCGAGGGACGGGTGGACGAGGCGGCGGCGCTGCTCGGGCACCCGTACATGATTGATGGGGTCGTCATACGGGGCGATGGACGCGGTCGCGAACTGGGCGTCCCCACTGCGAACCTGAAGACTGAAAATGCGCTGATGCCGGCGAATGGCATTTACGTCACGCTGGCACGGGTGGCCGGGGTGTGGCATCCCGCCGTGACGAGCGTGGGGGTCCGGCCGACAATTGGCGACGGCAAATTCACGGTCGAGACATTTCTGTTGGATGGCCCGCATGAACTCTATGGCGAACCCCTGACGGTCGCGTTCGTCAAATGGCTTCGGGCCGAGCGGAAGTTCGACGACCTGCCGGCCCTGGTCGCCCAGATGGCCCTGGACTGCGACGACGCCCGAAGCGTGCTCGTCAAGAGTGCGATCTAAAAAGGGCAAAGGGCAGACGTTGACTGGCCAAAGGGCTGATAGAATCCGGTGACACGAATGGTCGACGCGTTTACGTTGCAAATTTCCGTTGAAGGGCCATACCGGGATCTGGCGCCTGAGGTGGCGACCCGGTATGCAGAACTCGCGGGCGGATCGTCAGCCGACGGCGCGGCGTTCGGCGCATCGCTGGCGTCGGCCATCGATCGGCTGGTCTCCGGCGCCGGTCCCGAGGATCACCTGGAGATGGCGTTCGTGCCGGGCGATGCCGGCGTGCACGTCGATTTGTCCTGCAACGGCCGCAAGGAAACCGTGACGGTGAAGATTTCGGTCGCCAAGCATTAGCGTGCTGGATGACCCGCGTCAGTTCGTGCCTTGCTTCTGACTTCTAACTTCTGACTTCTGACTTTCCCATGCGTCTCCATAACACCCTCACTCGCTCCGACGAGGAGTTCGTACCGGCCGATGGCCGGACGGTCCGCATGTACTCGTGCGGGCTGACGGTGTATGCGCGGGGACACATCGGCAACTTCCGCACCTTCGTGAGCCTGGACGTCCTGCGCCGCACGCTACGGCACCAGGAAGGCTACGCGATGCACCACGTCATGAATTTCACGGACGTGGACGACAAGACGATCAAAGCGTCGACCGAGGCCGGCGTCTCGCTCCGGGAGTACACAGACCGCTACGTCGCGGCGTTCCACGAGGACGCGGCGGCCATGGGGCTGGAACCGGTGGAGGAGAACCCGCGCGCGACCGACGAATCGAATCTGCGGGCGATGGTGGAAATGGTCCAGGCGCTCCAGGCGCGCGGGCACGCGTATGTCGCGGACGGGTCGGTGTATTTCCGCGTGGCGTCCCTGCCGTCCTACGGTCAACTGGCGCGGCTCGATGCCGAGGGGATGCTCGCGGGCGCCCGGCTCGATGCGGACAATCAGTCGAAGCAGGATCCGCGCGACTTTGTCTTGTGGAAAGCGACCAAGCCCGGCGAACCCACGTGGGATTACGGCTGCGGGCCCGGCCGCCCGGGTTGGCATATCGAGTGCTCGGCGATGGCGCTGCGCGTGCTGGGCGCGCCGCCGATCGACATCCACGGCGGCGGCATCGACCTGATCTTCCCGCATCACGAGAACGAGATCGCGCAGGCCGAAGGCGCGACCGGCAAGCCGTTCGTCCGCTTCTGGGTCCACGTCGAGTTCCTCAATCTCGACAACGAGAAGATGTCGAAATCGCTCGGCAACGTGTTCACGGTGCGCGACATTCTCGACAAGGGCTACCGGGCGTCGGCGCTGCGTTATCTGTTGATTTCGGTGCACTATCGCAAGCAGCTCACCTTCAATTGGGATGTGCTGGCGCAGGCGGAAGCGGCCGTGACGCGGCTGTCCGATTTTCTCGCGCGCGTGGACGCCGTCCGGGGAGGCAGCGCGCATCCCGAAATTGAGAGCCGCGTGGCCCGCGCACGCGAGGAGTTTCGCGCGCACATCAGTGCGGATCTCAACGTGCCGGGCGCGCAGGGCGTGATCTTCGAGCTCGTCCGCGACATGAACGCCGCGATGGATCAGCGCCAGGTCGGCGAAGCGGATGCGCGCGTGATTCGTGAGGCGTTCGACGCGTTCGACCTCGTGCTGGGGGTCCTGGCACTTCGCCGTGCGGAGGACGCGAAGCCGCCCGTGCCGGCCGAAGAAATCGACGCGCTGATCGAAGCGCGGCGCGAGGCGCGGCGTGCGCGCAACTTTGCGCGGGCCGATGAGATCCGCAAGGACCTCGAGGCGCGTGGGATAATCCTCGAGGACAGCGCGACGGGTACGCGCTGGAAACGGAAGTAAACCGCACCATGCGCCAGGCCCCAAATCTCAAGATGCCGCTGCCGGGCCCCAAGGCCGCCGCCATCATTGCGCGCGACTCGAAGGTCGTGTCGCCGTCCTACACACGCGACTATCCGTTCGTCATGGCGAAAGGCGAGGGCGCGGTTGTCGAAGACGTGGACGGCAACGTCTTTCTCGACTGCGCCGCCGGCATCGCCGTGAACGGCACCGGCCATTCGCATCCGGACGTCGTCAAGGCGATCACCGACCAGGCGCAGAAATATCTGCACATGTCCGGCACGGATTTCTATTACGAGCCGCAGGTGGCGTTGGCCGAGGAGATGGCGAAGATCGTGCCGGTAGGCGGTGGCACGGGCCAGGTCCGATCGTTCTTCAGCAATTCCGGTGCCGAAGCGGTCGAGGCCGCGCTCAAGCTGGCGCGCTACTCGAGCAAGCGCTACAACGTCATCGCGTTTCTCGGATCGTTTCACGGCCGCACCGCCGGCGCGATGTCGGTGACCTCGTCCAAATTCGTCCAGCGCCGCGGCTTCGGCCCGATGATGCCCGGCGTGTACCACGCGCCCTACGCCAACTGCTACCGCTGTCCCGTCGGTCTCAAGCCCGAGACCTGCCAGGCCGAGTGCCTCGGCTTTGTGGAAGAACAGATTCTGGTGCACCTGGTCTCGCCCGATGAAGTGGCGGCCGTGCTCGTGGAGCCGATTCAGGGCGAAGGCGGCTACGTGGTGCCGGCCCGCCAGTTTCATCAGCGGCTGCGCGAACTGACCAGCCGGCACGGCATGTTGCTGATCGCCGACGAAGTGCAGTCCGGGATGGGCCGCACGGGCCGGATGTTCGCGTGCGAACATTTTGGTCTGGATGTCGACATCGTGACGGTGGCCAAGGGCATCGCGTCGGGCCTGCCGCTCGGCGTCACGTGTGCGCGCGCCGATGTCATGACGTGGCCGCCCGGAGCGCATGCCTCGACGTTCGGCGGCAACCCGGTGAGCGGTGCCGCGGCGCTCGCGACGATCAAGATTCTGAAGGACGGCCTCATCCGCAATGCCGAGGTCGTCGGGGATTACCTGCTCGGCCGCCTGCGCGGGCTCATGGACAAGCACGCGATCATCGGGGATGTGCGCGGTAAGGGCCTCATGATTGGCGTGGAACTCGTGCGCGATCGCGTAACCAAGGAACGCGCGTCTGACGAACGCAACCGCGTGGTCCAGGAAATGTTCAACCGCGGGGTGCTGATCCTCGGCGCCGGCCGCAACGCCATCCGCTTTGCACCGCCCTTGGTCCTGACGAAAGACCAGGCCGATACCGTGGTGTCGCTGTTTGACGAATCGCTTGGGGCGCTCAAGACGTAGTCAGCGCTTCGGCCACCACAGGATCAGCCGGCTCGTCCGCCGCCGATACGCGAGGTAGTCCGGGTCGGCGCCCCATTTCGCCTGCGCGCTCTTTTCCAGCGTCGGAATGCCGGTCCCGAAGAGCAGTAGTCCCGTGATCGCCAGTGGCCCGGCCAGTCCCATCACCACCCACCAGCCCAGGTCAGGCAACACGAAGACGAACAGGCCCCACCAGCACAGCAACTCGCCGAAGTAATTCGGATGGCGGCTGTAACGCCAGAGCCCGCTCGACATCCAGCGCGACCGCCGACCGGCGAGGCTCTTCGCACGATACTTTTGAATGTCGGCGATGGTTTCGATGATCAGGCCGGCCAGCCAGATTAGTGCGCCGCCCGTCATCCACACGCTCCAGGTGCGGCCCGTTCCCGCCCTCGCGAACCACACGATCGTCGGCAGCATGATCACCCACACCGCGACGCCCTGGAAGAACCAGAACTGCGCGAACTTCAGCGGGTGTTCGCGAATGCCGTCGAATCGCGGGTCGCGCTGAATGTGCAGAATGCGATAGAGCAGGTACGCCGCCAGCCGAACCCCCCATGCGACGACCATCACGGCGAGCGCGGTCGCCGGCCAGCGGGGTTCGCGGGCCTGGCCGAACAAAATCATCGCCAGCACGACGAAGGTGAGGCCGTACGACAGGTCGGTGACCTTGTCCGTGCGAAGCGTGGCCGCGACGACGAAGAACGCGGCCTGAATCACCAGACTGAAACCCAGGGTGAGCGCGAGGTCGTGCGTCATGTGCGCCTCCGCCGTGATCGAATGCGCGTCATGGCAGCGTCAGCACCAGCACCAGCAGCGCCACATATCCCGCCAGATACCAGCGAAACTGTCGCGCCATGCGGCGCTCCTCGGGTGTCTGGAAATAGCGGTTCGTGAAGAGCGCCGCAATGTCGTGCCCAAACCATGGCAGCACGTTGATCTTCCACCCGCTCATTCGATACACGGTGGAACGCCAGCGGTAGCGTAACCGCCACAGCGGCAGTCCGTAGATCAGAAACACGGCGAACAGCGCGACCCTCACCGGACGTCATCGACGATGCGGGCGATCATGGTCTCCAGCGAGGACCCCCGAGGAAACAGCATCAGGCGCGCCGTGCCGGTTTTTCCGGACGGCACACCCTGACCGCCCACAAACAGACGGCCGACCGATGACTCAAACAGCGTCGCAACGGCGCGCTGATTTCGCTTGAACACGGTCTGGCGCGTAACGGACAACAGCGCCGCGCTCGCCCGCGATTTGCGACAGGCGCGCGCGAGCTCCTCGATCGGCAGCGTCGCCCCCAGATACGTGACGCGCACGCCATGTCGCGCGAGGTGCCAGGCGACGATGAGCAGGCCGAGTTGATGATCCTCGTCCGGAAAACACGCCGCCACGACGCGCGGCGCGGCGGCATCCGGCGGCTGCGCAGCCTCGAGCAGCCGGCCGACCCGATGCAGAAACTGATCGGTGGCGAGATGCTCACTGGCGACCGAGCAGCGGCCGGCCTTCCAGAGCGTGCCAATCTCGATGGCGGCCGGCTCGATGACGTCGGCTACCGCACGGTCCGGAGTCAGCGCCGCAAACGTCTCGTCGAGCGTGGCGGACAGCGCCCGGCCATCCAGGGCGATGGCCGCGGCGACCACGCGCTTCCGCCGCTCCCGGGCGCCGCTCTGCCCGTGACCGGGGGTCTTGGACGTCGCGTGTGCGCCCTCGATTGCAACGAGAGGATCGTCGGCATGCCCGCCGAGAAGCGCGTCGCGGCCGCCGCGCGCAATCTCCCCAATCGTGCGGCCCTCATCGACGAGTGATCGGACGCGCGTCAGCACGGCCAAGTCGTCATCCGAATACAGGCGCTGGCGTCCGTCTCCACGGTCCGGCACAAGGAGGCCGAACCTCCGTTCCCACGCGCGCAACAACAGGGGGGAAAACCCGGTGAGGCGGGAGAGCGTGCCGATCTTGTAGGGCCCCTTCATGCGGCATCCACGCGCGGGTGCCGGGACTGTGCCGGACCGCGTTCCAGAAGGTAGTGTCCGACGAGCCATTCGCGCCCGTCGCGGAAGTTGAACAGTTCGGCGCAGGCCATAAAGAACACGCGCCAGCGCTCGAACCAGCGTGCTGATTCGGCCGATCCGTACGTGCGGACGAAGACGGGCATGAGATCCGCGCGCGCCGCGTCCAGGTTCGCCAACCACGCATTGGCGGTCCTCGCGTAGTGCGTGCCGTTCCAGTGCCAGCGCTCGTGCACGTGCACGTGATCCTGGAAGTCGAAGAGCAGGGTCTCGCTGGGCATCACGCCTCCAGTGAAGAAGTGCCGGCCCATCCAGTTGCCGGGTCCATCGGTCGCATAAGGATAGGCGAACGTGCGATGGCAGAAGATGTGGACAAATAATTTGCCGTCCGGCCGCATCAGGCCCGCGATGCGTTCCAGCAACGCGCGGTAGTTGTGCATGTGCTCGAACATCTCCACGGAGACCACGCGATCGAACCGGCGACTCGTGGTGAAGGTGTTCATGTCCGCCGTCATGACCTCGAGGTTCAACAGGCCCCGATCGGCTGCGCGGTCCTGAATGAACTGACGCTGTCGGTGCGAATTGGAAACCGCGACGATGCGGCTGGCGGGGTAGTGCTCGGCCATCCACAGGGTCAGCGAACCCCAGCCGCAGCCAAGTTCGAGAATGTCCTGGCCGTCGGCGATCTGCGCACGCTCGCACGTCACGGCCAGCGCGGCGGCCTCGGCGTCTGCAAGCGTGACAACGCCCTCGGGCCAGTAGGCGCTGCTGTATTTCAGATGAGGCCCCAGCGCGCGTGCGAACAGTTCAACGGGCGCCTCGTAGTGCTGCTCGTTGGCCTTCTCGGGTTGCAGCGCAATCGGACCAGTGCGCATCGACTCGAGTAACGCCTCGTGTCTCGCCCGCGCGCCCTTGGGGCCGCCCGCGCCGGATTCGCGAAGCCGGTCGGCGCAGATCCGGCGGATGCCCATCCGGATGAGCGCGTCCGGCACCAGACCGCGTTCGGTCGCGCCGATTGCCAAAGCGAGGACACGATCGATCATGACCGGCCTCCGGCGTCCACGCGATCTGACGTCCACACGACCTGCACCAGTCCCGTCGTCCGTTCGGCGAAGCCCGCTTCGCACGATGCCAGGTAGAGATCCCACCGACGGACGAACTCCTCCGGGTAGCCGAGCTCCCGGACGTCATCGATCCGTGCGAAAAAGTTCGACCGCCACGATCGGAGCGTCCGTGCGTAGTGCGGGGTCAAGTCCTCGACGGACTCGGGCCGAAGTGTCCCGGTTCGCGCGGCGGACGCCTGCATCGCGCCGACGCTGACCAGCGAACTGCCTGGAAACACATCCAGTCGAATGAAATCGACGGAACGGAGGTAGCTGTCGTAGCGCGCGTCCGGCACGGTGATCGCCTGAATCGCCAGGCGGCCGCCGGGTCGGACCAGGCGCGCGCACTGCGCGAAGAACGTGTCCAGAAAGCCGGCGCCAACCGCCTCGATCATTTCGACCGACACGAGCTTGTCGTAGGTGCCCGTGAGGTCCCGATAGTCTGCGAGGAGCACGGTCACGCGGTCGGTCAGACCCGCCTCAGCGACTTTGCGCGAGGCCAGGTCGAATTGCTGCCGCGAAATCGTCGTGGTCGTGACTCGACAGCCGTAGGTGGACGCGGCGACGACCGCGAAGGCGCCCCAGCCGGTCCCGATCTCCAGCAGATGATCGGTTGGCTGGAGATCGAGTTTGCGGCACAGACGGTGAATTTTCGCGAGGGACGCCTCGGCGAGCGAGGCGGTGTCGGACTCAAACACCGCGCAGGAGTACGTCATGGTCTCGTCGAGAAACAGGCGGAAGAAGGCATTGCCGAGGTCGTAGTGGGCGCCGATGTTGCGACGACTGCCGTATCGCGTGTTGCGCCGTGCCCAGTGGGCCATCGCGAAGAACGGCTTCGTGAGGCGAGCCCAGCCGCGCTCGAGCCCGTCGGCGACGTCGAGATTGCGCGCGAGAATGCGACAGGCAGCCGTCAGATCGTCGGATCGCCATTCGCCGCGCACGTACGACCGTGCCGCCCCGAGCGTGCCGCCCGTCACGAGATGACGGAAGGCCGGGGCGTCCATGAAGACAGTGGCCGTCAGATCGTCGGACGACCCGTAGGTCCGTGTCCCCATCGGACCGACGACCGTCAGCCGGCCGTGTCGCAGGCCCTTCAACTGGCGGTCGATCAGCTGATAGGCCCAGCGATCGGACCACGATGGCCGCGCGTCGGTTGCGACGTCGGCGGCGGATTGGGCGAGTGCGTCTTTCATCGAAGCTCCTCTGGTTCGGCCGGCACAGCCGCGCCGCGCTGGTCGTCGGTGGGGTGCGGATGGTACGGCGTACCTTTCAGCCACAGCCTGAAGGCCTGCCAATAAATGCCCGCGATCACTTGCGCCGTCATCAGTGGATAGCGCGTCAGCACACGCGCGAGTTCCTGGCCGGTGATTGGCCGGCGGGCGAGCGTGAGCGTGGCGTCGAAAACCGGACGCCCGGCGGAGAGGTTGACCATGTGGACGGTCAACCGATCCGCCGGATCGCTGAAGCGCCAGTCGTAGTCGATGTCCATCGGCATGAACGGCGACACGTGGAACGCCTTGCGAAGCAGGTAGCGCTTGGAGCCGTTCGCGTCGTTCCCCGGTAGCACGTAGCAATGCCGTTCGCCCCAGGGTGTATTGCTGACCTCGGCCACGATCGCTTCCACGCGCGCTCCGGACGGATCGAAGCAGTAATAGAAACTCACTGGATTCATCGCGTAGCCGAAATAGCGGAGGTGGGTGAGCAGCCGAATGGGCCCGTCGGGACGCATTCCTGTGCGGGACGCGACCAGGTCCCGGACGGCGGCGTCGAGTGGCTGCGCCGGATCTCCCAGGTGATCCGCGCGCTTGAACCAGGCGAGCGCGGGATGGTGAGCCGACCACAGCCAGCGATGACGGAACACGATGTCGAGTTCGGCTAGATCCAGGTACAGCTGAAAGATTGGGTACGTGAACTCGTGAGGCTTCGGCGAAAACCGCCGATGCCGCAGCCGGCCCACGTAAATCGCGCTGTTCATGCCGCCAGGCTCCGTGCGAGCGTCTCAGCGACCGCCAGGCCACTGCGAACGCCGTCTTCATGGAAACCGTAGCCCCAGTAGGCGCCGCAAAATGACGTCCGGTTCACATCGATCAATTCGGCGTGGCGCCGCTGCATCGCATCCCGCCCCGGCATGAAGGTGGGATGCTCGTAGACGAACCGCGCCAGCACATGCTCAGGCCGCACGCGGCCGTGGTCGTTCAACGTGACATTAAAGAGATGAGGCGCACGCAGGCCCTGTAGACGATTCATCTGGTAAGTCACTGAGACTGTGTCGCGGTCGGTGGCCGGCACCGTGTAGTTCCAGCTGGCCCAGGCCCGCCGGCTGCGAGGCAGTAGCGACGGATCGGTGTGCAACAGGACGTCGTTCCGCTGATAGGGGAACGCGCTCAGCACCTCCCGCTCCACGCGGGACGGATCCGCCAGCATCGTCAGCGACTGATCCGCATGGCAGGCAAGAACCACATGATCGAATGCCGCGTCCGCGCCGGTGTGATCGGTGATCGTGACGTGACCGGGCGATCGACGAACCCGCCGCACCGCGTGGCCCAGTCGTACCTCCCCGGTGAATCGCGCGAGCAGTGCTTCGACATATCGCCGCGAGCCGCCGGTGACCACGCGCCAAACCGGTTGTCCGGTGAGCTGCAGCAGCGCGTGGTTGCGGAGGAATTCGATTACGAATCGCATCGAGAACTCACGGAAGCGCGACGGAGGACAGGACCACAGCGACGCGCCGAGTGCCAGCAGGTATTCGTCCGCAAACGCCGGCCGATAGCGGTGGTGCTCGAGATACTCGCCGACGGTGACCTGGTCGCCCGGCAGGGGACCGGACGCGGCCTCACGGTTGAATCTGATCACGTCGCGGATCATGCCGGCGAACGCCGGTCGCACGAGATTGCGGCGCTGCGCGAACACGGCATTCAACGACCGACTGCCGTACTCGAGACCGGATCGCTCGGATCGCACGCTGAAGTCCATGACCGTGGGATGTGACGGCACCTGGAGCTCGTCGAGCAGCTGCGTGAAGAGCGGGTAGTGCTGGTGATTGAACACGATGAAGCCGGTGTCGATGGCGTAGCGCGTGCCACATACGTCCACGTCCACCGTGTGCGTGTGCCCGCCGGCGTACGCGCCCGCTTCGAAGATCGTCACGGCGTGACGATCCTGGAGGCGATGGGCGGCGGTCAGTCCGGCGATGCCGGAGCCGATGATGGCAATGCGCATAGGCAGTCTTGACGGATACTAAATCTATACATAATATATACAATACATGAACACTGGGTCAAGCCTCGTCGAGCCACTCCGCCCCGTCACCCGCCAGGGCTTCGTCTCCCGCCTCCTCCTCGCGGACGCGCAGCCCGGCCCCGGAGTCGTTCGGTTTCGGGCGGAGGCCGTGTTGCCCGCGACGCTCGATCGCACGTGGGCGTTCTTCTCGGATGCGGCAAACCTCGAGCAGCTCACGCCCCCGTGGATTCACTTCCGCTTTCTCACGCCCATGCCGGTCGTCATGCGGGAAGGACTCGAGATCGACTACCGCATCGCGATCTACGGCGTGCCCGTGCCCTGGCGATCGCGCATCGATGTGTGGGAGCCCGGCGTCCGGTTTGTGGACCGACAGCTCGTGGGTCCGTACCGCTGGTGGCGCCACGAGCATCGGTTCGAGGCGGTCGCATCGGGGACCCGCGTCGTCGACGAGATCGCATTCGTCCCGCGACTCCGGTGGGTCAGTGGCGCGCTCGTGCGTCGGGATGTCGCACGGATCTTCGGCTACAGGCAACAGGCGCTCGCGCGCGTTTTTGGCGGCGGCGGTGCGGCATGAGCCGCGCGCTTGCGTTCCTCGCGCTGTGTGCGGCGCTGTCGGCGCCAGCGACGGCTGTCGCGCAGGACACCGCCGGTGCCGGCACGGTCTCGGGCACCGTCGTCAGCGCCGCTGGCGTGGCCGAACTCGCGGTCACCGTCTGTTTGGCCGGCACCACGCGCTGCGCCCTGACCGATGAGCGGGGACATTTCCGGCTCGCCGACGTGCGGCCCGGCACCTATCAAATCGAGCTGACGCCGGCCGGCGGCTCGCGCATCCTCATCGCCCGAATCGACGTGCGAGCCGGTTTCGATACCGAGGTCGCGTTGTCGCTGCCGGTGCCGGGCATGGTGAAGGAGACGGTCACCGTGACCGCCTCGGCGTTCGTACCGGTAGAAGAGATTAAGACGTCGGCATTCCTGATCCAACGTGACGAGATCCGATCAAGCGCGGGGGCGTTACAGGATGTCTCGCGATACGTGCAGGCGCTTCCGGGCGTTGGCTTCGGCGCTTCAGACTTTCGCAATGACCTGGTGGTGCGCGGCGGCAGCCCGCTCGAGAATCTGTTCATCGTCGACAACGTGGAAATTCCGAACATCAACGCGTTTGCGAATTTCTCATCGGCGGGCGGCACCGTCAGTCTGATTGATGCGGCGCTGATCCAGGACGTCACGTTTCTGACCGGGGGGTATCCGGCGTCGTACGGCAACCGGGTGTCGAGCGTGTTGCAGGTGACTCAGCGGGAAGGGGATCGCGAGCGGCTGCGCGGACGCGCGACCGTCGGGTTCGCGGGCGCCGGCGCGGTTTTTGAAGGACCGATAGCCGGCCGCAAGGGGTCGTGGGTGGTGTCGTGGCGCCGCAGCTTCCTCGATCTCTTCAGTGACGACGTCGGCATCGGCGGCGTACCGGTGTTGTACACGCTGAATGCCAAGGCCGTGCTGGACCTCACGCCGCGAGATCGGCTGTGGGCAGTGAGCGTGTCGGGCAAGGACCGGATTCGCCTCGGGCTCACGCCGAACACCGATCCCCTCGAGCCTCTGGCTGACTTCGACATCCAGTACCGTGGCTGGCGCAGTGCGAATGGCGCCAACTGGCAGCGCCTGCTGGGGCGCGGCGTGAGTCTGCTTGGAGTGACGCATTCCATGGCCAGCGTCGATTCGCAGGTCAAGGATCTGCTGCGCGATGGTGTGCCGCCGGTCGACACGACGGTCGACGACGCCATCGCTGCGGGTCCTGTGGTGTTTCGGGAGGGATCGCGCGAGGCCGAGACGACGGTCAAATACGACGTGACGACCTACCTGCCGGTCGCGGGTAAGATGCAGGTGGGCGGCGCGGCGAAGCTGTTCCAATTGCAGTACGACACGGCTGCACCGCTGGGCAGCGGGAGTCCGTTCGCCTACGAGGAAGGGGTCAACGCGTTCGACCTGCAGCGCACGTTCCGCACTTACCAGATCGGCGCGTACGCGCAGGCCACGACCGACCTGACGTCGAGAATCAGTTTGACGTGGGGTGCGCGGTTCGACCGGTTCGCGTATCTGGGCGAGTCGCGCATCGGTCCACGTCTGGGGCTCAGCGTGCGCTTGAGTAAACGTGCCACGTGGCGCGCCAGCGCAGGCCGGTATTATCAGCAGCCGCCGTTCCTGTTTCTGACGGCATTTCCGGAAAACGCGAATCTCGATCCGCTGCGGGCCGATCATCTGGTGACCGGGGTCTCGTTTGAACTCTCTCCGAGCTCACGATTCTCGGCCGAGGTGTATCGCAAGCGCTACAGCGACTATCCGGTCTCGACGACGTTCCCGGCGCTGTCGCTGGCGAATGTCGGCGATACCTTCAATACGCGTGAAGTGCTGTTTCCGATGGCTTCGGAGGGCCGGGGCGAGGCCTCAGGCCTTGAGTTGCTCTTCGAGAAAAAGCCAGGGGGTCGCTGGTACGGACAGGCGAACATCTCGCTGTCGCGCGCTCGGCACGCCGGGCAGGACGGGATCATGCGCCCAGGCTCGTACGATTCGCCGGTGATCGTGAATGTCGATGGCGGTGTGAACGTCCCGGCGAAGCTGTTGCTGACGGCCCGCATGGCGTGGCTCAGCGGCCGTCCCTACACGCCGTACGACGAGGCGGCCTCGGTGGCGGCCGGACGAGGACTGTTTGATCTGACCAACGTCAACGGAGCACGCGCCTCGGACTACTTCCGCCTGGACCTCCGCGTCGAGCGTGCGTTCCGCGTCCGCGCTGGCGATCTGGTCCTGTTTGGCGGAGTTCAGAACGTCACGAATCGTCAGAACTTCGCGGGTTACTACTGGAACCGGCGGACGTCGACCGTGCAATTCCAGGCGCAAACCGGCATCTTCCCGATCGCGGGACTCGACTGGCGGTTCTGATCGGACGGCCATCTGACGCCCGCCGACTCCGACGGACACACGCCGACTAACGAGTGTCCCTCCCTGCCCGATAATGTCGGACGTGGGTCAGCAGCCAGGTTTGCGCCGCGCGTTCCTTCTGATTCTCTGTACGATCGCCGGGACCGCCCAGTGGCAGATCACCGCCGGAGGGCAGGTTGCAGCGCTCGCTCCTCCGCCCGTCAAGGACGCCGGACTCATTCTCAGAATCGAAACCGTCGGCCGGATGCCCGCAGCCACAAATGCGGCCTCGCCGGTTCCTGTCCGCGGCGCGCTACTCCTGATTGATCAGAAGGGCGCGTTGTATCGATGGGATGGATCCGCGACGCAGCCATTGCTGTCGCCGGCCACCATGCCCGCCGGTCTCAAGCCCATGGGCGGCGAGGCCCTGCTGAACGTCGCGGCCTCCGACGCCGGCAACGCCGTCTTCGTCGTCTTCACGTCGGCGTCCGTGCCGCGCGGCGTGCCCACTCGGAAGTCGACGCGTCCAGGCGCGGACAGCTGGCAAGTGTTTTACCGCTTCGATTTTGATGGCATCGCGGTGTCGAATCCCAGACCGATCGTCGCCATCGAGGTGCGGAGCGACGGACACACGGGCGGCGGGCTGGCGGCGCTCGCCGATGACTCGCTGCTGTTTGCGACCGGCGATAACGGCGATGCCGGTGAGGATGGGCGCGCTTTCGCCCAGGATCCGTCGAGTCACCTCGGCAAAATCCTACGCATTAATGCAAAAGACGGCAGCGTGACGGTTGTGGCGGCCGGTGTGCGAAACCCACAGCGGCTGACCGTGGGCGCGCGCGAGGGCGAGGCCTGGCTGGATTTCGTGGACATGGGCGGCAGTGTCGCCGAAGAATTCAACAGCATGCGCGTCGTCGATCTGCTGCGCGCCGGTCCGATCAGGAACTTTGGGTGGGGCCGCAATGCGGCGGATGGCAAGACCCGCGAAGGCACGTTCTACATTGGCCCGGACGGCGTTGCGCAAGCGGCCGTGGCGACTGATGAACCCGGATTTGTGTCGCCCGTGGCCCAGTTCGGCCGCGAAGCGGCGAAGGCCTTTGGCGCATCGGGTTCTGTGAGCAGCCCGGTGTCGTTCCGGCGAATTTCGGCGCTCTTCGCCGACTTGCCGAGCGGACTGCTGTTTGCGACGACTGGTTCGCGCGCCGATCGACGACAGGACGTGTTCCGCGTGGCGCTCGTGGATAAAGACGCCAAGCCGATCACGCTGTTGCAGCTGGCGAAGGGCGATCGCGCCGATCCCAGGTTGTTCAATTTTCCTGACGGATCGGCCGGCGTCCTGATCGAACCGACGGGAGAGTTCTTTCGACTGACGGAAGTCGTCGCCGACGCCCCAGCGTCAGCCGGTCCGCGCGACGGGTTCTTCGACTCGAACGGTGTCCGCATTCATTATGTCGAGCAGGGCATTGGGCCGGCCGTGGTGTTGCTGCACGAACTCGACAGCGGTATTCGCACCTGGATGACGTCCGGGATCTTCCGGGATCTGGCGCGTGACCATCGAGTGGTCGCGGTGGATGTCCGCGGCCACGGGCTGAGCGGAAAGCCGCAGGATCCCGCGGCATACGGACCGGAGTTGGCGAAGGACGTGTCGCGCCTGCTGGATCATCTGTCCATTCCGCGGGCGCACGTCGTCGGATACTCGATGGGTGCGGAGATTCTCGCGATGCTGCTGGTGACCGAACCGCAGCGCGTTGCGACGGCGACGCTCGCTGCGGGTGCCGGTCGCTTTCGGAAATTACCGACCGATGACCAGCACATGGAAGAAGAGGCGCTGGAGTACCTGAACATTGGCGTGAGCCCGAAGCTCTTTCTCGAAGAGTCGCCGGAGAACACACCGGATCCCACCACCGAAGAACTGCGCGCGCTGGCCGCGAGTGCCCTGGCCGATCCGGGACGCGACGTGCGGGCGCTTGCGGCGTTTTCGCGCGCAAGGCCCGCGCGCATGATTTCCGCGGCGCAGGCCGGCGCCGTGCGCGTGCCGACGCTGGGTCTCGCCGGCAGTCTCGATCCTGAATTGGAGGCGCTGCGCGCGCTTCAAGGCCTCCGGCCGGAAATCATGCTCACGGTGATCGACGGGGCCACGCATTCCGGCCCACGCCGCGCGCTCGACCGCCCGCAGTTTCTCGCCGCGCTACGGGCGTTTCTGGACGCCCATCGTTTCTAGCCTTTGCGCTTGGCCACCGACGTCTTGTCGCCGGTCGCGTGCTCGCTGATCTGAAACTTGAGGAACGCGTGCACGGCGGCCAATGCATCCTTGTCCGTCGTGGTCACATCCACGCGCCCGCCCATCGCCGTTTCGGTGTAGACCCATTTCACTCTCTCTTTGAACTTCGAGAGTTGCTCGATACCCGGCACGGTCGCGGTGTCGTGCACCATCATCGGCGCGTCGAACTGCCCCTGGCTGAACATCATCGCGATGTGCGGCAGATGGGATCGAATCGCGTCTCGATTGGCCGTGTCGGCTTTGTCTTTCACGCTGACGTCAATCGCGCCGCCGTCCTCATACAGATAGAAGTGATGCGTCGTCTTGTCCTGGTCGAAGCCCATGACTTGCTTGCCCGTCGCGTTGAGGTGTTGGGCGTGAGTGGGAGCGGCGGTCTGCTGTGCGGCGAGCGGCGTGGCGAGCGCAAGGCCGGCCAACGCAGCGGTGACGCAAATCGGTCGAGTGATCCTGGTCATCGGGTGCCTCTCATCGGTCAGTGTGTGATGCGGAAATTCCGCATCATCCCCATGTCCTCGTGTTCGAGGATGTGGCAGTGATACAGGAATAATCCCGTATGACCGCTGAACGTCACCTGAACGCGCACCGTCTCGTGCGGGAGCACCAACACGGTGTCGGTCCAGCCGGCATCGATGAGTCCGTCGCGGACGGAGTTCGCCGGATTACCTCCGGTGCGGCTGACCACCCGAAATTGCCGCCCGTGCAGATGGATCGGATGCGCCATCTGCATACCCATCGGGCCGCCGGCGTTCACGAACTCCCAGTGGTGTGTGGATCCAGCGGTCACGGTTTCTCCGGCCGCAACGGCGTCCATCTCGAAGGAGCGGCCATCGATCGTCCAGTTCATCATCTGGGCCGCCAGTGGAATGCGCCGCACGGGGACACCGGTTGCAGCCTGCCAGCTGCGGTCAAACGTGCTCAGCCGTTCGGGCAATCGGGCGGCCGACGTACTCTGGCTGCCGACGCGCAATGTCAGCAGCGAGATCGCCGCGCCCTGGGGCAGCCCGCCGCCGCCTCCCATCATGCCCATGGCCATCGTCACGTCCGCGGCCGCGAAGGGCACGCTGCGGAGTTCGACACTCGTCCCGATGGTCCGTCGGCTGAGATCCAGCCAGACATCAACACGCTGACCCGGTGCGATGGTGACGAACGGCTGCGTCATCGGGCGCTCGAGCAAACCGCCCTGGCTCCCCAGGATCGTGATCGGCGTGCCATCACTCCACCCGAGCTTGTAGATCCGCGCGTTCGATCCGTTCAGCACACGCAGTCGATATGCCTGCGTGGCCACCGCCCACGTCGGCCGGACCTGACCGTTGACCAGCACCCGGTCGCCCAGGACGCCTGTCTCCATGTCCATCATCCCCGTCGGGTAGACGAATTGGTTTCTGGCATCGAAGCGGCGATCCTGCAGCACACATGTGAGTTCCGCCGCGCCGGATGGCAACGCGAGCGCGCCCTCTTCTTCGTCCGAGACGATCAGCAGTCCAGCCAGGCCGCGATAAACCTGGGGACCAGTCTGCATGTGCGGATGCGGGTGGTACCAATACGTGCCGGCGCGATTCGTGACCTGGAAGTCGTAGACGTAGTCCGCGCCAGATGAAATCGCCAGGCGCGGGTGCCCGTCGGCACTTTCGGGCACGTCCAGGCCATGCCAATGGACGATGGACGGATCGGGAAGGCGGTTTGAGAAGCGGATGCGCACATTCTGGCCGCGGGCCAGCCGGATCGTCGGGCCGAGGTAAGAATTTGGAATCGCTTGCAGCGAATTGGCCGGGCCTTTGAGGACGCGGCCGGTGAAGCGCCACACCTCGGTCGGAGCGCCCGGCAGGATGACCAGTTCGGCCGGCGCCGCCGTCAGCGCGATCTCAACGTCCGGGACAAACGCGCCCGCGCGTTGTGTTGCGCTGGCGACAAAGGCGAGGCCGATGGCTTTGAGGATCTCCCTTCGGGTCTGCATCATCAACTGTTCATACTATCTGTGCAGCGACTCGCTGGATTTCAATGTCCAGATGTGTCTCGCCGTTCAGGGAGCGCGTGATGAGACACGTCTCTTCGGCGCGCGTGAGGATGCGCTGCGCCTGGTTTTCGTCCACATCGTCGGGGAGTACCACCGTCGCGCGGATATCGAATCGCGTGAATCTCGTCACGCGTTCAGGGCGCTCCAGTGTGCCCAGACACTCCACGGAAATCGACGTCCACGGCATCCTGGAAGCTCGCGCGATCCCGCGGAACGTCAGCAGGAAACAGTCGGCCACGGCCGCCACCAGCAGCGTTTCGGGTGACCACAGGCCACCCGGCCCGTCGAATTCGGGTGGCGTCACCGTCTCGAGCGACGGGATTCCGGGGCTGGCCAGGACAATGCTGCCGTCCGGGGCGGCGGTGGAAGAGACGACGTAGCGGTGGGGGAACGGATGCATGGCGACTGGATCAGCAACTGTCGTGCCGACGTGGCCGGCCGAGTTCTGGGCCCCGGCTGCGTGGACTCCAGTGCACCGCTGCGGGTTTTCCCCCATGTCAGGCCCACAAGGAGCCCTCAGCTTATAATCGCGCGCAGAACTCAGCCCCTCACCGCCAGGAGACTTTATGAAGCATCGGCTGATTGCCATCTTCGCGTGCGCGACGCTGCTCGTGCCCTCGCTCGCGCACGCCACATGGTCCGTGATCGCTGTTGACCTCGCCACCAAGCGCATCGTCATTGCGTCCGCGACCTGCGTGAACAACAACGACGCCTTCCTCCCCGGTGTGCAGGCCGTCGTGGTGCCGGGCATCGGCGTGGCCGCCTGCCAGGCGTCGGTGGATGGCACTCATACGAATCAGATGCTCGTCTTCCGCGAGCTACAGAAAGGAACCGACCCCTCCGAGATTCTGAAATTATTGAGCGTTGATCCGGCGTATCAATCGCGGCAGTTTGGCATTCTTGATCTCAAGGGCCGCAGCGCCGGCCACTCGGGCCTGACCAATGGCTACGTCTCGCAGGACATTCAGGGACAGGTACCCGGCACTCAGATCTTCTACTCCATTCAAGGCAACATCCTGAGGCCAGGCGAGGTCGTGCCGAATGCCGTG
>Ga0315912_10002108_pt1 | contig 22033 bp, 4 predicted proteins | sample VfabasoilMG_FD_204469 | JGI IMG/M metagenome (GOLD analysis project Ga0315912, IMG submission 204469) | Garden soil microbial communities collected in Santa Monica, California, United States - V. faba soil | ecosystem: Environmental > Terrestrial > Soil > Garden | place: USA: California...
ACTGTGCGCGGACATTTTCGCCTGTCTTGGGCGCAGTAGTGGATAAATTGAGCGCACCTATCACTTGCAACGGTGGCCCAGATATTTTTGTCGAAAAAATTAACAATCCTTCAGCAACAAAGCGATCTTCGGTAGTACCACCCCAAGATTGAACTAGTCCATTACCATCTAACCAAGCTAAACGCGCTGAACCACCTGCATCAAACTTTAATGCAGTTTGAACTGAATAGTTTGCAATTAGATACCCTGCTATATCATAAGAATTTTTGCGTGCTGTGATAAGTACAAGTCGCCCATTATTATCTAACCCTGCGGCAGATTGACTAGAAGATGAACATGTGTCATATGGATAAGTGTTGTCACAACCAAAGATTTGTCTATCTTTAACAATAATTGGAGCTCCTCCTACTGAATTGTAGTAAGTGTTATTTAAATTGGCATTAATCACGTCCTGACTACCAGGCACACCAATTAGAGCGATATTTAACGGTGAGATTGCTAAAGAAGGCTTATGATATGCAATATCAGTTGTGACACCGTGATTTGGACCGTCAAGGCGTACCCCGTTTCGAACTGCAAGGCCTTGAGCACCGTGATCTCCACTACTAGGACCGCTACAACAAAAATAATCGGTGTTAATTATTGCTACTGCTCCATTTGGTATATTCCTAAATAACATAGAACCAAGACGTTCAAGTGGATAGGGCGCAGGACAAGTTGAATTTCCGTCTTTAAGTTGAGAATTGACTGAATTACACTCACTGTCATTTGTACCTCTAATACTTGATAATACTGTTCTGACCTTGACATGAGGGTCTTTTAGATCAACAAGGATCATGTGTGCTGAGCCGTCAGAATCAAAACAATGTTGCACGCCATAATATATTTGTGGATCACATGATATAGAAGCGTTTGGCTCAGCCCCATGTATAGGCTCACTAGGAAATAAGCTAAAACAACCAAACAAAACGACAATACATAAAGCCGCCCTTGTGCTAGACCAATGTCTGATAGATTTTCTATGGTATAAACGCTTAATACTCATCGCGACCACCTTTTGTATGAACAGTTGATAGATGTGGTGGAGATTCTTCTCACCCTTAATTTATGTGCCTTTTAGACTCTAGTCTTTTTTTTTCTAACAGTCAACATTTTCGACTCGATACTAGCTCGTATTGTCAACTTCAATTGGCGACAAAAGGACAGTCTCCTAAAGTTGTGAACTAATTATTACGAGCCGCCGTAAGAGGTGAAGCAATCCACATATTTGATCAGAGATGGCTTCGGCGCGAAGCTCTTCGCAATGAATGACCTTCCGCAACTTGTCAATGGACTTTAGGAACGTTATAACGCCAAAAGCTATTGCGGCGACTCGCTATTCCCACGCTTCCAATAACGCCGCTAACAACGCCGCTTTTTCTGGTAGGCTGGCGATGATGATGTGTTCGCGTTCGGAGTGCGCGCCATTGCCCAATGCCCCCAAACCATCTAACACAGGCACGCCGAGTGGCGCGACAAAGTTGGCATCCGACCCACCACCGGTGCCGCCTTCAGTCAGGTTCATCCCCAAACGTGCCGCAATTGTCTGGGCTTTGGTGAACGAAGCGATCATCGTCGCATCACGTGGCATGGGTGGACGATTGACACTCCCGCGCGTTTCTAGAGTCACGCCCTCGATCACAGGCTGAAGGGTGCTGAGCCAACGCAAGACCCGTTGCTCTTCTTCGGGGGACAACACGCGCAGATCACCATCCACCCGTGCTTCGTTGGGCACGACATTGGAGCGCGTGCCGCCATTCACGACGCCGATGTTGATCGTCGTGCCCCGCTCATAATCGGTGAGTTGATGGGCGGCGAGGATGTGGTGCGCTAATTCTACAATCGCATTGCGCCCATCTTTGTGGTTGGTGCCGGCGTGCGCCGCTTTGCCGCGCGCGATGATCTCAAAACTCCCCACGCCTTTGCGCGAAGTCTTAAGCGAACCATCCGGTAACCCCGGTTCCATGCACAACACCAGCGCCGCCTCTCGTGCAAGGTGTTCGATCAGGGGGCGCGAAGTGCGACTGCCAACTTCTTCATCCGAAGTGAACAAAGCCGTGAGCGGGCGGTTGGGCCACAAATTTTTCTCGCGCAGGGTCTTTAAGGTCTGCACGATGATAGCGATGCTCGCCTTCATGTCATAGACGCCCGGCCCGGTCATGCGGCCCTCTGCCACGCGGCAAGGTTGGCGCGCGAGTGTGCCGAGTTCATGTACGGTGTCCATGTGGCACATCAACAAGAGGCCACCCCGTTGCGCGTCGCCTGGCCAGTGCCCATACAGATTATTCCCCGCGGTGGTTTGCTCTTCGACAGTGACCGTTGCACCGAGCTGGCGTAACTCCTGCGCTACCCGTTCGCCCAATTGGTCAACGGCGGCTTTGCGCGTCGAGGGCGATTCGATCTCCACCAGTTGTTTGAGCAAAGCTAACATGGGTTCAGTTTGAGAGGCGAAGTCGTTGATAGATAACATGAGGGGTCCTTAAGGGCGTCTGAAAATGTTTGGATTGCACCGCATTTAACACCAAGAATCCCAAACCTCACAGGGTTTAACGACCTGTGAGGTTTGGGTGGGTTAGTACCGTTTTGTCTGCGCGTAGCCAGTAAGGTGCAGTGATAAATACCGAAGGCTTCACTTGGGAAATAAATTAGGCTATACGCTATGGTGCAACTGCAAAACCTATTGTTCCAAGTCATCCGAGGTCGGCGTCACTTCAAGAATCACCGGTGGACGGATCGCGTCTGGCGTGTCGGTCGCCGAAGCTTCTGGCGTAAGCGTGTCGGGGATCAACATCTCGGGCGTAGGCGTTTCCGGTATTACTGCTTCGGGCGTGGCTGTATCAAGTGCAGGCACTTCTAGTGTCGGCGCTTCTAATAGAAGCGAGCTGTCTGGAGTGGGTGGCGGCGCGTCACGCAAGACAAGCGGCATCCAAATAAAGTTTGATCGAGTCACGTTCACCGCAAATGGCCCCACTAAGCGCAGATTGCCAGCCTGATCAGACACCTCCAGCCAAAGTGCATACTGGCCTGAAAGAGTCGGGGTGAAAGTGTAACTCCACTGTAGGCCGTTCACTTGCCCCACCCCCCACAGCAAAGTGTTATCCGCATCCGGCTGATAGACACGCACGTGAATTTCACTCACCCCACCGCCATCGCTCACCGTCCCGGTCAGCGTGACTAAGGGGTTAATGGGATCTGTATTTTCGGTGAACAGGGCCGTGACCGTGATCTCCGGCGCGACGGTATCAATATGATAGTCGAGCCGCGTGGGTTGGGTCGCGCGGTTGCCCACCTCATCGGTGGGGAAGAAGTAGAGGGTGTGCGCAAGATTGTCGCCGCTCGCGAGTTGCGCCAGCGTGTAAGTCCACGCCACCTGATTGGTTTGCGCCGCGTCACTGGGGAGAAGCCACAGTTGACTGCGGTTGTAAGCGCCATCATCGGTTGGGGGGAACGTGTCGCAGAGGCGGAGCGTCCAGCGGCCACGCGCGTTTTCATTGATAAACGCGCGCAATGGCTCATAAGGGCGCGCCGCGCGATCAAAATATGGCGCACCGGGGTCATCTGCAACCGCTACTTGTGCGGGGTCAGCCGCCGCATCGCTGAGCCACACATCGAAGTTATCTGCCTCCCCAAACTCGCCCGAGTCGTTATACAGCAAAGCCACTTCCGTCCCAGCGGGCGAGGTGAGTGTCGCCAACACATCGCCCCGATAGGGATGATCAGCGTTGAAGCCAAACCGCACCTGCCCCACTATAAACGTGTCGGTGATATTGAAAGTGCGCGTGATGGCTTGGCCGACGCAACTGGTGTTCGCATTGATCGGGATCGCGCTGGCGGGCACGTCGGTATAGATCTTCGCTGAGCTTTCCAGCAAGGCGCTCTTGAGTGTCGCCGGGGCGCAGTGCTGGCCGAGCGGGTCGTCTAAACACACATCCACCGCGCTGAGGCTCTGGTTATCAAACGCCATGCCTGTGATCAACGTCGCGCCATCGCGGAGGAGGGTGGTGCTTAAGGCTTGTGTCACGGCGCTATCCACGGTCACGGTGGGCGCAACCGTGTCTACCGTTAAGGTGACGAGACTGCTCCAAGCGCTCACCTGCCCGAACGTATCCGTCGCTTTAGCGCGCAAGACAAATTGATCACCGTTATTGGCCGCGCCCGGATTAAAGACGCACTGCCATTCACCATCCGCCGGGGTGGGGTCAGCACACGGGGAGGCGATGAAACTGCCACCGACGGGTTTGATCTCCAGTGTGAGGGTCGGCACCAGCGATTCATCCCCGACTGTGCCGTTCGCCAAGTTGTCGCCCGCGTGGATGACATCCAAAGGTGCGTTGATCTTGGGTGCCTCCGGCGGCAGATGATCTACCGCATGGTCCAGCCAAATCCATTCGAGGGGTGCGTTAATATTTTCCGTTTGGCTGTCGTTCACAATCGCATCAATCGAAGCCCAATCAAGCATGACCGTGCATTCAAGCGGGTCAGGTGGGGCATTCACTACAAGGCAGTTATCCACTTCGGTTTCGGTATCCACCACATCCACGCGCCCAGTAAATGTCATCACGCCACCCGTGCCCGGCGCGATTTCCCCGATGTCCAGTGTTTGGTAATCGTAACTGCTCCCATCTGGTTGCAGGTCGCGCGTGCCACCCGGCAAACGCAACGTATCGTAGGCACTGATGCTCACCGTCACGCTTTGGGCGGTCGTCGTTCCTAGATTAGCATAGCGGACTGTGTATGTAAGCGTCTGCTGATCGGGGATGAAGGGGTAATTCGTGTCGAGGAAGTCAAGCGAGTCATCGGGCAGACCCGTACTGCCGTCAATCAAGGTATCCCAGAGGTCAAACAACGCATCGCTGACAAAGTTATAAGCCACACCTTCCGGTTCGGCGCTGAGGCTGATCTCCAACGCGGAGTCCACACTCAAGTTAGCGTTGGGGCAGACACCTGCCCCCAGCCCATCCCAAGTGAACATGTGCGACATGAGGAGGGTTTCAGGGCTAGTCGGGTCAGCCGTGAGCTCTTGTACGCGGCGGCTGTTGAGCAGGTTGTAACCCGGCATCGTCGCCCACACCCGGAGCGCGTCGTCCTCGGTGGCGAAGGCGATCAATTTCAACATCTTGGTAGCAGGGCTAGTAAGGCTCACCAAATTGAACGGCAAATAAAGGTCAGTGAACTCCGGCGTCAGTTGATATTGGGTCGGGCTCAACAGGGTGGGCGAGACCCACGCGCTCCCATTCCAGCGCATCAGTTGCGCGGTGGTGGCATCCTTCACCCACACCAGATAATCGGCGCGCATGAGGTTGGAAACAAAGGGACTGCCATCCGGCGAATTGCCCGGCAAATAAATAGAGGTGTTCGTCAGCGTGGCCGAGTAGGGGTTGTAGGCTTCCTCCGCGCCACCAGTCTTCGTGTCCAGATAAATGAACAAGTCACCATCGGTGTCCCAATTTGCGCCCTGCCAAGTGAGGCGTAATGCAGTCGCATCCCAACTCGCATAGAACTTTTGCGTGGCCTTGAAGGTCGCCCCCTCTGGCGCGGCGTTCAACGCCGACCGACTCGTCCCAACCCACGTACATCCATTCCCGAGCCAACCGTGATAGGCGAGGTCGGTGATCAGGTCAGGCGTGCCGGGCGCGTCCACATACACCAGCGCGGCAGTTTGGTGTTGGGTATTGCCGCGCGCGTCTTGCCCCACCACATACGGATACAGGATTTGCGGACTGCCGCCAACCGCGAGGGTATAAGCCAACGTAGCCGCTGGAGTGTAAGCGGTGAGAGCCGTTAGCGTTGGTGTACTGGTCGTCGTCCAGCCCACATAATACTGATTGAGATCATTGCTCGGGCTGGGCGTCCAGTTGAGGAGCAAACTCGTCGCATCGGTGAGCGTGACGCCCGAAGTGATGACGCGCGTTTGCGCTAAGCTGTTTTGATACGCCAGCGTTGTGGTCACTGCAATTGGTGGAGCGAGGTCAATGAGAAGTGTGTTTGTCACCACTGCTTGGCGATTCGCCACATCGGTAGCGCGGGCGGTGAGGGTGTAGGTGTCGCCATCGGCCACTTCGCTAGGGAAGAGCGTCGCGTTCCACGCGTTACCGCTCACGTTCGCCTCGACCCAATCGCCATTATTCAATTGGGCCTCTACCTTGGCTAATTTGCCAGTGTCCGTGACCAGACCACTTATCACCACCCCTGCCGAACTAGCCTGGTGCGTTTGAGTGATGACATTGCTCGTCAGGCTGAGAGCGGGGGCCTGAGTATCTACTGTGATAGTAAAGGTTGACGACGTGACATTCCCCGCCCAATCACTGAGCATGGAGAAAAAGACGTAATCGCCTTCGCCAGTAGGGGCCCAACTCGTCACCCAAGTGGTGACAGTGAGCGTATTGCTCGCCCACGTGGTCGCATAGAACACGCTGTTGTTCACTGTGACCGTCACGGCGCGCGCGTAATTTTCGGCATATACGCCGCCCGTGACGCTGAGTGGTGCCGTTGTGGTCAGTACACTGCTGGGCGTCATGATCTGCGTGATGAGGAGCGGGTCAGTCGCGGCGGGTGCGTCAGGGGGGGCCGGTGGAGCCGGGGGGAGATACGAACCCACCCTCGCCTCCGAACATGTCCCATATCGATCACAAGCGCGGAGGACGGCGTTATCGGGGAAGGGGCCTTCAAAAGCAACACCCGGAACGCGCGAACAATTGATCTGGTAACGATTGAGGCGTGGGGTGCTGGGGAAGTTCGTCAGCCACCATTGCGACGAGTCGAAACGGGGCACAGCGGCCAACGCGCCCGCGTCACATGGTGTCGTGAGGGTCGTCCCATCCACCCAATAATCCTCCACGCTAAACGTGTAGTTATAGAGTTCACAACCCCACAACGGCCACCAACATTGGGCGGTGGGCATCACAAAGCGAGTGTAGGCGAGACGCGGTGCGCTGTTATCAATCGGCCCGCGCCACACATTGGGCGTCATCTGGGAATTACCCAAGGCGTCGGTCGTGCGCATGTCCAGGCGATACACGCCCTCTAATGGCGGCAGGGTCGCGCTCCAACGGCGATTGGCGCTTCCCGGAACAAAAGCCAAGCCCTCCGCGCGTTGCCATTGGAGCAAACCCGCTTGATACAAATTGGCGACCTGTTCGATAGAGAAGGCGGTGTTGTACAGACGCACATCGTCTATCAGCCCCTTGAAGAAGAAGGAATTATCTGAGCGCCGCCCGAGGTTGAGCGGTGTGAGATCGGCGGCCAGATTGTTTGCGCCGACAATGCCGTTGCGCCCCACGCGCAACACGCCATCCACATAAATGTAGGCCCCACTGCCGTTGTAAACGACGGCGACGTGATTCCAACCGGCATGAATGGCGTTGGGTAAATTGACCCCGCTCGCGAGGGAACCGGCAGGCATGAAGCGCAATCCATTGACGCCCGCGAGGCCACCGGTCTGGACCTCATAATTCTCATAACCTTTGCCAGCGAGGAACTGGATGGTGTTCGTGCCTAAGCCATCCCACACGAACCACATAGAGAGCGTAAAGAGCGGCGGAGCGGCTCTAGCGGCAGGGATGCTGACGTAATCGTTCGCGCCATCAAACTTGAGCGCGGTGCCCACTTGCCCGCCTTGTCCGGCTGTTGGGCAAGTGGTTCCACTGCAATCGCCAAGCCCCGCGCCAGCAGCATCCACAAAGGTGGTTGCGCCAACTGGTTCATCGAACGGGAGGGCGACGGTGGCCGAATCCAAAATTTCAGCTTGAGCGAGCGGGACGAAGCGCAACTCGACGCTACTGACGCCTGTGCTGACCGGGCCAGCATCGCTCACCTCGCCCCAGAGCGTGCGCTGATCGGTGAATTGCGTTGGTAGGTTAGTTTGGCTGAGATCAGCAATCTCCGAAGCGGTCAAGGCGCGATTGAACAAACGTACATCGTCTATTTGTCCCTTGAAGTAGAACGCGCCATTAGAACGCCGCCCAATGTTGAACGGCATGGCATCCGCCGCCAAATTGCTCGCGCCCACAATGCCCGTGCGCGTAGCACGCAATACGCCATCTACATACACGCGCGCCTCCCGGCTCGTGTAGACCAGCGCCACATGATTCCAGCCGGCGTGAATGGCGTTCGGCACATCCACGTAACTCGCCGGATAACCGGCCGGGAGGACGCGCAGGCCATTGACGCCCGCACCACCACCCGTATGGATTTCGTAATTGCCGATGTCTTTACCGGTGATGAAATTGATCGCGTCTGTGCCAAACCCATCCCACACAAACCAAGCCGACAGCGTATATGTTAACGGTCGTAAGGCCGCCGTGTCCGCCACGCTCACATAATCATCAAAACCATCCAACGTGAGGGCCTTGCCCAGTTGCCCGTTCCCGCCCGCAACGGGGCAGGTGGCGCCACTGCACCCGCCCGCGTTCCCGTTGCTCGACGCATCTATAAAGGCGGTTGCTCCCGCCGATTCATTCAACGGTAAATGAAAGACTGGAACAGTGGGTTGGCTCTGCTCAACCAGCATGCGGATTTCCTGATCTGTCAGAGCGCGATTAAGCAATTGTAGATGGTCGAGTTGCCCTTTGAAGTATAAGGTGTTATCCGAGCGCCGCCCGATATGCAGGGTGTTGGTGTCGGCAGTCAGGTCGTTTGCGCCAACGATACCCATGCGGGTCGCGCGCAAGATGCCATCCATGTAAACACGCGTTTCACTGCCCGTGTAAACCAGCGCCACATGATTCCAGCCAGCGTGGATCGCATTGGGCACATCTACAATGCTGGAAGTGCCGGCCGGGATGACGCGCAGACCATTGACGCCTGCGCCGCCGCCCGTGTGGATTTCAAAGTTGGTGAGGTTGGTGGCGGGGTTGCCTTTACTCGTCAGGAAATTGACATTCGACGTGCCCAAGCCATCCCACACGAACCACGTCGCCAGCGTGAACTGCGGCGGGCGTAAGGCAACCGTGTCAAGGATGATCATGGCGTCATTCACGCCGTCGAAGGTCAGGGCATTGCCTATTTTGCCGCTCCCACCAGAGGCGGGACAACCGCCTCCACTGCACGCCGCGAGGTGACTGTTGCCTGAAAGATCGACGAACGAGCTCGCGCCTGCGGCTTCATCGAAGGGGAGGTGGAAGACGATGTTATTCGGTTGCCGATCCAGATAGAGTGCGCCAATTTCTTGTGGGGCGAGGGAGCGATTGAACAGGCGCACCTCGTCTACCTGCCCATCAAAATTGAACGTGGCATCTCCCCGGCGTCCAATAGTGAACGCCGCTGTATCCGCCATGAGATTGTTCGCACCCGTAACCCCGGTGCGCGTCCCCCGTAACACGCCATCTAAATACACTTGGGTTTCACGCCCGGTGTATACCACCACAACATGATTCCACCCCGCATGAATTGCATTCGGCACATCCACGAGGGTGGTCGCCGCGCCCGCCGGGATGACCCGCAAGCCATTGACGCCCGCGCCTCCACCGGTGTGGATTTCGTAGTTGTTGAGGCCTTTGCCTGTGATGAAATTGATCGCGTTCGTGCCGAACCCACCCCAAGCAAACCACGCCGAAAGTGTAAACTGGGGTGAGTGCAGATGCACGGTGTCGGGCACGCTGACAAAATCATCGGCCCCGTCAAAGTTCAGCGCCGCGCCAAATTGTCCGCTCACATTGGCGGTGGGGCAGGCAATTCCGCTACAACCGGCTGGGTTATTCGCACCTGAGAGGTCGGCAAACCGGGTCGCATTCGCCGGTTCATCAAACGGCAACTGCAACATTGCCCCATTGGATTGCGCAGGGAGGATGGCTTGGTTGAACAAACGCACGTCATCAATTTTCCCTTTGAAATAAAACGAAACATCTGGGCGGCGGCCGAGGTTGAGGGGCGAAGCGTTGGTTGTCAGGTCATTCGCGCCGGTGATATTCGCCCGCGCGCCACGCAAAACGCCATCCATATAAACGCGCGTTTCACTGCCCGTGTACACCACCTCCACGTGGTTCCAACCCGCGTGAATGGCATTGGGCACATCTACAATGCTCGGCCCGCCCGCTGGGATGACCCGCAAGCCATTGATCCCCGCCGCGCCGCCCGTCTGGATCTCGAAATTTCCCACCCCTTTGCTCGTGATGAAGCCAACATTGTTTGTACCCAAATCGTCCCACACAAACCACGCCGAGAGGGTGAACTGTGATGGGCGCAGCGTAGCCGTATCGGGGATGGCTATGAAATCATCTAAGCCATTGAAGCTGAGCGCGTTGCCGCTATGACCGGCTTGCCCAGCAGTGGGGCAGGCCGCACCACTACAACCGCCGGAGTTCCCCGCACCCGAGAGGTCGGCGAAGGTCGTCGCGCCCACTGCCTCATCTAGTAGATAATGCGCCACTTCGGCTTGCCCGATGGAAGTTGAGCCAAGTGTCACGCGCGGCGCGGTGTTATCCACGAACAGGATGCCCTGCGCCATATCGGCAGAGACATTGCCCGCCTGATCGGTGGCACGCGCGGTGACGGTATACGCCCCAGTTGGCATCCCCACGTGCGTGGGCAAAGTGTAGGTGATGTTCCAGGCATTGCCATCGAGGGTGGCGGCTTGCCATCCCCCGCCGTCTGTTTGGGTGATCGGGCTGGTCAGTTGTATCTCTACGCTCTTCGGCCCCGCCCCAGCAAATTGCCCAACTATCGGGTCGGTGACGGTGCCACGCAACACCACCACGAAGTCATCACTTTGTTTTGATAATTGGAGGGGTTGGTTCGACAGGTTAGTCGTGTTCACCTGCGGCGGCGTGTTATCCACCAAGATCGCCGTGCTAGGCGGTGCGTTCTCCACATTACCCACGACATCGGTCGCGCGACTGTGCAAGACATAACGGCCTTCACCGGTCACTTGCAGTGGGAAGGCCCAAGTGTCAGTGCCCATCGCGGGTTGCCACAGGCCACCGCTCACGCGCACTTCCACGCCCGTCACGCGCGAGGTCGGGTCGCTGGCGGTGCCGCCGATGATCAAGACATTCCCGGCGCTACTCCCGATAGTGCCCGTATCAGTCACCACACCGCCCACCCGCACCACTTGTGAGTTGGCGAGAGAGGTGACGACGGAGGTCGGCAGATCGCTATCTACCGTCATGGAGAGGGTATCTTGTTGGGTAATGAGGCCATCAAGCGTTTTGCGGAGGCTGAGATTAGCGTAATTTAAATTCGCGGCGGGCGCATAGGCGCGGCAGGTGTTATTTTCTTGTCGCCCATAGAGAACGCGCGCCGCATCGGCCCCTAGCCCAGTGTTATACACACGCACGTCATCTAGTGCCCCATTGAAGGACGAGTTACCACTAGGACTTTGGCCTATCCACAGTTTCCAACCCGGAGGCGTAGGCGCTGGGTTGCCAGTGACATTCACCGCCGCGCCATTGGCATAGAGCTTCCACACGCCGTTCGCGCGCGACAATAACAAATGCACCCAAGTATTGGTGGGTAAGTTAAAGTTGGTGGCGACGGGCGTGAGATTGTTGATAACGCTGACTAAGCGCGTATCGCGGTTAACACTCAACCCATAGCCAGTGGCATCGCCGTTGTAGAGGAGCATTTGATCTGGTAAGCCGCCGCCACGCCAGTTCACCCACAGCGAGAGCGCGACATTATCGGTCGCGCTGGTCGGCAACGCCACTGTAAGCGCATCGTTGTTGCCGTCAAAGTTGAAAGCATAAATGTTGTCGGAGTTAATGAGCTTACCAGTGGCGAGAGTAGTGGGGCAAGCGCCATCGGCGCATGTCGCGTTGCGCCCATAGCCTGAAGCGTCATAAGCGGGTTGGGTGGAGGACAGGAAGCGTTCTTCAAAGGGCAGGCTAAGGGTTGGAGCTTGTTGTGGTAGTGAACACACTAAGTCACTCTCTGCCCCAACCCCTTCAAGCAAGGTTGCCGTTTGAACTGGCCCAAGCCCCGCTTCGCTCCAGTAGCGATAATAAAATTGACCACTCGACCAACCGATGAGCCATTGCTGGGCGAATGGGTCATACGCCACGCGCGGCGCTTGACTGCCAGAGACAAGCGGCGTGGGTGCTGTGAAACCACCGACACCAGTGGCGGAAGCCGTGCTGGCCAAGACCGCTTGGGAGAAGGTGTAGCTGAAGTAGCGATTGTCTATATAACACCCGCACCACTCGCTCCACTGACCGGAGTAAGCCACGAGCACCTTTTGCAAATGGGGAGAATAAGCGAGACTGGGGTAATAGCCACTATTTACATTTCCAAACCCTAATACACTGCCGTCTTTGCTCACCACCGCATAGCCCACGCTGTAAGGCAGATTCCGCGTGCCAGCCGCGCGGAAACGATAGCCATAGGCGATCCAATAGCGGTCACCGGCCCACACCATATCTACCGTCCAAAACCCCAGCGAGGAATTGACGGTCGAGTCATCCACACGTGGCACGACGACAAAGGGAGCGCCAATAGTCGCTCCGGCGTTGTTCAAGCGGCGCGCATACAGGGTGTCATTGTTGATGTAGACGGCGAGGAAGCCATCGCCATCCGAAGCGATGCTGGGGGAAGCGTCAAAGCCCACATACGGGCTGGGCGCGGTGCCGCCGGCGATGCCCACCGGCGCGCTCACCACCATTTGGGTTTGGCCCCGCCCGCTGGGGTCGGGCTGAGTTTGAATTGGTTGCGCGAAAATATCACCCGAAGGATAGCCATACACCGCCACACAATTGCCGTTGAGCGCGCAGGCGAGGTTGGCGGTCTGATAGACCATTTTGCCGGGGCCTAAGTATGACAAGAGGAGTTGGGGCGTTCCATTCGCTCCATATAAATAGATTTCGCCATCCGCGCCCTGAGTGCCAATCTGATAGGCGAGGCTGGCATATTGATTCGCAAAGCCCACATTGGGCAGGGCCGCCCCGTGCGTCGTCCGTAATGCGTAGGCCCCGCCGCGCGGCGAGAGGCCGCTAGGGTTGGCAATTTCATAACTCGTCGTCGCCGCGCCCACCTGTACTTTAAAGAGGCTGGTCATCGGCGCGGGGCCGGAGGGCGCGTTCGGTGGGATCGTCAGTTGCAACGGCAAAGTCGCTTCCGTGCCGGATTGATTAAGGGAGGTTAATCCGACAGGCAAGTTGCGCGTTTCGCCGCCGAGGCTGGGCGCAAAATTTAATTCCACCACGCCTTTGTTCCAAAAGGTTGTGCCCAGCGTGTTGCTGACGAGCGTGGTGTAGGTGAAGGTCTGCCCCGGCTTGACGATGTTATCGGCATCACTACTTGAGACGAACACGCCAAACGGGTTCGGATTCCACACGGACGGGTGATAGGTCTTGCCATAGGTCGAGAGATTCCTCTCAGCGAGATCGGTGAGGCCATCATCATCGCCATCGGGGGAGAAGGGATTGGGGGTGACATGGAAGAGGCGCCCGGCCACAGTGATCTCCCAACCATTGACCTCCGCGCTGTCGTTTAAGCCGTCACTGTCGGTATCCGTCCGAAGCGGATCCGTGCCAGCGCGCACTTCGGCGAGATCGTTCAAGCCGTCATTATCGCTGTCCGCCACAACGGGGTTAGCGCCGAGCGTAAATTCATACGCATCGGTCAGGCCATCATGATCGGTATCCGCTTGGCTGTCGTCTGGGTCAATGCCTTGCGCGGCTTTCGCCAGCAAGCCATCGCCATCTGCATCTTTGAGGGTGGGGAAGAGATCCCAACTCAGGCGGAAACCGGAACGTGCGCCATCTATCGCGGTCAGTTGATAGAACTCAGCAAACGTGGCGGGGAAGACATCAAAGATCAATTTTTCGCCGAGCGGGAAAAAGTCGTAGCGCGTCTCGGTTTGGGTTTGGCTCTGTGGTTGACACCAATACAACGTACACGCCACCGTTGGCACCACATAGGCGCTCTGCAGATACGCGCCTAGGTTTTGATTCATTCCCGCGCGCAACAGGACGCTGGAGACCACCGTGTCGCGTTTGGTGGCGACGAGCGCCTCCGGTTGCGTAAATTGCCATTGCACGTAACTCTGCCCAAGGCGCACGGTCGGTTCGGTGCGGAGGCCAAGCGCCTCATCATTCGTCAGGCTATAGCGGAATGTGGCGCGGCGCATCAACTCCATCGAGTTGCCCGAAAGGATCTTGGTCCCACGGCTCGCGCCATCGCCCGTCCAGGGTTGAATGGTGGTGGTGATGCCGAGCGAGAGTTGTGCCGTGTTGCCGGCCACCATCCCCTTGAGCGGGTCGGCCAGTGTAAATTGCGGCCTACCAAACTGCATGAGGTCGGGGTTTTCCAGATCAACCACCGGGCCACTGCTAGTGGTGGTCACGCGCCCGCTAATTAGATCGGTCAGCATCCCGGTCAGGCTGAAACACGTTTCCTTAATACCGCCTACATGGCATAAGACCGTGAGCGCGGTGTCAATGAAACTCACTATCGCTAAGGCCAGCGCGCCGACGACCGTGAGGCCGATCACGAAGGTGAAGATCGCCACCCCCACGCTGGCGGTGAACTGCGCCACGAGCGGTGCGGCGACAAACCAAGTGAGCGGCCCGGCCTGGGCCGCGAGGCTGAGTTGAAAGATGAAGATGCCCGTTGCCACGCTCAACCCGATCACCAAGCCAATGACTGACGCGATAACGGAGGATTTAATGACGGAGGTCGAAGAACTTAAAATTTGTGTGGTGGCTTGGAGCAAACCCACCCCTTGTTTGACCAGCCGCTGGATGGCCTCAATAGTGGCTTTAAAGGGCAATACCACCTGGATCACAAACAATGCCATCGCGATGAAGATCGCTCCAGTGATGCGGAGGGCGCGGGTGTCGCCGCCCGAAGCACCAAACACAATCGCCAGTGTGAGGAGGGCAAACACCACCGCGAACATGACTGCGCCAGCTTTGAATAAATTTTTGGTCGTGATGTTTTTATTAAGACTGCCGAGGAATTTTTGCCACGTACTTAGCCCGCCCGACGATTGGGTGAGCCCCACCAGTTTTCCGAGCCACTTCAACAACGACTTCGCGCCGCTTTGTACCTCGGTGTTGAGCCCGATTTTGTTGATCAAAATCTTCACTACCTGTTTCGCGCCGGTGTTGCTCGCGGCGAAGATAGTGTTGCCCAGTTCCGCGTCACCCGCCACTTGATAGTTGAGGTTGCTCGCTTGTGGCGAGACGAAGAGCGTGACGCCTTGGTAGAGCGACAAGTAGTAGAGCTGGATCATGGTCAACTTACCGCGCGCGGTATCGGGGTCGTCGCCCGGGTCGGCGGCATACGGCTCGTGTCGCAAGCCCAACGTATCCCAATAGTTTTGGATGTCGCAGGACTTCCAAGCGCTCCCGTTATAACAATAAGGGGCTAGGTTGAGTGTGAGCGCCGTGCGCAATGGCTCAGCAGGTTGGTTGTTGGGGGCAAGATTCACGCTGAGGATATTGCGTTCCCAGGTTACATAGCCTGCATTGAGGGCATCTAGGTTGGTGGTGCGGAAACGCGCCTCACGCGCGATGAGCAAGGTAGGCGTGACCGGGTTCGCCGCTGACCACACAGACGTAAAGGCCGTGTTGAGGATGGCCTTGCTTTCGGTGATCGTTACACTAGCTAACGACAAGTCTTGATGGGCGTAGCGCCGCGTCTCCACTTGCAGGGTGTCGGACAAATTCCAGCGCGCCGCGGGCGACGGGATGTAATTTAAGTCAAAGCGTAAATAGAGCGGGGTATCGCCTTGATCACCGACGATGTCCAAATCGCGTCGCCCGTTGTTGTTGTCGTCGCGCCCCACCAGGAATGACCGTTCCAAGCCATAGGCTAAACCGAACAACGTTTCATCGCTGTGCAGGTCGGCATCCACGGTCGGGTCTTCGTAGACTAAGGCCACATCGGTGCCGTGATCTTCCCGGATGTTGAGGCCGGTCAGCACCCAATCGCCCGGATACGTTTGCACGACGCTGAGTTGGTTGAGCCTATAGCCCTGACAATCGGGGCTGGTGTGCTTTTCTTCGGGGTCGGTGAAGTAGGTCGTGCATTCATCCACCAGCATCTGCGCCAACCACACGAGGCGCACGCTGTCGTCGCGCCCCCACGTGACGCCGGGCGCAATGTAGAGCATCTTGCCCTGAAACGCCACACGTCCTTGTTGGTTATCGGTGACGAGTTGCAAAGGGATATACACCAACGTTTTGGAGCAAAGTGTGTCTGCACAGCGCGTGCCGATGCCATACGTTTCTAGCGCGCTCATCGGTGGCAAACGCGCAGGCGCGACGCCGTTCTCGTTATCCAGAGTCAATTCCAACATCGGCACTACGCGCAGATCGCCATTCACGTTCGGGTTGAGCGGTGTGGCCGACTGATCGGTGGCGACATCGTAAAATGTCTTGCCATCGCCATCTTGCACCTGCCCACGTTTATCCACCGGCCAATCCAACACGTTCAGGGCATAGCCCAATTGATTGGGGTCGGTTGGGCGCAGTTGAAATTCAACGTAGGTGGGCTGACCAGCAGTGAGATTAGAGATTTTAAAGAGGAAGGGGTTATTGCCGGTGAAGGTCTGGCTCTTTTGATAAGGCGACAAGTCTTGCTTGTCTGGCACGCCATCGCCATCATTGTCAAAGTCAAACAAGTCCGGCACGCCATTGCCGTTCGTGTCGGCCGGCAGGCCGCTGACCGCGCCGGTGTACCATTCGCGCCCGTCATCTAGGCCGTCACCGTTCGTGTCGTCTTTGAGCGGGTCAGCGTACCAATGTTTTCCAGCGTAATCAAAACCGAGTGTCTCAAGGTTGTCGTTCACATTGTCGCGGTCGCTGTCAATGGCGAGCAGATCGGTGCCGATCTGCTCTTCCATGTAATTGGTCAAGCCATCGGCGTCGCTGTCGGCTGGGTCGGTGGGCGATGTTGCGCTCGCGGCGTTCTGCGGCATCAAACTCGGGAAGTTGTTTGGAGCAACAGGCGGCAATGAAGCGGGCGCGGCAGATTGTAAGGGATTGTGGTGCGGGTCAAAGGTCGTCTGGCCCTTGAGCCCCTGCACTGTGCGTTGCAGGTTGCTTTCGTCCTGACGCGCACGTTGTGCTTCGGCCTGTGCGGTTTGCTTTTCGGTGAACGCGGCGGCTTGAGCATTGTTAAGCGTCGGCGCAAAAATCAAATTGATGATCAGCCCCAACGCCACAAACGGATATAAGCGACGCGCGAAACGCGGTTGGAACAATAGCCAGCATCCCACGAGCGTCAATGCGACGAGTAACCCTTGGCGTGGGTCAGGTAACGCCCTCCACAAGGTCTGACCTATCCCCCAGCCACTCCCTGCCGCTTGCACGGTGGTGAGGGTGTAATTGGAAAAGTCTATGGTGAGGTCAGCGGTGATGGAATGGTCAGCGCCCGGTTGAGCGGGGAATTCAAGGTGGATGATCTCGCGGCGTGGGAGGCCTTCGGCATTTATCCATAACTCGCCATGGCCCGTCATGTGCTGATAAGTTTCTGGCAGAGATAAATTGATGTTGGGCGGCAGTTCGCCTTTTTCCGCGAGGTAGCTTTGTAGTTGATCACGCACGTAAGTCGCGTAGCGTGGGCCGTCTATCTCAAAGGTGTAGCATCCCGCTTGGGAGTTCTCGTCTGTGTCGGTGAGTAGGGGGCAGTTTGTTTTGATGGAGATGTTTTGGGCGGCAGTGACGAAGGCCAGCAGGTCGCCGTGTTGCGCAAAGATATTGGTGAAGTTGTTCACCTCCTGCCAGTCTTGGTCGCCCTGTTTGGCAAAGGCGCGGTCGCCTTCGACGCGCATGGCGAGGCCGCTGTTCACATCCTGCACACTGCCGCCATTTGACCAGAGCGTCAGCTCCATTTGGCGTGCCGGTAAGTTGGTGTGGCCCTCGAGGTGCAGCGCCGTTTGCTGGCTACGTTGCCCAATGTTGGTCACGCTGGCGACTGGGTGTGTCGTTTGGATGATCTCAGAGGTAAAGTGATACGCACCAGCTTGCTTGGCTTGCGCCCAGGCCAACTGCACTTGGTCTTCCGGTGTGGCCGCATGATCAGCGGTCGTACTAATATAGGCCAGCGCCAACCCACTTATCCCCGCCACCCACAAGACCAACAACGTAATAGAGGCAGTATTTCTGTTCATCGTGATCACCTGTGAGATTGGCTTGAGCCAGAGGTTCTAATTTGTCGAATTTTTTATCGTGATTGATCCACACGAAAGCGCCGCTCTCCTGCGCGTAGCCAGCAAGGTGCGACTTGTCACCCAAAAATTTGTCATGAAAAAGATCAGGCTATCCGCTATAGGCGTGGTCTAAAATTTCAAGCGTGTGATAAACAGGCAACGCCTGCCCCAATTGCTTAAGATGAGTCTGGATCTGAATCAAACAACCGATATTACCGCTCACCACAACCGCACTGTTTACGCGTGCGATGTTTTCTGCTTTACGTTTGCCCAATTGGTAAGCCAGCGCCGGTTGTTCTAAATTGTACGTCCCCGCCGAGCCACAACACAATTCGCCCTCTGGGATTTCGCGCAAGGTTAAATTGGGGATCTGTTTTAGCAAACGGCGTGGCGCAGTGGTGATGCCCTGCGCGTGTGCTAAGTGACACGCATCGTGATACGCTATCGTGAGCGGTTGGGGCAAAGGCGGCGGTGACACTAAGCCCAAGCTTATCAGGAACTCGCTCACGTCATACGTCTTACGCGCCAGCATGACCGCGGCTGTTTCATCAGGTAGCCCTTTGAACCACAGCCCATAATCTTTGATCCCTGAACCACAGCCCGCCGCATTGGTGAGCAGAGCGTCAACATCATTTGGAAAGATACGCAAGTTGCGCCGCGCCAAACGCCGCCCGCCTTCGGCTTCGCCGGTGTGAGTCAACAACGCTCCGCAACAACCTTGCTGGGCGGGGATGATGACCTCGACTCCATTGCGCGCGAGGACGCGCAGGGTCGCCCAATTGATCGCAGGGGCCAAAACGGATTGTACACAGCCGGTGAGGAGCGCGACTCGCGCGCGGCGCTGACCTTGCGCCGGATACACGGCGGGCAGGGGGCGTGCCACTGGCAAATGATCGGGGAGCAAGGTGAGCATCGCGGCGAACGGGGCTGGCAACCAATTTTTAAAGGGTCGCGCGAATTGTCCTAAGTGCGCCGCCCAACTGAAGCGAACAGGATAAGGCAATGTGGCGTTGGTTAACCACCGCGCCAGTTTTTCGATGAACGGGCGCGAGCGGCGTTGTTCAGCGTAAGCCCGATACGGCGTGAGCAGTTCCCCATACGGCACACCCGATGGACAAGCCGTGACGCACCCCAAACAGCCGAGGCACTTATCTACATACGGCAACGTTTCTTCAACGGCGAGCGAACCTTCCAAAGCCGACTTCATCAATAAGATGCGCCCGCGCGGCGAGTCCATCTCTTCGCCCAAGAGCGCGTAAGTGGGGCAAGTGGGCAAGCAAAAGCCACAATGCACGCATTTCTCAATGGCGTGCGCCATGGCCTCACCCGGCGCGCCGAGTTGGTCTAAGGGGATGGTGTGTTGCATGACTAAAGTCTAACTACACAAATTTGTTCTCTGGATCAAGCACTTGTCGCACGCGCTCGTAGAACACCGCGCCTTTGACCATCCCCAATCTTTTTTTCGATTCGGCTACGCCCAGGACGACCAGACCCGATAAGCCTAAGGTCAGTAAGGTGTGATCTAATACTGAAGGCGTGCCGGATAAGGCGACCCACGCCAATTGACCTCCGGCGCTGTAGCGCCGCAACGTAGGCACAGGCAGAGGGACAAGAAGTTTTTCGAGGGCGACGATGCGTCCCGGCGTCAATGGGATTTTGACCAAAGACCACCCGGCAGGCATCCACTCAAACACACGCGCGGCTTGCCACAGTTGCGCTTCGTCGGCCTCCGACACCACTTCGCCTGCGCCGAGCGTGTGTTGCAACCGCCGCAAGCGCTCGGGCAAGGTCGCGGGCAAACCGCCGATCCGCATCAAGAGTGTCGTTGAGTCAGGCGCCGGAATTAGTTCTAACGCTTCTAAATCTAAAGGCGCGCTGAAAAGTTGCTGGAGTTTTTGCAGGGCGTTTTCAAATGAGTCCACGACGCGCAAAGTGGCATAAGCGGCGGGGCAGGGAAAAACTTTGAACGTCGTTTCCACTAGTGCGCCCAACCGACCGAGACTCCCCACCATCAGTTTGGGCAGATCAAAACCCGCCGCGTTCTTCACCACTTTGCCGCCGCCGCGCACGACTGCGCCGCACCCATCCACGAAGCGCACGCCGAGGATGAAATCACGCACACCACCAAAGCGATAGCGCCCCGGCCCACTCAGCCCAGCCGCGACCGTCCCGCCAAGCGTCGCGCCCTGGGTTATGAAGAGTGGATCGAAGGGCAGATATTGACCGTGTTCGGCGAGGCGAAGTTGCACTTCACTGAGGCGCGTGCCAGCAAGAGCCGTAAAGACAAACTCATTGGGCGAGTATTCTAAGATGCCCGATAACCGCGACAGGTTGAGCACGGACGCCTCTTGCGCCACGCCCAAGGCTGATTTGGTGCCGCCTCCGCGCACACTCAAGCGCGGCGCAACGCGCACCGCTTCTTGCACTTCGGGGAGAGTAGCGGGAAAGGTGCTGGGCATCGAACGACTATTCCCTTGAAAGAAGCCCCGCTTTTTCCAGCGGATGCAATCCAGAGTGGTGTAGAGCGGAGGGCTCACTCGTTGGAAACATCTTGCCTGGGTTGGCGATCTGGCGCGGGTCAATCGCACAACGCAAGCGCCAAAACGTGTCCATGTCCACTTCGCCAAACAGTTCGGGCATAAAGGCGCGCTTCTCCATCCCTACGCCGTGCTCCCCCGTGATCGAGCCGCCCGCGTGGATGCACAACCGCACGATCTCCGCCGCCAACTGTTCAGCGCGTTCTAACGCGCCCGACTCGCGGCCATCGTAGAGGATCAGCGGATGCAAGTTGCCATCGCCAGCATGGAAGACGTTGGCGACGCGCAAATGGTAGGTTTGGCTCAACCGTTCAATCGCGGCCAACGTCTCGCCGAGTTTCCCGCGCGGCACGACGCCATCTTGCACGATGAAGTCTGGGCTGAGCCGCCCCACCGCCGAGAACGCACTCTTGCGACCCTTCCAAATCCGTTGTCGCTCCGCGTCATCTTGCGCCACACGCAGTTCATATGCACCAGACTGTTGAATGACCGTTTGCAGACGCTCAAACTCGGCGGCCACCGCTTGGGCTTCGCCTTCTAATTCGACGATGAGCACTGCCGCCGCACCGGCCGGATAGTTGGGATGCACGGCGGCTTCGGCGGCTTGAATGGCGAGGCGATCCATGATCTCCAGCGCGCCCGGCAGTAACCCCGCTTCGATCACTTGCGCCACCGCCTCTCCGGCGGCTTCCAGCGTGTGATAAGCGGCAAGCACAGTTTGATACCGTTCAGGTTTAGGCAAGAGGCGAACGGTGATTTCGAGGGCGATGCCAAACAAACCCTCCGACCCCACGAACAGGCCAACGAGGTCTGGTCCAACGCCCTCCCAACTCTCACTGCCCAAGTCTTCAACTGTGCCATCCGGCAAGACCACCTTGAGCGCCAAGATGTGGTTGCTGGTCATCCCATATTTAAGGCAATGCGCGCCACCCGAGTTAAAAGCCACGTTGCCGCCCAGCGTGCAAACTTGTTGTGAAGAAGGGTCAGGCGCGTAGTAGAGGCCATAGGGTGCGGCGGCTTGTGATAACTGGAGGTTGATGAACCCCGGCTCGACGACAGCCAAACGTCCTTGTGGGTCGAGGCGCACCAGGCGGTTCAGCCGATTGAGCGCAATGACGATCCCGTCGCGAACAGGCAGTGATCCTCCAGAGAGGCTCGTGCCACTGCCACGCGCGACAAACGGCACGCGCTGTTCGTGACAGAGTTTAACGGTCACAATGACCTCGGCTTGTGTTTCTGGGATGACGACGGCCACTGGTCGCTCGCGATAGGCGGTGAGACCGTCGGATTCGTAGGGCGCGAGTTGGCCGGGCTGGAGGAGGAGACGCTCCGGCGGATAGAGGCGGGCGAGAGCGGGGAGCATGGAGGA
>Ga0315912_10002109_pt1 | contig 22002 bp, 23 predicted proteins | sample VfabasoilMG_FD_204469 | JGI IMG/M metagenome (GOLD analysis project Ga0315912, IMG submission 204469) | Garden soil microbial communities collected in Santa Monica, California, United States - V. faba soil | ecosystem: Environmental > Terrestrial > Soil > Garden | place: USA: California...
CGCGAGCGGCCAGTCGAGTGCCTTTGCCGCTTCTCCCGTGCCGCGCACGACAACGCCGCGAAGCAGATTGGTCATTACAAACGCCGTGTCGGCTCTGATCGCTTCGTGCCCGTTCGGGCGCGTCTCCACGAGCACGTTGCCTTCACGATCGGAGATCGAGACGATGGAATACGGGTCCATGCGGACACCGCGGTTGGGGAAGGCGGAGTAGGCGCTCGTCACTTCGACGAGCGTTGCTTCGGCGGCGCCCAAGGCAAGCGACAGGAATGGTTGATAGTCGCCCTTGAACCCGAACTGCTTGGCGTAGCGAATGACTTCGGGTGGACCAATCTCCGCCATCGCTTTCACCGCAGGGATGTTGCGCGAGTCTTCGAGTGCGTGCCTGAGCGTCACCGGCCCTTCGAATTTCCTGTCGTAGTTCAGCGGCTGATAGGGCGGCTGATTCGGGCCGGGCTCGTACGACACGGGCTCATCAACGAAGATCGAAACCGGCGTGAAGCCGCGGTCGATGGCCGCCGTGTAAACGATCGGCTTGAAGAGTGAACCGACCTGCCGCTTTGCCTGCGTCGCACGATTGAACTTGCTGCGGGTGAAGTCGAGGCCGCCGACCATCGCGCGAATCTGACCCGTCTCGTTGTCGATGGCCAGCACCGCACCCTCGATAAGCGGTGACTGTTCGAGCGCGAGCTCAGTGGGCACGTTGCCTGCCACCTTCCGTACTTCGACTTCGATCAGATCGCCGACCTTGAAAAGCGTCGAGGGTGACGTGCGCCTGGTCCACTGAAACGCCGACGGTGGCAGATCCACTTCGACGCTTCCGATTCGAACCCGCGCGTTGCCTTTCTCTTTGGGCTCGGGCACGAACGCGACGACGGCTGGGACGATGTCGCCCGGGAGGATGGCCTGAGACCAGCGCTCGTGCTTGAAGGTGCTGAGGTCCTTGCCCTCTGCGACGAGGTTCCGTGCGACCTTGCGAAACCCGCTCCGGCGTTTGTCGATTCGTCTGAGTCCGCGGTCGAGTGCGACGTTCGCCGCTTCCTGTAGTTTCGCGTCGAGCGTCGTCTGCACCCGCAGGCCCGTCTGGTAGAGCGCATCGGCGCCGTACTTCTGCTCGAGCACCTTGCGGATCTCTTCGACGAAGTAAGGAGCGATCGACACTGCGGCCGCGGGCTGTCCCTGGAGCACCAGTGGGCGCTTGGCGGCTTCGGCAGCTTCTTCCGGGGTGATGTATCCCTCTTCGGCCATGCGCCGGAGGACGTAGGTGTTCCTGCGATTGATGTTCTGCTCGGGATTGCGGAACGGGCTCAGGCGCGACGGCGTCGGAATGATGGCAACGATCGATGCGGCTTCTTCGAGCGAGAGATCCTTCGCGGGCTTGTCGAAATACATCCGTGAGGCGGCCTCGACGCCATACGCGCCGTGGTCGAGCGGGACGTGGTTGGCGTAGAAGGCGAGAATCTCGTGCTTCGTGTAGCGCTTCTCGAGTTGGAACGAGATGATCCACTCTTTGAGCTTGCGCTCGAGCCCTTCGGTGCCCGACCGCGCGAACACACCGCCGCGCATGTAGTCCTGCAGGAACAGCATCCGCGCCACCTGCTGCGTGATCGTGCTCGCGCCACGCATGCGATGGCCGGTGCCGAGGTCGCGAATCGCCGTGACGATCAATCGCGACACGCTGATACCGAAGTGACTCTCGAACTCGGCGTCCTCGCTGGCGATGATGGCCTGCCGCAGTGCCGGCGCAATGTCTTCGTAACGAATGACGACGCGCCGCTCGGTGGCGAACTCGCCGATCTGCTGGCCGTCGGTGGCCATGAGCCGTGTGATGGTGCTTGGCTTGTAGTCGTCGAGCGCGCTGATGGCCGCGACATCGTCCGCGTAGACGAACACCGTCCCACCGAGGGTGCCCAGGAGGGCAGCCACAATAAAGAGGGCCAGGAGACCGGCGCGCCGGGCGAACCGGATGACGACCCTGGTGCCTGGCTTGACCGGTGAACTGCTGGATTCAGTCACGTGAGTGGTTATCGGCCGCTTGCAACAGTATACGTAGAAATCGTTTCAGGACTGTCGTTTAAGGTAATTCGACAGGAACTCGTTACGGCTGAAATTGACAGTCAAAGACTCAGATTTAATAATGAGTACAAGCTAAAGCGGTCAATGAAAAGGACGCGAGAGACATGAGCAAAATCATCGGTATCGACCTGGGCACCACCAACTCCGTTGTTGCCGTGATGGAGGGCGGGGAGCCCGTTGTCATCACCAACCCCGAGGGCAGTCGCCTGACGCCATCGGTTGTGGCTTTTACCAAGACGGGCGAGCGGCTCGTCGGCCAGGTGGCGAAGCGCCAGGCGGTTACCAACCCGGAGAACACGGTCTTCTCCATCAAGCGCTTCATGGGACGCCGTCATACCGAGGTCACCGAGGAACAGAAGATGGTGCCGTACACCGTCGTCGCGGCGCCCAACGGTGATGTGCGCGTGAAGGCTGGTGACAAAGAGTACGCGCCACCGGAAATCTCCGGAATGATTCTCCAGAAGTTGAAGCAGGCCGCGGAGCAGTACCTGGGTCAGACCGTCACTAAAGCAGTGATCACGGTCCCTGCGTACTTCAACGACGCTCAGCGCCAGGCGACGAAGGAAGCCGGCAAGATCGCGGGCCTCGAGGTCATGCGCATCGTGAACGAGCCGACTGCCGCCGCGCTCGCGTACGGTCTCGACAAGAAGAAGGACGAAACGATCGCGGTCTACGACTTCGGTGGCGGCACGTTCGACATCTCGATCCTCGAAGTCGGCGAGGGTGTCGTTGAGGTCAAGGCGACCAACGGCGACACGCATCTCGGTGGCGACAACCTCGATCAGCGCGTCATCGAGTGGATCGTCTCCGAGTTCAAGAAGAGCGACGGCATCGATCTGAGCAAGGACCGGATGGCGCTGCAGCGTCTGAAGGAAGCGGCGGAGAAGGCCAAGATGGAGCTCTCCACGGTGATGGAGACCGACATCAACCTGCCGTTCATCACGGCGGACCAGACCGGTCCGAAGCATTTGCAGCTGAAGCTCACGCGCTCGAAGTTCGAACAGCTCGTCGAGGACTTGCTGCAGAAGACGGTTGGCCCCACCAAGCAGGCGCTCTCGGATGCTGGTGTGGACCCCTCGAAGATCGATGAAGTGGTGCTCGTCGGCGGATCGATTCGAATTCCGCGCGTGCAGCAGATCGTCAAGGACCTGTTCGGGAAAGAGCCGCATCGCGGAGTGAACCCGGACGAGGTCGTCGCCGTCGGCGCCGCGATTCAGGCGGGCGTGCTGGCCGGTGAAGTGAAGGACCTCCTGCTGCTCGACGTCACACCGCTCTCGCTCGGTATCGAGACGCTTGGTGGTGTGATGACCACACTCATCACGCGCAACACGACGATCCCGACGCGAAAGAGCGAGACGTTCTCAACGGCCGCTGATAGCCAGACGAGCGTCGAGGTGCACGTGCTCCAGGGCGAACGGCCGCTGGCGCGCGACAACCGCACGCTTGGCCGATTCCAGCTGGTCGGGATCCCGCCGGCGCCACGGGGCATCCCACAGATCGAGGTGACCTTCGACATCGACGCCAACGGCATGGTCAATGTCTCGGCGAAGGATCTGGGCACGGGCAAGGAACAGAAGATCACCATCACTGCATCGAGCGGCCTGAGCAAGGACGAAGTCGAGCGGATGATGAAGGACGCCGAGTCGCACGCGGAAGAAGACAAGAAGCGGCGCGAGGAAATCGAGACGCGCAATCGCGCAGACCAGGCTGTCTACGCTGCCGAGAAGATGATTCAGGACATGGGCGACAAGTTGCCCTCGTCTGACAAGGCGGCGGTTGAACAGGCCGTCGAAGCGCTCAAGAGCGCCATCTCGGGCGGTGACACCGCAGCCATGACGCGTGCGATGGAGCAGCTCACGCAGGTGCAGCACAAAGCGGCGGAAGCGCTCTACAAGAACACCGGCGCCCCCGGTGCGCCGGGCGCGGAAGGGCAGCCTGGTGCAGGACCGCAGGGCTCCGCAGGTACTGGACCCTCTGGTGCGCCCGAGAGCGGCGATGTCATCGACGCAGAGGTGGTTGACGACAAATAGCGTCATCGAGTGAAAGGCTGATGGATCTGTACATCGTCCTAGGCGTGCAGCAAGGCGCGAGCGAGTCCGAGATCAAACGGGCTTACCGTCGTCTTGCGCGTCGGTTTCATCCGGATATCAATCCGGGTGATCAGACGGCGGCGGCACGCTTTCGCCAGATCCTGGAGGCGTACGAGACCCTCATCGATCCGACTCGGCGATCGCGGTATGACGCCGGCCATCCGCTGGCGGACGCGGCCCAGCAGGCCAGCGGGTTCGAGGGCTTCGACTTCTCGACGCGAGGAGTGGACTACTCGGCCACGTTCGGCGATCTGTTCGCCGAGGTGCTCACTGAACGTGGAGGACGGCAACCGTCGGCGCAGCGCGGCGCCGATCTCCATGTGGAGATGCAGGTGACGTTCGAGGAAGCGCTCTCGGGTGGTCAACGCGCGATGACGGTGACGCGCCGCGATCATTGCCGCATGTGCGCCGGCAGCGGACGCACGAGGTCAACCACTGGCCCATGTCATTTGTGCCAGGGCACTGGCGCCGTTCGATCGGTGCGCGGCCACATGATCTTCTCGCGCAGTTGCGGCGCGTGCAGCGGAACGGGTCAGCAGCGGCCGCGTGCATGCGAGCCGTGCGCGGGAAGCGGGCATGAGACGCGAAGCGAGACGGTCTCGGCGCGCATTCCGCCTGGTGTTGCCGACGGAGATCGGCTTCGCGTGCCGGGCAAGGGCAACGTTGGTGTCAATGGCGGGCCTGCCGGCGACCTGTACGTCACGGTGAAAGTCGGTGCACACCCTGCGTTCAGGCGCGAGGGCGACGATCTGCTGATGACGGTCAATGTGGCGGTGCACGAAGCCGCGCTTGGCGCGCGCGTGGAGATCCGCACGCTCGAGGGCGCCGCGCGCCTGCGCATTCCGCCGGGTACGCAGAGCGGGCAGCGTTTTCGTTTGCGCGGGCATGGTGCGCCTTCCACGCGAAACGGCATGCGCGGCGATTTGATCGTGGACGTACGAATCATGCTGCCCAGGCTGCTCGACGAGCGCTCGAAAGAGTTGCTGCGTGAGTTCGGCAAGATCAACGTGGAGCCCGTGCGGGAGTAGCGACGATGGCCAAGCGGGGAGAGCGCGGGAAGGCGTACTTCATGATCAGCGCGGTGTCGCAGAAGTACGACATTCATCCCCAGACGTTGCGGCTCTACGAGCGTGAGGGGCTGCTGAAACCGTCACGCACTGAAGGGAATACGCGACTCTACTCGGAAGAGGATCTCGAGCAACTCGAAACCATCCTGACGCTGACTCGTGACCTGGGCGTGAACCTCGCCGGCGTGGAAATCATTCTCAATCTGCGCCGCAAGATCGAGTTGATGCAGGCCGAGGTCAACGAGTTCATGGGTTACGTGAAGCGCGAGATGGCACGTGGCATCGACGACTGGGAGCAGCGGCTGGGAACCGCGATGGTGAAGTCGGCGCCCACCGATCTCGTGCGCCACTCGCCGCCGCCGGCTGACGCCACTGAGACCGAGACCGCCGCCGACAAGCCGAAACGAAAATCGAACAGCTGAATCAGGGGATGATTCGGAGGCCTTGCACGGGGGTCGGCACCGCTCCTCCCGCCGGGCGCCATCCCAGTTGAACGACCTCGAAATTGCTGGCGTTGAGCGCGGCGAACGCCGGGTTCAACACGCCATTGTCCCACCGTGTGTCGAAGGCCCCGCTGATGAACATGTCCGATCCGTTGTCGGCCACGATGAGGCCGTAGCGCTGCATGGCCCGGAAGATCTTCTGCAATGCCGCGGGATACGACGAGAGATTGACGGTGGACTTGAGCCTCAAGCGGGCGCCCATCGGCAACGCGCCCGTCGTCGAGCCCGCCCGATGCGATGCGGGAAACACGAAGCCGTTGGTTGACCGAACGGTGACGCGGAAGGCGTGATTGATCTCGTTCGGTCCGAAGGCCTCGTCATACCGGACAAGGCCTGGCAGGATCGCGAGCCCAGCCGCATCCGCAGATGTCCAGCCTTCGGGGCGCCGGGCGTTCGTATTCAGATCGAAGAACGCTCCCGACGCAGCGACCCATTTCGAGCCGTCGTAGAAGACGTTATACAGCTCGTACAGATGCCGGTTGTCGCGATCGACGATGAGGATGTGGCGATCAACGGACCCGCGTCGATCGACATTGCCCGGGTCGCCGGCTTCCACCCAGTGCGGCTGCGTGATCGCTTCATCAGGAATCGGGTAGAAGGGAAAGCTCTGATTGGTGGTGTGGTTGACGCCGTCGCTTTCATCCGAGTACTGAAACTGCACCGTGCGCTTCGCTTGCGTGCCGTCCACCACGATGTACGGGAACCCGTAAATGCGAACGCTTCCCGGTGACGCCTCACCACCGAAATCAGGATGCAGTCGTCGCGTCCCGCCGTTGTTGATGAAGTTGATGTACGAGCTCGACGCCGGATCGACTGGTGCCCCCGATACGTCAACGTTCCACCAGTTGTCAGCAGGAAAGAGTTGTGGCAGTGCGCCGCCAAGCGTGGCAGCAGCAAGCTCGATCACGAGGGCCACGACTGCCGCGGCCGTCAGAACAACAAGACTCGGCACACGCATCTTGGAGAACATGTGCTTGTGGCTTCGGCAACGTACGTGCCACACAACTTTCCGCGCAATTCGCACATTCGACGCGCGTCGAGTAACCCGTTATGTCATCCGACCGTACAAATTCTGTTCACACTGACGTGATCGTCAGTTCACGATCCGAGTTACCATGACGCGTGACCTGTGCCATCTGCGAAGACACTGGTTGGAAGACGATCACGATCGACGGTGTCTCTCGAGTGGCCCGATGCGAGTGCTGGCAGCAGCGGCTTTCGCAGTCACTGATGAAGAACGCCCGCATTCCTCGCCGCTACGCGCATTGCGAGCTGAGTAACTTCGAGATCCACACCGACACCCAGCGCGCAGCACATCAAAAAGCCGTCCGCCTCGTCGAGCAATTCCCGATTGTCGAGAAGGGATTGCTCTTTTACGGAGATGCGGGCGTGGGGAAGACGCATCTCGCGGTCGCCTTGATGAGAGAGGCGATCATCAGGAAGGGCGCACGGGCAGTGTTCTATGAGGTTCGCGAGCTGCTCAAACTTGTCCGCGATACCTACAACAGTTCGACAGAATTGTCTGAGCTCGACGTGCTCAGGCCGGTGCTCGAAGCCGATCTGCTCGTACTGGACGATCTCGGTGCCGAGAAGAAGTCGGACTGGGTGGACGAGACGCTCGGCCTGGTGATCAACACCCGGTACAGCGAGCGCAGGGTGACGGTGTTGACGACCAACCTTCGCGATGTCGAGAATACGGAACCGGCGTCATTCGCATATCACCTCGGGCTGCGGACGCGCTCGCGGCTGAAGGAGATGTGCGACTGGCTGTTCATCGACGCCGTTGATGCTCGCGAAGTTCCGCGATACCCCACGCCGGCAGATATTCAGAAATGGCAAGAGACCTCTCCCGCGTCGCCAAAGAATCGACGTGGGTCGAGCTTGCCTCCCAAGGCCACCAGTCAGGCGAAGGCGCAACTCAGAAAGCGCGAGAACGACGGCAAAGCCGACCTGAAATGGCCGGGGGGCCGCGCCGGATCGCGGTAGCGCCCGTGCTGGGCCTGTACGTTCACATCCCCTTCTGTTCGGCCATCTGCAACTACTGCAACTTCAACCGCGGATTGTTTGATGCGGATCAGAAAACGCGGTACGTCCACGCGCTTCTGACCGAGATCGCCAGGAAGTCCGATGGCTCGCCCGCCGATACGATCTTCTTCGGAGGCGGCACACCCTCGTTGCTCGAGCCATCGGAGGTTGGGAGCATCATCGACGCGTGTCGCGGCGGTTTCATCCTCGCACCCGATGCAGAAATAACACTTGAGGCCAATCCCGAGACGGTCACCCGCGACAGATTGCGGGCGTTTCGAGACGCGGGAGTCAACCGTCTCAGTTTCGGTGTCCAATCCTTTCGAGACGACGAACTGCTGCGTCTGAGCCGGCTGCATTCCGCTGCGCGGGCGCGCGAGGCCTTTGAAATGGCGCGCGAGGCAGGCTTTGACAATGTCTCTCTCGACTTGATGATGTGGCTCCCGCAGCAGTCAGTCGAACAGTGGTTGTCGTCGGTTGACGCGCTCATCGCCCTTGGCCCGGACCATGCATCGTTGTACTTGCTGGAGATTTATCCGAACGCGCCGCTCAGAGATGCGATGGCGCGATCGAAGTGGTCTCTGGCTCCAGACGACGACGCGGCCGAGATGTATCTGGGCGCGATGTCCCGATTGGATGACGCTGGCTACGTTCAGTACGAGATTTCGAACGTCTCGAGGCCTCGGCTCGAGTCGCGGCATAACCTCAAGTACTGGAGCGATGGGGAGTGGCTCGGGTTCGGATGCGGCGCGCATTCCACCCGGAACGGTGTCAGGGAGAAGAACGTCGCCTCGACTGAAGACTACATCGGGGCGATTGCGGCGGGTGGGTCGGTCGAGTCCGACAGGCGTGTCCTCAGCGATCAAGAGCGATTCGAGGAGGCCGTCTTCACGGGGCTGCGTTTGACGGAGGGCGTGGACCTCGAAGCCATTCGAGCGCGCTACGGGGTTGACCTCTGGGCTCGGTATGCAGAGGACCTTCGTCCGTTCGTTGACACGCGGATGTTGATCTATGATGGCGGCGCCATCCGCTTGACGAGGGATGGGATGCTGCTCGCAAACGAAGTAATGACTGTTTTCATAGGCCCGCCGGTACGTTAGGATTGGCAGCCATTTCGAGGAGGCTTGAAGATGCGACGATTGTCCGGAGTCTTGTTGGCTGGCGCGATTCTCCTATTGCCGGCATTCTCGCAGCACGCATTGGCGCAGAACGCGCCACAGAAGACGCTTTACACAGGTGATGCGGTAGTTGCCGCCTACGTCGTGAACGCCGGCAAGGAAGCCGACTACGAGAAGGTGATCGCGACACTGAAGGACGCGCTGGCGAAGTCGCCCAAGCCAGAGGCCAAGCAGCAGCTGGCCGGTTGGAAGGTGATTAAGAACTCGGCCAACCAGCCCGATGGCAGCCCACTCTACCTTCACATCATCACGCCGGTCGTCAAGGACGCGGACTACTCGATCACCAACATCGTGTACGAGGTCGTGACTGACCCGATGGCGCGGACCGACTTCTTCAACCTGTATAAGGGTGCGTTGAAGCAGGCGCTGTTCCTGATCCAGGGTCCGATGACCTCGGACTTCGCGAAGTAGACCATTCGCGCCGTACAATGACTAGCCACGGACGGCTGATGCCGTTCGTGGCTTTTTCATTTATGGAGTCACATTCGATGCAAGGGGTTTTACGTCGGAAGGCTTGCCTGCGCGGCAGCGCCATCATGATGGCACTCGCGCTCGCGCCAGCGGCGCTTCTGGCACAACAGCAGCCTTCGGCCCCTCCGCAACAGCCACCCGCAGCACCGCGACCCGACACGCCACCCGCAGTGCCAACGACTGCGACGCCGACAACAACAGCCACGCCGGCGGCATCGTCAGCGCGCGTGTTCACGGCGCCCTCGGGGATCATCCTCAATGCGGTGCGTCCCGAACGCGTCGCCGACTTCGAGAAGCTGATCGGATATCTGCAGAACGCCCTCGCGACATCGTCCGACGCAACGGTTCGTGCGCAGGCAGAGGGATGGCGGGTCTTCAAGGCAGCAGAGACGGGACCGAACGGCGTGGTGCTGTATGTGTTTATGTTCGATCCCACTGTGCCCAGCGCCGACTACGGCCTCGGTCGCATTCTGGCGTCAGCGTATCCGGATCAAACCAAGCTGCAGGAGATCTGGAAGCTGTACACGGACTCGCTGGCGACCGGAGGAAGTCTGTTGAACCTGACGCCGCTCAAGGTGCCCGAGCCGCAGGAACAAGTGAAGTAGAGGCGGACCTAGAACTTCAGATTCAGTCCAACGTACAGCCGCTGAACCGTGTCCTCGAGCGGCGAGCCACGTAACGAGAACACACGATAGTCCACACGTGCGCGAACGGGACCGATCAGCGAGATCTTCACGCCGCCGCCGTTGTTGATTCCGAAGTTGGTTTCGCCGATCCCGCCAAGGCTCTCCCTGTAAACTCCGGCGCCTGTCGTGAAGTACGGCTGGAAGCCGTGGATCGCGAACGGCGTCTGGATGAGCACGTTCCCCATACCCGTGCGCAGCGACGGCGCTGCTTCCGGGAGATCGTCGACCGTATCGCCGTACTCGAACTCGAACCCGACGATGAGCAGGCCGGCACCAAGCGCGAAGCCGCGTGCCGTGCGGTTGGACGGCGACGTGGCTGTGCCGAGAAAAACAGTGGCGTCGGCCCAGGCGTTCGAGGCCGTGGAGAGGATCGCTCCCGCGAGCAGCATCAATCGAGCGAGTCGCATATCGAATGATACGATCGGCTCTAAGGCCGAGCAGACGATGGACGCGTGCCTCACGGACGATCAAACGCTTCTGCGGCAAACGGTGCGCGAGTTCGCCGAGGCCGAGCTGCGTCCGCATGTGATGGAGTGGGACGAAGCGCAAGCATTTCCTCGAGCGCTGATGGACAAGCTCGCTGCGCTCGGCCTGATGGGCATCCAGTTTCCCGAACAGTACGGCGGCTCGGCCATGTCGGCCGTGGACTACTGCATCTGCATCGAAGAGCTCGCTCGTGTCGATCCCTCTGTGTGTCTGTCTGTCGCGGCACATAACGGTCTCGGCTCCGCGCACATCTTCATGTTCGGCAGCGAGGAGCAGAAGCGGCGATATCTCACACCACTGGCCAGTGGTCAGAAGCTCGCTGCCTGGGCGCTCACGGAGGCGTCATCCGGGAGCGACGCGGCGGCGATGCGCACGACCGCGACGAGTGACGGCAGCGACTGGGTGCTGAACGGCACGAAGCAGTTCATCACGCACGGCGCCGGCGGCGACATCATGGTCGTGATGGCGGTCACGAACCGCGCGAAGGGCAGTCGTGGCATCTCCGCGTTCATCGTCGAGCGTGATACCAAGGGGCTTCGCGCCGGGAAGAAGGAAGACAAGCTCGGCATGCGAGCCAGCGAGACGAGCGAAGTCATCTTCGAGCAGTGCCGGGTGCCCGCATCGCAGATGCTTGGTGTGGACGGGCAGGGGTTCATCAACGCGCTGCAGGTGCTCGACGCGGGGCGCATCGGCATTGCGGCGCTCGCCGTCGGATTGGCTCAGGGCGCGTACGAAGCTGCTCGCGGCTACGCCTTTCAACGGAAGCAGTTTGGCCAGCCGATTGGCGCGTTCCAGAGCGTGCGCGCAAAGCTGGTTGATGCCGCCACGCGAATTGAAGGCGCCCGGCTTCTGACCTACCGCGCGGCGGCGATGAAGGACGAAGGGCGTCGTACCACTCTCGAAGCGGCAATGGCCAAGCTTTACTCGAGCGAGGTGGCGGTACGCGTCGCGGAAGACGGCGTTCAGATCCACGGCGGGTACGGCTTCGTGAAGGACTATCCAGCCGAGAAGTTCTTTCGTGACGTCAAGCTCACGACGATCGGCGAAGGCACGAGCGAGATCCAGCGTCTCGTCATCGCGCGCCAGTTGCTGCTTTAAAGGGGGTCGGGGGTCATTTGATGAGGACACTCGGCACGCGATAGTCTCCACTGTCCACTTCAAATGACCCCCGACCCCATTACAGATCTTTCCACTCGAATTGCGAGCGGCGATCCGCGTGCGATTGCTCGTGCGATCTCACTCGTTGAGGACGACGGTGACGCCGGCCGGGAGCTGGTGAGCCGGATTTACGCGCAGACGGGACGTGCGTTTCTGATTGGCGTAACCGGCGCGCCCGGCACAGGGAAGAGCACGCTCGTCGATCGGTTGATCGCGGAGGTCCGTCGTGGGGGATCGAAGGTTGGCGTGATCGCGGTGGACCCGACCAGCCCATTCTCCGGTGGGGCCGTTCTCGGCGACCGTGTTCGCATGAACACGCATGCAGCGGACTCAGGTGTGTTCATCCGGAGCATGGCCACACGCGGTCATCTCGGCGGCCTGGCACGAGCGACGTCGGATGCTGCACTCGTGCTCGACGCGGCGGGTTCGGACGTCGTGATCGTCGAGACCGTCGGCGTTGGGCAGGACGAAGTGGATATCGTGTCCGCCGCCGACATCTCGATCGTCCTGCTGGTTCCCGGCGCGGGCGACGATCTGCAGGCGATCAAAGCGGGCGTGATGGAGATCGGCGACATCTTCGTCGTGAACAAAGCCGATCGCGAAGGGGCAGATCGCGTGGTGCAGAGCGTTGCGTCGAGCTTGTCGCTCAAGGCCTACGACGCATCCGAATGGAAACCGCCAATTCTCAAGACCGAAGCCACGACCGGCGCCGGTCTCGATGTCCTGTGGAAGGAAATCGGTCGTTTCCGCGAATGGGCCAGCGTGCATAGACAGTCGCGCCGGCGTCAACGGCACCTGGCGAGGATCCGTGAGCTTCTGGCAGCATCGTTCCTGCGGCACGTCGAAGCAGCGCTTTCCCCCGAGCAGTTGGATCGATACGTGGAAGCAATTGCGAGCCGAACGAGCGATCCGTACTCGGTGGTTGACGAGATCATGAATCAGATCCACAGCCCCGCATCCCGAGCCCCTGGACGATGAAAGCTGTTCTCGATCACATCGGGATCGCCGTCGAGGATATCGACAAGGCCCTGGCGTTCTACAAAGACGCGCTCGGCCTGGAGGTCGAAGAGCCGGAGGACGTTGCGACCGAACGTGTGAGGGCGCGCAGCGTCCCAGTTGGCGGTCCCGTGCTCGAGCTCCTCGAGGCAACCGCGCCGGACTCGGCCATCGCGACCTACATCACCAAGCGCGGGCCAGGCATCCACCACGTGACACTGCGGGTGGAGGATCTCCGTACGGCACTTGCGCAACTCAAAGAGCGCGGCGTTCGCCTCGTCAACTCCGAGCCGCGCCCGGGCGCCGGTGGTTCGCTCGTCGCGTTCATCCACCCGTCTGCGGCTCAGGGGGTTCTCGTCGAATTGAAGCAGCGTGCCGAGCCGGATCTGAAACTCGACGTCAAACGCCTCGCCCTCGGCGATCTGCAACTGACCTCGCTTCACGACGGCCCGATCAGGCTGGATGGCGGTGCGATGTTCGGCGTCGTGCCGCGCCCGATGTGGGAAAAGCTGACACCGCCTGATGAGCGCAATCGAGTTCAGTTGGCGATGCGCCCGCTCCTCGTGGAGGCGTCGTGGGGCCGGATGATCATCGACTGCGGCGCCGGCGACAAGATGCCTCCCAAGCAGGTGGACATCCTCGCCCTCGATCGTACGCGAGCGCTCGACCAGGCGCTGGTGGAGGTCGGCTTGACGTCGGAGTCGATCGATATCGCGCTTGCCACGCACTTGCACTTCGATCACTTCGGCGGTGCAACGATGCTGGCTGACGGTGCGTTGCGTCCGCGTTTTGCCTGTGCCCGGTATCTGATTCGGGATGCCGAATGGGAAGACGCGACGCATCCGCATGAGCGCAATCGCGCGAGCTATCTGCAGGAAGACTTCGTTCCGCTCGAGGCCGCCGGCGTCGTGGATTTCTTCTCTGGTGATAGTGTGATCAGACCCGGTGTGCGTGTGGAACGGACCGGGGGGCACACCGGTCAGCATCAGATCGTCTACATCGAATCAGGTGGGCGGACGGGCGTGTTCGTGGCGGATTTGATCCCCACCACCGCGCACCTGCAGGACCCGTGGGTGATGGGGTACGACCTGTTCCCGATGGACACGCTGGCGTTCAAGAAGCGGTTCATTCGCGAGGCGATCGAACGGGAGTACCTGATCTTCTTCGAGCACGATCCGAAGGTGGCCGCGGGCTACATTCGCGAAAAGAACGGAAAGAGATTCGTCGAGCAAGTTCTGTGAGCGGAGACAACTGATTGGAAAACGTAAAGATTGGCATCATCGGTGGCAGCGGCCTCTACGACATGGCGGACGTCACAGACCGTACAGAGGTCGCGCTCACGACGCCGTTTGGCGAGCCTTCCGGCCCGTATGTGTTGGGCACGCTTCGCGGCAAGCGCGTCGCATTCCTGGCGCGACACGGTGCCGGTCATCGGTTGCTCCCGTCAGAGTTGAACTTCCGCGCAAACATCTTCGGGATGAAGATGCTCGGCGTCGAGTACATCCTCTCGGCCAGCGCGGTCGGCAGTCTGAAAGAAGAGTACAAGCCGCTCGACATCGTCATCCCGGATCAGTTCATCGATCGCACGAAGGGCCGAATCAGCACGTTCTTCGGTCGGGGCCTGGCGGCGCACGTCGGCTTTGCGCATCCCTTCTGCAAGCTCCTGAGTCGCCTGGTCATTGCCGGCGGCAAGGCGTCCGAGGCCACCGTGCACGTGGGTGGGACGTACGTCTGCATGGAAGGCCCGCAGTTTTCCACGCTCGCCGAGTCGAAGTTGTACCGGTCCTGGGGTGCGGATATCATTGGAATGACGAACCTGCAGGAAGCCAAACTCGCCCGGGAAGCCGAAATCTGCTACTCGACGATCGCGCTCGTGACCGACTACGACTGCTGGCATCCCGACCACGACTCCGTGACAGTAGAAATGGTGATCGCCAACCTGATGCAGAACGCGAAGACTGCGCAACACATCATCGCGAGCGCCGTCGAAGGCTTGCCGTACGAACGGACCTGCGAATGCGCGTCGGCACTCAAATACGCCCTCATCACCAGACCGGATGCGATCCCTCCACAGGTCAGGCAGGATCTGGCACCGCTCGTGGGCAAGTATATGCAGAGCACTTAGGAACAACTGTGAAGGGGTCTGACCCCGCCAAGGAGAGAACTGCTGATGAACACCGCCAAGTTCGACGTGACTGCGATCGGCAACGCCATTGTCGACGTGATTGCCCAGGCCGATGACGCCCTGCTCGCCGCGCACAAGTTGCCGAAAGGCGCGATGAATCTGATCGACGCCGAGATGGCCGAGAAGCTGTACAGCATCATGGGGCCTGGCAAGGAAGCATCAGGCGGCTCGGCGGGGAACACGATCGCCGGCATCGCCATGCTCGGAGGGAAGACGGCGTACATCGGCAAGGTCGCCTCAGATCAACTGGGCTCGATTTTCACGCACGATATTCGCGCCGCGGGTGTGACCTACGACACGCCGCCGCTGGTCAGCGGGCTGCCGACTGCGCGCAGCCTGATCTTCGTGACGCCGGATGCACAGCGGACGATGCAGACATTCCTTGGCGCGTGCACACAGCTGGGCCCTGAGGACATCAACCTCGATCACGTCAAGTCGTCGAAGGTGGTCTACATGGAGGGCTACCTGTGGGATCTCCCGCGCGCGAAGCAGGCGATGCTCGACGCGGCGAAGCAGGCGAAGGAGACCGGCGTGAAGGTCTCGCTGACGTTGTCAGACGCATTTTGCGTCGGGCGCTTCCGCGATGAGTTCCTCGATCTCGCGGAGAAGTACGTGGATATTCTGTTCGCGAACGAAAGCGAGATCCTGTCGCTCTACCAGACCGAAGACTTCGACGAAGCCCTGCAGCAGGTGCGCAAGCACTGCGAGATTGCGGCGCTCACACGCAGCGAGAAGGGCTCGGTCGTCGTCAACGGCGACGAAGTTCATGTCATCGACGCGGTGAAGGGCGTGAAGGTCGTTGATACAACTGGCGCCGGCGATGCGTATGCCGCTGGATTCCTCTATGCGTACACGCAGGGAACGGATCTGAAGACGGCAGGCAAGCTCGGGGGAGCGATGGCGGCGCAGGTGATCAGCCAGTACGGCCCGCGCTCCGACAAGGCCCAGATCCAGAGCCTCAAGGCTTCAGTTCTGTAGGGCGGGCTATCGATCGAACGACTCGCGGCGTGACGATTCGGTCAGGCGAATCGCGTAGCGCTTCGGGTCGCGTCGAAACATCTCCTGCAGTTCGGCCAGGCTGTTCGCGCCGCCGTAGCTGATCGCCGAGCACAGATGCTTCAACATGTCCCGCACGATGGGTCGCACAGACCCGCGTGCGGGCACACTGATCTCGGTTCCTTCCGCTCCCAGTGCTTCCACGTCCGCTGACTCGGCATCCTCGACGTCGAGGCGATCGACGATCGCTTGCAGCGACGCCATGCCGCGAAAGACCTTGAACGGCACCTTCACCGTCTTGTGCGACTCGGGGATCACGACAGGTTTCTGAACCGTATCGCCCGGGGTCTCGATCGTTCCCGCGAGCGCGCTTCCCAGCATCACGGTGTCGCCGCCGAAGAGCAGTGCCTGGGCGATGGCGCCATCGCGCTTGACTCCGCCGTCGGCAATGAGTGGAACACGGCCTTTCGCCGCTTCGCGGCAGGCCACGAGCGCTTCGACCTGGGGTACACCGAAGTTCGTATTGAGCCGTGTCGTGCAGCCGCCGCCGGGACCGATGCCGACCTTGATGCCGTTGACGCCACGGTCGATGAGGAACCGCGTGCCTTCACCAGTCGCGACGTTGCCGGCAATCAGTTCGACGTCGCCGAAGCGCGCCCGGAAGGCATCGATGGCGCGGCCCATCACGGCGGAGTGCCCATGGGCGATGTCGATCACGATGATGTCTGCGCTCGCCTTGAGCAGTTCAGCCGCGCGCTCGAGGTAATCACCCTTGGCGCCGATCGCCGCGCCCACTCGAAGCCGCCCGTGATCGTCGCGCGTCGCGAAAGGGAGCCGTTCCTGCTTGATGAGGTCTTTCGCGGTGACCAGTCCCGTCAGCAGGCCCTGCGCGTCCACGAGCGGAAGCTTCTTGATCTTGTGCTCCCGCATGACTGCTTCAGCGGCGGCGACGTCGATTGGGCCTTCGCGTACGACGAGGCGGTCGCGCGGTGTCATGCGCTCCGAGACGGTTTTCGACCGATCGGCGAAGCGCAGGTCGCGTGTCGTGAGGAGACCTGCGATCCGCCGGTTCTCGTCAACCACGACCAGCGTGCCGACACCAGTGCGCTGCATGACGCCGGCGGCGTCGGTCAGTGGTGCGTCGAGACGAATCGTGTACGGGTCCGCAATGATGCCGTGCTGCCGGCGTTTGACGCGCTCGACCTCGCGGACCTGCGGCTCGATGTCACCGGAGCGAAACCCGCGATCGATGATCCCGATACCACCTTCCTCGGCGATCGCGATCGCCATCTCGGACCGCGTGATCGTGTCCATGTTGGCCGAGACGATTGGTCGGCGCAGGCGCAGCCGTGTCGAGAACTGACAGGAGAGATCGATGGCCGCCGGGTCGCGCCGTTCGATGACGCTGTACTGCGGGTTGAAGAGAAAGTCGTCGAATGTGCAGCCACGAACGAACGCTAGGAGATCAGACATACGAGAGAGAGCTGGCCGTTCCTCGTTCCGGGTTCCGTGTTCCAAGTTCGTGTTCCATGTTCCGCTTGGACCTGGGCGAACTTGAACACGAACCGGGAACCCGGACCATGGAACCGGGGAACTATTTGGCTCCAAACAATGGCTTGTAGTCGCGGTTGTTCTCGCAGAAGAACTCGTCCACGCGGTTGTGCTCCGGGAGAAGCGGGAACGTGCGCGTGATCAGCCACGGCCCGGTGAACACATTCGGGTCTTCGATCACGGCCTCGTACTCGAGCGTTCCGAGGTTCGGGCGCTTGAAGCGTTCGACGACGTGCAGCGACTCGGTGGTGCGATAGCCGTTGATCTCGCTCTCCTTGAAGCCGACCGAGTCCACCACCAGCGTGTCGCCCTCCCACTTGCCCGTCGAGTGCCCCATCCAGAACGGATCGGGATCCGGCGGGTGCGGCGACCCGTCGAGAGGGATGACGCGATAAAGATGCAGGTACTCGTGGAGGATCACGAGGTATTTCGGTGACTGCACCAACTGCACGTAGTAGGGCACGAAGAACGTCTGTGGTACTCCCGGCGGTGCGCAGCTGGAGTAGAGGCCTGTGTCCTCCGGCCCGCGCTGAACGCGATACTTCTCGGCGCCCGGCTTGAGCGTCGGGGTTCGCGGCAGCTCACCCGGCGCTGACGGAGGCGGCGGCGCGCCGCGCCCCGGCCCGACACCGTACCCATAGACACCGGTGAGATCGGGTTTGCCTTCAGCCGTTCTCGTCGTTGGTCGTGATGCGAGCGGGATCGACTCCGCGCTTGCGGCAACCGGCTTTGTCCCGGCGACGGTCACGGTGACCGTTCTTGTCACCGTTCCGTTCACACCAGTGACAGTGAGTGTGTAGGTGGTTGTCGCCGCGGGCGACAGCTTGAGCTCGCCGACGGGGACCGCACGCCCCACTGCCGGCTCGATCGTCGTCGTTCGCGGGTTCTCAACGGCCCATTTCAGCGTGACCGATTCGCCCGGCGTGATCGATTGTGGCTCCGCCGTGAACGACATGATGCGAGCCGGAAGCTGACCGGCCTCTTGATACGGCGAACGGGGTGGCGCTTGTGGAGGTCTCGCTCCTTGTGGCTGTGGCTGCTGCTGCGCGACACCCGTGACAGCAGCAATGGACAGCGACGCGACGATCGCGAGAATGAGGCCTGTGAGATCCCGATGCGGACGCATGCGTTCCTCCGGGTTACGAACGAATCTTGCGACCGTCTGGCAGTTCGATCACGGCGCTGATCATCGACGGGGCGCCACTCTTTGCTGCGCCGCCGGTGGCGCTGATCACGTCTCCGGGCTTCACCGTCGTACGAATCCAGCCGTACGAGCGCAGGTGATTGAGGCTCATGAGCTCGATCTCCCACTCGACGTCGCCCTTCTTCTCATCCTTCACCTCCATGAAGATGAACGCATGAGGATTGGTCCACTCGAACCGTTTCACCGTGCCTTTGACAGTGACCGGATTGGCCATGTCGTACATCGCCGTCGAGTGATGCGCGAACGCCTTTCGTGCCGAGCCGATGAGTACCGCCAAGCCTGTCGTGAGCAACACTCGCCGATTCATTCTGCCTCCGTCGCCGAAAAGTGTAGTCGAAAGCTCGCTATCATTCATTCGTGATCGTTCTTGGCGCGGTGGTGCTCACCACGGGATGGGTGGCCCTTCTGCTCGCAGCACCTGTGTTGCCGGGGTGGGCAGGTGCCATCGTCTATGGTGTCGGCTCACTCGTCTGTCATCAAATTCCAGAGCGCTCGTTCCATCTCGCGGGCTTTCAGTTGCCGGTGTGTGCGCGCTGTCTGGGGATCTATCTCGGCGCATCCGCGGGCGCGGGTTTCATCTGGCTGCGCGCACATTCTGCGCGGCCTCGTTTCGCGATCGCACCGGCGGCTGCCAGGCGACTCGCAGGCCTGACCGCGATTCCAACGCTGCTGACGCTGGTGCTGGAAACCGCCGGGGTCTGGTTTCCCTCGAACGTCACGCGCGCCGTCGCCGGGTTTCCACTCGGCATCATGGTCGCGCTCGTGGTGGTGAGCGCGCTGCCTACGCTACACTACGACGAATGCGTGCCGCCGCGGCCGACCGTACCCAAACCCCCTCACTGACTTATTTGCTGTGCGCCGTCGCCTGGTTCGTGCCGGGGGCCGGACACCTCTGGCTGGGCCGGCGTCAGAAGGGGATTGTCTTCCTGGTCGCGCTCACGTTGATGTTTGCGTTCGGCCTCTGGCTGGAAGGGCGTCTGTTTCCCTTCGACCTCACGCAACCACTGGTCGCGCTCTCGGCCTTCGCCGATCTCGGCGTCGGCGGTCCGTACTTCGTCGCCAGGCTGATGGGTGTCGGCAGGGGAGACGTCGTCGCGATCACCTACGAGTACGGCAACACATTCATCATCGCCGCCGGCTTGCTCAACATGCTGGTCGTGCTCGATGTGTTCGACATCGCCAAGGGGCGCAAGTGACCACTCACCTCGGTCTCATGGTGATCTTCTCGCTCTTCGTCTCCATCGTGTTTGCCGCGCTGACGCGAGACGATCCCAGGGAGCAAATCGTGTTCGGTGCTCGCCTGCTTGGCGGGTTCATTGGTGCCGGCATCCTGATTGGCTGGCTGTTGTATCCACTTCCCCTGTAGCCGCAGTGTCGGTCCGTCACTCGAGTTGGGCGTATCGCCTGTGGATGTGGGTGCCGGTCGTCGCATACATGGCGGCGATCTTTTACGTCTCGGGGCTCTCGATCGCGCCGCTCCCCGAGGAGGTCTCCGACAAGACCGGGCACTTCGTCGCTTATGCGGGCCTGGCGTTGCTGTGCGTGCGGGCAGTCGGCGGAGGATTGCCGTGTCGCGTCGTGCGTCGAGTCGCTCTGCTCGCTCTCGCGATCGCCGCGGCGTACGGCGCGTTCGACGAGCTGCATCAATGGTTCGTGCCGGGACGATCGGCTGACGTGCGCGACTGGTTTGCGGATGTCAGTGGCGCGCTCATCGGCATCGGCGTCTGCTGGCTGTGGGGTATCATTGCAGTTCGCTCTGATGTTTGAACGCCTCGATTGCCCTTCCTCGAATCCGGACGTGCACCGGATGCCGGCACGGTGAACCGTCATCGCCATGGAGATTCAGGGCTCGCGTCAGGCTCGCGGTCGCCGATTCGCCATCGTCGTGTCGAGCTTCAATCCGGAGATCACTGACGGGTTGCTTCGCGGCGCCCGTGCCACGCTGGCGGAGGCCGGCGTGAATGACGCGGACGTCACGCTCGTGCGCGTGCCGGGCGCATTCGAGATTCCACTGGCCGCGCGATATCTGGCGGCGAGCGGAGAACACGACGCCGTCGTCTGTCTCGGGTGTCTCATCAAAGGCGATACGATGCACTTCGAGTACATCGCCGAAGCGGTGTCGCACGGCATCATGTCCGTCAGTGCAGATACCGGAGTGCCGGTGACGTTTGGAGTACTCACGACGCTGACCGAGGAACAAGCCACGGCGCGCGCAGCGGACGGACCGGACAACAAGGGACGCGAGGCCGCGCTCGCCGCAGTGGAGATGGCCACGATCGTTCACGCGATCGGAGGGCTCGGTCAGGCATGATGGCAGACACCGAACGACCTGCGGCCCAGATGGGCGCCGACTCGAGACATCGGGCTCGAGAGGTTGCCTTGCAGATGCTCTATCAGTGGGAGGTCGGCCGCGTTCCGATGGACGAGGTATGCCGGACGTTCTGGACAGGCGGCCCCGCGGGCACGCCGCCGGCGGAAACCGTTCGCTCGTTTGCGACGTTGCTCGCTACTGGAGTCGCCACACATGCCGCGCAACTGGATCCGTTGATCGCTGAAGCCGCCGAGCACTGGCGCGTCGAGCGAATGAATGTGATGGACCGGTTGATTCTGCGCCTGGGTGTCTACGAGTTTCTCCATGAGTCGGAGACGCCGGCGAAGGTCGTTATCAACGAGGCACTCGAGCTCGGGCGGACATTCAGCGCCGACGAGTCGGTGCGTTTCATCAACGGCATACTCGACGCCGTCCGGCGAACACTCAATCGCGAATGAGCACAGAGGAGTCCGATCAGGTCGTTCAGCGGCGCACCAATCTGGAAGCGCTGACACAACTCGGTGTCGATCCGTACCCGAAGCGTTTCGACGGGACCACGCCGATCAGCCAACTCGTCGACGAGCACGGCACGAAGACGGCGGAACAGCTCGAGCCGAAGATCACGACGAGGATTGCCGGCCGCATTCTCGCCATTCGCACGTTCGGGAAGGCCGGGTTCCTGCAACTCTCCGACGGCCGTCAGCGCGTGCAGGTGTACGTGCGCCAGGACTCGGTGTCGGCGCTCGACTTCAGCATCTTCAAGCTGCTCGATCTCGGCGACTGGGTAGGTGTCGAGGGCTATCTGTTTCGGACCAAGACCAACGAGTTCAGCGTCCACGTGTCGGCGTTGCAGTTTCTCGCGAAGTGTCTGTTGCCGCTGCCGGAGAAGTGGCACGGTCTGCAGGACGTGGAGACGCGCTATCGCCAGCGCTATCTCGATCTGGTCGTCAACCCTGACTCGCGGCGCGTGTTCGAAGTCCGCAGCCGTGTCGTTGCGACGATTCGTGAGTTCCTCATCGCAC
>Ga0315912_10002110_pt1 | contig 21974 bp, 18 predicted proteins | sample VfabasoilMG_FD_204469 | JGI IMG/M metagenome (GOLD analysis project Ga0315912, IMG submission 204469) | Garden soil microbial communities collected in Santa Monica, California, United States - V. faba soil | ecosystem: Environmental > Terrestrial > Soil > Garden | place: USA: California...
TCCGTCTGTTCGGCCAACTCCAGGGCATCATCAACTTCGATACCGAGGTACCGCACGGTGCTTTCGAGCTTGGTGTGCCCAAGCAATAGCTGCACCGCTCTCAGGTTCTTCGTCCGCCGATAGATCAGCGAGGCTTTGGTGCGCCGCATCGAATGGGTGCCGTAGGCTGAGACATCGAGGCCGATGGCCTTCACCCATCCCTCCAGCACTCGTGCGTACTGCCGGGTGCCCATGTGAGGGGAGTTGTGGATGCGGCTGGGAAACAGATAGTCCTCTGACTTCAGCGTGGCCTGCTTGATCCATGTTCCTACAGCTTCCCGAGTGGACGGTGTGATCTCAAACTGCACCGGTCGTTGGGTTTTTTGCTGCATGATGATCGCCCGCGGGGCAATCTGATCGCCGTGGCAAACATCGCGCACGCGTAGCTTGACCAAGTCGCGGCCCCGTAGCTTGCTGTCGATCCCCAAATTAAAGAGCGCGAGGTCGCGGGAACGACCGGCCATTTACAAACGGGTCCGTATCGCCCAAATCTCCTTCAGCTTGAACGGTGCTTTTTGGCCGACAAGTTTCCCTTTATTCCACGGTTCGCGGGGTTTTGACGTGTTGATCGTTTCCATGATGGACTCCTTTCGTTAGGGAAAAGGCGGTGAGACGAGCGCTGCCCCGTTTGCGCCCCGTCAGTGCGAAGCACTAACTATGGAAAAATCCATGTGGAAAGGAGTTTCCGCAATGCGTTTTTCGGTTTCAATGGCCGCCGTGAGATACTCTGTCGCGGGCGCGGACCGGCCCAGAAGCGGTCATCGGCCTTTGCGAGAACTGGATCCGACAGCGGTGAGAAATAGACCGGTTTGTGCGGCCGCCGTCGTGCTGTTAAACACCAGGAAGCCTCCAGTTTGATGATTACCTTTTACCTTGACGAAAGCGGCCATAGCGGCGACACGGTCAATCGTGGTGAGCGCTATGACTTCAAGGGACAGCCTTTCTTTGTCCTGGCTGCGGTGGGAATCGAGAATGAGGCTGCCATGGCATCCTGCATTGCAGAATTGCGCCAGCGGCACAAGATTGCCCCTGGAGAGCTTAAGTCGAAATCATTGCAAGCCAAGCCGAAGTTCATTGCCGACCTCTTCAACTATCTGTACGAAAGGCGTGTGCCGCTGTTCGTTGAGTTGGTGGACAAGCGCTACTTCATCTGTGCCCACATTGCGTCTTTTCAGTTACTGCCATCGTGTATGGGCTTCCAGGAAAGCCACGATTTGTGGTTCATCCGCAACACCATCGCTGACTATTTGTACATCGAGGCATCTGATCAGGTTCTCAACACCTTCGTGGAAGCCTGCTTAACCCCCTCAGAAACGACGCTGCTGGCGTCGTTTTCACAATTGGAGGAACTTGGCAATGCTTGCCGGGACATGCCCAAGAAGGATTACATTGCCAAAGGATTGCTCCAGATGGTGGAGCAGGCGCAGGTTGAGTACTGAGAGCAGCGCCAGGGGAACGGCGAAGCGTACCTGATGTTTCTTCCGCCGCCTGACCACAACAAACACAACAAGCGCGTATGGATGCTCCCAAACCTCACATCTTTCACGAACGTCTACGCACGGCTGAATCTCTACTATGGCCGTAAACTGAAGGGCGTGCGTATCGTGCACGACCAACAGCTCGAAGTAGAAGATATCTTGTGTCTTGGCAAAGCGACCGCAGAAGCCCTGCGAGAGGCGGACAGCATTCCGTACGCTCCGCATTCTGACTTCGTGTTCGCGGAAACTGCCTCCTTCGAGTTCGCGCAGTCGCATGAGGCAATCGGTATCCAGTTGGCGGACATCGTGGCCGGTACTGTGATGCGATATTTCAGGGATAGCCCGCACACCGTCATCGACCCAGACCTGGATCGAGTCATGAGGATGTTGATTGGGAAGTCGGATGAACTGACGGGATATGGCATCAATCAGGTTGTGCCTTGGTGCAATTTGCGTTTTGGTTAGGCGTAACGTTGTGCCCAAGCCACGTTAAAAGATGGGTGTCTTGCATGTGCCCTTCTCCCAGCATCCCCATCACGAAGCCCCACAAGGAGGCCGTGGCGGGGGGCACTGCCTTATGTTCCGAAGAGCCGCTGCCGCAGGAATTATAAATCACACCGAGTGGCAGCTTTGGGTCGATAGCTGACATTACCTGCCCAGGTCGAGTCTGAACTGCTTGAGCGCTGTCGGTGGAGATAGAAGTGGGGTATCAGGGGGATAGCACACGCGGCCCTGTCCGAAGAACTCTACTTATTAGACCGCGCTACCTTCGACGATCAGATGCCGGACATCCGTTCGTTCGCTCGTATGCTCACATGATAAGTTTTCGATCACAGAAGGCCGGCACTCACTCCGCCTCTCAACGCTTCACGCATCCCGATTTCCGTTTCACTTTTCACGTTTTACGTTTCACCTTTCACGTCTCCTATCACTCCCCGCTTCCCGCCATGTCGTCGATCAGGGGGCGATTGATATCGGTACAGCCTATGCAGATCAGGTCAAAGAGTTCATCGTGGTTGGCGACGAAGTTTTTTGCGTCCACGAGTTTTTCGTTCATGACCAGGGAATGGCAGGTGTCGCAGAGCATCATCAGGCCGCGTGAGACCCCCACTGTTTTTCTTCCCGTACTTCCAGCCATATCGATTAGACCGATCCTTTCTGCAGGGCCATGAGAAAATCTTCCGTTTCGAGATCAATGCCGCATTGCCCGCACTCATAGGGACGATCATCCTGCGGCACGGCCAGGGGCGTCGGCTCCACCCTCCCACGGCAGACATGGTAGAACTTCCCCCTGGCATGCTCATCGTCCAAGGGATCGCTTTCGTAAATCAGCACCATGATTCACTGATACTCCCTATACCTGCCGGCGAGTATACCGATGGGCCTGCCCTACCCGCAACCGCAGGGAACAAGACAGGCAACAGTTCTCTATCCCCTCAAACCTGAAACTGGGCTTCGTACAGACCGGCATAGACTCCCCCGCGGGAGAGCAGATCGTCGTGGCGGCCGTCTTCCACCAATCGGCCTCCATCCAGAACCAGAATCCGATCCACATCATGGAGTGTGGACAGCCGATGGGCGATAATGAACGTGGTTCGCCCTCTGGTCAATTCGGTCAACGCTTCGCGGATTTTCACCTCGGTCTCCGTATCAATATTGGATGTGGCCTCATCAAAAACGACGATGGGGGGATCTTTTAACAACACCCGCGCGATCGACACCCGCTGTTTTTGACCGACCGACAGTTTGACGCCCCGCTCGCCGATCCAGGTGTCATAGCCTTCCGGCAGCGCCATGATAAATTCATGCGCCCGCGCGGCCCGCGCCGAGCTTTCGAGACGCTCCTGATCGGCGGCGAGATCGCCGTAGAGGATATTCTCCCGCACCGTCCCGTTGAACAAAAACGGCTCTTGCTGCACGATGCCGATTTGTCGCCGAAGATAGGCGACCGGCAGATCGCGGATGTCCTGCCCGTCGATCAAGACGGCGCCGCCTTTCACGTCATAGAACCGCATGAGCAGCTTGAGCAGGGTGCTCTTCCCCGCTCCGCTCGGTCCGACCAGCGCCACGCGCTCGCCTGCCGCGACAGAAACAGACAGACTCTTGAGCACCGGCACATCGGAACGATAGTGGAACTGTACCTGATCGAACCGGACGGCTCCCTGCACCCGGTGCGCAGGAGTGCCGACACCCGGACGATCCGTCACCTCCGGAACTGCGTCCAGGACATCGAAGACCCGCTCGCTCGCCGCCAAGGCATGTTGGAGCATATGATTGACGGAGTGAATCTGATTGATCGGCACATAAAACAACGCCAGATAGGAGAGAAACAACACCAGTTCGCCCAGCGTCAGCCGGCCTTCGACGACTTCCCCTGCGCCGTACCAGAGAATCAACACAGTGCCGAGGCCGGCGAGCAAAATCATTCCCGGTGAATAGATCGACCACAGCACCATGGCTTTCAGATTCGCGTCGCTATAGGCGCGGCTCAACCGGTCGAACCTCGCCTGTTCGTACGCCTGCTGCATGAACCCCATGGTCTCCCTGATGCCCGATAGAGCATCTTGCAAATACCCGCTGAGTTCCGCCGAGTTCTTTCGAATGTGCCGGTAATAGCCATGCACCCTGGAAGTAAACCAGCTGGCCGACAGCATCAACAGTGGAATCGGCAGAAGTGACAGCGCCGCAAGCTTCCAATTGAGGATGAACAGCATGATTGTGATGCCGATCAGGGTCAGCAACGCCGTCACCACGCCTTCAAGCCCATCGATGAAGATCCGTTCGACGTGCTCCGTGTCGTTCGTCACCCGCGACATGATCTCGCCCGTCGAGCGATTCTCGTAGTAGTTCAGGGAGAGCCCTTGCAGCGCTGAGAAAATCTGCCGGCGCAAATCGTGCACCACCGTCTGTTCCAGCTGATTATTGAGCCGGATCCGGAGCGAGGCGAACAGATTTTTCACCACATAGGCGCCGACCAGCATGCCCAACGCCCAGGGCAGCAAGGCCAGTTGCTTGGCTTGGATGACATCGTCGATGACGATCTTGATCGCCCAGGGAGGCACCAACTCGGCGGCTGTGGCGCAGGCGGCACAGAGTAGCGTCACAGACGCAAGCCTGCGATGGGGTTGGAGATATTTGAGAACGCGAAGCAGTGGTTTCACAAAATCAAGGGGGCGGGGCTCAGATCACGTTTGTCGGTTCTTTTTGCCAGTACTGCGAAAACTCTGGGAGCTGGGTCAAGGTGGACATATCCTTCATACGATCCAGAAACACTTTGCCGATCAGGTGATCCATTTCATGCTGAATGCACACGGCATAGAGGCCTGTCGCCTCGAAATCGAGAGATTTGCCCTTTCGATCCAATCCCTTCACGCGCACCACCGACGGTCTCGTGACTTTCCCTCTCAATCCATCGACGCTGAGACAGCCTTCCCAGTTTTCTACCTGCTCAGGGCCGTAATAGACGATCGAGGGATTGATGAGAACGGTCTCGGGAAAACCGCCTTCGTCCGGACAGCCCATCACCACGAGTTGGATTGAACGGGACACTTGCGGCGCAGCCAGTCCGATTCCCGGCTCATCATACATCGTTTCAAGCATCTCATCGATCAAGCGTTGCAACTCACCCGACTTGATGTCCCGCGGGTCAATCGGTGCCGCTGTTTTTCGAAGGATCGGATTGCCGAGTTTGGCGATTGTCAACATAACCGAAGGTCAGAAATTATTGTTGCCACACCCGTCTACTAGATACACTCCTAACACAGGCCCCTCCGGGCCTGCAACCCTCTCAGCACAGTGCCGCGGTCTCGGGCAGATTACGATCTTCGCTTCGGCCGTGGCGGCTCCGGAATTTCAAACACCTGTTGATTGTCGTTCCACCACTCGACCCATTCACTGACCCAGACTGCGCGATCCTGCTTCGTCGACGTCTCCCAGTCGTGAAACTCGGTCTCGTGGCGCGTCAGAATCCACAAGGAATGGAGCGCCGACAATGCCACGAACCGTTCATCATCGGTCACCATCGAAATCAAGACGGGGATCACCGCTTTGTGCCGCACATACCGCGCCTCGAACGCCGCCGCCTTTCTGACAGACGGATTCAGATCTGCCGCCATCACCTCGATGGCCTCCGGCACCAGAGACGGATTCAAACGGATCGCGACGCGCAAGGCATGTTCGCGCACGCGGGGAATTTCGTTGACATCTTTGGCCGTGCCGACGAGCGCCGGGACTCCCGACACACCTTTCATCATCGACAATGTTTCAATGGCATTGTACCGGACCCTGGGACTCGGCAGGGTCAGAGCCTTGACCAGAACAGGAACCGACGGCTCTCCCAAATGGACAAATTCCCCCATCGCCCAGAATTCCTGTTTGCCTTCCAGCAGCGGCAGCAAGGCCTCCGCGCGTGTCAGTTCCTCAGGGCTCAACGGATTCGTGTTGGGAGGGACGGATACATCGGGTGCATCCTGACTGCCGGGCGGCGCCTCATACGGCACTTGAACCGTCCACACGTCCGACGCCCATACGCGATCCGCCTCCAGCCCGTACAGGCCTCCCAGCAGCTGCACAGCGAGCAATAGTGCAAGTCCCCTTATGATGCGATGCGTCTTCACGAAACCTACGCTCCTTTCCACCAGTACGGCGGCGCGATTATCCAGTCTGCCGACAAGGCAGCGGTCCCAAACACCCTACTCCTGGATTATGACAAATATAAAACCGGTGCGGTAGCCACCTGCATGACAGTCTCTATGGATGGGACTGTACGATGAACTGCACATGACGGCGGGTGGTTGTCGTACTCGGACAACGGGATAAATCGCCGGCCCTTAACTGAAGCTTCACGGCAGGATCAGCTGTCCAACCCATTTCGGGAGTCGGTGTCTCTCAGGTGTTTCCTGACTCGCACCTTCTCATGATGTTTGCGAAGCAGTTGCCGACGGATGGCATCCCGATCCTCTGCGACGATCCGGACCAGCCGGTCCACATCCTCCGCGTGTTCCCGAACCAGCTCGGATAGTTTCTGCAGCTGCCCTTCCAGCCGCTCGACACGCCACGCCATGTCGTTTGCAGGCTCAACAGGTTTGTTGGAAGACTTCACCACAGGCTTGGAACTATTTCGAAGGGCGGCCACAACAACGTCGCGTTTCATGCTCACTCCTTTGTTACTCCACATGGAAAGCGGACGACCGCTGGATTCTGTCGGCTAGTATTATCCGCAAGGAAGGGGAAGTCAATGATTCCGCTTTCTTTCTATTTCATGCCGGTCCTGCTAGAATTCGCCGCATGAAGAATATCTTCACGATGGTCCTCGCCGGCGGCAAAGGCGAGCGGCTCTTTCCGCTCACCGACCAGCGCGCGAAACCGGCCGTCCCGTTCGGAGGCAAATACCGCATCATCGACTTCACCTTGAGCAATTGCCTGAATTCCGGACTCCGGAAAATCGCGGTCCTCATCCAATACAAATCGCACTCGCTCGACCGGCATATCCGGGTCGGCTGGAATGTGCTCAATGCCGAGCTCGGAGAATATATCGCCTCCGTCCCTCCCCAGCAGCGCATCAGCGAGGACTGGTATAAAGGCACCGCCGATGCCGTCTACCAAAACATGTTCCTGCTCGACAGCGAGCAACCCGAGTTTCTCCTCATCCTGGCCGGCGATCACATCTACAAGATGAATTATGCCGAGATGTATTACTGGCTGATGGCCAAACAGGCCGACGCGGTGGTCGGCGCGATCGACATCCCGATTCAGGACGCCTCACGATTCGGAGTGATCACAGTCGACGAAGACTATCGCATCGTCCGGTTCGACGAAAAACCGGCCCAGCCCACTCATCTGCCGGGAGACCCCGCCCATGCGTTCGCCTCGATGGGCATCTATTTGTTCCGCACCAGCGCGATTCGCAAATTCCTGATGGCGGACGCCCAGGAATCCGGCGCCCACGACTTCGGCAGGAACATCATTCCACGGATGATCGAGGGACAGCGCGTCTACGCGTTTAAGTTTCAGGATGCGAATAAGAAAGCCGTCCAGTACTGGCGCGATATCGGCACGCTCGACGCCTACTGGGAAGCCAATATGGATCTGGTCGCCGTCGACCCACTCTTCAACCTCTACGATCCTGAGTGGCCGATCCGCACCTACCAGGGCCAGTTCCCTCCGGCCAAGTTCGTCTTCTCCCAGGACTATCAGGGGGGGCGCATGGGCGTCGCGCTCGATTCGATCGTCTGCGGCGGCTGCATCGTATCCGGCGCGCGGGTCCAGAATTCCGTGCTGTCGCCCAACGTCCGTGTCCTGGACCATGCCGACGTTCGCGAGTCCATCGTGATGGAAAACGTGGTGATCGGCGCCCACAGCCGTATCCGGCGCGCCATCATCGACAAAGACGTCACCATCCCTCCACATACGGAGATCGGATATAACCGGGACGCCGATGCCCGGCAATTCACCATCACTGATTCTGGTCTCGTGGTTATTTCAAAGGGAATGAAACTGCATGCCGCCGTCGATCCACCCGGTTGACCTTATCGCCTCGCTCCGCCAGAAGCACCTGACGCCCGCCATCGTGTTTCTCACATCTCGACGCGCCTGCGATGAGGCAATGGAATCCTTCGACCACGCCGATATCGTGCTGCCTCCGGTGCGTCAGGATGCGATCGCGGCGGCGCTTGAACGGGTCATCGCGCAATATCCCAGTGTCGCAGAGCACCCGCTCATTCCCACGGTGCAGCGGATCGGCGTGGCGGCCCATCATGCCGGCCACTTGCCCTCCTGGAAAATCGCCATCGAAGAATTGATGCGGCAGGGATGTCTTGACGCGGTATTTGCCACAACCACCCTGGCCGCCGGTGTCGACTTTCCCGCCCGCACGGTCGTCATCACCCAATCCAGCATCCGAAAATCACGCGACTTCACCGACCTCACCATCGGCGAGGTGCAGCAGATCGCGGGACGAGCCGGCCGCCGTGGAAAAGATCAGGTGGGATTTGCGGTCGTCACGCCCTCTCCCTATATCGATCTGGGCGTCCTCACGAAGGGGTTCACCGGCCATCCGGAATCCATCGATAGCCAATTCAGTATCAGCTACCCCATGGTGTTGAATCTCTTGAAAGCCCACCCCCATGAGCAAATTCAGGCGATCCTGGCCAAGAGCTTCGCCCAATTCCAGCTCAACCAGCGGGCCGAACTGTTGGAGCGGAAACTCGATGGGCTCCATGTGCAGATGGAACCGTTCGGCCCCCGCGTCTGCACCGATTGGATCAGCCAGTGGCAGACCTTCGATCAAGTCCGAAGACAACGGCCGCAACGCCACCAGATCCGCCGGCATGAATCGCCGGAATTATCCGCCCGCTTCCATTTCATGACGCCGGGACGTGTGGTCGGGCTCGCGCGAGGACGCGGGATCGTACTCCGTCAATACCGCAGCAAGGGCCAGAAGAATCCGATGATTTCCGTCCTGCGGCTGGACGGCGCCGTCACCGAATGTCCCGCGTCGAATGTGGGGGATATCTTCGACCGGATATTTGAATGCGACGAAACTCCGGCGTTTCCCTGGTGCTCGGCTGCTTCATTCGACGAACTCAGCTATCAACTGACGGAACTCCCCACCCGGCTGCCGACGCTGCCGATTATGGTGCCCAAAGACTCGGAAGTGCTCCCGGATGCGATCGTCCAATCTCTCGGCGACTTTCCCTGCCCGAGCTGTCCCTCACGGCCGGCCTGCCAGAAGGACTTTGCGACCGCGCTCCGCCTCCGCCAGGAACAGCACCGCCACACCAAATCCATCCAGGCGCTACGGGCCAGCCTCTGGCATCGGTTCCAGGAGCGAGTCGAGGTGCTCCAGAAATTCGGCTATCTGACACCCTCTGCCCATCTCACGGACGAAGGGGAATGGGCGCGGCTCATCCGCATCGATCATTCATTGCTCATTACCGAGATGATTCGGGCCGAAGCCTTTACCGGCGCCGACCCGTCCCTCCTCACCGGCGTCATGGCCAGCATCACGCATGACGACGACCGCCCCGGTTCGTTTCCGCGCATCAGCCCCGGATTGAGTTCCCTCTTGGGCCAGGTGCGAAAACTGGCGGAGAGCCTGTCCCCCTATGAAGATCCCCCGCTGTTACGGGCGGATGTCGCGGCACTGGCCGAACGCTGGATCGCCGACCCCACACTCACATGGATCGGCCTCTGCCGTTTGACGACGATGGCGGAGGGCGACATTTACCGGCTGCTCGCCAGAACCCTGGAGTTTCTGTCGCAGATCCACACCCTGCGCGCGACCCATCCGGGCTTGGCCGAGACGGCATCACGCGCAATCGCTCTGATCCGCCGCGGCGTGCTGGAGGAATTGCCATGATCGAAGACGTGAAGGGTGAGGGGTGAGGCGTAAGGGGTCAGACTCCTCTGATCATGAGAACGTGACGGCGGCATTCATCGCCTCACGCCTAACGTTTAACGCCTTACGAAGACCACTATGACTCTCGACGAACTCGAACAACTACTCGTTCAGCAACCGGTTGCGGTCCTGCATCGCTTGGCGCGCGGCCGCGTTCATCGGCACTTTCGGGCCGGCAAACGACGCCTGATCGAGATGATTCTCCAGCATTCGAGTCAGAATCTCGCCGGCCTCGAATCTGACGTACAGGCCCTGATCGCGGAGCGGCAATCGCAGCCGCAGCCCCCCCAGCCGCCGGCTCGCCCGGCAGGCCGTGCAGCGGGTTCTCCTCCGAGAAGAACTGCCCCTCGCGGTGGAGAGCCGGAGACCACCGAAGCCGCTGTGTCTCTGGCGGCCTGGCTGGAAGGGATCGGCGTTCCGGCTCCACAACCATTCGTGCCCGATCCTTGGCAGGAAGAAGCCTTGGCAGCGCTCGATGGAACGGATGTCGTCGTCAGTGTCCCGACCGGGAGCGGAAAAACCTACGTGGCCGTGGAAGCGGCCAAGCGGGCGATCGCGCAGAATCAAACAGTGATCTACACCTCACCCCTGAAAGCGTTGTCGAATACCAAATATACGGAATTCTCAAAAATATTCGGCCCGGATAAGGTGGGCATTCTCACAGGAGACCGCCAGGAAAACGGGCAGGCTCCGCTGCTGATCATGACGACAGAGATATTACGCAACCTGTTCTACGATGCGGCGAGCGGAGAAATCGATATCAGGCTGGATACGCTCGGACTCGTGATTTTGGACGAATCGCAATACATTGCCGACCCTGAACGCGGAGTCGTGTGGGAGGAAACCATCATTTTCTGCCCATCACAGGCCAAACTTCTGCTTCTATCGGCCTCAATCGGCAATCCACAGGATATCGCCGACTGGCTGACGTCTATCCGCCCTACGACCTGTCGATTAGTCCGCCACAGCAAACGCACCGTGCCGTTGCGCGCCGGCTACCTCCATCCCAACGGCAAACTGGTGCCGCTGTTCAAGACGGCAGCCATTCCCTCCGGCCACGCAGGCCACCTGCACCCGGAAGCCAAACGACTCTTTTTTGAATATGAAGAAGAGACGCTGCCTTCGGGCAGGCCACGGCGATAACGATGGGAACTGTTTGTCGCGATTAAAACGAGGCGGTGAGACCGACCGTCGGCCCGTGGCGAATCGTTTGAAATTCGGTCAGAGGAGCCGACTGAGAGCCGCTTGCGACCGAATGAACTTCCCACGTCCCGGTATACGTACGATTCCACCACACACGGTAACCGGCGGCAATCGCAAAGTTGCGAGTCAGCATGAACTTGATTGTCGGCTCGGCACTGCCGCCGAATCCAACCCCCCACATGGAAAAACTCGGATCCTGCCGGAGGTCACCCCTCAGATGATGAACGTCTTCGTTATAGATGATACTGACAGGAGTCACGGAAGCTTTCAGCCCGACACTCAAACGCCCGGTCAGCCGATAGTCCGTGTTGATTCCAACCTGAGGCGTAATCCAATGACTGGTATTCGTGATCGCGCGGGCTCCTGAGCTCTGAGGAACACAGGACGTAACAGTTGAATCGCACACTAGCCGATCAAACCCGGTGGCCTCGTACTCAGTTTGCCAATACCGAACGCCTCCCACCACATCCAAATGCCCGCGCCCGTTTGGAAACTCCACCGCGCGATAGCCGACATTCCCGTTGACATACCAGGTGCCCGTTCCCGTGACGTTGCTGCTTGTCCGGGAAAACAGATATTGACCCGCCAGGTAGTCGTCATCGATCAAGCGGCCTCGATCAAAATCAATGGCAAATCCCACATCACCATCGAGATGCCATCGGCGGCTAAGATGAAGCTTGGCGCCGAATTCAATGATGTGAGTATTATTGTCCTTATAGGTCAGCTTTGAAGTGGGATCCCCGAATGCAGGATCGATCCTGGATGCATCGTGGCTCCACGTGGTTTGGCCGTTTGTGAAGAGCCAGGACCTCGCCGACAGTTCTACGCGCGGCCTCGTCTGCGTTTCAGTATCCTGAGCCCAGGCAGAGGCCGTTGTGGTAACCGCCACCCCCAGGACAACCGCCAGCAACGGCCGCACCAGCCTGTACCTTGTATTACTCACCGTCTGACTCCCCCTCGCTGAATGACCACAGTGTCATAGCACCGTTCGGCCGTCTCCGGCATGACCCGTTGGCAGGATGCACGGATATCTTCTTGTTGGAATTGGCGTTGAATCGATGCGGAGAACCAGACCAGCCAGGTTCCGATCACTGCCACAAGCACCGCCCCCGCCGCCAAGTATCCCCAGCCCATCCATGACGATGTCGCAGCCGGTGCCGCAGGCACAGGAGGCGCTTCTTCCTCGGACACCAGATGAACCGACGGCATAACGGAATCTCCTATTCTTCGATCCGATTTCTCAGGCCACGAATCAGCCGCCCGACGCAAATCATACCTGAGACGTTGTATCCTGAATAGACTTTTCAATTCTCCATCAAGCCGGAGCATGACGGGCATGATCTTCTTTTCCCACCCCGCACGGAAAAGAACTGGAACTCGGATCGGTGATCTTGGTATGATGCGCACCCGGTGGGATCAGCGGCAGAAGCAGCACCAACCTGCTTCATGTCAGCCCCTGCCACTCTTGAACAAGCAGTTGTGTGCCGAGGTAGCTCAGTTGGTAGAGCACAGCCCTGAAAAGGCTGGTGTCGACAGTTCGATTCTGTCCCTCGGCACCATCTTTCCACTACTTACGCGATTTTGAATTAGTTCTAGGTAGGAAGGTGGCACCAAGTGGCACCTGAACGTCATTTTCCCCGCTCAGAACGGCCTTCGTAAACGCTTCCAGCCGTATTACTGCATCACGCAATCGCGCATTCCAATTGTGAATATAATACTTCGCCGAACCAGGCAGCGGCTCTCCTTTTAACGTTTGAATCACGGCGTAATCGACGCCACATTGTGTGAGCCAGGTCGTGAACCTTAGTCTCATGTGATTCGTGAGACGAAGTGTCTTCAATCACGAACCCCGCGCCAGATGCAATGATTCCCGTGTCGGAACCCTGTGGAGTGTTCGGGCCGAAGGACACGAATGAGGACGATTGAGCAGGAAACGTCAGCAACGAACAGGATGTTCGTGAGGTGAGGCCAAGAATAATTTAGACCTAGTCCGAATGGATCTAGTTCGGTCCCGTTTCCTATCAGGGGCGACGACGCTCTTGTCCAGCTTTCGATACGATGGTCATCCGCCTCAACCCTGGTGATTTCTCAAGGGGAAAAGGGTATTCTTCGGACGCAATTTCTCTCTCATTATCCTACGGGTGAACTGATTCATGGCCATTAAGAAATCCGACCTCTATTCCTCCCTCTGGGCTTCCTGTGATGAACTGCGCGGCGGCATGGATGCCAGCCAGTACAAGGACTATGTCCTGTTCATGCTGTTCATCAAGTACATCAGCGACAAATACGGCGACTCCGACGACTTTGCCCCGCCGGTCGTCATTCCGAAGGGCGCGAGCTTCAAAGACATGGTCGCGCTCAAGGGCCACAGCGACATCGGCAACCTGATCAACACTCAGGTCATCCAGCCGCTGATCGATGCCAACCAGCGTCTCGCCCGCAGCGACTTCCCAGACTTCAACGACTCGAACAAGCTCGGCGACGGCGCGCAGAAGGTCGAAAAGCTGGGCAACCTCATCGCGATCTTCCAGAACCCCGCGCTCGATTTCTCGAAGAACCGCGCCGAGAACGACGACATCCTCGGCGACGCCTACGAGTATCTCATGCGGCACTTCGCCACCGAGAGCGGTAAGAGCAAGGGGCAGTTCTACACCCCGTCCGAAGTCAGCCGCATCATCGCCAAGGCCATCGGCATCTCGCCGGCCAACTCCATCGGCGCCACCACCGCCTATGACCCCACCTGCGGTTCCGGTTCGCTGCTGCTGAAGGTCGCCGCCGAGGCCGGCAAGCACATCACTCTTGAAGGGCAGGAGAAGGACGTGACCACCGCCGGTCTTGCCCGCATGAACATGATCCTGCACGACTTCCCGACGGCCAAAATCATCTCGGGAAACACACTATTCGATCCCAAGTTCAAGGACGGCGAGCAGCTCAGTACCTACGACTATGTGGTCGCCAATCCGCCCTTCTCGGACAAGACCTGGTCCACCGGCCTCACCTTGGGCGAGGGCGGGAGCGGCGACAAATACCAACGCTTTACCTGGGGCATGCCGCCGAAGAAGCAGGGCGATTACGCCTACCTCCTGCACATCATCCGCTCCATGAAGAGCACGGGCAAGGGCGCCTGCATTCTGCCGCACGGCGTGCTCTTCCGGGGCAATGCCGAGGCCGTCATCCGCCGGCAGCTCGTCCGTTCCGGCTATCTCAAGGCCATCATCGGTTTGCCCGCCAATCTCTTTTACGGCACCGGCATCCCGGCCTGCATCGTGGTGCTCGACAAGGAAAACGCCACTGCCCGCAAAGGCATCTTCATGATTGATGCTTCCAAGGGCTTCAAGAAGGACGGCCCGAAAAACCGCCTCCGCGAGCAGGACATTCACAAAATCGTGGACACCTTCACCCGGCTGGATGAAAGCGACCCGCGCTACGCCCGCATGGTGCCCGTCGCGGAGATCGCCGACCCGAAGAACGACTATAACCTCAACCTCCCGCGCTACATCGACAGCACCGAGCCGGAGGATCTACAAGATATTGACGGCCACTTACGCGGCGGCATCCCCGAGCGCGACCTCGATGCCCTCGGCAATTACTGGAAGATCATGCCCGGCATGCGTGCTGCCTTGTTTGAGAAGTTCAATCGCCCCGGCTACGCCGCACTGAAGCTCGCCATCGCCGAGGTGAAGCCCGCCATCTTCGGCCACTCCGAGTTCACCGCCTTTACCACCAAGGCCAGGAAGTTGTTCACGCAATGGCAGTCGGCCTCCGTCCCGCTGCTAAAAGGCTTTGCCCAGGCCAGCCACCCCAAGCCACTCATCGAAACCATCGCCGAGGACCTGCTCGCCACCTTCAAGACCGCGCCGCTCCTCGACGCCTACGATGTCTATCAGCACCTCATGGACTACTGGGCCGAAACCATGCAGGACGATTGCTACCTCATTGCCGATGCTGGGTGGAAGGCGGGGGCGCAGCCTCGCGAAATCCGCCAAGTCAAAAACAAAGAGAACAAACTCGTCTGGCCCGAGAAGGAAGATTTCAAGAAGGGCAAGCGCCGATTCAAGTCCGACCTCGTTCCCGCCGCCCTGCTCATCGCCCGATACTTCGCCACCGAGCGCGATGCCATCGCCGCCGTCGAAGCCGAACTCGCCGGCATCGAGCAGCAGCTTGATGAAAAGCGTGAAGAACAAAGCGGCGAGGAAGGGCTACTCGCCGAAGTCATCGAAGGTGAGGGCGAGAAGCAGAAGATCACCGCCAAAGCCGTGAAGGCCCGCCTCAAGGAAATCGGCCACGACCAGGACTATGCCGATGAACGCAAAGCACTGGAAGACTACTCCGCGTTGCTCGACCAGCAAGCCGACGCCAAGGCCCGCCTCAAGACCGCGCAGGAAGACCTCGAAGCCAAGCTCGACGCTAAATATCCCACGCTCACCGAGGACGACATCAAGACCCTCGTGGTGGACGACAAATGGCTGGCCACCCTCGCCGCCGCCGTGCAGGGCGAGCTAGACCGTGTCTCGCAAACCCTCACTGGCCGCATCCGCCAGCTCGCGGAACGCTACGCCACTCCGCTTCCGCAGCTCAAAGATGAAGTCGCCGCCCTGGCTGCTCGCGTGGACGACCATCTAAAAAAGATGGGGGCGGTATGGAAGTGAAACCCGGCTACAAACAGACCGAGGTGGGCGTTATCCCGGAGGAGTGGGAAGTCGAGGTCGTTGGCGAAGCTTTCGAGATTCGCAATCAACTGCGCCTACCGATAAGCCAAGCGGTTCGCGAACGCATGTCAGGGTCATACCCATACTATGGCCCGACCAGCGTGCAGGGCTGGATCAATGAGTATCGAGTTGAAGGGGAGCACGCGCTCATCGGCGAGGATGGCGACCATTTCCTGAAATGGCGCGACCAAGCGATGACCTTGCTCGTGACAGGGAAATTCAACGTCAACAATCACGCACATATCGTGAGAGGAATAAAGAACCTCACTGCATGGTTCTTCTGGTTTTTCGCAAATCGAGACATCTCAAGCTATCTCACACGACAAGGCGCAGGACGTTACAAGCTGACCAAGGCAACTCTTGAGAAAATGCCATGTGCTCTTCCACCTCTCCCCGAACAACGCACCATCGCGGAGGCGTTGAGCAATGTGGATGGGCTGCTGGGCGGGCTGGACCGGCTCATCGCCAAGAAGCGCGACCTCAAACAGGCCGCCATGCAGCAACTCCTCACCGGCCAAACCCGCCTCCCCGGCTTCCACGGCGAGTGGGAGGTGAAACGGCTAGGGGAGCTGTTCAACTTCAGCGGCGGCTATTCCGCCTCTCGCGACCAACTCTCGACGGAAGGCCATTGCTACCTGCACTACGGCGACATCCACGGCTCAACTAAGACGTGCATTGATACCGATGCCGACTTTCAGAACATCCCGAGGCTCGACATCCCGTTGAAGCGCGTTTCCCTCGCCTCGCTGCTCGAAGATGGCGATGTCGTCTTCGTTGACGCATCGGAGGACGACGCGGGCACAAGCAAGCACGTCGTCGTCGTGAACAAGAGCAAGAAGCCATTCATCTCCGGCCTTCACACCATCGTGGCCAAGAGCAAGACCGACGAGCTGGCCCATGAGTTTCGGCGCTATTGCTTCCAAACGCCCGCCATCCGGCAGCAGTTCATTTTCTACTCCGTGGGCACAAAGGTCTCGGGCATCAGCAAAAGCAACATCCCCAAGCTGACGCTCTCATTTCCCAGCGTCCCCGAACAAACCGCCATCGCCGAGGTGCTGACGGAGATGGACGCGGAGCTGGCGGCGTTGGAGCAACGGCGGGAAAAGACCCGCGCCCTCAAGCAGGCCATGATGCAAGAGCTGCTCACCGGCAGGACCCGGTTAATAGTTGAGAGTGGAGAGTGAAAGACAGTGATAGGGAGTGGCGCATGAAGAATTCTCAACTTTCCACTATCAACTCTCAACTATCCAAAGGTCCGCTTTGGCACAAGTCCTTTGCTTTTGCGCTGCGGGTGGTCAAGCTGGCTAAATATTTACAGGATGAGAAAAAAGAATTTGTTCTGTCGAGACAGGTATTGCGCAGTGGTACGGCGATAGGAGCACTCGTGCGGGAGGCGGAGCATGCCGAGAGTAAAGCAGACTTTGCCCACAAGATGAACATTGCACTCAAGGAGGCCAACGAGACGCTGTACTGGTTGGAATTGCTTTGTCAGGCGCAATACATCACTGAACCAAGCTACGAGTCGATCCGAGCGGACAGCGAGGAACTTGTTAAACTATTGGTCTCCATCGTGAAAACCACCAAGGCGACGATTCGAGCCAAATAACTTTCCACTCTCCATTCTCAACTATCCACTATGAGTAAAGAGAATCAAAACATCGAGTGGAAGGAATCCTGGCGCGACGATCACCTGCGCTGGGTGTGCGGCTTCGCCAACGCCGAAGGTGGCATGCTGGTCATCGGACGCAACAACCAGGGACGCGTGGTCGGCATTCCCAACGCCGCGAGGTTTCTCGAAGAGCTGCCGAACAAGATCCGCGATCTGCTCGGGATCGTCGTCGAGGTCAATCTGCGCGACGAAGGCGAAAAGGAATATCTCGAAGTCGTGACCCCGCCCTATCCCTCACCGATCAGCTACCGCGGCCATTACTACCAGCGCAGCGGCAGCACACTGCAAGAGTTGAAGGGCGCGACGCTGGATCGCTTTCTCCTGCGCAGGCAGGGGCGAACCTGGGACGGCGTGCCTGTGCCCGGCGTCACGGTCAAGGATCTATCGAGTGGCGCGATCTCGCGCTTTCGCGCCTTGGCCAGGCAGAGTGGCCGGGTCGAACCCGGCATCGGCCGTGATCCGGTCGCCGATCTCATCGACAAGCTCAGGCTCCGCGAAGGAGCGCGCCTCAAACGGGCAACGCTGTTGCTGTTCCACAAGGACCCAGAGCGCTTTGTGAGTGGCGCTTTCGTGAAAATCGGCTTCTTTCGCACCGAGTCCGACCTGGCGTACCACGACGAGGTCCATGGCGATCTGTTCGCCCAGGTCGCGGCCACGATCGCCACATTGCAGTCCAAGTATCTCAAGGCCGCCATCCGTTACGAGGGCATTCAGCGCATCGAAGAGTTTCCAGTGCCCGACGCCGCTCTGCGCGAGGGCTTGCTCAACGCACTGGTGCACCGCGATTATGCAGTGGCGGCCCCCGTGCAGATCCGGGTTTATGAGGACCGGCTCGCGATCTGGAATCCCGCGGTGCTGCCCGAGGGCTGGGGGGTGGACGATCTCCTGCGCGAGCATGCGTCGCTGCCGTACAACCCGAACCTCGCTAATGCGTTTTTTCGCGCCGGCGAAATCGAGGCCTGGGGTCGTGGCATCCAGCGCATCTTCCAGGCCTGTCGCAACGCCGGAACCCCGGCACCAAAGATTCGTCTGACCGGGAACGATCTTTGGCTGGAGTTCGCCTTCGCTTCCAGCTATCTCCAGGCCGTGAGCCCCACGGGCAGCAGCGAACCGATTGCCGAAGCGGACGGCAAAACTTCGGTGAAAACTTCGGTGAAAACTTCGGTGAAAACTTCGGTGAAAACCGCCGAGGCCCTCCTGGGATTGTTGCGTCAGAACCCGCAAATGACGCTGGCTCAGGTTGCCGCAGCAGTGGGACGCACCGTCCGCGCAGTCGAAATGGCCAGCGCCAAGCTGGTCAAAGCCGGGAGGCTGCGCTTCGTCGGGCCGCAAAAGGGCGGCCGCTGGGAGGTCTTGCCGTGAACGAACTGCCCCGCTCCGAACGCCGGACGCAGGACCGCGTCATCGCCCTGTTCACGGACAAGGCACGACCCGATTGCCTGGGTTACCGCTACCTCGGCGAGTGGAACAAGCGGGAGAACAACCGGTGCATCGAGGCGGACCTGCTCCGTGCCAACCTGAAGGCGCGTGGTTATTCCGAGGTGCACATCTCCGCCGCCTTGCAGAAGCTGAGGGCCGCAGCAGACGCCACCGGCATCACGCTCTATCAGGCCAACCTTCGCACCTACCAACTGCTGCGCTACGGCGTGTCGGTGCAAATCGCAGCCGGACAACCGCACGATACGGTGCATCTGGTGGATTGGGAGCACCCGGAGAACAACGACTTCGCCCTCGCCGAGGAAGTAACGTTGCGCGGCGGCTACGAGCGCCGGCCCGACTTGGTGCTGTACCTGAACGGCATCGCCGTCGGCGTCATTGAGCTGAAGAGGAGTTCGGTCGAGATTGCGGATGGCGTGCGCCAGCTCATCACTAACCAGGAGGAGATTTTCAACAATGGCTTCTTTCCGACGGTGCAACTGGTGTTCGCGGGGAACGACTCGCAAGGATTGCGCTATGGCACGGTGACCACGCGGGAGGAGTTCTTCGTCGAATGGAAATCGGCGAGTGCCGCCGCGCTGATACCGGGCGCTCTCCTGGACCGGCCACTGGCCGAGATGTGCGAGAAGTCCAGGCTGCTCGACCTGATCCGCAACTTCATCATCTTCGATGGAGGCATCAAGAAAGTGCCGCGCCCGCATCAATTCGCCGGCGTGAAGGCGGCGCAGGAACGCATCCGCACACGCGAGGGCGGCGTTATCTGGCACACGCAGGGAAGCGGCAAGAGCATCCTCATGGTGTTGCTCGCCAAGTGGTTGCTGGAGCACGATCCCGAAGCCCGCATCCTCATTGTCACCGACCGCGACGAACTGGACAAGCAGATCGAGGGCGTGATGAAGAACGCCGGGGTCATCGGCGAAGACTCGCCATCGCCTCGCATTCTGAACCGGGCGGAGTTTGTGGCCAAGCTAGGTGCCCCCGCGCCCCGACTGCTCTGCGCACTCCTGCACAAGTTCGATCCCGCCGACCTCCAAGGCCCGCCGCCACCTGTGCATGGCCGGTTCTATGTCTTCGTGGATGAATGCCACCGCACCCAGGGCGGCGACATGAACCGCCAGATGAAACGCTGGCTGGAGCATGCCATCTTCATCGGCTTCACCGGCACGCCACTGCTGAAAAAGGATGCGGCCAAGCTGAGAACCCGCGACATCTTCGGCACCTACATTCACACCTACAAGTTCCACGAAGGTGTGGCCGATGGGATCATTCTTGATTTGAAATACGAGGCCCGCGATGTGCCGCAACGCATCACCTCGCCCAAGGCCATCGAGGCGTATTTTGAGCAAAAGACGAAGACGCTGAACAATTTCCAGAAGGCCATCATCCGCAAGCGATGGGCGACGATGGAGGAGCTGATGAGCGCCGAGGAGCGCAAGGCCCGCATCGCCGCCAGCATCCTCCACGATTTCGATACCAAGCCGCGCCTGAACAATGACCGGGGTACGGCCATTCTCGTGGCTGCGAGCATCTACGACGCCTGCCACTACTACCGCATCTTCCAGAGCAAGCCGTTCGGCCAATACTGCGGCATCATCACGTCCTTCGAGCCGAACGCGACAGCGATCTCGAAGGAGCCTGCGAACAGCGACGAACGCTACAAGTTCGACACCTATACAAAGCACGTCCTAAATCCCGGCCAGACCACTAAGGCCTACGAGGACGAAGCCAAGCGCCGGTTCATCGAAGAGCCTGCGAACATGAAGCTCCTGATTGTGGTGAGCAAGCTCCTGACCGGCTTCGACGCACCGAGCTGCACCTACATCTACCTGGACAATGAACTGCACGACCACAATCTCTTCCAAGCCATCTGCCGCACCAATCGGCTTGACGGCGATGACAAGGACTACGGCTACATCGTGGACTTCAAGGAGCTGTTCAAAGACGTGCAGGAGGCCATCGCGGTCTATAGCTCAGACGAACTGGATATTGACCAAGGCAGCGGCGGCACCAACAATGTCGAGCTGAAGGACTGGCTGAAGGAAGGAAAGAAACAACTTGATGCCGGCCGCGAGGCGCTTCGCTACCTCAGCGAGCCGGTGCCACTACCTCGCGAGGTCGAGCAGTTCCTCCGTTACTTCTGCGGTGACGCGGCCAATCCTCAAGCACTGGTGGACACGGAGCCGTTACGCATTGCCTTCTACAAGTCCGTCGCCGCTTTCGTGCGTGCCTACGCCGACATTGCCCAGAACCTCACCGAGGCCGGTTACTCCGATGCCGAGGCCGCAGCTTTGCAGAAGGAAGTCGAGTTCTACGGCGACACCCGTAGCGCCATCAAAAAGCACTTAGGCGAGGAGTTGGACATCAAGCCCTACGAGGCTGACATGCGGCACCTGCTCAACACCTACGTGCAAGCCGATCCGGCGGCGGACATGGGCAACCTCAATTCGCTGTCACTCACAGAACTGATCGTCGAAACCGGGATTAACGACGCCATCGCCCGCAAGCTGAACGAGAAGGGCAAGCTCTCCAAGAACGCCATCGCGGAGGGCATCATCAACAACGTTCGAAAGACCATCATCCGTGACCAGCTCACCGACCCGAGGTTTTACGCCGAGATGTCGAAGCTCCTGGATGATCTGATCAAGCAGAGCCGTGCGGATGCGGCGGCTTATGAGGAGTTCCTTCGGAAAGCGGAAGCACTGGTCAAGCGGCTGGTGGCGAAACAACCGGAGGAGGACGTTCCTGCGGTGCTTCACGGCAACCGGGAGGCCGTCGTGATCTTTCGGAACCTCCAGCAGATCCTCGCGGCTGGCCACGACACTGCCGATGTCGCCGCTGAATCTGTAGCCGAATATGGGGACAGCAACTGTCTTTCCAGTCAAGAGCTGATTTGAGCATTTACGATGCAACCTCGAAAAAACATCGCACGCAATTGGCCTAGGAGCCGCGATCTTAGAATGGTCCAGGCTCTTCTATCCCCCGGTCTGAGCCAGGTCCGTCCCCTGACGCCACGGCGTTCGATGCTTGAGCATCGCGTTCAG
>Ga0315912_10002111_pt1 | contig 21957 bp, 18 predicted proteins | sample VfabasoilMG_FD_204469 | JGI IMG/M metagenome (GOLD analysis project Ga0315912, IMG submission 204469) | Garden soil microbial communities collected in Santa Monica, California, United States - V. faba soil | ecosystem: Environmental > Terrestrial > Soil > Garden | place: USA: California...
GCGTGAGCCCACCCGGGCACCTTTCGAGAGTATGCCGAAGGACCAAGGCAGCTGCAATAGTACATTCGCGGAGATGACTAGGCCGCCGCCCAGCAGAAGCTGTGGGCCGAGCGCTTCGTTTTCGTAGTCGATGTTGGCCCAAGCGCTGAAAATACCGGGCAAAAACAGGGAGAGCAGGCTCGCGAACAGGGGTTCGGCACCGTACACGATGCCCGCTTCGCTCGCGCTCAGCGCGGGTTGAAAGCGATTCATCCAGCTGAACGCCAGCACCGTGCACGGCACGCACAGCACGAACAGCAGCGCCAATGCCAGCGGCGACGAGAACAAGAGCGCAACATCGCTGGGCGCGCGCGCCGTCGCCAGCGCGATCGGCGCGAGCACCAGGGCCACGCACACGAACATCACTTGGGTGACCACGCGCGTGCGGTTATTCCGGTAGCCCGCGTGGTCGAGGAACAGGATCTGACCCGCGAATGCGCACGCCGCGAGCAGCGTCTCGGCTTCTCCGCGGCCGAGCCGCAGGCTGACCCAATCGAAACCCGAGAGCAGGGAAAGCCCGCACGTGCTCAGGCACACGCACACGATGGTCTTCGTCGGCGGCCAAGCTCGCGTGCTGAGCGCGGCCACGAGCGGCAAGATCACGATGTAGCCCTGGGTCAAGAACGCGCTGGTCGAAGCCGAGCTGAAGTTGAGCGCGTCCATCTGCAGCAACATGCCGGCCGCTGAAAATACAGCGATGAAAAAGCCCTGCGTGAGCTCGTCCTTCGTCGGCCGCACGTAGCCGGAACTCAGCAACACGATGGCGCCCAAGCCGAAGCGCAGCACGACCGTCGTAGCTGCGACGAACCAGGTGCTGATCCCGGGGGCTTGTGCGCACAGGTACAAGCCGAGCGCCTTCATCACCGGGAAGCTCACGCCCCACAACGCGCAAGTTCCGACCAAGCCGAACAGCGCGCGCACGCGCAGTGCGGAGTTTGGCACCAAAGATTCGTGCACCGGACGCCTTAGCCCGCCGGCTGCGCGCGAAACAAGCCGGCCTCTCCGCCGAACCAGAGCTCGGCATCGCTGCGCCCGCGCACGACGTGCAATGGGCCGTCGATCGCGACCGAGCGAAAGCTTTGGCCGTCGTAGTGCGCCGCGCCGGTGCTGCCCACGACCCACACCGAATCAGCGCGCGCGCCCCAGAACGACGAGGCTTCTCCGACCGGTGACGCGACCGCCTGCCACGCGCCTTTTCGATGGTGGAATAGCCCCTGCGCAGCGCCTACCCAGGCTTCGCCCTGAGTGGCCCAGAACGCCCGGGGTTCGGACCACGCGGGTGCCGGGATGGCGAGCGCCCAGCCGCGCGCATCGATGCTGGAAATACCGCTCGCGTCGAGCCCCCACAGCACTCCATCCTGCAGGGTGACGATGCGCGCCTGCGCGCCCGCGGGCGCGCTGGTCCAGCCCGAGGTGCGCTTGATGATGCAGGTGGCGTTGACACGGCAAACCAGCTCCGGATCTGCCGCACCGAGCACGCCCCACAGCCCCGAGGGAGCAGGGCCGCCCAAGCGCCCGATCTCTTCGCGGCCATCGCGCCAGCCGCTCGCCAAGTGCCGGAGGTAGACGGGACGCTCGGCGCCTTCGCTACGGCGGCTGCCCATGATACGCGGCTCGTTGTCGCGCCCAAAAAAGATCCCCAATTGCTCGATTTCACCCGCCTTGGGACGAAGCGCCGCCGGCAGCGGCAACGCTCGCAGCCCGCGCGCATCACCGACGTAGGGCGTGTCGGCGAGCACAGCGATGCGCGTGCCATCACCCAGCGCGATCGCGCTGACGGGAACAGAAAGCACTCGAGTCAGGGTCAACTTCAATGGCGCAAGCGGCGCTGCCGGCGTTGTCGCCGCGGAGGACGCGACGCTTTCGCTCGGCGGACGGGCACTCGCGGCCAAAGGAGCCCCGCTGGCAGCGGGCGCGACGCTCGCTTGCGGCGGCGCGGGTGGGGTTGCTGGCACGGGCGGCGTTGAGCTACAGCCCGCGATGCACAGACACGAAACACGAATCAGAGCCGACTTCATCGAGACGCGAGCAGCCTAGCTCAAATTCGAGGCGGGGCTCGGCGTCCGCGGCAGGCAAACGCTCAGCCTGCGGCGAATACAGCGTCACAAACCGCGCGCGTTTTCGCCGCGGTCGCTGCCCACGAGTACTGCGCGGCGCGCGTGATGCCTTTCGCGGACAACTCTTGACGGAGCGCTGGCTGCACGAGCAGGCGTTCGATGCTGCTCGCCAAGTCCGCGGCATCCCCGGGCTTCACGAGCAAGCCGGCGTCGGAAATGAACTCGGGCGCGTCGAGCGTTTCCGCGACCACGACCGGGGTTCCGCAGGCCATTGCCTCGAGCGAGGAGAGGCCGAAGCCCAGGCGTGACGGAAAGACCATCACCGCGGCCGTGGCATAGAGCTCGGCCAGATCCGCCTCGGGCACGAAACCCAAAAACTCCACCCCGCTGAGCCCGAGCGAGCGACTCAAGTCTTCGAGCTGTGCGCGATCCCGACCTTTGCCTCCGATCACGAGCTCCGCATCCGGCACGCTCTGCTTGACCCGCGCGAAGGCCTTGATCAAGACATCGACCCCCTTCGAGCAGCTGACCTCGCCCACGTACAGGACGCGGCGATTGCTGCGTGGTACGGCGGGCCGGGGATAGTACGTGGCATGGTCCACGCCGTAGTTGACCACGTGGATCTTGGATGCGAGCGCGTTGTGGGAGGCGACGAGCTCGTCCTTCGTGACGCGAAAGGGCACGACGATGGCGGCCGCGCGCTCCACGCACACCCGCGTGCAATACCTGGCATAGGCGAGCTTGAACGAGGGGCTGTAGCCCGTGACGCGAAAAGGCACCATATCGTGAATCGTGACCACGACGGGGCGCCGCCCGAGCAAGAGCGCCGTCGCACCCGCAGGCGGAGTGGCCGCGTGATACACGGCGCCCTTGGCCGAGAGCAGATTGGCGGCCAAACCGAGCAGCTTCTTGCCTGCCGCAAGCGCGCCGACCGATGAGCCTTGCTCGATGACTCTTACATTCGTGCGCAACGCGCGCAGGTTTTCGATCAGCTCGAACAGGTAGCGGTCGACGCCTCGCCCCGTATCCTTGGTTGGATAGAACGGGTAGCACAGCAGGCTAAGCTCGTAGCTGGGTCGTTCACCGTCGCTTGCCATCTCGTCGCTTTCAGGGTTTTGGGTCAAACAGATTCAGTCCACGAACTGCCGCAGCAGTTTGAGTCCAATCAGACCGAGTAGCACGTCGACGGCCATGGTCACGCCGCGCACGGCCAGCGGCAAAATGAGCGACAGCGCAGCCGTGGAGGCCCCGGTCAGCATCGCGTACATGATGCCCTCGCGCACGCCGAGGCCGCCCGGCGCAAGCACGGCCAAGATCCCGGCAACCTCCGAAAGCAGCAGCGAAGCCATGATCAGCAGCGCTTCACGCAGGGCAAGCTGATAGCCCAGGCCCAAACACAGGAAATAGCCGCCGACACCAAAGGCGAAGCAGGCGCTGAGTTGCACCACGTGCAGCTCGAGCATGAGCTTGGCCGGCACGTGAAAGCGCGGCAAATCACGCTTGAATAGGCGATTGGCGAGCGCAATCAGCCAATTGAAAATCTGGGATTGAAAGCGGATCACGCATAAATCGAGGACGAGCAGCACGCCCAGCAAGGAAAGCGCCGTCGCGAGCGGGATCTTGTCGGACGAGAGCAGCAGGTAGGCGAGCCCGAGAATCACCTCGGTAACGATGCCGACGAACAGGTTGATCAGGTTGACGTACACGACCAACGGCTTGGAAATGCCGAGCTTGGTCAACCAGTACATCTGCAGCGCGAGGTTCCAGACCTTACCGGGGACGTAGCGCGTGAGCCCGCTGGTGTTCACCGTCGCAAAGCTCTGCCCGAAAGTGACTTTGTTGACGGCAGACAGCTCGTTGACCGCCGCGTGCCAGCCGTAGGTCGCCGGAATGTAGCTGGCTACTATGGCCGCGAACGCAAGCAGCAACAGCGGGTAATTGAATTCGAAGTGGTGAGCGCGAATCTCCGCCCAATTGCGACTGAAAGCCCGCCAGAAGAACAGGGCCACACACACCAAGATCAGCGCGGAGGCGACGGGCTTGATGGCGCTACGCAGCCGAGACATGGAATCCCGGCGCTTCGAACGCGGTCATTGGGGCCCTGGTTCGCGGGTTCATGGTTCTTCTGCACGGACCACGCGGAAGGTTCCCCGACGCTCGAGCGCGACGACACTCAGCTGCTTGTCCTTCAAGGCTCGCTCGAGCGCGACCAAGCGCTTGCGCGGCAACCCGGGTTCGAACAGGAAAACCGGCAGCTTCGCGTCGATGGCGCGGCGCATCGAGGTCGCGGTGGGCTCGGGCTCGGACATGGTGCCGACGCGCCAGTAGGGCCACAGCACCTTGTCGTGCATGGCGCTGTATACCATGGCATTGCTCGGGATATCTTCCCCGAGCGCCTGCACGACGCTCGACCAACGCACGGTAAACGTGCGCAGGACGAGCAGCGACGAGCCTTCCTTGCGATAGATTTGGTAGCCGTCAGCCAGAGCGAGCGCGCCGATGAACGCCGTGCCAACCACGAACACTCGGCCCGGCTTGCACTGGCCCAGGAACAAGAGCGGCGGCAACGCAGCGAGCAGGAAAACCGGAGACCAATAGCGGGGCATGCTGTGGTGCACCATGCCCAAGGCTTGCGCAGCGCCGTTCAGGTCCTCATCCATGCGCGACAGCATGAAGCAGACCATGACGACGATGCCGAGCACGTACAGCACGCGCGAGAGCCAAGGCTTCGAAAGCAGCACCGGCACGAGCGTCAACTGCGCCAGCGTCAGCCAGGCCACGGGCCCCATCTCGAGCCAATATTTGCTGAGATAGTGCAGCGCCATTTGCTGCTCGGGCACGCCCATCGGCACCAACAATTGCCTGAGCAAGCCGAGCGGGCCACCCGGGCCGCTCGTGCCCTCGTCGCGCGCGGCGACGATTTGATACGCGGCCAGCAGCGGATTTCCGGTGACCAGCCAATTGAGGAACAGGTTGAGCGCCACTGCGCTCGCGCCGGCCGCAAACACCAGCGCGGTCACGCGCCGCCACTCTGCGGGGCTGGCCGCCACGCCGAAGAGCAGCGTGATGACGAGCAGATATGCCGCGTAGTCGGGACGCACGGCCGCGGCCGCGCCCACAGCAAAGATGGCGATGGTCAGGTGACGCGCTTCACCGCTGTTGCGCCACGACGCCCAGAAGTAGAAGGCCCAACACACGCAGATCAACAGCGCGGACAGATTCATCCACGGCCGCATCAGCCAATACAGCGCGGGGAACCCGAGCATGGGCGCAAAGGCGCACAGCCACTTGCGAGGTTCGGGCAGCAGCTTGGCCGTGCCGGCCGCGAAGGCCGCCGCCGCGCTGGCGGGCAGCGCCGGAACGAGCAGCAAGCCGAGCAGGCGCAAGCGCAAAAGCAGCCCGTAGCAGTAGATGGCGACGGGCGAATACGACGGAATCGCGTTCGACCCGACCGTGACCCAGTGGCGGGGGTGTGCCAGATCTTCCGGATCGGGGAAGGGCAGAGCCAGAAACGGACGCCCGTGCTTGCTGAGCAGCGATGCCGCAAAGCGATTCAACGCCTCATCCGGCGAGACCAAGGCCCGCGCGTTCAGGCCCCACACCCAGAGGATCGCGGCGAACACGGACAGGAACCAGGCGCCCGCGATCAACTCGGTGAGGGTCGGAGACCGGAGTTCACTCTTGATCTCGCGCCCCCAGCGCCTCACCGCGCCGCTCGCGGCTGTGGCCAACGTCGGAATTGTCATGGGCTAACGAAAATACGAGCGAACGAAGCTCGCACGGGTTAGCACAAATCGTCAACGGCACGCTAGTCAGGAACCACGGCTATGCTATCGAACGCCCGCGAAGCCGCTTTCTCGCTGGCCCGTGCGTGAGCCCATGCGTGTTCTGTTCGTCACTCGTAAATATCCGCCGCGCATCGGCGGCATGGAAAGCCTGAGCTACAGCCTGCTCACGGGCTTTCCCGAGCCCAAAACCCGGATAGTCCTCGGCCGCTCGCAGCTGCATTTGGTCTGGTTTCTGCCCTACGTGTTTTGGCGAGTGGCAGTCACGGCGCATCGCTATGACGTCATTCACCTGGGCGACGCGATGCTCAGCGCTGCCGGGTTCTTGCCGCGGCTATTCGGCAAGCGCGTGGCGGTATCCGTGCATGGGCTCGACCTGACTTTCGCGCCATTTTTGTACCAGCTTTATCTCAAGCTGTTCTTGCGCGCGGACGTGATCATCGCCAACAGCGCGTCCACCCAGCGCATCGCCGAAGCGCGCGGCTTCCAGCGCGTGTGCGCAATCTCGATCGGCGTGCCCGAGCGTTACTTTGCCGTCTCACGCAGCGCCAATCGAGACGCAGAGCTCGAACAGAAGCGTGCTGGGCGCGTCGTGCTGCTCACCGTGGGTCGCTTGGTGCGCCGCAAGGGCGCCGCGTGGTTCGTCCGCAACGTGCTGCCGAAGCTGCCCTCGGTGCTGTACGCCGTGGTGGGCGTCGGGGCCGAACACGACGAAATAAAGCGTGCCGCAACTGAAACGGGCACGAGCGATCGCGTTTGGCTGGTGGGCAGCGTGAGCGATGCGCGCTTGCTGGATCTGCTCGGTAGCAGTGATGTGTTCGTGATGCCCAACATCGAGGTGCCCGGCACCGTCGAGGGCTTCGGCATCGTGGCCATCGAGGCCTCCGCCAGCGGGCTACCCGTCGTGGCCTCGCGCCTGGAGGGCATCCCGGACGCGGTGATCGACGGCGAAAATGGCACGCTCGTGGCGCCCGAAGATGCTGACGCCTTCGTCGCCGCCTTGCAAAGCTTGGTCGCCGATGTCTCGCTGCGCGAAAAGCGCGGCGAGAGCGGGCGCGCCTACACCGAGCGCAACTATTCCTGGCCGCAGATCATTGCTCAGTACGAGGCAGTGTTCGCGCGGCTTCTCGCGCAACGCTAGCTGCAGCGCGCCGGGTTCAGCCCGCAGGCAAAGTCTTGCGCAGCAGAACCTGCCCGTGGTCGCGCGAAAGCTCGAGGTACCCCGCGCGCAGGTAGAAGGCATGCGCGCGCGCGTTCGATAGCTCGGTATCGACGAAGCTTTCGCCGCAGCCTTGGCTCGCAAACCAAGCTTCGAGATCGGCCAAGAGCTCGCTGCCGCGCCGAGTCCGCACAGCGGGAACGACGGCGGCGGCCACGCCCAAAGTCAGAATATAACCGATGCGCTCGTGCGGAATCAGCGATTCCCAACGGCGGCGCGCGAGCACGTGCCGCGGCATCGTGGCGGCGCGCAAGGCCAAACGCGCAAAGTCCGCCTTGGGCAGCGAGCGACGCGTGTGCAGCTCGGTATCGCGGTAGCGCACCGTGCCCGAAGCGAAGGCACCGTGCTCGGGTGAGGCTGCGGAGCCAGGCTCCCAGATCACCCGCGCGCCGGCATCACGAAACAAGGCTCCATACAGCGCCTGCAGCACGGAAAGACCAGCCCGAGAAGACGCCGTCTCGGGCAGACAAAGCAGGTGGCAACGCGCTAGCGCGAGGAGATCGACTTGCCCGGGTTCGCCATCAGGCGGCCTACTAGCCATAGGTACTTCACTCCGCGGCGCATCAGGGGCAGGAGGCTCGCGCCCGTCTTGGACTCACCGGAGAGGCGCGGCGGTGATTCGTAATAGACCTCCCGCATGTCGACGCCCCGACGAGTCAGATAAAACACGAGTTCGATGAAGTATTCACCGTAGTCGCCCGTGAGCACGTGGTTCTCGAGCAAATCACGCCGACACACGATGAAGCCGCTGGTGTAGTCGCTGATCTTCAGCTGCAAGATGCGATTGACCGAGAAGTTCAACACTGCCGAAAGCCCAGCCGCCAGCATCTCGCCCTTTGGCAGACGCATGGTGAAGGAATCGGCCGCATCCATGTAGCGCGTTCCGATACAGCAGCCGGAGGTCCGCGCCACTTCACACAGCGCTCGCAGTACCTGCGGTGGGTGCGAATGATCGGCGTCCATCCACGCCACGTAGGGCGTGCTCGCGGCGGCGATGCCGGCCTGAATGGAGTCCGTCAAACAGGGCGTGACGCTTCGTGCAATCAAGCGCACGGAAGCGTTGCTGGTCGCAATTTTGCGCACCAGATCCGGCGTGCCGTCGCTCGAATTGTCGTCGACGACGATCACGAAGCAGCCGGGCAACTCGCGACACAGCGCCTCAATCAGCGACTCGAGATTGCCGACCTCGTTCAGAGTCGGCAAAATCACGGTCAAATCGGAGAATTGGTCAGCAGACGTCACAACACTTTCCTCGTCTCGATTCAGGTCGCCGGCTCAGGCGCGGGCGAGCGCCGCACGTCCGCGATCCAGCACAAGCCGCCGATTGTACCCAAGAGGGCGAGCGCAGAGGTGATCAGCCAAAAGCCCGAAATCGGCAAGCGCGCGCGCAGCGTGACGCGATCGATGGTTTCGTCGGTTGGGTTCTCCACCAGCAGCAAATTCCCGGACTGCCGCACGGAGATTGGCCGGTTCGGCGGAACGGTCGTGATCTCGAGCCCGAACTCGGGCTGCAGCACGCGCAAATGCGTGCGGCTATGCGGTTGTAGGCCGCGAATTTTGACACGTAAATGTTCGGTGGTGATTTGGCTCTGCTTCACGCCGCCGACGTTCATCTCCGCGTGACCGTCGAACAGAACGGGCAAGGCGCGCTGCGCAACCCACAGCATCGGATCGTCTTCGTTGCCCACGACTAGGAAGCCGTCCGTGTAGCCGGTGCCCGTCAGCACGTCACGCCGGCCTCGGTAGCGGCGCAGCTTGTCGAACGAACGGATCTTCGAGGCTTTGTCGCGCTCTTCGATCGATTGCTCGAGCGGGCCCATGGGCGTATCTGAGACGACCTTCTGCCCCGTCGCAATGGCTGCTTCGGTCCACCAAATCGCCGAACCGAGCATGATCGCAACGGCCGCCAAGGACACGGGCAAGACGCCACGCTTGACGCGCGCGAACACGACATCCGCGCCCAGGGCAGCGAACACCGAAACGGCGAAGGCCGACAGGCCGAGGCAGCGTTGGGCGACGCGAAAGTTGCCGCCGTTCAAGCGCCGGAAAGCGTCCCAGGCCGGTGGCCAACTGCTGAGCATCAACCCGAGCACCAGTATGATCACGGCGAACAGGCCGATCCGGCGTTTGGACTTCGAGAGCACCGCGGCGCCCATGCCAATCAGGGCGAACAGCGTGCCGAGCGGCGGCAGTGCGGTGGCCGATTCCTCGACGCAATAGCCGCGCATGCCCCAGCGCCCGCGCATACCCACGAACTTCTTGGCGACGACGGGCGCGCGCTCCACGATCGAATAATCGAACAGCTGCCGGACGCTCGACCAGAAGGGGATCACGCCCCAGTCACCGACCGGGCGTTGCATCGGGAACTTCAGCCAAGCCGCGAGCTTGAAGCTGATCATCAGCACCGCGAGCGTGCACGAAAACCCCAGCAGCCCGGCAATCTTCAGAAATTCACGGCGATTCGGGCGCTGAAAGAAAAGCTCCATGAGCACGTACAGCGGCACTACCGGCACGAACAAGTACGTGAACGAGTGGAAGGTGGGGCCGAGCATCAACAGCCCGAGCACGAGCGCGAACCACAGCGAGCTCTGCAACGTGCGCTCGCGCAACACGCCATCTACCGTCCAAAGCAGGAGCGGCAAGCCGAGATGCCACAGGAACATGTCGTTGCCGACCGCGATGCGCCAGAGCACGCCCAGACTCGTGGCGCTGGCGACGCCACCGACCAGCGCCGCCTCGAACGACACGCGTCGCCGCATCCAACCGACGAACGCGTACACGCCGACGGCGCCCCACAGCCCCTCCAGCAAGCGCAAGCCGATGCTCGGACCGGCCAGCAAGATCAGCGGCACGGCGGGCGAGAACAGGTTGCTCTGCGGATCTTGGAGGAAGTACGTGCCGCCGTTGAAGATGAACGAGAAGTACGGAAACTCCTTGAACTGGTGGATCGCGGTGTAGATGACGTCGGCGTGCGTCTCCGAGATGAACCAATCCAAAGTGCCGCAGTGCAAGGAAAGCCAGAACAGCAGCACGGCCGTGAGCACCGCCGACGCCGCAAGCCCGTACCGCGGCCAGTCTAACTGTCGCTCAGCCATGCGTGGCGCTGCGATAGCACGTGCCTCCTCGCTGAGCATCAGCAATATCCCGTGGACTTTCGCGATCCCCAGGGGTCCGAAGCAAGCAAGTAGTGGCGGGGCTTTTTAGATATCTGGGTCAGCGAATGCATGGCATGGGCGCCGATAAGCAAGGCAAATACAGCAAATACACGACGAGCGGTAAACCCCAAGGACGCTAGCACGAAGCCCGCCGCTTTCTAGTGCGCCCCAGGATGTTTGACGCTATCAGGGTCGCGTGATAACGGCTCGCCCAATGTCCGAAGCAGGCGTCAAACGTGCGCTCATCACCGGGATCACCGGGCAAGATGGGTCTTACTTGCTCGAGCTCCTGCTCAGCAAGGGTTACGAGGTCCATGGCGTAGTTCGCCGTTCGAGCTCGTTCAACCGCGGGCGCATCGACGCCATTCACTCGAACCCCGCCTATGCCGGTCGCTTCGACCTGCACTACGGCGACATGCTGGACACCAACAACCTGAACCGCCTGGTGGCCAAAGTCCAGCCGACCGAGATCTACAACTTGGCCGCACAGAGCCACGTCAAAGTCTCGTTCGAGATGCCCGAATACACGGCTCAGGTCGACGCCGTGGGCACCCTGCGCTTGCTCGACGCGCTACGCGAAACCGGCGTTCAAGCGCGCTTCTATCAAGCTTCCACCAGCGAGTTGTTCGGCAAGGTGCAAGCGGTTCCGCAAAGCGAGACCACGCCCTTTTACCCGCGCAGCCCGTACGGCGTTGCCAAGCTGTACTCGTACTGGCTGACGGTGAACTACCGCGAAGCGTACGGCGTGTACGCGGTGAACGGCATCCTGTTCAATCACGAGTCCCCGCGCCGCGGCGAGAGCTTCGTCACCCGCAAGATCACGCTCGGCGCCGCCAAGATCAAGCTGGGCAAGCTCGATACGCTGCGCCTCGGTAATTTGAGCGCGCAGCGTGATTGGGGCTACGCGCCCGAATACGTGGAAGGCATGTGGCTCGCGCTGCAACAGCCGACCCCGGACGACTACGTACTGGCGACCGGCGAGTGCCACACGGTGCGTGAGTTCTGCGAGCTCACCTTCAAGGCGCTCGACATCGAGCTGCGCTGGGAAGGCACAGCCGAAAACGAGCGCGGCATCGACGTGAAGACCGGCGCCGTCTTGGTCGCGGTCGACCCGAGCTACTATCGGCCGACCGAGGTCGATCTGCTGCTGGGCGACGCCAGCAAAGCCAAGAAGCTGCTCGGTTGGTCACCCAAGACCAGCTTCAAGGAGCTGGTGAGCCTGATGGCCACCGCGGACTTCGAGGCGATCCGCGACGACGCCAAGACGCCCAAAATGTTCTACTGAGCGGCTCCCAGTAGGCGGCCCACGCCTACTGGGAACGAGCCCTGCTCCCCTCAGGAGCGCAGCGCGAGCAAGGTGCTGCTGATGCGGCTGATCTGAGCGTCTGTGAGGCCCGAGCTGGAGGGCAAATACAGCCCTCGGCGAGCCAAGTCGTCGGTCACGGGGTAGTCCCCGGAGACGTCGCAGCCGAACTTCTGTAGCGCCGGCTGGCGGTGCATCGACACGAAAAATGAGCGCGTTTCGATGCCGGCCGCTTTGAGCGCGACCATCACCTGATCGCGGCTGAGACCGAAATCATCACCGATCAGAATCGAGTACATCCAGTACGAGTTGGTCGTCCAGGGTAGCTCGGGAGGAGTGGTGATGCCGCGCTGGCCTGCGAGCAAGGCGTTGTAGCGCGCCGCATTGGAACGCCGGCACGTAAGGTAGAAGTCCGCGCGCTCGAGCTGAGCCAGGCCGATGGCCGCCAGCACGTTGGGCATGCGGTAGTTGAAGCCGATGTCCTCGTGCACGTAACGCCGCGAGCCATCGAGCGGGAAGCACAAGTTCTTGTAGTAGCGCAGACGCTCGATGAAGCGTTCGTCGCGCACGACGACCATCCCGCCTTCACCCGTGGTGATCAGCTTGTTGGCGAAGAAGCTGAAACAGCTGATGTCGCCGATGCTTCCGCACAAGCGATCTTTGTAGCGCGAGCCGATCGCCTCCGCGGCGTCTTCGATCACGAGTAGGCCGTGCTTGTCCGCGATGCGCTGCACGGCATCCATGTCGCAGCTGTGGCCGTACACGTGCACGGGCATGATGGCCCGGGTTTTGGGCGTGATCTTGGCCTCGATGAGGCTGGGATCCAGGTTCCAATTCGTGGCGTCCGCGTCCACGAACACGGGTTTTGCGCCCGTGTAGCAAACGGCGATCGCCGAAGCCATCATCGTGAATGCGGGGATGATCACCTCGTCTCCCGCGCCGATGCCCGCGGCCACCAAAGCCAGGTGCAAGGCCGTGGTGCCGGAAGTCGTGGTCACCGCGTGCGGCACGCCCAGATAGCTCGCGAACTGCTTCTCGAACTCGCTGACGTAGCTACCGCTGGAAGAAATCCAACCACCCGAGACGGCCTTGGTCACGTACTCGAGTTCGCGACCGCCGAGCAGCGGTTCGCACACCGGGATGAAGTCGTTCGAGCTCATGCTCCGAATACCACCTTGTCTTTGACTTTTCCGTCGTACGGCCCGAGCTTCAGCTCGATGATCTTCGTATCGGCCTGAATATCCAAGCCGTGCCCGCCAGCGAGCAGCAGCACCATGTCCCCGGTCTCCAGCTGATGCGCGCCGAACTCACTCTGGTCCTTGGCGTCGAACAGCCGGAGCAGGGCTCGCCCGGCGGCGATGAGCAGGAACTCTTGCACGATCGAGTTGGTCTCGACGTGCTTCTTCAGGTGGTAGTGCGCCTTGATCACTTCCCCCGCCTGATAGAAATTCATGCCCAACTGCAGCGGGCTCTGCGAGTCGGTGAGGAAGTTGTACTTGGCGTCACTCGTCGCCTGCGCTCGAATGATCAGCGCATAAGCGAGGCCCTCGTGCTCGATCGTTTCGAGTCCTGTCGTGGTCGCGGAAGACGGCATGTTCTGACGGCGCTATTACCATTGTCCCGCCCCCCTGGCCTGGACAATCTTCGCCGTTTCTGCCCCAATTTCTCAGGCCCCCGTAAACGTGCCCGTGCCCGTGCCCGGAAAATCGAGCAACGGTGCCCCGCGTCGTAACGCACTGGTGCACACGAGCTGCTGAGAGGCAGCCCCATCTAAGAAGAGAATGAGGGGGCGCTCTCGATCCAGCAGCGACGCGCTTCGCGATGCCCGACGGGGTGCACCTCGGAGGACCGCAGGGTTCTCGGCTGGTGGGAGAAGAAGAGGGAGAGGAAGAAGAGAGAGGGAGAGCGGGCACGGGCACGTTTACGGGAGGACGTGAATTCGGGGAACGACGCTAACCGAGCCCGGCGAGGGCCTCGATCAGCTCCGCCGCGTGTCCGTCCGGGTCTACGTTCGGGAACACCTTGGCGACCTTGCCCGAGGCGTCGATCACGAACGTGACGCGCTTGGCGTGCCCCGCAGACAGCGGCACACCGAACGCGGTCGCAAGCTCGTGGCTCGTGTCGTCGAGCAACTGGAACGGGAGCTCGTATTTCGTGGCGAAGGCTTTGTGCGATTCGAGTGAGTCGACCGAAACCCCGAGCACGACCGCGCGCCGGCTCAGCTCCGCGTATTTGTCGCGAATGCCCTTGGCCTCGATGGTGCAGCCTCGCGTATCGTCCTTGGGATAGAAATAGATGACGATCGGCTTGCCCTTCAGCGCGCGCAGATTGACGAGCTTACCGTCGTGCGCCTGCGCCGATACGTCCGGCACCTGTGCGCCCACGGCCAGCAAGCCCGCGGGTGCGGAAGCGACCGGCGGCGTCGTTTTCTCCGACGAGCTCGCAGGAGATTCGTGCTTGCAGGCGGCCACGAGCAAGCACGCAGCCAGGGAGCTCAGCAGGGCGATTCGCAAGGCGGGGTTCAGGCTTGACACCCGCTCAAGCTAGCACGGCTGGAGCGCCCCGAAATCACCCTCGATGAAGCCTAATTCACACGCCGGTGCGGCTCGTCGCCGCGCGGCTCGTTGTGCGAAGGGTGGTAGCCGAACAGAGCGCGCCGGCGAATGACTTCGGCGATTTCGGGCGGCACCATCTCCTGCCAAGACGGATCGCCCGCCTTGATCCGCTTCAGCACGTCGCGCGAAAAGATGTGCAAAATCGAGCGGTCGAAATTGTCGAGCTGCTGAATGCAACCGCGGTCGACGAGGTGACCGAACAGCTTCACCAGCTCGCCCGAGATCTTCAGATTCTCGACCGTGACGAGTTGATTCGTGGCGGTATCGAGCAGCGGATACACATACAGCTTGAGGTCATTCTTGAACAAACGCCCGAACGACTCGAGGATGCCGCCCTCCAGGTGCGAGTAGTACTTCTCGTCGAATAGCTCGAGCAAACTGCCGGCGCCCATGGCGATGCCGATGCGCTGGTTCGTGTAGCGGCGCAGGTACCCGGCCAAACGGTAGTACTCGAAGTAGTCGGAAATGAGCACGATTTTGCCGGTGGCGGCCATCATGTCGGCGCGCGCCAAGAAATCCCGGTAGTCGATTTCGCCGCTGGCCATCAGGTTACGCATCGTGATTTCCAAGAGCTGAACCGGCTCGGCATTGTTCCCGCTCTCGACCAAGGACTTGCTGAAGGCCTCGTTCGCGGAGTTCAGCATGTCCACGTTCACCCGCGTCACGGGCCGAAAGCTGCCGCGCTCCACCAGTACCGGACGCCGATACAACACCTCGGAGGGCTGCAACACCTGACCGTGCGCGCCGAACATGGCCGCACCGGACAAGCCGAGCTGCACCAATTTCAGGCTCATCATGCGGTTGTCGACGCTGCGAAACTCGATGCCCGAGAACTCGATCATGTCGATCTCGATGCGATCGGTAGTCAGGTTGTGAATCAACGATTCGATCAACCGCTCCGGATCGTGGTGCAGAAAGAACGCGCCGTACAAGAGGTTCACGCCCACGATCCCGAGCGCCTCCTGCTGCAGCTGATTTTCTCCATCCAGCATGCGCACGTGGATGATGATCTGGCTATCTTGGTCGCGCGGGTGGGCTTGGAACTTGACGCCGATCCAGCCGTGACAGTCATTGGTGCCGGCGAAATTGCGCGCGGACACCGTGTCGGAGAACGCGAAGAAGGCGGTCGTATCGCCGCGCGCGTCGCGCAAGCGTTGCAGGTTCAGGTCATGTTCGTAATCGAGCATGCTCTGTAGGCGCTTGCGCGCCACGTAACGATCCGTATGCCCGTAGATGGCGTCGCTCACGGCCATGTCGTAGGCGGAGATGCTCTTGGCGATCGTGCCGGCAGCGCCGCCGACGCGAAAGAACCAGCGCACGACCTCCTGCCCTGCACCGATTTCTGCGAACGTGCCATAGCGGCGCGGATCCAAATTGATGGCCAGCGCCTTGCGGTGTGTATCGAGGAGGCCGTCTTGAACGAGCGAGGTTCGGGATGCCATGTGCGGACATTCTGTCGGCGAGTATTTCGACAGTGTGTCGAAATTGCGAGCCGTTGCCCGATTCTATGTCCGCGTCGCGGCGCTGTCAGGCGCGAACGCTCTTCTCGCGGGCCGGTAGACGTTTGTTTCCAGTCGTCGCGGTGACGAATTCGCAGCGCGCAGTTGCGGTCTGCCTCCGGTACGCCGGTCGCCGAGCCAGGTGTAGGCGGATTCGCGCCTGAAATTAGTCGCAAAGCACGCGGATCAGCCGACTCAATGGCTCGGGGAGCTGTGCGTCACTGGCGAGCAAATCCAGCGGGTCCACCGAGAGCACGCTGCGAATGTTGCGACGATAGCCGTGCATGGTCAGAAACAGGCGCGCCGTGTCTTCACGAAACTCGGGGTCCATCACCATCAGCGCGCTCAAGGCCTGGCACAGTCGAACGCGCTGGGCGCGCGCGATGGCAGGCGGGCTGCCGAGCGGGTACAGCGAAAGCGCGCGTTCGAGCGTCTTCAACGGCAAACGTTCGACGAAGAAGTTGTTCTCCAAGAAGGCGACGAGCACGAGCCACACGAGGAGCGGCAGCCCGAACTGAGCCACGAACTCGCCCACCGCCTTCTTCGCCGGCGTGCGATGACGGTACGAGTTGATCGAAAAAAACCAGGCGTGCACGCTGCCCGAGACCGCACAGGCCGCGAAATACTCCGCGGTCATCGCGTACGCCTCACCGAGCACGATCTGCAAAAGCTTGCTCGGCTCGCAGAGCGCCGCGTGCACGTCACGGGGTCGCCCAAACAGCTCGTGAAACGCGACCGCGTGCGCCGACTCGTGCAGCAAGTAATTGGGCTGAGGCCGGTTCTTCTGCAGGTCGGCGAGGCTGAAGAAGCCGGGCCGCGCGCGCTCGAAGCGCAAAAGCGCGGCGAAGTTCGCGCGGTACGGGACCCGGCGCGTCTTCAACACCGTATCCAGCGCGACCAACGGAAAGGCGAAATAATCGCCGGGATCCTCGAGCGTGAAAGCGATGCCGCGGGCACGCGCCGCGTCGCGAACCCGCCGGAAGAACGGGTTCTTTTGATACAAAAAGCCGTCACCCAGGTTCTGCAGCAGGCGCGCCGAACCGTGGCTACGCCGCTGCAGGGCGATCAGCTCAGCCAGCGAAACATCGGCGCGGCGCGCGGTCACGAGCTGACTCACGCGCGGCGCCTTGGCTCTGTTCACGCGCTTCCGGCGCTATCCTAGCTGTTTTCCGCGTTCGCGACGGGCGACCAGCGCAGGCGCGGCTTGCGCGCGGCGCGCGCTTCGTCGAGCCGGCCGAGGCGTGTCAAGTGCGGCGCGCCCTTGACCAGCTCCGGCGATTGCTCGGCCTCCTGCAGGATCGCTTTCATGGCGGCCACGAACGAGTCGATGGTTTGCTTGGTTTCGGTCTCGGTCGGTTCGACCATCAACGCGCCGCGCACCACCAGCGGGAAGTACACGGTCGGCGAGTGAAAGCCGTAGTCGATCAAGCGCTTGGCTAAATCCAGCGTTTTTACGCCGGTTTTTGCTTCGAGCGCTTTGTCCGTGAAGACCGCTTCGTGCAGCATCGGCGTTTCGTAGGCCAAGGGCAGCACGTCACGCAGCAAGGCCGCGATGTAGTTGGCGTTCAGCACCGCCAAATCACTCACGCTGTGCAAGCCCTCGGCACCCAGCTCGCGGATGTAGGTGTAGGCGCGCACCATCATCCCGAAGTTGCCCAGGAACGAGCGCACGCGGCCCACGGTCTGCGGGCGATCGTGATCGATGATGAACGTGCCATCGGCGTTGCGCACGACGGGCGCCGGTTGGAACGGATCCAAATGCCGCTTGAACGCGACCGGACCAGAGCCCGGGCCACCACCGCCGTGCGGCGTGGTGAACGTCTTGTGCAGGTTGTACTGCATCACGTCGATGCCCGCGTCACCCGGACGCGCGCGACCGAGCACGGCGTTCATGTTGGCGCCGTCGCCGTACACTTGGCCGCCCTTTTCGTGCACGAGCTGCACGAGCTTTGGCATCGCGCTTTCGTACAGGCCAATCGTGTTCGGATTGGTCATCATCAAACCCGCGACATCGCCCGCGGCGCCTTCCAACGCGCGCGCGAGCGTTTCCGGCTCGACGATGCCCTGCGGACCGGACGCGAAAGGCACGGCTTCGAAGCCGTTCAACGCGCAGCTCGCGGGGTTCGTGCCGTGCGCGCTGTCCGGGATGAAGATCTTGCGCGGCGAACGACCCTGGCTCTGATGGTAAGCGCGGATCATCATCAGACCCGTGAGCTCACCCTGCGCGCCCGCGGCGGGCTGCAGGTTCACGCCGTCCATGCCCACGATTTCTGCGAGCAGCGCTTGCAAGCGCACCATCAGCTCGAGCGCGCCTTGGGCCAAGTGCGGTGGAGTGAGCGGATGCAAGTTGGCAAAGCCATCCAGCCGCGCCGCCCACTCATTCACCTTCGGGTTGTGCTTCATGGTGCACGAGCCGAGCGGGTAGAACTGCGTGTCGATACTGAAGTTCCACTGGCTCAAGCGCACGAAGTGGCGAATCGCTTCGGGTTCACTCACTTCGGGTAGGCCCGCGGGGGACTTCCGCTCGAGGCCGGGCAGCGCTTGCTTCAAATCGACGCTGGGCACGTCGAGTGCACCCAGCGATGCGCCGCTGCGGCCCGGGGAGCCGCGCTCGAAAATCGGGGATTCCTTGAACTGAAGCCCTTTTGCCGCATCTCCGGGCACGGGCTACTTCTCCTCGGGAGCGTCGCCGTCGGGCTTCTTGGAACCCTTACCGCCGCCTTCGTCGTCCCAGCCGCCGGCGTTGACCTTGCCCTCGATCTCGTCCGGCTTCACCGAAGCCGGGTTGGGCTGCATGTTGGTCTGCTTGACGGCCTTCCACGGGTTGCCCGCATCGCTGTCACCGAGACCCCACTCACCGGCGATCTGGTGCGCTTCACCCTCTTTGGGAATGCTGTACACGAAGTAACCCTTGCCTGAGCTGTTCGACTCGGCGCCAATTTGGCCGATCTTGTGCTGCGTCCAAGAGTAACGGAGCACGTTGCCGTCCGTTTCACCCTGCATCTCTCCGAAGGCATCACCACCGCCGGTGCGCCAGGCGCCCTGTGCGGTCTTGCCGTCGACCAAGATGTGCAAGTAGCCGTAGGTGCGGTCGTAATAGACGCCCTGCCACTCACCCTTTTCAGGCATCTCGCCGGCTTTGATCTGCGCGTGTTTGGCCTCGTCTTTGGGGCCACAGGCGGTGAGCGAAAGCGCGCTCGGAATGACGAGCGCAGTCAATAGAGAGAGCTTGACCAGGTTCCGGAGGGGCATGGCGCGGACCATATCATGGGGGGTCACGGTGAGAAGAGGAGACAGCGGACCCCAGCCAAGTTTGCTGGCTGAAGGGGGGGCGATCGCGATCCGGCATCGCAGCTCGTGGCGCGCAGCATGCCCGCGCGGGCGTCACCCGGAAGGACACGGCCCACCGCGGCGAAAATGGAGTTCGAATTCGAACTCCATTTTTGATTCCAAGGGGGCCCCCGAATGGCTAAGTCGGTCGCTGCTCGCGGCCGGAGCGCCCTGCTCGCGAGCGAGCGCGCGCGCTCAGCGCAGGCCGCGACCGAGGGTTTCGCCCAAGGCGGTCGCCTCGGCGTCGCTCGCGGGCCAAGGCGCGCGCACGGCATTTCTGCGCAAATTCGAGCCATCTGGGTCAGCGAGCAGCCCGCGCAGGTAGATCTGAGAGCCCTCGCGCACTGCGTAAGCCGCGACCGGAGTTTGACAGTTGCCTTCCACGGCGCGCATCACGCCGCGCTCGGCTAGGACGGCAATTTTCGTTTCGGGGTGCGAAGCAGGCGCCAAGAGCGCCGCCACATCCGCGTCGTCCGCCCGCTGTTCCACGGCCAGAGCCCCCTGCCCGACGGCGGGCAACGAGCGCTCGGCGGACAACACCTCGCTGGCCTCGTTTTCGATGCCCAAGCGCAGCATGCCCGCACGCGCCAAAACGATCGCTTCCACTTCGCCCGCGCGGCACTTGCGAATGCGCGTATCCACGTTGCCGCGCAGGATCGAAAAGCGCAAATCCGGCCGCAGCGCGCTGAGCTGAATGCGCCGCCGCAAGGAAGAAGTACCGATGGTCGCGCCCTCCGGCAACGCGTCGAAGTCCGCGCCAGACGTAGTAATCAGCACGTCGCGCGCGTCCTCGCGTTGCGGGAAGCAGCTGATGCTCAGCGAAGGCGCGAGCTCCGGTGGCACGTCTTTCGACGAATGCACGGCGAAGTCCGCGCGGCCATCGAGCAACGCCTCTTCGATCTCTTTGATGAACAGCCCCTTGCCGCCAATCTCGCTCAGCGCGCGATCTTGAATGCGGTCACCCGTGGTCACGACCTGCAGCTCTTCGAAGCTGACCCCGGGGTTCAGCTTCGAAAGCAGCGCGACCAGCGCGCGACATTGGGCGAGCGCAAGCGCGCTCTTGCGAGTGGCGTAGGTAAAATGCGTGCGTGCCATGGTTCTGGGAAGGTCGCCGTTCAGGTGTACTCGTGAACTTGCCCGTTGGCAGCGATCGTCACACGGTTGCCCTCGGAGCCGGAATTGGCCTCGATTCGGCCCACGATTTTGGCCTCGACGCCGTAGCGCGCCGCCGCATCGATCACGCCCGCCGCCGCAGCCGGGCGCACGTACAGCTCGAGCCGATGCCCCATGTTGAACACCTGGTACATCTGCTTGGCCTCGATGCCCGAGTCTTGGATGGTCTGAAACAACGGCGGTGTCGGGAACAGCGAGTCTTTCACGTAGTGCAGCCCGCGCCCGAAGCCGCGGCACTTGGTCTGCCCACCGCCGCTGCAATGCAGAATTCCCGTTACTTGCGAGGCCAACGGCGACGAAAGGATCGCGCGCGCGATCGGCAAATACGTGCGCGTCGGCGAAAGCAAGCCCCACGCGACATCGTGCGAACTACCGGGCAGCGTGTCCTTCAGCTGAAAGCGCCCGCAGTAAACCTTGTCCTTGGGGATAGTCTCCGAGTAGCTCTCCGGAAAACGCTCGGCATAGGCATGCGAAAGCAGCGCGTGGCGCGCCAGCGTGAGCCCATTCGAGCCGATACCCGAGTTCTCTTTGCTCTCGTAGCTGGCCTTACCGGTGGAAGACAAAGCGACAATCAAGTCGCCCGCGGCGACGCGCGAAAAGTCGCCCACTGCGGCCCGCGGAACCCGCGCAAAAACCGTCGAATCCGCGATCACGGTGCGCACCAAATCGCCCACGTCCGCAGTCTCGCCGCCGGTCAGCGTGATCTCGATGCCGTGCCCGCGCAGCATCGCCGCACACGCTTCATAACCGTCGATCAAAGCCGAGATCACGTCACCCCGCACGCGATGCGCGTTGCGACCGATGGTGTTGCTGACCAAAAAGCCGCTGGTCGCGCCGACACACAGCAGATCATCGGTGTTCATCACCAGCGAATCCTGAGCGATGCCAGCAAACGCACTCGCATCACCGGTCTCCGCATACAGCAAATAGGCAACCGACGATTTCGTGCCCGCACCATCGGCGTGCATCACCGCCAGCATCTGTGGATCACCCGCGGGATCGGCGATCACTTTGCAAAACGCGCCCGGAACCTCGCCCGCCGAATGCTTGGCGATGGCACGGTGCACATCTTCCTTCGTGGGCGATACACCGCGGTCGAGATATTCATTGCTCATGGCATCATTCGGGGGGCTGCCCCCACCTAGATCGAGTACCGAGCTCCCGCAAGGCGAGTTTCCGGGTTGCGCGAATCAGCCGATTTTTCGCCAATCAGCTCGTCCGCAAGCCCCAGGTCCTGACAATGTTTTGCACCGCGCTGCAGCAGACCTTCCCAGATCGCAATAGAAGCCGTCGACCGTCTGATTTGCGCAAGCGGCAACGGAGACCCCGGTGCCGGCAACGATCACGACTCGTCCCGCAGCGAACTCCAATTTCAGCTTGTCGACTCGCGCGTCTCCACTCAAGGACTACCTCGCATCGCTTTGCCAACCCGGCTTACGCCAACTTTTTTCCGCGATCGCCGGGTGAAAGACAACAAGCGCGCGTTCGAACCACGGTGGAGCGCTGGGGTGACCGGCAGATGCGCGCTCTGAACCACGCTTGGGCGCGAGGGCAACCGGCTTATCCGTCACTTGGTGGCCGTCAGGCCGGGTGCCGAGGTCCTTTTCCGTGGTTCGAACCACCCAAATCGCCGAGCAAACCGGCTTGACCGTGGTCTGATGGCAATTCGGGCTGGGTAGAAAGGCCCTCTTCCGTGGTTCGAACGCACAAACCTCGGTCAAGGCCCCCCGGAGATCGTGGTTTCGAGCCATCCGCCCGTGCACAGGCCCAATGCGCACTCCG
>Ga0315912_10002113_pt1 | contig 21943 bp, 16 predicted proteins | sample VfabasoilMG_FD_204469 | JGI IMG/M metagenome (GOLD analysis project Ga0315912, IMG submission 204469) | Garden soil microbial communities collected in Santa Monica, California, United States - V. faba soil | ecosystem: Environmental > Terrestrial > Soil > Garden | place: USA: California...
CTACGCGACTGACTTGGAACTGGTTTTGCACAAGAACCACATCTACAACATCGAGCTCAACGGCATCACCACGGATGGCTGTGTGCACACCACCATGCGTGAGGCCAACGACCGCGGCTTTGAGTGCGTGATCTTGTCCGACTGTTGCGCGGCCACGGACCCCAATAATCACGCAGCGGCGCTCAACATGGTGAAAATGCAGGGTGGAGTGTTTGGAGCGGTGGCGAGCTCCGCTGTGCTCTTGGCGGGGCTGAAGGGCGTGACCAAAGCATGACCTCTCGTTTGGTGCTCAGGCAGTTGTTTGAGGACTGCGCCCCGGAGGAACATGGACAGTTCGTCCCGCTGCATCCGGGCGTAGACATCTTGCCCCTCTACGGCATCACCTTGGAAGGTCGCCCGCTCTCGCCCCACGGTCCTTCCGCCGCGTTCATCCGCTACGCACCCGGCGCTCGCGTGCCCCGCCACGGCCACCCAGGGTTTGAACACATCATCGTGCTGCGTGGGTCCCAAAGCGACAGTTTGGGCGTGTACCCGCGGGGCACCTGCGTCGTGAACCCGCCCGGAAGCAGCCACAGCGTGGCCAGCGAAGAAGGCTGTCTGGTCTTGGCCATCTGGGACCGCCCGGTGGAGCTCTTGCCTGACTGAACAGCAGGGCTGACTAGCCGCTTGCATGACTTACCGCTCGTTCGCCTAACCGAAAGCCCCTGAGGTCAACATGCCCAACGTCACTATCGAAGCCGAACCGACTCCCATCAGCATCATGCCTCAGAAAACCGCGGCCATCATCATCGACATGCAGCGCGACTTCTTGGAGCCTGGCGGATTTGGTGAAGCGCTCGGCAACGATGTGTCCAAGCTGCGCCGCGCCATTGAGCCCTGTAAGACGCTGCTCAGCGGGTTGCGCGAAATGGGCATCCTGATCATTCACACCCGTGAAGGACACCGTCCCGACTTGAGCGACGCGCCCCCTGCCAAGGTATTGCGGGGCTCACCCAAGAGCCGCATCGGTGACAGCGGGCCCATGGGACGCATCCTGGTGCGTGGCGAGGTTGGTCACGACATCATCAAAGAACTGTACCCGCTGCCCGAGGAGCCAGTCATCGACAAACCCGGCAAGGGTGCGTTTTTTGCGACTGATTTGGGTGCCATTTTGGCTGCCCGCTCCATCGACACGCTGCTGGTGTGCGGCGTCACGACGGAGGTGTGTGTGCACACCACGGTGCGGGAGGCCAACGATCGTGGCTTTCGGTGCATCGTGCTCTCCGACTGCACTGCCTCCTACTTTCCTGAGTTCCACGAGGTGGGGCTCCGCATGGTCGCCGCCCAAGGCGGCATCTTCGGCTGGGTGAGCAACTCATCCAGCGTGCTCTCTGCTTTGAAGGCAGCCTGAACCCAAGGCCGCATTCTCGAGCTGTTTCCCCCCACATCCAACGTTGTCTCCCACACCCAACAGAGGAACCCTGCCGTGACTGAACATAAACCACAAATCTGGACACCCGGAGACTGGAACGCCTTCTTCGGATTTGGCACCAACATTTTGGTCAATCTCCTGGTTTTGACCGGCCTGTTGCGATTCGTGCTGCAAATGCCGGACGAGCTGGTGTTTACCCGCGTGCTTCCAGCGTGCGGTCTCATGCTGTTTCTCAGTACCGTGTACTACGCGTGGCTCGCTTACAAGTTAGCCAAAGAAACTGGGCGCACTGACGTGTGTGCGCTGCCCTCCGGGATCAGCGTACCGCACATGTTCGTGGTGGTGTTCGTGATCATGTTGCCCATCAAGCTGAGCACGGGCGACCCGCTGAAGGCTTGGGAGGCGGGTCTGGCGTGGGTGTTCATTCAAGGATGTTTGCTGATGATCGGTGGGTTCATCGCGCCGTTCATCCGCAAGATCACTCCGCGCGCCGCGCTGCTGGGCACTTTGGCGGGCGTGTCTGTCGCGTTCATCTCATTGCGTCCCGCCTTCGAGATGTTCATGACTCCGCTGATCGGACTGACCTGTTTTGCTATCATCTTGGCCAGCTGGTTCGGCAAGGTGCGTTACTACAAGGGCATGCCCGCAGGCCTGGTGGCCATCGCGGTCGGTACCTTGATCGCGTGGGGGTCCACGGCGCTCGGTCACAGCATGGGCGGTATGTCGCTTGATTCACTCACCAGTTCCGTGGCTGGTTTTGGCTTCAGTCTCCCTATTCCGGCATTCAATCACGTCTTCTCCGGGTTTGAGTTCTTGGGCGTCATCATCGTCACGGCTGTCCCCTTCGGCATCTACGACCTGGTGGAAGCCATGGACAACGTCGAGAGCGCATCGGCCGCGGGCGACAGCTTCCCCACCACACGCGTACTGACGGCCGATGGCGCGATCAGCTTGGTGGGTTGTCTGATGGGCAACCCCTTCATCTTGGCTGTGTACATTGGCCATCCGGGTTGGAAGGCCATGGGCGGTCGCATTGGTTACTCCGCGCTGACGGGCGCTATGGTGCTCGTGTTGGCCTGGCTGGGCATCATACCGGTGATTGTTTCGTTAGTACCGGTGGTCGCCATCTCGCCCATCCTCCTTTACATTGGCATGCTCATCGGCGCGCAAGCATTTCAAGAAACGCCGCACAAACATGCGCCGGCCATCATCTTGGCGTTGTGTCCGCATTTGGCCGCATGGGGCAAGGTGCAGATCGACAACGCTTTGGGGGCGGCGGGCACCAGCGCGGAGGCGGTGGGCTTGGACAAGCTCTCCCAAGTGGGCGTTCTCTACGAGGGGCTCAGCATCCTGGGTGGTGGTGCGATTGTTGGTGGATTGGTGCTCGGCGCGATCGCCGCGTTCATTCTCGATCGCAAGTTCACCAACGCCGCGGGCTTTGCACTGGCCGCCGCCTGCCTGACCTTCTTGGGCTTCATGCATGGTGAATCCATTGGCTTCGGTCAGTCGCCTTGGATTGCAGCAAGTTACGCCACTGTCGCAGTGGTCCTCTATGCCTGCGCCAAGCTCGGCGCAGTACCTGCAGAAAAGGAGGACGAAACCTACTTCCCACAACCCGTGGTGGAGGGCCCAAGCGAACAAGCACCCGCCCCCGCCGAATGAGGTTCCCGCCACTTCCATCTCCTGACCGTGTCCACATCTTTCCCCATGCGCTTTTGATGGCGCGTTTCAGTGGACACGACCAACACCGATCGAAAGGACTGAAACCCAATGCATTGTCAAAACCCCACGACATCCAACTTCACTCATCGCGTCGCGTCTTGTCCAACTCCACGTCTCCTGTCGAGCGCCACAGCCCTGCTCGTTTTGGTCTGGGCAGGGTTAGCCGCGGCTCAAGATCCACCCGCGGAGACGCCACCAGCGGAGGTAGCGGCAGAACCTGCCGCCCCCGCACCAGAGCCGGAGCCCACAGCAGAGGTCCCGCCCGACCCGGAGCCAGCAGAAGCAGCCCCACCCCCAGAACCCGAAGCGCCCCCCGCAGAAGCGGCGCCTGAGGAAGAGCCCCCTGCAGAAGAGAAGCCCTTTGAACCCAAGTTCACCGTCGGCGTGGGCATGCGCACCGGTCTCAACATGATCTTGAGTGGCGACAACTCAGGTCAGTTGAGCCTCAACGACGGCTTGGTCGATCAGGTGCACATCCGTCCCTACCTGGGCGGCAGCCTCACCCCGCACGTCGGCTACTGGGTGCAGTTTGAAGTCGGTACTGCCAATGGCTTGGGCAACTTTGCGGTGCTCGACGCCATCGCCCAGATCAAGTTCATCGATGAGATCCAGCTGTGGGTAGGTCAACACATCCCAGCCAATGATCGCAACAACATGAACGGTCCCTTCTTCGGCAACGGTTGGAACTTCGCCATCACGGTCCCCAGCTACCCCTTCGATGTGGGCGCTCGTGACCGCGGCGCAACGTTGTGGGGCCTCATCGCGGGCGGCCACATCAAGTACCATGCCTCCATCGTGGATTTGCAACCCGGCCGTGACATCGGCAAGGCGCGCGGCGCTGGCCGCGTCACGGTGCACCTGCTCGAGCCAGAAAACTTCTACTACAACTCCGGCACCTATTTCGGCAAGCAAGACATCTTGGCGTTTGGTGCCGTGGTGCAAGGGCAAGCCAAGGACGACGCGGTCGAGGACAGCAACTTCTTCGGCTTCTCCTTCGACGGCATGTTCGAGAAGAATTTGGGTGCAGGTGGCACGCTGACCCTCGAAGGCGGCTACTGGAACTTCCGTCAAACGGGCGCCAACTATGCGGCCAACCAGGGAACGATCGATGGGCCCGATGGCGGCGGTGTTGCTTACGGCGTCACCGGTCCACACCCCGGCGAGTCCTTCTTGGCGTCCATCTCGTGGCTCACGCCAGGCAAGGTGGGTGCTGGTTACATCCAGCCCAACTTCAGAACCCAATACTTCAACGGCAGCGCAAGTGAATCGTTGGTGTTCGACGCGGGGCTAGCCTACGTGGTGGACGGCTTCAATCACAAATATCACCTCAACTACAGGCACGCGGAGAACAATCCCGATGCCGGTCCGGTTGCGAAGGAAGATTCTATTCAGGTCGGTTTTCAGTACCTGATGGGGATGTGAGCAGGGGAAATCTCACAGCCTTGTCCGCTTGAACGGCGGGGTGACCTTCGGTCATCCCGCCGTTCGCGTTTGTGTCCCCATCCGTCGTGACGACGTTGGCCAGAAGCTGGGTTCAAGCTTTTTGTGCGGCCAAAAACGCTCGAAATCCGCCGTACTCCGTGATGTCGCGCGCGCCGAGTAACGCTGCGTGTTCACAGATGAAGCCCTTGACCCACGAGCCATCGCACAGTTCGACATTGCCAATGCCGAGGGGCGGCGGCACCTCTTGCACGAAACTTCCAAACTCCACCAAGGGCATACTCCACACTTCCAGAGCGATGGCCGCGCCCTGCTCCACGCGCTCGAGGCCCGGTTTGGCTGGAACGGTGCCCGGCAACAGGTACAGTCGGTACTTGTCGCTGGTGGTGGTGGCTCGAACCAAATGCGCCCCACGGGTCGTGAGCTGATGATTGAGCGGCAGGCCCGCCAAATGCGCGCCTAGCACAGCTACCTCCACCGACCGCGGCACGGCGACGTCCAGCGCCGCGTCGCTGAGCTGGGCCCCACCTCGGTTCGACACACCATCCGACCACTTGCGCGGTGTCGCACCCAGCTGCTCGGTCAGTTGCCCCTCGAGCAGCCGGGCCAAGCGTGCCAAACGTCGCTCGGAGAACGCCGGACCAAGCAAGGTGATCCCCGCTGGCAAATGATCCTCTCGCCAACAACCTGGCAGCGCCAGGCCGCACAGATCCGCCAGATTGGTAAAGTTGGTGTACGTGCCCAAACGACTGTTGGTCGCCAGCGGCTCGGCCATCACCTCACTGATGCGATAGATGGTCGGCGTGGTGGGGACCAGCACCGCGTCGACCGTACTGAGGATCTCCGCGATCTGTCGCGCCAGAGTGGCCCGACGGTATTCATCGGCAAACGCCTGTTCGGCCCCCAGCCCGAGCCCCGCCTGCATGATGGTGCGCACACTTGGGTCCATCCATTCAGCAGGTCCAGCCAAGATGCTCTGCGCCACCAGCGCCCGCTCCGCCACCCACACGCTCGAATAAAGCAGCTGGGCCAGCTCGAAGAAGGGTGCGCCCTCGACAGGAACGACCTCCATGCCCAGCCCTCGCACCACTGACACCGTTGCTTCGAACGCTGCCTGAGCGACGCGATCGTCGAAGAACCTGGCCGGTGTGAGCACACCCAGACGAACGGTGGCCGGCGCAGCGCGATCCTCCACTGGGGGCGGCTGCGCGCGCCGAGCATACGGATCATGAGCGTCGAAGTGCGCCAGGAGAGACCAGGCGAGCTCGGCGTCGTCTACCGTGAGGGCAAAGATAGAAACGCAGTCCAGGGTGCGACAGGCGGGCACCACCCCGCGGGCGCTCAGAAGCCCGCGGCTGGGCTTGAACCCGACGATGTTGTTGAACGCCGCGGGCACGCGGCCTGAGCCGGCCGTGTCGGTGCCCAGGGCAAGGGGCACCACGCCACGCGCCACGAGCGACGCCGATCCGGAGCTGGACCCCCCCGCGATGTAGCGCGCATCGTGCGCGTTGGGCACGACGCCATAGGGCGAGCGCGTTCCCACGAGCCCACTGGCAAACTGATCGAGGTTGGTCTTGCCCACCACGATTGCCCCCGCGTGACGGAGCAACTCCACCACGTGGGCATCACTCTCCGCCCCATAGGCGAACTTGGGGCAAGCCGCGCTGGTGGACCAACCGGCCACGTCAATGTTGTCTTTGATGGCCACGGGCACGCCAAAGAGGGGCAAGTCGGCGCGCGGCGCGCGTTGCCACAAGGCACTCAGCTGCGCCTCGATGTCCCGGGCCGAGGCTCGAAAGATCCACGCCGGATCTGCCTCGGCGCTCCCCGCAAAATAGTTGAGATAAGTGGGCAGGCTCAATTGTCGCGAGGCCACAGCCTGTCGCCAATCCTCGATGGTCCAGCCCGGGCGCGGCCTATTCAGCTCGACGTGAAACGCCATAGTGGTGGTGCCCAACCCTGACACTACAACTATTTCTTCTCGGTTTCTGACCCAACTTTAACGGCCCCGACCCGGCGTCGATCCGACAGCAAATCGTCGCCGCCAGTCGGTGGACTTGAGGCGCCGTCGCCCACGCAACTTGTCCTCATCCATGAGGTAGGCTTCCGCCGACCCAGCCCCGTCTAGCTCGATGGTGCGCCGAAAAAACAGCCGGCCGTTTTCTTTGAGTTCGTCCAACTTATACAGCGTTGCGCGCGAGATGCCGTAGAGTTCCCCTTCGATCTGCAAATCGCCGCCCACGATCAGGGCCGGAAATTGACCCAGCTCCACCAAGCGATAGCCAGCCACGGTGCGCGCTGAGCCAATGCGAAAGCTGTCCTTGAGGTAGTGCTCATGGATCTCGCCGCGCATCAATGAGCCATAGGCAAAGAGACGTACTTCGTCAGTCACGCGCCCACGGTGCGGACGAAGCTCGAGAAATTCAAGCCTCGACGGTTCAATCTGCGCGCTGAGGATGGCATATTTCAATCTTCGACCTTCATGACCGCACACCGGCCGTCCATCCCAGGTTCCATCCAGCGGGCCTTCTTGTTACTGCTTTTTCTTTTTTGCGCCTGCCAGCCCCCGCATGGCTCGCGCCTGTCCAGAAAGAGGTCCGCCCCCCCGCCCCGCCCCGCTCCGGCCGCCGTGACTCCACGGGCTACCTGGACCCCCCTGCCCAGCAGTGGGTCCTTCTTCTCGGCCAGCGAGTATCAAAAGCCGCCCGACGAGGTCATCGGCCTGCTCGAACACGAGCCCGAGCCCAAGGTCGTCCTGCACACCATTTCATCACGGTTCGTCCAATTGTTCGAGCAGCCGCTCATTCCCATGCATCAACTGGCGCGACGCCGTCTAGGCCTGGGGGGGATGCGCATCGATCCTATCAACCGGACCCAGGGCACCGATCCCTTGTTTACGCGCTTGGTGCTTGGACACCTTCGTGACCGCAAGTTGCGGGTGGACGTCTCGCCGCCCGAAGGGGCGCTGTTCGGTAATGTAGCCTTTTCTCCCAATGGCACGCGCCTGGTCGTTTCTCTGATCTACGCCGATCAAGTCTTGGCTGGAGTGGTGGATGCGACGACCGGCAGCTTGCAGGTGCTCGCCACGGGTCCGCTGTTGGCGGTGTGGGGCGAGCCGTGCACTTGGCACAGCGACACCGACCTCTTGTGCGCGCGACCCCAATTTGACGGCACCCCGCCGCGGGAGGAGGTCAAACCGAACATCGTAGAGCTGATCGATGGGGCGGCGGCCACGGTCACGTACACGAACTTGTTGCGCAACAACAATGACGACCTCTTGCTCGAACACTACTGCGGCGCGCAACTGTTTCAGTTCGATCTGGACGTCGAAAAGTCTCAAGACCTCTCTGAACCTGGGTTGATCACCGCGGCGTCACTTTCACCGGACGGCCGCTACCTGATGACTGAACGTTTGGAGCGCCCGTACCCGCGGCTGCTTCCTATCGAGCGTTTTCAAAAGCAGCTGTCGATCCTCGACCTATTGTCGGGCGAGCTCGTGCTGCGCATCGCCGCACCCGGAGAGGCCATCAGCACGTCCACACCCTGGGGACCACGCGCCGCGGCCTGGGATCCGGCGCAACCCGCCCGCATCATCTACGTGTATCGAGAACCCAACCTGGGTCCGGGGGATACCGAATCCTTGGTCGCGCGCGTGCCTCCGTTCGAGAGCACGCCCGTATTGCTTGGTCAGCAGCTCACCAACACCAAGAGTTGGGGGTTCACCAGCACCGGGCGTCTGTACCTCGTGGACAGCGGAAGGACCCCGCGTACCTGGACCACCTTCAGCTTGACGGAGGGACAGAAGATCATCGCGCATGGGTCGGAGGGCGAGGTGGTGGGTGATCTCAGTCGCGCGCTCAAAGTCAACGGAGAGCGCGGGGCCGTTCTGGAACATCAAGGCAAATTCTATTTCCTCACCGATGAGGTGGCCGGCGACGAACTCTACAATCGCCTGAGTGAATGGGACTCAAACGCGGCTGTGGCGCGCCCACTTTGGCGCAACCTCCCCACTGAATACGCCAGCGTGCTGGCCGTGCTCGACCCAGCCACACGGCGCTACCTGATCAGGACCGAGACCCCGAGCATACCGCCTTATTTGGCGGTCTCCGAAATGGGCATGCGGCGCGCCATCACGACGCCCGCCCCGGCATTTGTCGAACTCAAGGGCGTGACGCGCCAGCAAATCGTCTACCGGCGCGCTGACTCCGTGTTGCTCTCGGCCATGTTGTATCTGCCGGCTCAATTCAAACCAGGACAGCGCTTGCCTACGGTGCTGTGGATCTACCCCAAAGACTACACCGACCAGCAGCAAGCCTCGCGGCTCACCACTCAACCCCAGCGCTACTTCGAAGTGCGTGGGCCATCGCGCTTCAGCGTGCTCACCCAAGGCTATGCTTTGGTCGACGCACCCTCCATGCCCATCGTGGGTGACATCACGTCCGGGCGGGATGATTACCTGCCCCAACTCATCGCCAGCGCGGCCGCCTGCATCAACTACTTGGTCGAGCTGGGCATCTCAGAGCCTGGGAATATTGCGGCCATGGGTCGCAGCTACGGAGCGCTCGCCGTGGCCAACCTGATGGCCCATTCCACACTGTTCAAAACCGGGATCGCCATCAGCGGCGCTTACAATCGCACCCTCACTCCGTTTGGGTATCAACGTGAAACGCGCACCTTTTGGCAAAACACCGAAGCGTATGTGAACCTTTCACCCTTCTTTTTTGCGGATAAGGTCCAAGGCTCGATGCTGCTGTTGCACGGCGAAGACGACGACAACCCGGGCACCCCTCCCTTTCAATCGGATCGATTTTACGCCGCGCTGGCGGGCAACGGGGTCAAAAGTCGTTACGTGGAATTTCCGTTCGAGGGTCATCAGTTTCGAGGACGAAAGACGGTGCTGCACGCCAGCGCCGAAATCATCAATTGGCTCGACCGCCACCTCAAGTCGCCTCCGCCCTGAAGCTCGCGCGGCGCGCAAACAGGTCCTGCGCACCCTACTTGCTCAGCCAGCGTGCCTCGCCTCCGCCCACAGCACCGGCCCGCGTCGCACGCCTCAGCTGGTGCACCCACCACCGCGCGCGTGCGCCCACCACCCAGCTCGGGCAGCCCATCTCAGCCGCAGTGTGCAAAAAAGTTAGTGCCCACTTCGGCAACCGGACAAGGATGTCCGAATGTGTGTTTCATCGGCACCCGGCTCCCCCGGCGGAACTGGGATTTGCTTGAGGTTTAGGCGCCCAGTCTGGACGTCGCGGGGGACCTCAGCTGCGCTTGGCACGCTCCATGCTTAAGTGGCTGTGGCTTGGGTGTACAGACCCCGGCCAATCCTCGGTAGTTTGGGCGTCACTTGGCTTACTTCTTTTTGCTTCCTTGACTTGTCGTTCACTTAGCTTGCTTGAATTGCCCTGCTTGCTTGAATTGCCCTGCTTGCTTGAATTGCCTGCTTGCTTGAATTGCCTGCTTGCTTGGATTGCCCTTCCACTTGGTGTGTATCGCTGAAGTTACTTCCCTCGTCCCCCGGGGGCTTCGGTTTCTTGCTTAGATTGAACTGCTCCGTGCATTTCCATTCGGTTTCCCACGTCTAACCGATTGATGTCACTCCTTTGGGCCTGACGCCCCCCGTCGGGTTCACCAGCTGGGCGTCCCGAGAGCAACCCTGACCGCGGCGGGTTCATTCCCCAAGTTCCGCCGTCGCGCTGTCTGCCGCAACAAATCTGATATGTTTTCGATCAGTTGCTCGTGACTGCGCCACTCCTTCCACAGACCCGCCCCTCGCTGCTCGTCCCACCACAACTCAGGCGGCGGTGGTCCGCGCGCAGAGTTGTGGGCATTTCCCTGGGAGAACGCGCGCGGGGTCAACTGGCAGCGCTTGCGCTGCTCATGACCGCAGGCTGCGCCACCCAGCCCAGCGCTCACCCCCCGGCTGGCCCAGCAGGTGAGCACCCGACCAACGTCGCCACCGCGAGCGCGCCGCTAGCGACGAGCGCAACCACCTCGACACCCAAGATCACGCTCTTGTATCCACCCAAGCCCTTCGTGTGGCTCGGGGTAGAGCTCAAGGCACGCAGTGCAGGACTACCTGGCGTATTAGTGGAGCGCGTTGTACCGGGCTCGCCCGCCGAACAAGCGCACCTTCAGACAGGGGACATCGTGCTGTACCTCGGTCAGCAGCCGCTCAGCACACCCGAAGCGGTCAGCAGTGTGGTGCGGGACCAAGTTGCGGGCTCGAGCACTCCCTTGATCATCGAGCGCGACGGCAGACAGCACTTGGTGCGCATTGTCTTTGAGCTCATGCCTGAGTTCGAAGATCGATTGCGTCTGGCCTTCATTGGTCGGCCTGCTCCCGAGATCAGTGGTGTAGTTGCATTTCAGGGCGAAGTGGCCTCCTTGCGCTCGCTCAAGGGTCAGGTCGTGGTCCTCGAATTTTGGGCCAGCTTTTGCCAGGCATGTCGCTTGCTCGGGCCCACGCTCGATGCGTGGCACCGCGACTACTTGAGCCGGGGTGCTCAGGTGGTGGGGATCACCGTGGATCTGCCACAGGTCGGCCTGGAGGTCGCCCGCCGGGCGCAGATGGGTTACCCGCTGGGCAGCGATCCCGACGCGGAGGTCACCCGCAGTTACATGGCGTCGCAAATTCCCACCCTGTTCATCATCGATAGTCAGGGCATCGTACGGGACGCCATCGTCGGATACTCCGAGGAACGTTTGTCGGGTGCACGTGCGCTCATCGAGCGCCTACTCAGCGAAGCTTCATGATGATGGCAGGGGGGCCACGTCAACACTTGAGACGGCCGCTGGGGATTGTCTTGTTGGCCGCCTGGGCTTGGACATCACCGGTCCAGGCGCACATTCCCGCGCGGGACTTGCAGCGCGCCCTCGCCCAACTGCCCGACGGCGGCGCGCGCTACTTGACCCACGCACTGTCGCTCGGTGCAAAAACCGACAGCACCTCGCCCAGCGTCCCTTTGTTGGTCGAGCTCGCGCCCACGGATCCGGTGCCCGAAGGCGCCATCCCCATCGTCAACGGGTGGCACGTCCTCTACAGCACCGTGTCTGGCTTCTCACAGCTCACGAGCCCTGGCCAATTGGGCACCGCGGGCATCCGCTACCCCCTTTTGTCGGTCGCGGAGCCGCACATCCGGGGTGACGTTGCACGGGCTGACTACGGCGTGACCGGCGAAGGCGTCGTGATTGGCGTGGTCGATACCGGCGTCAGCGTCGCCCACCCCGCGTTGCGTCACGCGGATGGCAGGACGCGCATCCGCTGGTTGTTGCGCTACGGACAGCAGCCGCGCGGCGTCCATCCAGAGCTGGAGGCTGAGTATGGCTGTCTCGCGGACGACCCCTGCGCGGTGTACGACGACGCCGACCTCAACCAGTTGCTCAGCGAAAATGACGTCACCCAACTGCCACAGGATCCGATCGGCCACGGCACCCATGTGACCTCCGTGGCCGCCGGGCGCGATGACGCTTATCCGGGTGTGGCGCCCGACGCCCAGTTGATCTTCGTCGCCGCGGCCGATGAAACAGGCGGCGTCTACGACAGTCGCATCTTGATGGGGTGTCGGTTCATCTTCGAGCAAGCAGCCCGTCTCGAGAGTCCGGCCGTGATCAACCTGAGCCTGGGCTCAGACTTTGGCTCCCACCGCGGTGACTCGGGCTTGGAGCTTGCGCTGAGTGAGCTCGCGCAAGGACCAGGTCGCGCGATCGTCGTGGCCGCGGGCAACAGCGGCGCCCGCTACACGGGCATTTTTCCCGAGCAGTTTTCTCCGTTTGGAAACCACGCCGAGTTCGCGGTGACCCCGGATACGGAGCTGCACATCCCTGTGCTTCAGTATTCAACGCGCAAACGCGACATCAGCGGCACCATCTACGTGTGGCTCGGGGTAACGCCTGGTGAGTCCATCGACGTTTCGTTCCGCGCCGGACGCGACTTTAGTGAATGGATTGCGGCCGGTGAGGTCGGGGCAACCAGCTCGGACGAGTGGGGCGACCCCGATCAGTTTGATCTGGTGATTCTCAACGCCAGCGGCCAAGAGAGCTACCTCGATCTCGCTCCAGGAAATGCGGTGGTCTCCATCGCGGGACGCTTCGCTTCCGATCGCCAGTTTGACCTGGCCGTGCGCGGTCAAGCAACGGTGGTCATGTGGGCGATCGGCACCGGCCAGGCGGCGTACGGAGCGTCCTCGCTTGGTCCGCTCCTGCCCAGAGCGCAAGTCCGGGGCACCATCCAAGTCCCTGCGACGGCGCGCGATTTAATCGCGGTGGGTGCAACCGTGAATCGCACCACGTGGCTGGACTACACGGGCAACACCGTGACTCAGCCCGGGAAACCAACAGGTTTGTCCTTGTTCAGCTCGCAAGGGCCGACTCCACTCGGCGATCTCAAGCCGGAGCTGGTGGCGCCCGGAGAGGGCATCATCGCGGCCATGGCGCAGGAGTCCGACCCCCGAGGCGACCCCCGCAGCATCAGCCAGTTTGACAACGCGGGCAGTTGCCCGGGCGACCTTGAATGTTATGTGATTGATGATCTGCACGGCATTGCCAGCGGGACGTCCATGGCAGCACCCCTGGCCGCGGGGACAATTGCCTTGCTGATGCAGCGCGACCGAGCGCTCACCCAACAACAAGCCAAAGCGTACCTCGTCGCGGGCACCCAAACCTTGGCGAATGAGCTCGGCAACTCTGGGGCAGGCAATGGCGAACTGGACATCGTGGGCGCGCTCGTGGCGCAAGATGTCGACGCGGCAACTCCGCCCGAAGGCCCCGCGACCGTCGTGAGCAGCGCACAGTCACGCATGACCTGGGCGGATGATCTCGTGCGCGCGACCCCAGGCCCAGGACTCACTGGACAACTGCTGGTGCGTGATGAACAAGGCAGGCCGCTGCCCTTGGCCATGAGCGACGTTGAGCTCCAGATAACCGGGCCGGGGACTGGCACATGGAGCGTGACCGGCCCCGGTGTATTCGACGTGCACTTGACCGCGCAGCAGGGGAGCGCGGGGCGATCCTTGACCGTCCGCTTGCGAGCTCGCGGGGTCGAGCTGTCGAGCGATCGCATCGCCATCGATCTCGATCCGGTGCGTGCGGAGCATGGCTACGCGCTCAGTGGGGGGGGATGCGCATGGCGACCATCGCTGCGTCCAAACGCAGGCCTTGGGGGGCTCGGGCTGCTGGGGCTGTTGCCCCTGCTCAGGCGACGTCGGTTGAGGCGCTAAAGTACGCTCAAATACAGCTGACAGCCGTGGCCCTCATGGGGCCCGTGATCTGGGTCGAAGGGATGCGCCAGGTCCACGCCGCCCATGTTGGTGCCCACGATGACTAACTCGGTCGCTCCCTCCATCGCCTCGACGCGCGCCTCGTAGAGTGTACCCCGCTCCAAATAGCCGATCGGCAGTGTCGTGAGCTGCTGCTGCTGGTCGCCCCAGCGCATGACGGACCACACATAGCTCACAGGCGCCTCACAACGCGCCTGCACAGCGATCGTTTGCTTGCGCTGCGCGGCCGTCATCTTCAGTTTCACAAAGGTACTTCCGGACGGCTCGAGTGGCCGCGGCAGGACCAAACTACGCGGGAGCGTGGCGCCCTCCACCACCCATTCCAAAAGCCCGCGTGCCGAGTCCGCCGGACCGCCCCAAGCCGCTACGACATCGACAAAACTGTAGCGCGCGTAATCGTCCATGAACCGCGCCAACGCCCCCGCCTCATGGCCCAGCGTCGCCGAGAGCACATCCATGATGTCTGGCTCAGCGTCATACCGGCTCGCCCCCGCGGGGGTGGACGAAGCGCCAAGGACCAGCGCCAAAAACCCCGCATGGCCTAGCCCGGCCGACGAGCGCGCCGAGAGGTACTCAAAGAAGCGCGCTGAACGAAACGCCGGCACCTGGTGCACCGCCGTTGATTGCCAATCGTGCACCGTTTGGGTTGAGGTCAAAATGCCCAGCTGTGGGTCCTGTCCGGCTTGCCGCAATCCCGCTTGCACGTCAGGAGCCGCGCCCAATTCAAGGGCCATCGCCGCGCCCAACCCTGCGCGCAGCCAGGAGGCCGTCGCCGGCGTGTGGGCGATGATCGCGGCCTCTACCACGCAGCGCCGAGCTGCACTCACAGTCAACTCAGCACCCGAGCAACGAGCCACTGCGCGATCAAAGCCCCGCCCCGCCACAGCATCGCCGACGACAGCAACTGGGCCCTCGGCCCGGCTGAACACCAAGGGTCGCTGCTCATCGGCGCGCGGTGCGGGGAGGGACAGTCCATATCGATGTTCTTCATAAGCGCGCTCCAGGACCTCCAACCCAGCCCGGCCAAACGCGGGCTCGACGCAGACCGGCCGCCATAGCGAGCACAGCAGCGCCCCGGCAACGGCCCGTGGCGCCCCTCGCATCTCACCGCGCGGCAGGCGCGGATCAAGCAAAACAGGCGGTTTGCGTGGGGTCACCGCCCCGCCCAACAAAAGCGGTGGCCCCTCTTCGCTGGCCCAGGCAAAAGACACCAACAGGCTGCAGGCCACAGCCAGCGCCAGCATTTGGGTCACACAGCGCCCTACAGTCTGAATGCAAACTGAACGACGGAATGCCGTGGATTTGACAGGCTGACGACTCACCCGTCTATACTGCCACGACCAGATGCAGTTTTCGCCCCTCTTTCCGGAGCGCCTTGCGTGAGCACATCATGACACCCCGATTTGATCCCACGAAAGCTATCCTCTTTGATCTGGCCCGCGGACAGATGCGTGACGATGAAGGCAACGCACGCCTCAACCTGCCCGCTGCGCTGCTCGTCCGGCTGTGTGAGCAGGCTGGGCCCGCGGCTGCACAGGATTTTGCCCAGTCGCTGGGCAGCGACGTCGGACGCCGGATCGAGAGTCGCCTGGGTCAGCACATCAAAACCGCATCTCTCGAAGAGTGGACCGATCATCTGGGCGGGCAATTGGCGCTCCTCGGTCTGGGCGATCTCAGCGTGGAGCGCTGGGGGCAGGCTTTGACTTTCGTAGTCAGTAGCGCTCCGGCCGGCTGCACCACCTTCATCGGCCAACTGCTGGGCGCCGCGCTGCAGCGTGCCTTGGCGCGACAGGTGGAGTTGGTCGCCTTCGCTGAGCAGTCAATCACGAAGTATCTCTTGGTCGCGCCCGATACGGCCGCCAAGGTGAGTGCTTTGGTGCAATCCGGACAAGGGATTGGTCAGGTCGTGGAGCAGTTGAAGCAGGGGGCCGCATGAACGCACGCATTGCCCGATTGGAGGCTTTATTGGCGCGTGTTGCCGCCCGCAAGGACGCGCCGCGCAGTGGGGGAGGTTCCGTTGGCCTAGCTGCAACGGCGGCCAGCCCGTCGCCACTCGGGCCCGGGGCGCTGCCTGAGCCTGAAGAGCCGCGCGCGTTGGTGGAGCCACTTCCCCTGGACTCCCCGTCCATCATTCCCCCCTCGGCCAGCCCAGATTCCCTGGACGTTCCCGAGCTCGATGCGCCGCTCATCGAGCCTGTGCCCGATTCAGTGGATGTCACCGAGGTTGAATTGGACGACGAGGTTCCTGAATCGGGACCGGTAGCGACCCCCAAGAGCGAAGCGCTCGCTCCCGACTCCGAACAACCCATCACGCCACCACCGGAATCGGTGGAAGAACTCGTGGCTCCCGCCGCGCGCCAGCACGTCTCTGAACCCGCGTTCGTCGCGCGTTCTCGACCCAACCTTGCCCCCACCATGGAGCAGCTGGGCCAGACCGTGGATCTCGATGAGGGGGATTCCAAATCGACCCTCGAATTGGATGAACCGGGCCTGGACGAGACGACCAATGAGATCGTCATCACGCCTGCGCTTCGGTCACAGCCCGCCTTCAGCGCACCCGCTCAGTCGCAGGGTAGCCCGTCGACTCCGGTAGACGCGTCCCCCCAGATAGCACGCCGAGCGCCGCTCGAGGCTTCGGTGGTCGCCATCACCAGCCAGGCCGACGCACGGTCGCCCCGCTCCTTCCTGGACCTCATCGACGCAGCGCTGCGTCTCAAATGAAGCGCTGCGTTTCAAATGAAGCGCTGCGCCTCCCATGAAGCGCTGCGTTTCAAATGAAGCGCTGCGCCTCCAATGAAGCGCTGCGTTTCAAGTGACCGCCGCTCCTCAAGGAGGGCTGTCGGCGGAATCGACTTGGACCGAACAGTCTGTCACGTCGGGTTCCGCTTCCAGTCGCGCGCGCACCAGTTCGCCGATGTCGTGCCCCGCACGCACCGTGAGTTCGCCAGGCACCAGCACTCGGACTTGGAGCGAGAACTGCGGCCCCAGGTGCTGCCCCCGCAGCTCGTGCACTGAGCTCACCCCGGGCACCTGCGCGGCCAGCATCTGCAGTTCCACTTGTCGCGATCGGGGCGGGGCGTGGCCCATCAGCAGATCGATGTTCTCGCGGGCCAACCGAAACCCCGACCAGCCGATCCACACCGCAACCGGGAGCGCCAGCACAGCGTCCCCGTTTTTGTAACCGGCCCACACCGCAAAGTATCCGGCCACCGACAATAGGCCCACGAGCACATCATTCTGCGCGTCGACCGAAAGTGCGCGCAGCGCGGGGCTGCGCGCGCTGCGACACCAGGCCACGACGCCGGCTTTGAACAACACTTTGCCCAGAAACACCTGCAAGAGCAGCGGGTCGGACTGGACCAGGCTGCCCTGCCATAGCGCCTGCACCGCGCCTTGCCCCACACGCAACGCGAGCATGGCAGCGAACATGGCCACCGCCAGCGCACCCAACGGCTCCGCGCGACCGTGTCCCCAAGGATGATTGTCGTCGCGGGGTTGTTCGGCGACCCGAACCACCCAGGCGAGCACGAACGCCCCCGCAAAATCCAACAGGCTGTCGGCGGCCTGAGCCTGGGCCAGTTCGCTCGAATAAACGCGCCAAGCAAGGCCCAGCGCCACGGCAAACAAGCCGCTCACCGACGCGGTCGCAAGGATGATTTTCTGCGCTGAATGCATGCCGACCGACGTCCGCGCGGATTATGCAGGCAGGTGTACCGCCGTAGCGTCAATCATCGAGCCACTGGCTTGCCATTGTTCAATGGCCCGCTGAGCAGGCACACACCGTGATTCCAAGATCTCCTGAGCGGGGCCAAGCAGCACGCTCTCGTCTTTTTGCCGCTCGCCCAGCCGAGCGCGCCGTTTGAGTCCCGCTTGGGCCAGCTCAAACACCTCTTGGGCCCATTCAAAGCCGGTGCGCCCGAGCAGCTTGACGTGCAGTGCCCGCGCACACAGATCGCGTCGCGCCGCCTCGATTTGCCCATGATCCCAATCCGACAACAAGGCGTCCGCCGCTGTGAGCGCCTGGTCGTCGTACAGAATGCCTGTCCACACCGCGAGCGACGCCATGGACAGTTCCGTTGGCAACGCGTCCACGCTGCGGACCTCAAGCGTGTTCTTGAGCCTGACCTCGGGAAACAGAGTGCCCAGATGCAAACGCCAGTCGGCGCGCGTGGCGCGGTGGCCGGCAAAGCCGTGCTGCAAGAAGTCCCGGAATGTTTGGCCGGTGTTCTTGATGATCTGTCCATCGCGCCAAATCAAAAACATCCCCGCATCCAAGGCCCACTCAACGTACGTCTCGTACCCGGTGCCCTGGGTGGCCCACAATTGGGCCAAAAGGCCGCTGCGCGCCGGATCCATGTTTTGCCAGACCGCGCCGCGCACACTGAGCAACTCACTCTGCTTACCCTCCTTGAACGGGGCATTGCTGAACCACGCGTGCATCAGGGGTGACAACTTGAGCGCCACGCGCATCTTGCGCATGGCGTCCTGCTCGCTGTGCCAGTCAAAATTGCCCTGCGTGGTACAGGTGCGTTGCATCATGTCCAAACCGGCGCTGCCGCGCTGGGGTAGATACTCACGCATCACGGGGTAGCGCTGTTTGGGAACCCACGGCAACACGTCCAGTGTAGCCAGCGGATGAAAGCCCGTGGTGAGCCAGGCGATGCCCATGCGCCTCGAGATGGGCGCGATCTCTGCGAAGTGTTGATGCAGCTCCGCGCTCACTTGATGCAGATCGGGCAGCGGCGAGCCGCTGAGCTCAAACTGTGCGCCAGGTTCCAAGGTGAGGCTTGCCTCGCCGCGCTGCGCGCCCAGCACTGGACCATCGTCGACCTCGCGGATGGGGGACCAACCATACTCGCTACAGAGCTGGCCGATGACCTGGCAGACCGAGAAGTCACCCCCATAAAACAGTGGGCGTCCGCTGGTTGCGTGCACCCCAAATTTCTCTCCCTCAGCGCCAATGCGAAACTGCTCCCTGGGTTTCTCCGCAGCGACAAATACGCTCACGAGTTCATCACGGGATAGGATGGGGGCGTCGTCTCCCGCTTTATCTTGGGTTTGCGTATTCATGGTGACCAGCTGAGGCGCGGACGACAGTTTGACCGGACTTCTGCCCGGGGCAAGTTCACGCGCGTTCGGGACGACAATCGGGACAAAAACGATTCACTTGGGCCGCGACCGGCTGCTCGGCACCAGGGACGGATGGAGATAGCCCAGCCGAACCGCGAGCTCGCGTGTGTGTTCCTCGGTGGTGCCAGCCCCACCCCCGACGATGCGCGCCCCGGCCTCAGTCAGCTCCACCGCCCGGTCAACCCAACCAGCACTCAACTCGACTGGAAAACCACGCAGCGCCTCAGCCGAAGCAGACAGCAAAGCGCCGGGTACGATGCTCACTTGAGCCTGCGCGGCGCGGTGCAACAACTCCAGTCCCTGGTCCACTGAACTCACCTCGAACAAGACCGCCTCCGCGCCCGCATCGCTCAGTGAGCGCAAGAGGCGAGTGAGGTCGGGTTCTATCAACGCTGGGTCGAGCACCGCCCACACCGGTACGTCTTGTGCTGCAGCCGCGGCCACACAAAACAGCAAATCGAGCCGCGAACCCGTGGAGCGCGCGATGATGAGTTCGGCACCCGCCACGGCGATGCGCGCCGCATGCTCACGGATCTCCTCTTCGAATCGTTGGCGATGGGTGGCCGTGATCTGTTCGGCACCCAGCACACCAGCCACCGCCACAGCGCGCGGTGAAGCGGCCGCTATCTCCGCCAAAATCTCCAGCGCTCGTCCGGTGAGCCGTGCGGCACGGTGCTCCATGCCTGACTCAGAGAGCGCTCGCGGTGTCGTTTCCGCCGTGAGCGCACAGAGCACATCAACACGACTGTCCAGCTCAGCGTGATGGTGCTCGCGCACCAGGTCTTCGGAGTGAAACAAGGCCGCGCCCAAGCTCCCGGGCCCATCGAGCGCGCAACCGCGCGCGCCAAGTGAGGCCGCCACGTCTGAATCCAAGATCAGCGGTCGACCTCGTAACAAACGCGAACGCAAACGGGCGTAGCTCACCCGTTTACTGCATCACAATGTGCGTGGGTGACCAAGACCTCGCGCGCAGTTTGCGACGATTTGTCACTCCCGAAGCCACCCGGGCCAAGCGTCTGACCGCGGAGCTGACTCTTCCACGGAGGACTGAATTCTTCACTTAGTGAAGCCGTACGTCCGACCCCCGGGAGGTTCCCTCAGCTGAAACGCACCACGTGCCAGGTCTTCTTGCCGCGGCGGATCAGCGCGTAGCTGTGGTGCAGGAGGGCGGACTCCACAAGCCGGTACGAAAGGTCCACACGCTGACCGTTGACGCTGATCGCGCCGGTCTCCACCATCTGCCGTGCTTCGCGCTTGCTCTTGACGACCTGCGCCAAGACCAAAAGCTCCACGACGTCCAAACCACCGTGCAACTGCTCGCTCGAGAGTCCAATTTGTGGGGCGCCGGCAAAAGCTTCATCGATGACGGACTTGGGCAGCTGCTCCACCTGGCCTGAAAAGAGCGCGGCCGTCGCCTGTTGCGCTTCACTCTTGCCGGCACTGCCATGCAATGACTCCGTGAGCTCGTCGGCCAGCGCACGTTGCGCCAAACGTTCCCCCGGGTTCTCGGCGTGAGCCGCGAGCAGGGCGGCTATCTCACTCTTGGGCTTGAAGGAAAATACCTGAAAAAATGTCGGCAGATCTTCGTCAGCGACGTTCAACCAGAACTGGTAAAATGCGTAGCAGCTCGTGCGATCTTTGGTGAGCCACACCGCGCCTGACTCGGTCTTGCCAAACTTTCCGCCGTCCTTCTTGGTGATGAGCGGCGTGGTGAGGCCATACACTTCGACCTGCCGCTGGCGTCGCGTCAGATCGACACCTGCGACGATGTTGCCCCATTGATCGGATCCGCCCATCTGCAGCGTCACGCCGTGCTTCTGACTCAGGTACGAAAAATCGTACGCTTGCAGGATCATGTAACTAAACTCAGTGTAACTGATGCCATGCTCGCGCTCGAGTAGCCGCGTTTTGACCGAGTCACGCTGAATCATCATGTTGATGGAAAAATGCTTGCCCACGTCGCGCAGCACGTCCACAAAACTCAAGGTCTCGATCCACTCGGCGTTGTTCAGGATCAGGGCCGCGTTGGGCCCCGAGAAGGAAAGAAGCTGCTCGAAGATCTTCCTTTGCCCAGCGACGTTCTCCAAGATCTTTTCACGGGTGAGCAATTGTCGCTCAGCGTCCTTGCCACTGGGGTCGCCGATGAGACCCGTGCCTCCACCCATGACGACTACAGGCGTATGACCGGCCAATTGAAAGCGCCTGAGCAACAGGATACTCACCATGTTGCCGATCGTAAGTGAATCCTTCGTGGGGTCGAAGCCCGCGTAAACACGCCGCGGAAGCGCCAGGTGTTTGTTCAATTCAGGCAGGTTGGTGCACTGGTGTAGAAGGCCGCGGGCGGACAAATCCGCAAGCAGTTCACAGAGGTCAGTCGCAGGCTCGGTCATGGGCGGCTGACCATAGCAAGGCCGGGGCAGGTCGAAATGGGGCGGCGCGCCCGCCGGCAAAACTTCGCAAAAAAAGGGCGGGACTATTTAGCCCGCCCGATGCGTATGCAGAGTGTCGCGAGGGATCGTGTGTTCCCAGCTGTCCGAGCTGATGGCTCCGTCAAGGTCGGCACTGCAGGCCTCCCACAAGGCCGAGACCGAGTCCCCACTGAAGGGAAAAATGCTGACGCCACTGCGCAAGACCCACGGCAAGTTGGCCCCCCGCGTGAACCCCTCCACGCGGTCCAACATCACATACGCATCACTGCGTCGCTCCAACTGGCTGAGCACGATAGCGACCAAGCCATTTGCAAGCACACACACCGCGTCGCGCTGGCGCACCAATTGACCCAGGATTTGCGCGGCCTGCGCCAGATCGGGGGGCGGTCCCACCACCGCACTGCGCAACTGCACCATCACGAGTCCACACAGCGCCGAGCCGTGCTGAGCCTCACCGAGCGCTCGCTCCAGAAACTCGTGAAACGCGGCTTCTTCCAAAATGCTGGCGCCCCGAGACTCGGGTCCAGCCATCGACA
>Ga0315912_10002114_pt1 | contig 21939 bp, 24 predicted proteins | sample VfabasoilMG_FD_204469 | JGI IMG/M metagenome (GOLD analysis project Ga0315912, IMG submission 204469) | Garden soil microbial communities collected in Santa Monica, California, United States - V. faba soil | ecosystem: Environmental > Terrestrial > Soil > Garden | place: USA: California...
GGGATCGAACGCCGGAATCCTGTCGGTGGCATCGGGATCGGCCTTGAGGATCGGGCCGGTGACGGTCGACTCCGGGTCGACGCCTGGGGCGATCGGCTGGGTCACCGTCGCCTCCGGATCGCCGAGTTTGAGCGGCTGCGCGACGGTGGCTTCCGGATCGACGGCCTTGACCGGCAGCGCGACGGTCGCCTCCGGATCGAAGGCCTGCTTGGATTCCTCAGCCATGGTGCTGCGCGGTTCCCCTTGAGCCCGATATTCTAGGGTCGGAACAGGCCGTCGGCGAAGCGGATTTTCGTCACCAGGTCAATCATCGAGGCCGCTCATGCCTTTTCGGTGGCCAAGCAGGCGCGCGCCGGCAATGCGAAAGAGCACCGCGCCCGGCCATGCCAGCCGGCCGTCGGGTTTGCGGCTGAACAGGATGCCGTCGGTGCCGGCGAGGACCTGCCTGCGCGCTTTCGGCCCGCGCGCATCGGTCGGGTCGATGATCTCGCACACCGGCATGCCCTTGCGTACGCGCGCGCCTGCCGGCAGGTGGTAGCTGAGCATACCGGTGCGCGGTGCATAGCCCACGTCCATGCCGCCGATCGGTGTCGCGGGCGCTTTCAGCCGCGGCAGAGCACCCGCGCGTCCCGCGAGCACGCCGCGGCGCACGAGGAAGCGGCGCAGATTGCGCGCGTCCGACGCCCCGAGCGCGTGGTTGACGTCGTGCTGGCCGCGGTACTCGACCGTCGCCGACAGGCAGGCCTGCGGGATGCGCGCCGCTGGAAAGCGTTGGGCGAGGCGCGCCCACAACGCACCGTTGACGCCCGAAAAAGTGAGCGCCTCCGGGAAGGGTTCGTTGTACAGCGTGGCGGCGGCGCCGATGTCGGCGGCAAGCGCCTGCGCGGGTCCGGGCCAGTCGCGGCGGGAGATGAAAAGGTGCAGCGCGGCCTGCATGTCGCAATGCAGGTCCAGGACGATGTCGGCGTCCACCGACAGCTTCATCACCTCCACCCGCAGCGCCTGCAATTCGTTCGCCGGCCGCATGGCGCGCAATGCCGCGAGCGCGGACGCGCGGATGAGCGCTGCATTTCGGGTCGCATCGCCTCCGAGCCGCGCGCCGGCACGCTCCGCGACCGCGGCGGAAAGATCGGGCCAGTTGCGGTTGAAATTCTCGCGGCCAAGGAAATCGTAGCGCCCAAGGTGGTTGTTCCCGGCAAGTTGCGACAGGCCGATGGGATTGACCGCCGGCACGACGATGATTTCGCCCCGGATGGCGCCGCGGCGCTCTGCCTCGGCCAGCATCGGCATCAGGTGGTGCAGCGCCATGGCGCCGGGTAACTCGTTGGCGTGGATCGCCGCCTGCAGGTAGGCCTTGGGCCGCGCGCCTGCCTTGCCGAAGCGGTGCCAGGTGATGCTACGCCCGGTTCCCGGGGTCATGGCCGGAAGCGCAATGCGGTTCTTCGAATGGGACATGGCAACCTTGTCGACGAGTTTCCGACTAATATTATCGCCGTCACACACCGGTCGCATTTTCTGGAGGGAAATCCGATGGACGAACGACAGCTGCGAGATTGGATCGAAGACCTTAGGACTGGACGCTTGTCCCGGCGCCGGTTCCTGCGCATGGCGGCAGGCGTCGGCATCACGGCGCCAATGGCCGCCCAGTTGCTCGCTCTCTCGGGCGTGGCGATGGCCCAGACACCGTCGTCCTACAAGCCGACGCGCCGCGGCGGCGGCGGCCCGCTGAAAGTCCTTTGGTGGCAGGGCGCCACGCTGCTCAACCCGCATTTCGCGGTCGGCACCAAGGACCAGGAAGCCTCGCGCATCTTCTACGAGCCGCTCGCGGGCTGGGACGCCGACGGCAACCTTGTGCCGATGCTGGCGGCCGAGGTGCCCAGCGCGCAGAACGGCGGTCTCTCGCGCGACGGCCGCTCGGTCACCTGGAAGCTCAAGCGCGACGTGCAGTGGCACGACGGAAGGCCGTTCGCCGCGGACGACGTGCTGTTCAACTGGGAATACGCCGCGGACCCCGCTACCGGCGCCACCACCAGCGGCAGCTACAAGGACATCAAGGTCGAGAAGGTCGACAGCCACACGGTGCGCGTGCTGTTTCCCAAGCCCACGCCCTACTGGGCCGACCCCTTCGTCGGCACCGTGGGCATGATCATCCCGAAGCACCTGTTCGAACCCTTCCGGGGCGCCAAGTCGCGCGAGGCGCCGACCAACCTCAAACCGGTGGGGACCGGCCCCTACAAGTTCATGGATTTCAAGCCCGGCGACATGGTCCGCGGACAGATCAACACGGCCTACCACCTGCCGAACCGGCCGTATTTCGACTCGATCGAATTCAAGGGCGGCGGCGATGCCGTATCCGCCGCCCGCGCCGTGCTGCAGACGGGCGAATACGACTATGCCTGGAACCTGCAGGTGGAGGACGAGATCCTGTTGCGCCTGGAGGACAGCGGCAAGGGCCGCACCGCGATCACCCAGGGCGCCAACATCGAGCAGATGCAGTTGAATTTCACCGATCCGGCGAAGGATGTGGACGGCGAGCGCTCGAGCCTGAAGGCGCCGCACCCCATCCTCACCGACCCCGCGGTCCGGCAGGCGCTCAACCTGCTCGTGGACCGCAAGTCGATCCAGGACCACATCTATGGGCGCACGGGTCTCGCCACCGCCAACTTCCTCAATAACCCGGCGCCGGTGCGCTCGAAGAACACCCGATGGGAATTCAGCATCGACAAGGCCAACGCGCTGCTCGACCAGGCCGGCTGGCGCCGCGGAGCGGATGGCATCCGCGCCAAGGATGGCAAGAAGCTCAGGTTCGTGTTCCAGTCCTCCATCAACCAGCCGCGCCAGAAGTGCCAGGCGATCGTCAAGCAGGCCTGCCAGAAGGCCGGCATCGACATCGAGGTCAAGGCAGTGACCGCGTCCGTGTATTTTTCCTCGGACGTCGCCAATCCGGACACCTACACCAAGTTCTACGCCGACATGCAGATGTACACCACCACCATGCCGCAGCCGGACCCGGAGCGGTTCATGAACCAGTTCTGCTCCTGGGAGGCGGCGAGCAGGGACAACAAGTGGCAGGGGCGCAACATCACCCGCTGGAAGAACGACGAGTACGACAAGACCTTCCGCGCCGCCGAAGGCGAGCTCGATCCGGTCAAGAGGGCGGCGATGTTCGTGCGCATGAACGACCTGGTGATCGAGAACCGGGTGGTGATCCCGATCGCCTACCGCCCGCGGGTTTCCGCAGCGGTGCACAAGCTGCAGGCGCCGCTCTCGGGATGGGACAACGACCTCTGGAACCTCAGGGACTGGTACAAGGATGCTTGAGGTACAGGGGAACCCAGGTTCCCCCGTGCCCCATCCTGGATTCCAGCGCAGCGGCTAGCCGGCGATGTGGCGGTATTTCCTGCGCAAGCTGGCGATCGCCGTCCCCAGCGTCATCGGCATCAGCATTCTGCTGTTCACGGTTCTCGCGCTCGCCCCCGGCGACCCGTTCGAGGAGCTCGCCGCCAATCCCAACGTACCGCCCGAGATCCGCGCCAACCTGCGCGCGCAGTTCGGTCTCGATGACCCGGTCGTCACGCGCTACCTGCGCTGGTCCGGGTCCATGCTCCGGGGCGACTGGGGTTTCTCCTTCTCCAGCCGGGTGGATGTCGACACGCTGATCCTGCAGCGCCTGCCGGTCACGCTGGTGGTGATCGGCGCGTCGCAACTCCTTGCGCTGCTGGTCGCGCTGCCGGTGGGCGTGTACGCGGCGACGCGGCCCTACTCGATCTTCGATCAGATCGCGAGCACGATCGCCTTCGCCGGATATGCACTGCCCACCTTTTTCACGGGGCTGCTGCTCATTCTCCTCTTCAGCATCAAGCTCGACTGGCTGCCGTTCGTCTACCGCGCCGATATCCCGGGAAACGGCTGGCCGTGGATCTGGGCACACATCAAGCAATCGATCATGCCGGTGCTGGTGCTGGGCCTGTTCCAGGGCGCCGCCTGGACGCGCTACGTCCGCTCGTCGGTGCTCGACGTCATCCGCCTCGATTACGTCACGACGGCGCGCTCCAAGGGCCTCGCCGAGCGTGTCGTGGTCGTCAAGCACGTGGTACGCAACGCGCTGATCCCGGTGGTGACGCTGGTCGCGCTGCAGATGCCGGCGGTGTTTGGCGGCGCCATCGTCACGGAGCAGATCTTCCGCGTTCCGGGCATCGGCTCGCTGCTCATCGGCGCCATCCAAGCCAACGACACGCCGGTGATCATGGCGGTCACTTTCGTGCTGTCCATCCTCGTCATCCTGTGCAACCTGATCGCCGACATCCTCTATGGCTGGCTCGATCCCCGCATCGCTTACCGCTGAGATCGCGGCGCCGCAGCGCGCGGGCTTGTCGCCCTGGGCGGAGGCCTGGCGCCGCTTCAAGCGCCACCGTCTTGCGCTTGTGGGCGCGGCGCTGCTGGCTTTCATGGCGCTCGCGGTGCTGCTGGGGCCCTGGCTCTGGAACGTGCCGATCAACGCGATCGACTTCGGCGCGAAACTGAAGGGTCCCTCGCTCGCGCACCCGCTGGGCACCGACGACCTCGGACAGGACCTGCTCGCGCGGATGCTCTACGGCGGACGGATTTCGCTCGCCGTCGGAGTCGCCTCGATGCTGATCGCGATCCTGGTGGGCGTGGTGATCGGCGCGGTCGCGGGCATCTCGCGTGGCTGGGTTGACGCGGCGCTGATGTGGGTGACGGACCTTTTCCTGTCGTTGCCGCAGCTGCCGCTGCTGCTGCTCATCATTTACCTCTTCCGCGACTCGATGAAGAAGCTGGTGGGGCCGGAATTGGGAATTTTCCTGATTATCGTCGCCGTGATCGGCGCTTTCCGCTGGATGCCGGCCGCCCGCCTGGTGCGCGCGCAGTTCCTGTCGCTGCGCGAAAAGGAATTCGTCGAGGCCGCGCGCGCGCTGGGCGCCTCACCGACGCGCCAGGTGGTGCGTCACATCCTGCCCAATGCCCTGGGCCCGGTGATCGTCGCCGCCACCATCGATGTCGCCGCGGCAATCATTTTCGAATCCACGCTGTCGTTCCTCGGCATGGGATTCCCGCCCGACATCCCCAGCTGGGGACGCCAGCTCTACGACGCCAAGGACTACCTCGACGTGGCGCCGCACTGGGCGCTGATCCCGGGCGGGGCAATCTTCCTCACCGTGCTCTCGATCAGCTACATGGGCGACGGGCTGCGCGATGCGCTCGACCCGCGCCGGGTGATCTAGGCTGTGGCCGAGCCGCTGCTCAGGATCGAGGGACTGAAGACGCATTTCGCCACCGACGACGGCATGGTGCACGCGGTGGACGGTGTCGATTTGTCGGTGGACCGCGGGGAGACGCTGGGCGTGGTCGGCGAATCCGGCTCGGGCAAGACCGTCACCGCGCTGACGGTGGTCAAGCTGATCGCCATGCCGCCCGGGCGGATCGTCGCCGGACGCATCCTCTGGCAGGGGCGCGACCTCGTGCCGCTGACCAGCGAGGAACTGCGTCCGCTGCGTGCCAAGGAGATCGCCGTGATCTTCCAGGAGCCGATGACCTCGCTCAACCCGGTGTTCAGCATCGGCGAGCAGATCGCCGAGGTGCTGCGGCTGCACGAGGGCCTGTCGCGCAAGGCGGCCCTGGCGAGGACCGTGGAAATGCTGGAGCTGGTGAAGATTCCCAACGCGCGGCGGCGTCTCGGCGACTATCCGCATCAGTTCAGCGGCGGGATGCGCCAGCGCGTGATGATCGCGATGGCGCTCTCGTGCAACCCCAAGCTGTTGATCGCGGACGAGCCCACGACCGCATTGGATGTGACCATCCAGGCGCAGATCCTGGAACTGCTCGCCGAGCTGAAGGATCGCCTGGGCATGGCGGTGATGCTGATCACGCATGCCATGGGCGTGATCGCCGAGAGCGCGCAGCGCGTGGTGGTCATGTACGCCGGCAAGGTGGTGGAGGAGGCGCCGGTTGAGGAACTGTTCCGCGCCCCGCGCCACCCTTACACCCAGGGGTTGATCCGCTCGATCCCGCGCGTGGATACCGCCGCCCTCACGCACAAGCGCCTGGAAGCGATCTCCGGGGTGGTGCCCAGCCTGGTGAATCCGCGCGAGGGTTGCCGTTTCGCGCCGCGTTGCGCCCATGCCAGGGCGGAATGCACGACCGCCACCCCGCTGCTGCGCGAGGTCGGCAACCGGCACCGCGCGGCCTGCATCCTCGCATGAGCGCTCCCATGGCAGAGCAACGCCCGTTGCTCGAAGTGCGCGACCTGGTCAAGCACTTTCCGGTGCGGGGCGGGTTCCTGTCGCGCGAAGTGGACCGGGTGCACGCGGTCAACGGCGTCTCGTTCTTCATCGCGCCAGGCGAAACGCTGGGGCTGGTGGGCGAATCCGGCTGCGGGAAATCCACCACCGGCCGCTGCGTGCTGCGGCTGATCGAACCCACCTCGGGCGAAGTGTGGTTCGACGGCAGGGAAGTCACCGCCATGGACCGCGCGCAGCTGCGCGGCGCGGCGCGCGACATGCAGATCATCTTCCAGGACCCCTATGCCTCGCTCAACCCGCGCATGACGGTGGGCGCGATCATCGGCGAGGCGCTGGTGATCCACAAGCTGGCCAAAACGGAGGGCGAGCACGAGGCGCGCGTCATGGAACTGCTGCGCATCGTCGGCCTGCATCCTGACCATGCGCGCCGTTACCCGCACGAATTTTCCGGCGGCCAGCGCCAGCGGATCGGCATTGCGCGCGCGCTCGCGGTGTCGCCCAGGCTCATCATCTGCGACGAGCCCGTGTCGGCGCTCGACGTCTCCATCCAGGCGCAGGTGATCAACCTCCTCGAGGACCTGCAGGCGCAGTTCGGGCTGACCTACCTTTTCGTCGCGCACGACCTGTCGGTGGTCGAGCACATCAGCGACCGCATCGCGGTGATGTACCTTGGCCGCATCGTGGAGGTGGCCCCGGCGCGGGAGCTCTACACCTCGCCGAAGCATCCGTACTCGGAGGCGCTGCTCTCTGCGGTACCGATCCCGGATCCGTCCCTGAAGCGCAAGCGCATGGTCCTGCAGGGCGACGTCCCCAGTCCGCTCAATCCGCCCGCCGGCTGCCATTTCCACCCGCGCTGCCCGCGCGCCATGGCGCGCTGTGCGACCGAAGTCCCTTTGCTGCGCGAAGTCGCCCCCGGCAGAATGGCCGCCTGCCACCTGAACGACTAGGTTCCGCCCCCGACATGGACAAGCTGGCCGACTACTATGCCAAGCGCGCGACGGAGTACGAGCGCATCTACGCCAAGCCCGAGCGCCAGGCGGATCTCGCCGCGCTGCGTGCGCGCATCGGCAAGATCTTTGCAAAGAAGACGGTGCTGGAACTGGCTTGCGGTACCGGCTACTGGACCGAGGTGATTGCCGGCCGCGCGATGCAATTGACCGCCCTGGATGCGAACGAAGAGGTCCTTCAGATTGCGCGCACGAAATCCCTTCCGGATGGCCGGGTCGAGTTCGTCAAGGGCGATTGCTACCAGCCGCCGGATTTCGGGCGCAGGCACGACGGGCTGTTCGCCGGATTCTGGTGGTCGCACGTGCCGCTGGAGAAGTTGGACGAGTTTTTGCGGAAAACCACCGCAATGATCAAACCCGGGGCGCTGATCGCGTTCCTCGACAACCGCTATGTCGAAGGCTCGAGCACGCCCGTGTCGCGCAAGGATGCGGCGGGCAACAGCTACCAGACGCGCACGCTGGATGACGGCAGCACGCATGAAGTGCTGAAGAATTTCCCGTCGGAGGGCGAACTCATCCGGCTCGCCTCGCGCCACGGCTGGGGCGCGCATGTGGACCTGCTCGAGCACTACTGGATGCTGACCTGGTGGGCGCCGAAATGACGCCGCTGGAAATCCGCGGCCCTGCGGCCGCGGCGATTCCGCTGGTGCTGGATTCGCCGCATTCGGGCCGCGAGTTTCCGGCCGATTTCGGCGCCGCGGTGAGCGAGCGCGAGCTGCGCGAAGGCGAGGACAGCTACATCGACGAACTCTATGCCGCCGGGCCGGAGCTGGGCGCGCCGCTGCTGGCCGCTCGCTGGCCGCGCACCTACCTGGACCCGAACCGGCACGCGGGCGACGTCGATCTCGATCTGATCGACGGAACGTGGTCCGGCGAATACCGGCCCAGCGGCAAGGCCAGGGTCGGCAAGGCGCTCATCTGGCGCACACTGGAGGACGGCCGTCCCATTTATGCGAAGAAACTGAGCGTCGAAAAGGTTCTGCAGCGCATCCAGGGCTTTCACGCGCCTTATCACGCAGCGATTCAGGAATTGATTCAGAGCACGTCCAGGAAATTCGGCAAGTCCTACCATATCAATTGTCACTCGATGCGCGCAGTCGCGGGCAAGCAGAGCGACGACGGCGAGGGCAGCGTACGCGCAGACTTCGTGCTCGGCGACCGCGACGGCACGAGTTGCGACCCGCGCTTCACCGAATTTGTGCGCGCCACGCTTGCGGGCATGGGCTATCGCGTCAAGGTGAACGATCCGTACAAGGGCGTGGAGCTGGTGCGCGCCTACGCCGACCCGAAGGCCGGCCGCCACAGCCTGCAGATCGAGATCAACAAGCGGCTGTACATGGACGAAGCGACTCTTGAAAAGACTGCGGGTTTCGATGTTCTACAGAAGAATCTTTCCAGCCTTCTTGCAGAAATAAAGACCTTCATTTGAACCATCCCATCGAACTTTCGCCGCCCGACATCGGCGCCTACAAGTCGGGCAACACCGGTGTCGACTACGTGTATCGCTTCGATTCCGGCAAGCCTGGGCCGAACGTAATGATCCAGGCGCTGACGCACGGCAACGAATTCTGCGGCGCGATCGCTCTTGACCGGGTTTTTTCTCTGAAGATTTTTCCAAGTAAGGGAAAACTGACTCTCGCCTTCGCAAATGTCGCGGCCTTCGCTCGATTCGATTTCAAAGATCCCGACCGGTCGCGCTTCATCGACGAGGACTACAACCGCGTCTGGGGCGACGAAGCGCTGGACGGTCCGCGCGATTCCGCCGAGCTGCGCCGCGCGCGCGCGCTGCGGCCCTTCGTGGACGCGGCCGACTTCCTGCTCGACCTGCATTCGATGCACGAACCCTGCCGTCCGATCATGGTCTGTGCCAAAAGCGAGAAAAGCGCCGCGTTCTCGCGCCGCATCGGCGTGCCCGCCGACCTGCTCATCGACACCGGCCATCCCGCCGGCCTGCGCATGATCGAGCGCGGCGCCTTCAACGATCCGGCCAGCCCGAAAACCGCGGTCCTGATCGAGTGCGGACAGCACTGGGAGAAGAGCTCGGCCGACGTGGCGGTCGACACCACATTCCGCTTCCTAGCGGCGACGGGGTGCGTGCCCGAATCAGTCTGCCGCGCGCATTACCGGCTGATCCCGCCCCCGACGCAACGAATCATCCGCGTTACCGAGGCGGTGGTGCCGCAGACCATGGACTTCAGGTTCCCCTACATGTTCAAGGGCCTCGAGGTAGTGCCGAGGAAGGGGACTGTCGTCGCCACCGACGGCGACCGGGTATGGAAAACGCCCTACGACAACTGCGTAATGGTCATGCCTTCGCTCGCGCACCTGAAGCCCGGAACGACCGTGCTGCGCCTGGGTAGATACGACTAGCCGTTTTGTACTTGTTGGAATGACCGCTTTCGACCCGAAGCGGACATACGAGTGTAAGGTTTTCCGGCACACTGGCCATACTTGGGAGGGGGCACGGCTGCGATGCGACGAATGCAACTAGTGCATGGAGCAAAAGCGATTTGGGCGCGTGCCGTCGGGTGATTCAGTGACGACGCGGCGCAGTTTTGTGTTGACTGCGCTTGGAGCGGCTGCACTTGCCGGGGCGCGCGGCGCATGGTCCCAGCAGCCAGAGAAGATGCCCCGGGTCGCGGCGATCATTCCGGGGGACCCGGATCACAGTCGCCGAAACGCGTTTCGGGAGGCCCTGCGGGAGCGCGGCTGGATCGAGGGTCGCAACGTCATGCTCGAGTTCCGTTCAATCGAGGTCGAGACCGGACAGATCGCCGCTGTTGTGCAGGAACTCGTCGGCCTGAAGCCGGACGTGATTGTCGCCGGTGCCAACCCCGTGATCGGAGCGCTGAAACAGGCGACGAGTGCGACACCGATAGTCATGGCGCTGGTCGCCGACCCTGTCGGAGCAGGGTTCGTCGCGAGTCTCGCGCGGCCCGGAGGAAACATTACTGGTCTCTCGAATCTTGCGGAAGGATTAAGCGCCAAGCGGCTCGAGATCCTCAGGGAGCTTGCGCCCGGGAGTTCGCGAGTTGCGGTCCTTCGAAATGCGACGAATCCGACGCACCGCGTGCTCTTCAACGAAACGGAGACTGCGGCTCGGGCATTGGATTTAACGCTCTTTGCGGCCGACTACCGCAGTCCTGATAACTTCCAGGGGGTCTTCCAGCAGATAGCTGACAGTCGCGCGGAGGGCCTGATCGTTCTGCCGGATGCCGTGACCAGCGCCCGGCGCGCGCTGGTCGTGAATTTAGCGGCCCATCGGGGCTTGGTCACCATTTATGCTTGGGGCGAGTTCCCCGAAGTGGGCGGACTAGTCTCATACGGCCCGAGCCCCAGCGGGCTTTGGCGTCAGGCGGCCAGATACGTGGACCGAATCCTTAAGGGCGCGCGTCCGGCCGACCTGCCCGTCGAGCAGCCGACCCGGTTCGAGTTGATCATCAATATGAAGACCGCAAAGGCGCTCGGTATCAAGGTTCCGCAGTCCATCCTGGCACGCGCCGAGCGGGTGATCGAATAGTTACCTGCAAACGTCGGCTTCTGGCCGAAAGCGGTCGTTCGCATTTACTTGCGCAGCTTGCCCCAGAGCTCGTCCAGCCGGCTGTAGCGGCCGCAGCCGGTCGAGTAGTACTTGTACCGGACCGGATTCTTCTTGTAGTAGTCCTGGTGGTACTCCTCGGCGGGCCAGAACTGCGAGGCCTTGACGATCGGCGTGACGATGGGCTGTTTGAACGTTTTCAGCCTCTCGTACTTCGCCTTCGACGCCTCGGCGAGCCTGCGCTGCTCGTCGTCGTGCCAGTAGATGCCGGGCCGGTATTGCGAGCCCTGGTCGCAGAACTGGCGGTCCACGTAGGTCGGGTCGTGGTTGACCCAGAACACGTCCAGCAGTTTCTCGTAGCTCACCTTCGAGGGGTCGAACTTCACCTCCACCACTTCGGTGTGGCCGGTTGCGCCGGAAGAGACCTGTTCGTAGGTCGGATTCTTCGTCTTGCCGTCGGCGTAGCCGGAGACGACCGACACCACGCCGGGCACCTTCTCGAAGGCTTCCTCGCTGCACCAGAAGCAGCCGGCGGCGAAGGTCGCCGTCGCCAGCGCGGGCTGGGATTGGGCCGGCGCTGGAATCAATATGGGGACCAGCAGGACCAGGGCGAGCAAGAATTTATTCATGGACGGGCTCCTTTGTCCCCTTAGGTCGCGCGGCGCGCGTCGGCCTTACAGCAACTGCAGCTTCGAGCGTTGCCGGCCCTGGGCGTCGAAATTGGCCGGATCCAGCCAGCGGTCGTATTCGCGCCGCAGGCGCGGCCACTCGCCGTCGATCATCGCGAACCACGCGGTATCGCGGTTGGCGCCCTTGACCCACATGTGCTGGCGGAACAGGCCCTCGTAGGAAAAACCGAAGCGCCGCGCGGCGGCCTTCGAAGGCGCGTTCAGGTCGTTGCATTTCCACTCGAAGCGCCGGTAACCGAGGTCCTCGAACACATGGCGCGCGGCGAGGTACAGGGCTTCGGTGGCGACGCGGGTGCGCGCCATGGCGGGTCCCCACAGGATGTTGCCGATTTCGATCACCCCGTGCTCGGGCGTGATGCGCATCAGCGCCTGGCGGCCGGCGGCCCGGCCGTTCGCCTGGTCGATGACCGCGGAAAACAGCGGATCGTTGCCCGCGCCCGCCTTCGCGATCCACGCCGACATGTCGGCGCGCGAGGCGGGCGGCACGTCGAACAGATAGGCGAAGCGCTCCTGCGCGCCCGCCCCGGTGGACGCCTCGAACAGGTCCGCCGCATGCGCGGCGGTCAGCGGCTCGAGGCGCGCATACCGGCCGTCGAGAGCGACCCTCGCGGGACGCGGGCTGGGCAATGCGGGCCGCACCTCGAGCCGGCGGCCCGTTACTCGATCTTCGACTTGGCGCGCAGGTCGCGCAGCATCGCTTCGACCCTCTGCGTGACGATGCGCTGCGAGACCTGCTGCTTGACCTGGGCCAGCGGCGGGAAGTTCACCGGGCGCACGTCCTCGAGCAGGATGACGTGGTAGCCGAAGCGCGTGCGCACGGCCGCCTCGGTGAGCTTGCCCTTCTCGAGCTTGACCAGCGCATCGGCGAAGGCCTTGTCGAAGTTGCTGGGCACGTTCCAGTCCAGGTCCCCGCCCTTGGCCCGGGTACCTTCGTCCATCGACCGCTTCTGCGCGATTTCCTCGAACTTCACGCCCTTTTTCAGGTCCGCCAGGACGATCTTGGCGTCCGCTTCGTTCGCGACCAGGATATGGCGCGCGCGGAACTCGCGGTCCCCGGTTTGCGCCCTGGCGCGGTCGTACTCCTTCTGGATGTCGGCATCGGACACCGGATTGGCGCGCAGGAAATCGTTGATCACCGCGTTGGCGATCACTTCCTGGCGCGAAAGTTCGAGCTGCTGCAGCACCTCGGGCTTCTTCGCGGTGCCGTTGCGGTTGCCTTCCTGGAACAGCACCTCGTTGTTGATCAGCGCTTCACGCAGCTGTGCGCGCAGCTGGTCGGTTTCGGTGACGCCGCGCGCCGCCTGCTGGCGCAGCACCAGGTCGAGGCGCTGGCGCGGTATCGCCACGCCGTTGACGGTGGCAAGCGGGCCGGTGGCGGACGCAGCGGCCGGCGCTGCGGCGGGTTTCGCGGGTTCCTTGGACGGAAGCTGCGCGAAGGCGTGCAGCGGCAGGAGGGCTGCGAGTACGAGAAGCAGATGTTTCATTCCAATCCTTTCGAGGGCGAGGCGTAATTATGCGACAGATTGTTCGGGAATCGAAGCAGCGCCCGGTTCGCCGGGGGCCTGGGCCCGGATCGCGAGCGCGTGAATGGGATGCTGCATCAGCTCGCCGAGGGCGGCATACACCATCCGGTGGCGCGCGACGGTGGGCTTGCCGGCGAACGATGCCGACACGATGGTCAGGTTCCAGTGCGTATTGCCGCCCGGCGCCGCGCCGGCATGGCCGGCATGCCTTGCGCTGTCGTCGACCAGTTCGACGCGCACCGGCGCGAGCACGTCCAGGCGCCGGCGGATTTCCGCGGCGACGTTCATGGCTTTTCTTCCCCGGGCTTTTCCTCCTGCATGTGGCGCGCAAGGAACAGGGCCTGGGCGACGACGAACACGAGCATCAGTCCGGTCGCGCCAAACAGCTTGAAATTCACCCACTGCTCGGTGGAGAAATTGAAGGCCACCAGCAGATTGGCGACGCCCATGAACGCGAAAAAGCCGACCCAGCTCCAGTTGAGCTTCGTCCACACCAGGTCCGGCAGCTGCACCTGGGCCCCCATCATCGAACGCATCAGGTTGCGGCCGAACAGCGCCGCGCCGGCGAGGGCCGCGCCGAACAGCCAGTACAGCACGGTGGGCTTCCACTTGATGAAGGTTTCGTCGCGCAGCACCAGCGTCGCGCCGCCGAAGACCACGATGATCGCAAGGCTGATCCAGAGCATCGGCTCGATCCTGCGCTTGAGCAGCGCGAGCAGGCCGATCTGCAGAAAGGTCGCGCCGATCGCCACCGCCGTCGCGACATAGATGTCGGCCAGTTTGAAGGCGACAAAGAACAGGATGACCGGGAACAGGTCGAAAAGAAGCTTCATTCAGGCGCTATTATTACCCAAGGGCACGTAAGCGAAGTCCGCCGGGGTATGATCCCGCGGGGTGCACTGGGGGGTCGCGCATGCGCAGGGAGCATTGGGTTGCCGCGATGTTGATGGCCGCGTTCGTTGCGTTGGCGGCGGCGCCCGTGGCACATGCCCAGCAACAGGATGCGCAGAACCAGGAAGCGCAGAAGCAGGAGGGGCAGGGCGAGCCGCAGGAAACCCCTTTGCACGAGCGCATCGGCGGCGCGATTCGCGGCTTTTTCCAGTCCATATTCGGCGACACGAAGCCGGTGCGCGAGGGCGACCTGCCGGAACGGCCGGATCCTGCGCCGGCGCCGACCTCCCCGGCGCAGGCCGGCCCGACCCCCAACGAGCCCGCGGCGCGCGACGCCGAACCGCCTGCCGCGACCGCGCCCACGCCTGCGGGCACGGCGCCGCAGGCCGTCGTGGCGACACCGAGCGCCTCCGCGACCCAGAGCCTGCACAGCGCGATCGGCAAGGGCGACTACGCGGCCGCGATCAAGATGATCGAGGCGGGGCAGGACGTGGAGGCGAAGGACCCGGGCGCCGGCGCCACCGCGCTGCATTACGCGGTGATGAAAGGCGAAATGCCGCTGGTGGCGCTGCTCGTCCAGCGCGGGGCCGACGTCAACAGCCGCACCAAGAGCGGCACCACGCCGCTGCATACCGCGGTCCTGTACCGGCGCACGGAAATCGCCGAGTACCTGATCCGCAAAGGCGCCGACGTCAACGCGAAGAGCCCGAGCGGCGCGACCCCGCTGGGCTTGGCCATCGCCGCGAACTACCACACGCTGGGGATGATGCTGCGCAGCCACGGCGGGCGGTAAGGACTGCCGTTCCGTCAGTGGCCCGGCCCGTCCTCGCGCAGCGCGCTGCCGTCGGGCGTCACCAGGAACCTTTTCCACAGTTTGCCCCCGGCGCGCACTTCGACCGGCCACCAGCAGCGTCCTGCCAGCAGCCGGGGCGCGTCCAGGGATACGACGTATTGCACGGTCAGGCCTTCGCGCGACCTCGAATCCGCCCAGGCCTCGGTCTCCGGCAGGTAGCGGATCTTTGACACAGCGCGGCGCCAGGGCGTGTTGCCGCCCTCGTCGGGCACGTCGCAGGCGTAAGCCGGCAGCGCCGCAAGCGCCGCTGCCAGCAGGGCGACTCCCCGCGCGAGCGTCAGGTGCGAGCGTCCTTCCACGCGAGCGTCAGGCGCGAGCGTCCTTCGAGCGGTCCCACAGGTTCGGCAGCGCCGTGTTGTGGTAGCCGGAGATGAATTCCTTCGGTGCGCCGGTCGCAGGATCGTAGGTATGGCGGCGCACCGCGCCAATGTTGGCGCCGTAGACATGGATGCTCAGCGCGGTTTCGGTGCCCGCATTGGAGACCACGTGAATATCGCCAATGCTCGGCGATACGCGATCGACTTCTCCGGGGTTCGAGTAATGGATTTTCGTTTTTTTAATTGAAGAATCAAATTCTTCACAACATTCCTGCCCTCTCATGACTCCGACCAGGCCCCAGACCGTGTGGTCGTGGATCGGCGTGCGATGCCCCGGCATCCAGACGAAGCTCGCGACCGAGAAGCGCTCGAGCGGGTCGCAGTAAAGCAGGTACTGGCGGTAGGCGTCCTTTGACGGCGCGGCGTATTCCTGCGGCAGCCAGTCGTCGTTCGCGATCAGCCCCTTCAGCAGCCGCTCGCCCTCGTCCAGCATGCGCGGCTCGTCGGCGCCGTGGCGGGCCACGGCGCGGGTCATATCCTGCACGAAACCGCGCAGGCGGCCGATGTTGGTCATGCGGGGGGAATCTTACCCGCGATCGCTTCGCAGGCGGCGATGCTGCGCATATGGGTATCGCGCATGCGCGCGAATTGCGCCTTCAGCTCGCCCTCCAGGCGGGGCAGGGCCTCGTCGAAGCGCCTGACCGCCCAGCGCAGGCCGCGCACCAGGAACTCGATGCGCGCGCGCTGTCCGCGCACCGCGACCGCCTTGTCGTAGAACTCCCCGGTCGCGTGGCTGTGCGCGATGCCGGCCGCATCCAGCAGTCTGCCGATCAGCGCGCAGTTGTGCGCTTCGTCCGCCTGCACCTGGCGCAGGACCTTCCAGGCCTCGCCCTGGCGCTCGTGCTCGTCCAGGTAGACGACGAGCGCCCGCGCTCCGGCGCGCTCGCTCTCGAGCATCCGGTTCAGGAAGACGCCGCGTTCGGCGTCACTGAAGCTTGACGTACTCGTACTCCACCGGGAGGTTGTTGATGCCGCGGTCGGGCGGTGCCACCCAGCCCGCGATCTTGCCGGGTTCGACCACCCGCTGCATCAGAGATTGCACGAAGGCGCGGTCGCCGGGCGAGGGAATCCAGTCGTGCAGATTCTTCTCGTAAAAATCTTGTTCAACCAACGAACCCTCGGGCGTCACCGGCTGCCCGGCCCAGGCGCCGATGGAGCGGCGAAAGCGCGAGGAGGGCAGCTTGAGCGCCAGTCCCGGGAATCCCGCGCGCTCGATCCCGCGGTTCCAGCGCTTCAGGCCGATCTCGCAATCCTTGATATAGGACTCCCGCATCACCTCGTTCAGTGCATTGAGGGTAGGGACTTCCTGTTTTCCTTCTGGCGTAAGAAGATTGAACGTCGAACTGCGTAAAACATGATCCTCGTAGCCTGCCTCATCGGGCCGTCCCTTCAGGCCGTTGGCGAAATTCGCGGCCGAATTCGAGGAGATCTCGGAGCCGAACAGGTCCAGCGAGGAAGAGCACCAGAAATTGAGGTACTTCTGCAGCAGCGGCAGGTCCACCGCGCCGTGCGCGCGGATCTTCGCTGGATCGTCGGTCTTCAGTTCCTTCATGACTTCCAGCGTGCGCTTCACCACGCGGCCGATGCCGGTCTCGCCGACGAACATGTGGTGCGCTTCCTCGGTCAGCATGAAGCGGCAGGTGCGCGACAGCGGATCGAAGCCGGACTCGGCCAGGCTCTTCAACTGGTACTTGCCGTCGCGGTCGGTGAAATAGGTGAAGCAATACAGGGACAGCCAGTCGCCGATCGGCTCGTTGAAGGTGGTCAGGATGCGCGGCTTGTCGGCGTCGCCCGAATGACGCGCCAGCAGCTCCTCGGCCTCCTCGCGGCCGTCGCGGCCGAAGTGGGCGTGCAGCAGGTAGACCATCGCCCACAGGTGGCGGCCTTCCTCGACATTGATCTGGAAGAGATTCCTCAGGTCGTAGAGCGAAGGGCAGGTATGGCCGAGCAGGCGCTGCTGCTCGACGGAGGCCGGCTCGGTGTCGCCCTGCGTGACGATCAGGCGGCGCAGCGTCGAGCGGTATTCGCCCGGCACGCTCTGCCAGGCCGGCTGGCCCATGGCGTCGCCAAAGCCGATCCTGCGCTCGGCCACCGGGTCGGCGAGGAAGATGCCCCAGCGGTAATCCGGCATTTTTACGGCGCCGTACTGCGCCCAGCCATCGGCGTCGACCGACACCGCGGTGCGCAGGTAGACGTCGGCGCTCTGGAAATCGGTCGGGCCCATGCCCTTCCACCAGTCGATGAACTTCGGCTGCCAGTGCTCCAGCGCGCGCTGCAGCGTGCGGTCGCCCACCAGGTTGACGTTGTTCGGAATCTTTTCCGAGTAGTTGATGCCGCTCATGGTCACACCCGTTCCCAGTTGAATTGCGCCTTGGAGCCCGTGCCGTAGACCTTGAGGGCGCCCTTGTCGCCGACCGCGTTGGGCCGGATGAAGATCCAGTTCTGCCAGGCCGACAGGCGCCCGAAGACGCGCGTCAGCATGTTCTCGCGTCCGGTGAAGCGCAGCGACGCCTCCATGCCGGTCAGGGCATCGGGCGAGAGGGCAACGCGTTCTTCGATCGCAATGCGCACTTCCTCTTCCCAGTCGATGTCGTCGGGTGTGAATGTAACGAGGCCGAGCGCATTGGCTTCTTTTGTTTGAACGGGTTTGTCGACCCCGGTTCTGACTTTTTCTATTGAAGCATGATCGCCACAAAAGTGCGCGGCAATCCTGTGCTCGCCGTTCACCATGGGATAGGTACCAAAATTCAACGACGACAGGGCAATGGCCGGACCATTCTCCGCATCCAGCATGAAGCTGCGGTCGGCGGCGAACAGCAGCTCGGCGAGCGTGCCGGCGAAGCAGGAGCCGGGCTCGACCACCGCGAACATGGAGCGCGAGGAGACGTCGAGGCGGGCGAGGGTGCGGCGCAGGTAGCCGATGGTTTCGCGCACGAACCAGTCCTTGGAATGCTTTTCCAGCTCGGCGTCGAGAGCCAGGGCGGTCTGCACATCGCCCTTGGTCTTCAAAATCCAAAGACCGACATCGAGATGGTTGTGGCGCAGGTTGAGGATCGCGTCGTCCAGCTCGCGCGCGAGCTGGAGCGGATACCAGGAATCACTTCTTTGAACCTGTACTTGTTCTTTCGTGGGTCCTTTGACCGTGATCTCCGCCGTACGGGTGTTCGCATCGACTTTCACATCGACAAGTTCTTTTTTAAGTAAACCCAACACAATTCGCTCGCCACCGGGGCGGTCCGATTGCTTCGCCAATTCCAGCGCGCGCTGCTTCACGAAATTGGCGAACTGCTGCGGCTTGGCGACGTGGTCGACCAGCTTCCATTCCTTCGCGCGGTCCGCGCGCACGCCCTCGGCGGTGGTGCAGAAGACGTCGGCAAGATCGCGCCTGACTTTTCTCTTGTCGACGATCCGGGTCAGGCCGCCGGTCCCCGGCAGGACGCCGAGCAGCGGCACCTCCGGCAGGCTCACGGTGGTGGAGCGGTCGTCGACCAGGGCGATTTCGTCGCAGGCCAGCGCCAGTTCGTAGCCGCCGCCGGCGGTGGTGCCGTTCAGCGCGGCGAGGAACTTCAGGCCCGAGTGGCGGCTGGAGTCCTCCAGCCCGTTACGCGTCTCGTTGGTGAACTTGCAGAAGTTCACCTTCCATGCGTGGGTCGAGAGGCCGAGCATGTAGATGTTGGCGCCCGAGCAGAACATGCGGCTCTTGCCGCTGGTGAGCACCACCGTCTTCACTTCCGGGTGCTCGAAGCGGATGCGGTTGACCGCGTCGTGCAGCTCGATGTCGACGCCCAGGTCGTAGGAGTTGAGCTTGAGCTTGTAGCCGGGCGCGATGCCCTTGTCCTCGGCAATGTCCAGGGTCAGGGTCGCCACCGGTCCCTCGCAGCTGAGCTTCCAATGGTTGTAGCGGTCGGGCTGGGTCGCAAAGCGGATCATGTCTTTGTCCTGGCTTTCAGTTCGTCCAGTGCGGATTTCGGGGACCTGCCCGAGGTTTCGACGGTCAGGTCGGCGCGGGAGTAGAGGCGGTCGCGGTCGGCCAGCAGCGTGCGGATCTCGTCGATGGCGGCCGACCTGCCCTTGAAGGGACGCAGGTCGCCTTGCGCCATGACCCGGCTCATGTGCTCTTCCGGCTTCGCCCGCAGCCAGACCGTGCGGCAGTTGTCGAGCAGCAGGCGGTAGGTGTCGGCGTCGGTGACCAGGCTGCCGCCGACGGCGATCACCGCGCTGTCGTGCGCGCGCAGCACGCGCTCGAGCGCGCGCCGCTCGAAGCGCCGGTAGGCCTCCTGGCCGTAGAGGGCGAAAACCTCGCCCAGTCTTGCGCCGGCCTCGCGCTCCACTTCGTGGTCGAGTTCGATGAAGGGCAGGCCGAGCGCCGCGGCGAGCTTCGCGCCCAGCGTGGATTTGCCGGCGCCGCGCAGGCCCAGCAGCGCGATGCGTCGCGCGGCGGGCGCGTCATCCGGCGTTTCCCGCACCAGCGTGTCGACGGCAACGCCCATGGCGCGCGCGAGCTTGCGCAGCAGCAGCACCGAGATGTTGCCCTGGCCCGCCTCGAGCTGCGCGAGGTAGCGCTCGGACACGCCCGAGGCCGCCGCGAGCGTTTTGCGCGTCATGCCGTGCTGTGCGCGCCAGGCGCGCACGCGGTCGCCGAGCTGCGTCAGGTAGGCGGCTTCCTGCTGTGCCGGGGTGAGGGGTGCGTTCATGAAGTATAGTGCTTGACGCGGATTCTAGGCTGCAATATAGTGGATGTCAATGAAACTCAGCCTCCTCGTCGGCACCATGACCGGCACGGCGCAACTCGTCGCGCAGGAGCTCGAACTGGTCTGGGACGATGGCGAGATGCAGGTTGAAACCCTCCTGATGGACAAGCTGGACAGCTCGGTGTTCGAGCGCGAGGGCGTGTTCCTCGTGGTCACATCGACCTATGGCCAGGGCGACGTGCCGGACAATGCCAAGGCGCTCTATGAGGACCTCAAGGCGCGGCGTCCGGACCTCGCGCGCGTGCGCTACGGCGTATTCGGCCTGGGCGACCGCACCTACGCGGAAACCTTCAATTTCGGCGGCAAACGCTTCGACGAGCTGCTGGCCGAGCTCGGCGCCCAGCGCATCGGCGAGCGGGTGCAGCATGATGCCTCCTCCGGCGTGCTGCCCGAGGAGATGGCGGTGGAGTGGGGCGAAGGCTGGCTGGCGCTGGCGAAGGATGCCGTGGCGGTCAGTACCTAGGCACCTCAGTACAATCTCCCGCCATGGAGATCCCCCGCGCCTTGGACGTTCCCCGAGATTACAACGCCGCCGCCGACCTGGTCGGCGGCAACCTGAAGGCCGGCCGCGCCGGCAAGCTTGCCTACATCGACGACGCCGGCCAATGCACCTTCGGCGAACTCGCCGAGCGCGTGGACCGCTTCGGCAATCACCTGCTGTCCCTCGGCCTGCGCATGGAAGACCGCATCCTCATCGCGATGCACGATTCCATCGACTGGCCGGTGGCCTTTCTTGGCGCCATCAAGGCGGGCATCGTGCCGGTGGCGGTCAACACGCTGCTGACGCCGAAGGATTACGAGTACATGCTCTCCGACAGCCGCGCCAAGGCGCTGCTCGTTTCTCCCGCCCTGAAGCTGCAGTTCGATCCGTTCCTGTCGAAATTGCCGTTCTTGAAGCACGTTCTGGTTTCGCCTTTCAAGGAAATTCTGGAAAAAAGCAACGGCAACTTGGTCGCTGCCCCAACAACCCGCGACGATCCGTGCTTCTGGCTCTATTCCTCGGGCTCGACCGGCATGCCGAAGGGCACGGTGCACGTGCACGCGAGCATGCGCCTCACCGCCGAGCTCTACGCGCAGGGCGTGCTCGGCATCAAGGAATCGGACGTGTGCTTTTCGGCGGCCAAATTCTTCTTCGCGTACGGCCTGGGCAACTCCTTGTCCTTCCCGCTGGTCGCGGGGGCGACCACGGTGCTGATGGCGGAGCGCCCGACGCCGGATGCGGTGTTCAAGCGCTTGACAGAGAGAAAGCCCACGATGTTCTACGGTGTGCCGACGTTGTACGCCGGGATGCTGGCTTCGCCCGCTTTTCCTTCTGCAACGTCATTGAGCTTGAGGACGTGCATTTCCGCGGGAGAGGCGCTGCCGCCGCAGATATCCAAAACCTTCAAGGACAAGACCGGCATCGAGATCCTCGACGGCATCGGCTCCACCGAGATGCTGCATATCTTCCTCTCCAACCGGCCGGGCGATTTCCGCCATGGCACCACCGGCAAGGCGGTGCCCGGGTACGAGCTCAAGCTGGTGGACGAGCAAGGCAATGAAGTGAAGCAGGGCGAACTGGGCGAACTGCTGATCAAGGGCCCGACGGCGGCGAACCTGTACTGGAACAACCGCGCCAAGAGCCGCAGCACCTTCCAGGGCGAATGGACGCGCAGCGGCGACAAGTACAGTCAGGACGCCGACGGCTTCTACGCCTACGGCGGCCGCACCGACGACATGCTGAAGGTGTCGGGCATCTGGGTCTCGCCCGCCGAAGTCGAAGCCGCGCTGGTCTCCCACGATGCCGTGCTCGAAGCCGCCGTGGTCGGCCAGGAGGACGAGCAGAAGCTCATCAAGCCCAAGGCCTACGTCGTCCTCAAGCCCGGCAAGCAGGCCAGCACCGAAGAATTGCAGACCTACGTCAAATCCAAGCTCGCGCCCTACAAATACCCGCGCTGGATCGAGTTCGCGAGCGAACTGCCGAAAACGGCCACGGGAAAGATCCAGCGCTTCAAGCTGCGCGGCTGACGGTCAGAGCCCGAGGAACCGCCGCGCGTTGCCCGAGCGGACT
>Ga0315912_10002115_pt1 | contig 21927 bp, 15 predicted proteins | sample VfabasoilMG_FD_204469 | JGI IMG/M metagenome (GOLD analysis project Ga0315912, IMG submission 204469) | Garden soil microbial communities collected in Santa Monica, California, United States - V. faba soil | ecosystem: Environmental > Terrestrial > Soil > Garden | place: USA: California...
TGGAACAACGCGAAGGACAAGCTCGCGGACAACGACCCCGGCAAGAACCTCGTCCGTGAGGGCGTGCTCAAGACGCTCGAGGTCGCTGCGAAGAGCGCTGACGTCAGCGCAGCGGGCGCGACCGAAGCGGAGCTCGCCAAGCGCATGACGGACCTCGACGCGCGCATCGCCGCGGCGAGCGACAACGAGGTCAAGGAGCAGTACAAGGCCGCGCGCGCCGCTCTCGAAGATCAGCGCCGCTACCGCGACCACATCACGCAGAACCGCGAGCGCATGATCGCGCGCATGCACAACCACGTCACGACGCTCGAGAAGTTCCAGCTCGCGGCGGGTGGTCTCGCGGCAGCGCGTGCGGCTTCGGCTGGCGCGACGGCGGTGAAGCAGCTCGAGGAGCTGAGTGCGGACGTCGCCGCGAGTGGTGAGGCGCTTGCCGAGCTCGAGCTCGACGCGACTGCGTCCGCGGCCAGCGAGGCTGCGACCGAGGCTGTGGCCGCTGTCACTGAAGAGCCAAAGCCTGCACAGGCCTGAGCGTTAACCGAAACGATCGTCCACGCTGCCGCGCCTGAAAGCGCGGCAGTTCTCGTTTTCGGCCACTCCTCTGATAGTCTCGCGGCTTCAGGAGGATTCTCATGCGCGCCCTCGCAGCTCTGTCATTCGCTCTCGGCCTGCTGTTCAGCAGCCCGCAGGCGCACGCCGACGACAAGAGCGCAGACACTCACTACAAGGAAGGTCTCGCGTTCAAGAAGGAGGGCAAGATCGACAAGGCGATCGCAGCGCTCGAGCAGGCCGTCGCGGACAACCCCAAGCACGGCATGGCGTGGGCATCGCTCGGCTCGCTGTACAAGCAGAAGAACGACCTCCCGAAGTCGATCACCGCGTTCGAGAACGCGACGAAGGTCATCACCAAGGACAAGACACTGTGGCGCAACCTCGGTGTCGCGTACGCCAATAACCAGCAGCTGGAGCAGGCGAAGACCGCGCTGCTCGCCGCGTGCAAGCTCGATCCCAAGGATGCCGAAGTGCGTGCGCTGCTCGGCACCGTGCGCAGCAAGCTGAAGGACTACGCCGGCGCGATCGTTGACCTCGAGAAGGCGGTCAAGATCAAAGCCGACGAGTCCGAGTGGTGGCACAGCCTCGGCGTCGCATATCGCCGCGCCGAGAAGGTCGATGACGCGATCAAGGCGTACGAGAAGGCGATCGAGCTCGCGCCGAACGAGGCGCGCTATCAGTTCGATCTCGGCGCCGCGTGGCGTCGCAAGGACGAGCCGGACAAGGCCATCCCGTACTACGAGAAGGCGACGGCCCTCGATCCGGCGATGGCCGAAGGCTGGTTCGATCTCGGCTACATGTACAAGCGCAACAAGGACAACGACAAGGCGATCGCCGCCTGGCAGAAGTACCTCGACCTCAACAAGGGCCAGGACGCTGAAGGACAGAAGCGCATCGAGGAGGAAATGACCTCGATCGGTGGCACGCCGAAGAAGACGCCCGACAAGAAGCCCGCTCCGAAGAAGCCCGCTCCGAAGAAGAAGTAGAGCGCGGCAACCAGCAGCGACTCCGCGCGTTTAGAAACGCGTTCCTGGGCGCCCAGACCATGCATGGTAGGGTGGACCAATGCGGATCAGCTGGTTGTCGGCCGAGGACATCGCCGCAGCCCGCAAAGCGCTGAAAGCTGGCGGCGCGGCGTGGGATGACCACTTCGGCCCCGACTTCGCGATCCCCGACGAGCCACCGGGCCTCGAGTACTTCGACTGGGCCGGGATGACCGAGCACGTCGCACGCGCAGAGCGCGTGTCCGAGGTCGTGCGCGAGCAAGGCCTCGCGGCGGCACGCGCCCGATTCGCAGGCTCCGAGGTCGCGATCGAAGCCGCTACCCTTGCGGCCGCAGCGGCGCAGAGTGATGCGCTCGATCTCGAGACCGTGCTCAAGGTCCTGCGCTGCGACATCGATACCTACGTCTTCTACGCGCCGTTTCTCGAGCTGATGATCGAGCTCAGTGGAGGCGCTGCTCGTGATGCCGCCGTGAAGGCCTACGAGCAATTTGTCGATGCCTACGCGGACGCGCTTGCCGACATCCCTCATGGGTCGGCGCGTGTCGGCGCGGCGCGCGACGGCCTCGCGGATTTCTACGTCACCGCCGGTCGCACCGAGGACGCCGAGGCGCTGTTCGAGCAGCGGCACGAAGAGGATCGTAACGACGTCGCGGTCGCTCTCACCGCGGCGCGCGCTTTTCTTGCCGCCGGCAGCATCAGCCATGCCGTGCGCTGGCTTGGCGTCGGTGCAGGTCGCGCGCAATCGCTCGGTCGCGAAGACCTCGCGAATCGGTTACGCGAGAAGCAGGCGAAGGTTCGCGAGCGTCTGTCGTGAGCTAGGGCGGGCAGGTGATCGCAACGGGGGCCGGGGCGCGGGCGGCATTGAGGATGCCGCGGCCGAGCTGTCCTTCCTCGTCGTCGCCCCAGCACACCAGGCCGGAGCTCGTGATCGCGCACATGTGATCCCAGCCGCCTTCGATCGCCGTGATGCCGGTGACGTTCGCGAGTGGGGTAGGTGTCGTCGTGAGGCCCGCCGGCGTCTCGTCGTACAAATAGCCCCAGCACGTGGCCGTGCTGTCTGGCAGGACCGCGCAAGCCGCGTAGTTGCTCGTCGCGACATCGATGGCGCCCGAGGCGTAGAGCCCAGCGGGATAAGTGTCGAAGTTTGCGCCGCCGAGGTAGCGAGTTCCCCAGCATTGAACGCCCACGCCGCCGGCAGCGACCATGCACGTCACCCGATTGCTCGTGTTGAGAGCCGCCACCGTCGGTAGGCCGGTCGGAAATACCGGCGTCGCCGTGTTCGCCGTCCCCATTCCAAGCTGATTCTCGAGACCGCGTCCCCAGCAGAACACCTGATCGCTCGCATCGATGCCGCAGCCGTGACGATGGCCGAGCACGAACGACTTGGCACCGGCGCTGCCCGCAATGGGTTGAGGCATCAGGATGCTCACGTCACCTGCTGCATTGATCGCGTTGGACTTGTTGCGTCCCCAGCACACGATCGCGCCGTCGAAGCTTCGCCGTACACACGCGTGCTCGCCACCGACCTCGAGCTCGAGTGCCATGCTCCCGCCGAGGATGACCTGGACCGGAGTGACCGAGCTTGTCGTCATGCCGTTGCCGAGCTGGCCGAACGCGTTGTTGCCCCAGCACCATGCGGTGTTGTCCAGCAGGCGAGCACACGAGAATGCCTTACCCGTGCCGACCTCGACAGCGGGCGCGCGCAGTGGGACGTGCACGCCATCGAGCTCGTGATCCGAGAACGGAGCGCCGAGCTGGCCGTCGTCGTTGTCGCCCCAGCACCAGACGTCGCCGCCGGTTGCGATCGCGCACGTTTGATTGCGGCCGGTCGAGACGGCGAAGAATGCACAACCATTGTCGAGCGCTGCGTCCGTCTCCGCATCGCTGCGCGCGTCGTCGCGCGGCAGAAAGTCGATGCGCCCGCATCCCACCAGGACGACGAGGAGCGCCGCACGACCCATCAGCCCCAGTGTCACGCAGATTCACGCGGCGCGCACGTATTGCGGAATGTGGCCGATCTAGAGGTTGCCACCAATGCTCATGGTCGCGCCGCCGTTCGTTGGCTCGATCGAGAGCTGCGGCCAGGCTTCCATGACCGTCGAGATCTTGCTGCGCTTGGCCTCACTGATGTCCGCCGCCAAGACGCCGACGGCGGCGACGATCAGGAGCGCGGGAAAGTTGTAATGGGTGTTGAAGTCGAACGTGATGTCATCGCAGCCGATGTCGGGACCGCCATCCTCCGTTCCTTCGCCCGAGTCGTGGCACTCGAACGCGTCGAAGAACTTCCCCATCGTGTACAAGGCGAAGGCGCCGCCGAGCACGAGCGGGCGAAGCTGCAGTGACTTCAATGCCGCCTTGCCGCGCTCACCATCGTGCTGTTGCCATGCGTGACCGAGCGGGCCGGCCGCCATGAAGCTATCCGAGCCGGCGATCGTCAGCCCCGGCCGATCCTTCGCATAGCCGTACAGCGCGAGCGCGAGTGTCGCGCCATCGGCGATGGCCATCGGGATCTGGTACTTCTCGATCGCGCGCTCGGCGCCCATCGGGGCGCCCCGCTCGAAGCTGACCTCGTAGTCGGGCAGGGATTGCTCGCGACTCTGCACGACCTCCCAGAGACCGACGCGCATGCCTTTGCTGTACGTGCCGCGCGTGAAGCGATCGCCGGTCCACTCCGTCCACTCTCCGCTGCGGAGCCCGTCGCGGAAGTTGCCTTCCTCGATCACCTCACCGGTGCGCGAGAAGCGCTGCGCCTTGCCATCGGGAATGCCGTTGATCAGCTCGACGTAGCGCTCGACCTTACCGTCCGGTGCAAACGTCAGCCGCACGCCGACGTTGGGATTGCGATCCGACGTGCACGTGACCACGAGGTCCTCTCGCGCTGTCTCGGTCATGTCTGGTGGGCACGGCATCGAGAGCGTCACGACCGAACACGCCTGACACATCATTGAAACAAGTGGCAGCATCGGCACTTATTCGAGCAAGCGATACGCCAGCGCGTAAGTCGTGCCCTGGCGACGAACACCGTCGGAGAACGCCGCACACGCTGGTGAATCGTTGGCGATCTTCGACGCAGGTCGAACCGCTGTAGCAATCATTGCAGCGACGCGAGTGCGGCGTCTCGCCCTCGACGGCCACGCGATCAGCCAGTGCGTGCGTGTGGTCCTACAGACTCGTTACAGAAATCCGAGTGCGGTCTGCAGCCGATCGACCGAGACAAGCTCGAGGCCGCAGGCGTCACCGGCACCGAGGCGCTTTGCGTTCTGCGCCGGGATCAGCGCGCGCTTGAAACCGAGACGAGCCGCTTCGGCGATCCGGTGCTCGCACAGCGTGACCGCGCGGATCTCGCCGGCGAGGCCGACCTCGCCGAACATCACGGTGTGCGGATCGAGTGCACGACCACGCGCCGACGATGCGATCGCGCACGCGATACCGAGATCGATCGCCGGCTCGGCAAGCCGCAGGCCACCGGCGACGTTGACGAACACGTCGCGGTCGAGCAAATCGCAGGCCGCGCGCTGCGCGAGCACGGCAAGCAGCAGGGCGACGCGGTTACTGTCGACACCCGCTGCCGTGCGGCGCCCGAGACCCGCCGTTGCGGGTGCAACCAGCGCCTGGATCTCCACGAGCAGCGGACGTGCGCCATCGGCTGATGCGACGACGACCGAGCCCGGCGCACCGAGCGGACGCTCGGCGAGCAAGTGCGCCGACGGATTCTCGACCTCCGCCATGCCTGCGCCGCGCATCTCGAACACCCCGATCTCCTGCGTCGAGCCGAAGCGATTCTTGTGTGCGCGCAGGATCCGGTACGGACCGCCGTCGCCTTCGAGCTGCAGGACGACATCGACGAGGTGCTCGAGCGTCTTGGGACCGGCGAGCCCGCCGTCCTTGGTGACGTGACCGACCACGATCGTCGGTGTGCCGGTCGTCTTCGCAAACTGCGTGAGCCGGCCCGCGCACTCGCGGACCTGCGCGAGCGAGCCCGGGATCGAGTCGAGCATCGGCGTGTAAATCGTCTGCACCGAGTCGACCGCGAGGATCGCGGGTTTTGTCCCGTGCGCGTGCGCGAGGATCTTCTCGACATCGGTCTCGGCAACGATCGAGATCGCTTGCTGTGCAGCTCCTACCCGGCGCGCGCGCATCGCGGTCTGCGCGACGGATTCCTCTCCGGTCGCGTACAGAACCTTGGCGTTACCTACGGCGAGGCCGGCGAGCGCTTGAATGAGCAGCGTCGACTTGCCGACGCCCGGGTCACCGCCGAGCAGGATCATGCTGCCGGGGACGAGCCCGCCACCGAGCACGCGATCGAGCTCGGTGATGCCGCTTTGTCGGCGTGGACCACCGACGCCGTCACCGACCTCGGCGATCGAGATCGGCGCACCACCGTCGGCAACACCCGTCGCGCTCGGACGCGCTGGCTCCGCGTGCTCGACCTCTTCGACGAGGGAATTCCACTCTTGGCAGGCGACGCAGCGCCCTTGCCATTTGGCCTCGGTGTGGCCGCACGCCTGGCAGACGTAGATCGTCCGCGGTGCCCTGACGGCTTTGATCTTGGCCACGCTCTCTTGTAGCAGCGGGGTCTGACGCTGCTCGGATGCGCAGGGCCGGGCAGCTCCTAGAAGCTGAGGACCATGCGCATCTGGATCGTGTGCGCGGTATCAGCGTCGCGGACGTTCGTCACGCCGTTCGCGTCGGGGCCATAGCCGAAGCCAGTGCCACCGTCGGCCATGTCGCTCGCGGGGTGCGCCATCGCGGCGAACGGGAACAGCACGCCGTACGAGAAGCCGGCGAACAGGCGGTGGCCGTTGTAGCCAAGGTCACCGTTGAACTCTGTGCCGTACATCTCGGAGTTACCCGGCGTCGCGATCGGCTTGAGCGCGAACGACGTGATGTTGGCGACCTTGAACATGATCGACTTGGTCAGGTCATACGAGAGGAACGGCTTGGCGTAGACCGCGTTGGTGACGGCGCCGTAGAGGTGGCGCCACAGGATCATGTCGACCTGGTAGTCGCGGTCGAACATGAACTGCGTGTACGTGCACGAGTGCTGCGTGTTGCAGACGTTCGGATCGCCGAGCTGGTTCGCGTACGCGATGTTCGTGAGGCCCTCGACCGTGACGCCGTTGACCGCAGAGTCCCACTGGTCGCCGGTCGCAAAACCGGTCTCGAAGCCGAGCCGCAGCTTGCCCTCGACGCCCTTCCACGTCAGGCGGCCGACGCCACCGATCTTGCGGATGCTGTGATCGCCCGTGATGCCGAGGTCATCGACCGACTTCAGCGTACCGAAGTGACCGGCGATCTCGCCCTCGAGGAGGAGGTTGCCGATACCGAGCTTGGCCCACACATCTGGCGAGTAGGTCTTGAGGCTGCGCGGGACGTACGCGTCGCCGCTGGGCACGCCGCCGAGCGTGAAGGAGTTGAGATCCTGGTCCCAGTCCTGGGTCTTGTATTCGAAGTAGATGCCCCAGTTGAACGCGACGTCGCCGCGCTCCGCCGTGTCCTTGAACTCCTGTGGGGAGTCGAGGTGCGAGATCACACCGACCCAGCTATCGGAGTCGTCGCCGTCCTCGAGGTCGTACGGGTGACCTTCGTGGCCGGTGCCGAGGCTCGTCTGGTTCGACACGAAGCGCGTGCTGTTCCAGTCGCTCGCGATCATCGCGCCGAGCGATGTGCCCGGGATCGTCGCCGAGAAGCTGACGCGATCCACGGTGTCGCCGTAGTCCGCATCGAGGTTGTAGGTACCGTTGATCGGATCCTCGCCGCCGCCGTTGTTCCAGATGCCCATGCCCCAGTGATTGGGCTGGCGACCGAACTTGAGGATGCCGAGCGGAACCGCGACTTCGGCCCACGCACGCTTGATCGTGATCGCGTCGCGGTCGCTGTTCTTGCCTGCTTGCCCGGCCGCCTGTCCTTCGTTGAAGGCGCCGAGCGGCGGCAGGTTGGTGTCGGAGTAGATGCCGCTGAGATCCTGACCGGTCGGAGTCGAGCCGAGAACCAGGTTGTCGTAGACGTCGGCCTGGACGTGGATCGAGGTTCCCTCGTCGAGGTTGAACGTCGGCTCGAGACGCAGCCGCATGTTCGTGCTCGACAGCGAGTTGTCGCAGCCGTGGCCGCTACGGTTCGCGTTGCACGACAGCGCGCGCGGGAACGGCGAGCCGCCGAGCGCCGGATCGTCGAGGAAGCCGAGGTGGAAGTTCTTGAACCAGTCCGTGCGCAGGCGGAAGTAGCCGTCGAGCTCGAGCAGCTTCCAGCGCTTGCGGCGACCCTTCGCCGGGGGCAACGCGGGCGTGGTCGGGAGCAGGCCCTGGACCTTGGGGGCGGGCTCGGCCACGCCGTCCTTTTTTTCTTCGCCCGAGGGCTGCGTGGGACCGCCCATGCCGCCGCCGCCCATGGGGCCACCGGGGTTCATCTGCGCCTCGGCGACCTGAACACCGACGAGGAGAATTGCGGTGCCTACGAGAACCTTGTTTCGGAAGTAAGACATTAGAAAACCATGGTTTTTCGCGGCATCGCGTAAAGTCGGCGGACTATAGGCATCGCCCATTGCGGGGTCAACGGCGGTAGGGCGATTCGTGGGTTCGAGCTGGCCCAAATTGGCCGGTGGTGCACTCTTGGCGTTATGGTTCCTGCGATGGCTTACGACCGCGGCGCATGCATCGGCGTTGCCTGGCTCACGCTGTTGTTTGGGTGCGGACCGTCGGTGAAACCGGGTTCAGTGCCCGCCGAACCGAGCCCGGTCAGCACGCCCGCGCCCAAGCTCAACGTCGATCCGCGCGGCCGTCAGGTCGTGGTCGGAGAAATGTGCCCCCAGGCTGCGGGCGGGCGTCCGGCGGTCGCGCCGCTGCTCATGCGTGGCGTCGCATGGAACGACACCAATGCCGATGTGGTCGCCACCGTCGAGCGCGGCACCGTTCCGCGGTTCGTCGTGTTCGGCGTCGACGGCAAGCCGGCCGGTGCTTTTGACACGCTCGGGATCGTCGACATCGCGCCCGGGCAATCGGTCGCGAGCGGAACGTATGTCGGGGCATCGCCATGCACGTACGGCGTCAACGCGAAGCCGAACGACGGGCAGATGGACACGCGCGGTGAGGATCCCAAGTGCGGGCCAGCGACGAACGGATGCGGCATCGCAGTGGGGGAGATCTCGCGCACTGCGGACGAGCCCCCGCCCACCGCCGTATTCGTGACCGGTGGTGCGTGCATGAGCGGAGCCGATCTCGTTGTCGACATCGATGGGGACGGTACGAGCGAAGCGTTCACGCTCGCGGCGTCCCTCGATGGAATCCGCGCGCCCGCGGCGGAGTGGACTGCGAATGCCGCTGCGCCGACGCAGCCGTGCACGCCAACGTTCCAGGTCTACGACCAGAAGCTTCAGCCGCCGGCGCGCGCGGCGACGAAGACGCCCACGCCCAAAGGCGTCGGGCCGGCGACTGGAACCGATGGTGTGGTCACGGTCGACGTCCTCGGTGTGCTCGATCTCGATGCCGATGGCCGCAAGGAAGTCGTCCTCGCGATGCGCTTTCCGAGCGTGCGGTCGATCGTTGTCTACACCGCCACCGAGAGCTCGCAGCGCCTCGAGCTGGCCGGCGAAGGTCAGAGCTTCACGGCGCGCTAAGACACCGTTGCCGGACCTCGCCAACATCGTTTGCGACTCGGCTCACACGCGGACGAGCTAGACCTACACCGAGAACCGCCGTGATCTCGCAGGATCGGCGTCGTCGGGGCGTTCTGGCCGTTTCTGGGGCGGATGGCACATCCCTGGCACTATGGCGCTCCATGCGTTTGCCTGGCTTGTCCGTCCTCGCAGCGTCCTTGGCCGCCTGCGCCGATACAGGCGCACACCTGACGTTGATCGCGCCCGACGGGCCGACGAACGCAGAGACATTCCAGGTCGTGCTCGCGACGCCGGATCAGGTGCCCGACGTTCACAACCAGCGGGTGGCTCCGTACGACCGCTCGACGATCAACGTGCACTACTTCCTGCAGCGGACGATCGCTGGTGCGGACACGGACACCATCGACTCGGTCGATGGTTTCACGGTCCGGATCGCGCCCGACGCGTCGATCAGCGAGAACCAGTTCATTCCGTTTGTCGTGATGTACGACAAGGACAAGCACATCACCGGCATCGGTACGTATCGTGCCGGCGAGGAGAACCTGCCTGCGCCGATCCTCGTCATGCGCGACGAGATCGACAAGTACAAGCTGCACGTCGAGAAGACGAACGAGGTCGCCGATGGTGACGCCGAGCTCGCGCCCGGCGACCTACGCGTGGTGACCTGCTATCACGAGGACCAGACTCCGTTCACGAGTGGCGTCGTGTGGCGCACGCTCGACGGCGACGAGTACCGCTTGCTGTTTCCGAACGACGGCGGCCTCGATGCGACCGGTCGCGAGCTCGACATGGACTGCGACGATCACGCGGTCACGGCCGAGAGCAGCGGCCCCGACTGCGACGACACGCGCAGCGACTTTCATCGCGACGCGCCCGATGTCTGCGATGGCAAGGACACCAACTGCGACTACTCGCAGGTCATCGCGACCACGTGCGACGCGGGCATCGATTGTCAGACGCCATTCGCGCCGATGACGGCCGATGGCGTCGTGCTGTGCAACGACGAGGGTGATACGCGCCAGCAGACGAGCTGCAGTGCGACTGCCACGTGTGCGTGCAACAACAGCACGAACGGTTGTCACTTCTGCCAGATGCCGATCGAGAAGAGCCTCGTGGCCCCGACTAGTGGCGCGCTGCACCCGTGCCAGCCTGCGGTCGGCACGCTGCAACTGCCGTACTGCACGCCCACGAGCCCGTGCGACATCGAGGTGCTCACGATTCGCGGTGGCTGGAAGGTGAAGGTCTCCGCCCCGGCGGCGAATGCATTCGGTTCGCGCGCGTACGACATCACCGGCGCACTTGCGATCAAGGCCGAGCGTCCGGAAGGCCCGGCGTACGAGCTGACCCAGCAAACGAACAGCCCGGTCGCCGACGTCGACCTCGCCCTGATCACGGCGAACGCGACGATCTACATGCCGCTGCAGATCCGCCTCGACGAGATGATCCAGAACGCGTGTCCGATGGCCCCGACGATGAAGTGCTACTAAACGACAACGAAGCGGCACGGAACTTGGAATGTTCTCTCTACGAGAACATCCATGCGTATCCAAGAAGGCCTCGATCCAACTGCAGAAGCCGAGAATGACTTGCGTGACGTCGACGCGCCGTCTGCGACGTCTCCCGAGGGCCGCCCGCAGGGTGCGCCGGATTTGCAGGCGGCCACGCGGGCCTTGCGCGAGCTCGAGGCTGCGAAAGCGCGCGTCGAGCGCGATGCGGCACGGGCAGCGCAGGAGATGCGTGAACGGCTGGTCGTCGAGCTGCTGCCAATCGTCGACAACCTCGACCGCACGATCCGTGCAGCCCTGAACAGCGGTAATGCGCCAGCGGTCGTCGAGGGCGCGCGTCTGGTGCGCTCGCAGTTCATGGGCGTCCTCGAGCGCTACGGCGTCGAGCGGATCGACTCGCGGCACCAGCCGTTCGATCCCGCGATTCACGAGGCCGTCGGCACCGTGCCCGTCACGCACGCGGCGGCCAACAACGTCGTTGTCGATCAGGTCGAGCCGGGCTACCGATTCGGATCACGCCTGCTACGACCGGCGAAAGTCGTCGTGGGGCGCCACGCAGGTCGCTACCACTGACAGGGCGCACCAGCCCTACGAGGCCACGTCGGCGAGCACTCGGGCCGGATGCGTCTGGGGCTCGACATCGGTGTACGCCTTGACCACGCGACGATCCGGCCCGATCAGATACGCGACGGCACGCGGATTCTCCCGATCTCCGGCGTCCCACGGATCGTCCGCCGCGATCGGAAAGCTCACCAGCTTGAAGGCGCAGCTGAACTTGAAGTGATGCGCCTGATTGTCGGCAACGTTCATGTACGTCGCCCCCAGCACGACAACGTTCGCGGCTTCGAGCCTGCGGATCTCGGCGGGTGGAATGCGATACCGGCGAAAGTTCAGCCACGGGTAGAACCACACGAGTACCCAGCGGCCCGCGAGGTCCGAAAGACGGACGCGGGATCCATCCTGCGCCGGCAGATCGAAGTCGGGAACGAGTGTGCCGTCGGCCAGCACTCAGACGCGGCCGGCCAGACGGTCGGCGAGGCGCTTGTGCTCGAAGCTGCCGACGACGTCGCGGCCGAGTGCGGCCATGTTCTTGGTCGCCGATGCGTGTGACTTCTTGAGCGCGCGCACGCGAGCGGCGGCCTCGCCAACGCGGCGGCGGAAATCGGAGTTGCTCTCCGCCTCGCGGACGAGTGCGGCTTCGGCGATCGCCTGGAACTCCTCGTTGCAGCACAGGAGCAGGACGTCGCAGCCGGCACGGATCGCCTCGACGGCCGCGTGGTCGACGCCCATGTTGCCGGCGATCGCGCGCATGTCGAGATCGTCGCTGACGATCACGCCCTGATAGCCGAGCTGCTTGCGGAGCAGGCCGGTGACGACCTTCTCCGAGAGGGTTGCGGGGCGCGTCGCATCGAGGGCCGCGAACACGACGTGCGCGGTCATGAGCATCGGCAGCTTCGCTTGCGCGGCGAGCTTGAACGGGGCGAGCTCGACCTTCTCGAGCCGGTCCCACGGGTGATCGACCTTCGGCAGCTCGAGGTGGCTGTCGGTGTCGGTATCGCCGTGACCGGGGAAGTGCTTGCCGCACGCGATCACGCCGGCGGCGTCGAGGCCGCGGGCAAACGCGAGGGCGCGCCGCGCGGCGGTCGCGGCGTCCTTGCCGAACGCGCGCTCGCCGATGATCGGGTTTGCAGGGTTCGTGTGGACGTCGAGCACGGGCGCGAAGTCGATGTCGAAGCCGAGCGCGCGCAGCTCCTCGCCCATCGCGCGACCGACCTGCTCGGCGACGCGTTCGTCCTCACCGGCGGGCAGACCATCGTGCGCCATCATCGGTGGCCACATCGTCGCGGGCGCGCGCACGCGCTGCACGAGACCGCCTTCCTGATCGACAGCGATCAGTGCGGGTGTGCCGTCGGGGGCGCTGCGGTGCAGATCTTTGTTGAGCGAGACGAGCGCGTCGAGATCGCAGGTTTCGACCGGCACCTGTGCGCTCGGGTTGCGCTCGATCACGAGGTTGCGCTTGAACAGGATCGTCGCGCCGGCTTGCCCGGCGTCGAGCCGCGCACGCAAACCGGGTGGAAGCGTCGTGCCGGCGAAGCCGACCCAGAGGAGCTGACCTACGTCATCGCGCACGAGCTGACCCTAGCAGAATCGTCGACGGCGGGCCTAGTTCAGTCGCGGGGCACGTACACGTGCACGTGTCACGTGCACGTCCACGTCCACGATCTGTCGAGAATCCCAGATGCCACTGACCTTGGACGCGGCAGCGTGGCCGGACCCGTTTCCGCGCGGGCTCCGGCTGCGCAACGCGGCAAGACGGGCCAGAGGTGATCGTGTACGCGAATCGAGATCACCGCTGAACTAGCAGGCCCTCGGCGAGCAAGAGCAGCAGCACGAGAGCCGCGAGCGCGTGCCACAGCTCGACGCGGCGGCGGGTGTCGGTCGGGGCGTTTCCACCGCCGGTGCCCGACTTCGGCAGTGCCTCGGTCGCCGCCATCGTCAGGTCGGAGCCGCGCGGGTCGACGTTGACGACGAACGCGAGCTCGTCGCGATCGTGGGTGGCGCCGGTCTGGTCGGTACCGACGACGCGGTAGATGCCCGGGCGATCGGTCCTGCCGAAGCGAACCGAGCTGCGGCCGGTGATGCGATCGCCTTCGAACACGGCGCCGAGACCGTCGGGGCCACGGACCTCGAGGCGCTTGAGATCGCTCGTTGGCAGTGCCGCCGAGCTACCGACGAGGTGATCGGTGTCGCCGCCGAACGAGTGCTTGCGGGCGAGGTGACGGACCGCCTGCTGGACGAGCGGCAGAAACCCGGCGGAGATCGTCGGCAGGTTGTTCCAGTCGCGGTCGAGCGTCGACGTGAATAGCAGCGACCTTCCCGCACCAATGGATGCTTCGACGAGCGCGGCGGCGCCGTTCGTGAAGCGGGCGAGCACTTTGCGATCGGCGGTGGCGGTTGTCGGGCCGAGCAGGACGATCTTGAAGAACTTCGCGTCAGCGAGACCGGGCGCGTCCTTCTCGAACGGCTTGAAGATGGGGTGGTCGACTTCCCACTTCACGAGGTGAAGCGCGCGGCTATCCTTCTCGTTTGGTGCGGCGCCCCACGTGGTGTCGATCGGATCGCGCAGGCTCTGCGGCATGATCGGCAGCATCGTGCGGTCGTACGCAGCGGGGTCGACGTGGTCGCCGGGGGCGATCAGGATGCCGCCGCCGCCGCGCACCCACGACGCGAGGACGTTCACACGCTCGGCGGGCAGGGCAGCGACATTTGCGAGCACGACGACGTCGAAGTCAGCGATGTCGATGCGCGGTGCGGCGTTCTTGTCGGTCGCGGCTCGCGGCTCGATGCCGGCGAGCTCCTCTGCGGTGATCGTGCGAACGGTCGTGCCGCTATCGTCGCGATCGCCGGGGCGTAGCGCCGCCTCGAGGTAGAACGCTTCGTCGTCGATGCGCGACGTGCGCGGATCGCCGTTGACGATCAGCACGCGGACTTCGTCGCGCAGGCTCGCGCTGACCCAGCGCCTGTCGTCGATCGTGAGGGCGTCACCGGCCAGCGAAACCGAGGCATCGGTCGCGCGTGTGCCCGGTGGCAGCGTTGCGAGGAAGCGCTTCGCCTTCTTCTCGTTCGGGCCAAGCTCGAGCGTGCCGCGCGCGACGACGCGGTCGCCGATCGCGAGCTGGAGCTCGACCTTCGCTGCGGCATCGCTGAAGTTGCCGACCTCTGCATCGAACGCGACACCGCGGTTGCCGCCGCCCGGATCGGAACCGACGCGCAGCGCAGTGACCGCGAGGTTCGTCATTTTCTCCGGTCGCAGATCGAGCACGACCAAGGTCGGGCCGTCGTCGCCCCACGGTTTCTCGTCGGGGCGGATGCCCGTCTTCTCGAGGAGCGACACCAGGAACACGGTCTTGCGCTTGTGACTCGACGACGCGAGCAGCTGGCCGGCACGGGCGAGGGCACGTGTGGTGTCGGCAGGTCGCGCGCTCGGTGCAAGCGCGAGCAGCTGATCGCGCAGACGCAGGTGATCGCGTGTTAGCTCGCTTGGATGATCAGCCGCTTCCGACGCACGGACAATCGCGACCTCGGCTTCGGGACCGAGCTGCACGAGCAGGCGCCGCGATTCGTCGATCGCGCGCTTCAGCCACGGCTTGCCGTCGACGACGTAGCCGGATGCGAACGCGTCATCGATCACGAGCACGGCCGCCTGCGGCCCGCGCGTGACCATCGGCCCCTTGCGCTCGCACGAGGTGAACGGCTTCGCGAGCGCGATCGCGATCGCAAGGCACACGAGCCCGCGCACGAGGAGCAGCAGGCGCTCGCGCAGCCGGAGCCGGCGTGCGGTCTTGCGCTTCGTCGCCATCAGGAAGTCGAGCGCGGCGAACTTCACGATGCGGGCACGCCGGCGGCCGATCAGGTGGATCGCGATCGGCACGGCGATCGCGGCCAGACCGACGAGCATCAGCGGCGCAAGAAACCCCATTACGACGCCCTCCGCCCGGGCGCGAGTCGCGACCGCGACACGAGCAGGTCGAGCAGCGTGCGCTCGAGCGGCGTGTCGGTCGACACGAGGTGGTAGTCGACGCCCGCGCCGACCAAGGTCCCGCGCGTCTTGGTGAGGAACTGCTCCATCCGCTCGAGGTAGTCCTTGCGGATCGCCGCCGGATTGACGAGCAGTCGGTTCGTCGACTCGAGCGCGTGAAACTCGGTGAGCCCCTCGTACGGGAACGTGCGCTCGTGCGGATCGAGCATGTGCAGCACGCTGACGTCGTGCTTCTGCGCGCGCAGTGTCGACAGCGCCTTGAGCGTCGCGTCATCCGCATCGAACAGGTCGCTCGCGAGGACGATCAGTGCGCGCCGGCGCCGGGTGAGCTCGGCGATGCGCTGTAGCGCGTGCGCCGGCGATTCATCCCCGACGCCACCCTTCGACATCACCGTGTCGAGCACGCTGAGCAAGTCGTGCAGGTGCGTCGTGCGTGCGCGTGGCGGAACGAGCGTGTCGAGCTTGCGGTCTCCGCACGCGAGCAGGCCGACCTTGTCCTGCTGCTGGATCACCAGATAGGCGAGTGCCGCGAGCGAGAGCCCGGCGTACTCGAGCTTCGCGATGCCGCCGCCCGCAAACTGCATCGACGCGCTCGCGTCGAGCACGAGATACACGGTGAGCTGAGATTCCTGCTCGTATTGCTTTACGTAGTAGCGGTCGCCCTTGGCGTACGCCTTCCAGTCGACGTGGCGCAGCTCGTCGCCGGGCGAGTATTCCTTGTGCTCCGAGAACTCGACCGAAGAGCCGTGCACGCTGGCGCGGTGGAGGCCGGAGAGTGCGCCCTCGACGATGACACGCGCCTTGATCGGCAACGAGCCGAGCCGCGCGAGCTGCGCCGGATCGATCTTCTCGTGCAGCGCCATTAGGCAATGGCCTCACGGTCGGGGGAAGGGGAGGTGTGGGTGGCGCATTGGACTCGCGTCCGCCTAGTCACGCATTCAGATGCGTCGACTCTCTTTCTTTTCGGAATTAACGCCAAGGGGCCAAGAACGCCAAGGACGCCAAGGGGAGGAAACGATTGTTGTTCGCACGCGCGATCGTGCGAGCAGAGCGCAATTGAAAAACTTCCTTGGCGACCTTGGCGATCTTGGCCCCTTGGCGTTTCCTCTGGGAGCACACGCACGGTCAGCACGTTGGGCTCAGGGCGTGATCGTGGATAGAAGGCGATCGACGAGGTCGCCAGCGCGTTGGCCTTCAGCTTCCGCGCGGTAGTTGAGGATCAAGCGGTGCTGCAGGGTCGGTCGGGCGAGCGCAGCCACGTCGTCCGTCGACACTGCAAAACGACCGTCCAAAATCGCGCGCGCCTTCGCGGCCAGGATCAGGAATTGCGACGCGCGCGGGCCGGCACCGTACGATACGGCGTCGCGCACGAATGCGGGGGCGTTCGGTGCGGTCGGGCGCGTCGAGCGAGCGAGGGCCACCGCGTACTTGATGACGTGGTCGGCGGCCGGCACGCGACGCACGAGCTCTTGCAGCTGGAGGATGCGTTGCGGAGAGAGGACGCGCGAAAGCTCGGGACGGTGATCGCTCGTCTGCTGGCGGACGATCTCTTCTTCCTCGGACTCCGACGGGTAGTCGACGTCGACCTGGAACATGAAGCGGTCGAGCTGGGCTTCCGGCAGCGGGTAGGTGCCCTCTTGCTCGATCGGGTTCTGGGTCGCGAACACGAGGAACGGCAGCTGGAGATCGTGGGTGTTGCCACCCGCGGTGACCTTGTACTCCTGCATCGACTGGAGGAGCGCCGCCTGGGTCTTCGGCGGCGTGCGGTTGATCTCGTCGGCGAGGACGAGGTTTGCGAACACCGGGCCCTTGATGAACCGGAAGACGCGACGACCGGTGGTGTGATCCTCCTCGAGCACTTCGGTGCCGGTGATGTCGGCCGGCATGAGATCGGGCGTGAACTGGATGCGCTGGAACGTGAGGTTCAGCGTCTCGGCGAGCGTAGAGATCAAGAGCGTCTTTGCGAGGCCGGGCACGCCGACGAACAGCGTGTGACCGCGTGCGAACAGCGCGACGAGCAGGTGGTCGACGACGCGGCGCTGACCAATGATGCGTTTCTCGATCTCGGCGACGATCTGCTTGTGCGCATCGGCGAGCTCGGCGACCGCGTCGAGGTCATTGCGAACCTGGGCGGTTGGCGACGTCGTGACGTCGTCCGCCTTCTCCGGGACGGCACTCGGCACCACGGGATTTTGCTCCGTAGCCGCGTTGTCGCGCGGCGACGGGTCTCCGGTCTTCGGCCGTATGGGTGTGATGTCCGCGGGTTTCATTGCTTCAGCTGCGAGCAGGCCGTCTTCTCACGGCCCGCACGTGAATCTCCGATCTCTGCATAGGCTTCCGCAAGGCCACAACGCGTTTGGGGATCGAATGGGCTCACACGGAGGGCCATCTCATAGGCGGCGACCGCTTCTGCCCATTCATGCCGCGCCGCCCGGGCAATGCCAAGGGTGACGGCCGCAACCGCGTCGTCAGCGTCGGCGGTGACCAGTGGGGTAGCGAGCTCGATGGCCCGGTCGTGCTTGCCCAGCTCGACGAGGGTCCGGGCGAGCTTGCCGGCGACGAACGGGTCCGGAGCGGCGGCCAGGGCCTTCTCGTACTCGACCACGGCCGCCTCGTTGTTTCCGCGCGCCCGTAGCATGCCGCCGATGCGGGCGAACTTCCGGGCGCGGGCGTTGACGGCGTCGAGCCCGACGTTCTCGGAGCTGACACCGCCCTTGCCGAACTTGATCGGCTTGCCGGCGCGGGCCTTGGCGTCACCGGCGCCTTTGAGCGAGGCGCGCCATTCCTTGTCGATGTTCGCCCAGGTCATGCCAAGGGCATCGGCGACGGCACGGCGGGCGCTCTTGCCATCTTTTTGATCGGTGACCAATACCCGGATGCCCTGATAGCCGACCTTGCCATGCATCCAGCCGACGAGGGTGTAGACCTCGGCGTAGGCGAGGGCGGCCGCGTCCTGGCTCGGGAGCTTTGCCATCGACGGGTGCATCTCGTCGAACGTGATCAGCCGGCCTTTCTTGAGCGCTGCGGTCAGTAGCGTCTGCTCGGTCGCGCCGAGCTTGACCTCCGGCGGCCGGCGCCAGCGCGACTGCTCGAAGCGCGCGATGCCCTCCTGCAGCCACACTGGTACCGCGTCGTACGCGAGCCGGGCGACGAGCAAGTGCGTGTACTCGTGGACGAGCGTGTCCATCCACGGATAGCCGAACAGCGTCGCGCGGGGCGACACCACCATCAGCTTGTTGTACTTGGACAGCGCAATCGTTCCGGTCTTCTCGATGTCGCTCTCGGTGAGCGGCGACAGCTTCGCGAGATCGGCCGGCGCCCCGAGCACTTCGACACGAATCGGATCCGCGGGCTTGAGGCCCAGGTCTTCGCCGATCGTCTCCCACGCCGTATCGAGAACCTCACCCGCCAGCTCCGCGATTACCTGGTCCTGGCTGCCATTCAAGAACCGAATCTTGAAATGGCCTTTCGGTGAGGTGACCTCGGTGAAGTTCTCGGTGACCGACAGCGTGGAAGCAGCCAGCTTCTTGGTCTGCCCGACCATGCCGTCGACCTGATCGTCACCGATCTTGTCGAGCAGCTTGATCGCGCCGGCGTAGTCACCATTCTGGAACGCAAGCTCGGCCTTGAGCCACTTCACTTCGACGGTATCGGGTGCACGCTTTTCGAGATCCTCGAGCAGTGTCTTCGCCTCGTCGAGCCGCGATGTAGTGAGGAACCGCGCCGCCTTGATCACATCGCCCGTCACCGTTCGATCGCGCCGCGCATCCGCGACCGGAGGGCTCACCGCGAGGGCGAGAGCTGCGAGTAGAAGCAGCCGCCTCACTTGGTGATGTCCTTGTAATACTGCTCGCTCATTTCCTTGTAGCCAGGCGGAGGCGCCTTCTTCGCGCCTTCGAGGATGTCTTCGCGGAAGCGTTCCGGCGCGCGGAACTCGTCGGCGCCGGGGATGCGGATCGGCTCGTCACCGATCGCACCCTCTTGGGCCTGGCGCGCGGCGGCACGCGCACGGTCGCGGGCCTTTGCGAGCGCATCGGCGGCGGCACGCGTCGACTCGCGCGTACTCGACGGGTCCTTACCCTTCATGCGCTCGTCCGCCTTCGTCATGTGATCGGCGGCGGCACCGAGCTTCTTGCCCAGCTCGTTCGCGGTGTCGCCGGGGAGGTCGGCGCCCATCTGCTTGGTGCGCTCCGCGAGCTTCTGCGTGCGCTGGCGGTTCATCGCCTGACGGCGGCGCAGCCGCTCGAGCGCGCGGAGGTCGTCGGCGCTCATGATCTGCTCGGGCTTGGGGGACAGCGATGACAGCTCGTCGATCAGCTCCTTGGCGATCGGGGCAGCACGCTCGACACCGTCGAGTGCGTCCTGTGTCGCGTCGGCCCACTTCGACTTCGGGTCGTCATTGATCGCGGCCTCGAGCTCGCCTGCGATCGTGTCGAGCGACGTCTTCGCCTGGCGTGCCATGCCGAGCGCTTCGGCGAGGTCACCGTCATCGACCATCTTCTCGACATCGGTGAGGCGACGCTCGACAATGTCGAGCTCCTCTTTTGCGAACGGAGTGAGGCCGGTCTCGTTGATCTGGGCGAGGCGCTTCCGCAGCTTGTCGACGAGTGCGGCGACCTTCTTGCTCGCCTCGCGACGGTGGTCCTTCGCGAGATCGTCGGCCTTGCGCGCGTACTGCTCGAAGATGCGATTCGCTTCGGCGGCGATGTCGTCCTGGTCCTTCGCGACGTCGGCGAGCTCGTTCATGACCTCGTCGAGCTTCTTCTGCTCCTCGCCGAACTTGTCGCCGCGTAGCTGTGCGAGCGAGCTTTCGAGCGCGCCGGCGCCCTTGGCCTGCTGCGCCTGACATTGCTCCAGCTTGCTCTGCGCCTCTGCCATCTTGCCTGCCGCGATCAGTGCGCGAACGTCGGCCATACAATTCGTGCCCTCCTCGGGCTCGACGGCGTCCTTGTTGACGTACTGGTCGAGCACGTCTTCGGCCATGCCCTTGCGGTGCTTGTCGAGCTCGGCGTAGGCGCGGTCGAGTGCCTTTAGCTCGCGCTCGATCTCTTCGAGCAGGCGGGCGTCCTTCGTGCGCTCGTACTGGGCGAGCAGATCGGCGAGCCGCTTCTGGTGGGCGGCAATCTCGTCGTTGATGTCGAGCAGGCCTTCCATGCGCTCGCGGTCGAGCCAGTCGGCGAGGACGATCAGGTCGTCCTCGAGCTCCGCGATCAGGCCCTTGTCGAACACGGTGAAGCGCGCGGGCGGAACCTTGGCCGCGCCCCCTTTGGGCAACAGCTTCTGCTCGCTCGTGGTCAGGCGCTCGAGACGGTCGTGCATCTGCGCGAGCGCTTTACGCATGAGATCCGACGCGTGCGGATCCTTGTCGTACGCCGCGCTGATCGACGACAGCTCGAGCACCGCGTCGTGCAACTTGCGCGACGCTTCCTCGCGCTGCGGTACGTTGTCGCCGAAGCCGACGAGGCGCAAGCCGAGGTTATCGAGCAGCTTCTCGGCGACCGCTTGCTGGCGATCGAGTGTGTCCTCGTGACGCTCGCGCGGCGACACGACGCGCAGGTGGAACTCGCGCGACTTGCCAACGTTGGGGCCGCCGATCGAATCGTTGTCCTTCGCTTCGAGCCAGTAACGGACCTCGCCACCGCTCGGCACGACGACCTCGGCGACGTCCCACATCAGCTTGCCGCCCGCGCGCGCGGTGCCGAGCTCGTTTTGTGGATCGACGATCGGCCCGCCGAGCGCGATCGCTTTGCGGCCGCGATCCTTGCCGGAGTCCCACACGAGATCGGCGCTGGTCACGCCGTAGTCGTCCTCGAGGACGTACGCGATCTCCACGCGACGAAGGTTGGAGACATCGAGCGGATCGCCCGGAACTTGGACTTGCACCGTCGGCGGTGCGTCGGGCTCGGCTTCGATCGCGCGCGGCGTCGCTTCGATGCGGTGCTCGCCCGACGGCGATACGACCTCGATGCGGTAGTGCGCCGATGCTTCGATCGTGAGCTCGGCAGTGAGCTTGTCGCCTTCGAGCTTGGCGGCAATCTTCTTCGTCTCTCCGGTGCCTTCGGGAGCGATCACGAGCTCGGCCCTCGCCGCGGGCACGAGAACTTTCGCTTCGAGCGTGACCTTGGTGCCGGGCAAGCCGCGCACGTCGCCGGACGATGACGGCATCTCTGCCGCCTTGCGCTTGCTGTACGCGGGGTAGACCAGCTTTGCGGTGAGATCGCCGACGAGCGGAACGTTCGATAGCTCGGCGCCATCGAACGGAGCGGGCGGAGCGAGCAGGAGTGCGCGCCAGCCGAACCCGAGCACGCCCGGTATGGCGAGCACGAGCGCGATGTTCACCGCGGCAGCAACGAGCGCGAGCGTGCGCGCCTTGGGTACCTCGCGCGCGGGCAGGAGGCTGCGCGGTTCGATCGTATCGAGCTCGCTTGCGGTCGAGGCGATCAGCGCGTCGACGAGCTCGGGCGATGGGGCGCCCGGACGAGCTGGAGCATTTGCGAGCTCGACGGCGCTGAGGAGATCGCTCGCAATCTCGGAGTGACGGCTGCCCACCCAGCGAGCGAGATCGCGATCGGCACTCCATTTGCGACGAGGGACGATGAACCCGAGGACCGCGACGCCGAGCAGGACGAGGACGGCTGCGAGGCCGGCACTGCCGAGGATGGCGAGGGCGGTCGCGCGGCTCGCCGGGGCTTCGGGGCCCGACAAGAGCCAGCCGAC
>Ga0315912_10002116_pt1 | contig 21916 bp, 27 predicted proteins | sample VfabasoilMG_FD_204469 | JGI IMG/M metagenome (GOLD analysis project Ga0315912, IMG submission 204469) | Garden soil microbial communities collected in Santa Monica, California, United States - V. faba soil | ecosystem: Environmental > Terrestrial > Soil > Garden | place: USA: California...
CCTGGTTCATGCCGATCGGCCGGTCGAACACTACGCGCTCGCGTGCATAGTTGGTGGCGCGTTGCAGGGCCACGCGGCCGATGCCGATGCATTCGGCGGCAATCAGGATGCGTTCCGGGTTCATCCCGTGCAGGATGGTCTTGAAGCCTTCGCCTTCCTCGCCGATGCGATCCTCCACCGGAATTTCCATCCCGTCGAAGAACACCATGTTCGAGTCGACAGCATGGCGGCCCATCTTGTGGATGAGGCGGACTTCGGCCTTGGTGCGGTCCAGGTCGGTGTAGAATAGCGTTAGCCCGTGTGACTTGCGCTTCACCTGGTCCAGCGGCGTGGTGCGGGCGAGGAGGAGGATCTTGTCCGCCACCTGCGCGGTGGAGGTCCAGATCTTCTGCCCGCGCACGATGTAGCGGTCGCCCTTGCGCTCGGCGCGGGTGGTGATCTGTGTGGTGTTCAGGCCAACATTCGGCTCGGTCACGCCGAAGCAGGATTTCTCCTTGCCCTGGATCAGCGGCGGCAGCATGCGGGATTTCTGTTCGTGCGTGCCGAAGACGACGACGGGGTTCAGTCCGAAGATATTCATGTGTACGGCGGACGCGCCGGACATGCAGGCGCCGGACTCGGCGATGGCCTGCATCAGCACGGCTGCTTCGGTTATACCGAGGCCCGCGCCGCCGTATTCCTCGGGCATGGCGATACCCAGCCAGCCGGCCTGGGCCATGGCGTCGTAGAATTCGTAAGGGAAGGTCCCTTCGCGGTCCTTGTTCAGCCAGTAGGTCTCGTCGAACTCCGCGCACTGCTTCAGCGCGGTTTCGCGGATCTGAGTCTGCTCGGGGGTAAGCGCGAAGTCCATCGCCGTTTCCCTATGTCGTGTTGGCGTTGCCTGCGGTTATGGCACGCGGGGGCGGGCCGTCAATCGCGGGCGCAGGAGGGGGCGGGGCATAGTACCGCGTCCATGCCCGGAATGGGGCGGAAGGCGGTACAGCCCTTCAGTCCGGCGGTGTAGGACTGATCGAATACGGCGGCGCAGGTGGGGAAGTCGCAGTCGGGCGGCACATGGATGGTCTTGGAGATCGCACTGTCCACGTAAGGCTGCAGGGCGACGAGCATGCCGACATGGCCGGCGATAGGCACGTCCGGAGCGGCGATGAAGGCGGGCGGTTCCCCCCCCCGTGCCCACCAGCGCGCCACAGACCGACGGCATAGTCCGTCTGCGCGAGTATCCGTGGCGTGCCCTCCCGATCGCGGATGGCCCGGGCCTGCTCCGCGGCAAAGATTGGCTCGATGCTGCCGCCCTGGTGCATCGTGAGTGCCGCATCCTGCAGGGCACGGAAGATTCCAGGGATCGAATCGCCGATCTGGCCGGAGACGAAGCAGTTCAGCAGCGTCACCTCCCGCCCGGTTCCGGCGCCGGCAAGGATGCGCCCGCCGGGCAGGAAGGCGAAGTCGCGCATGTTGCCGGCAAAGCGGGCGGCGTGGCCTGCCTTGTCATCCGGTTCCGCCGCCGCCAGGGCGGTGGCGACCCGAGTAGCGTGGCAGCAATGTCGGGTTCGGCGTCGGTGCGGTAACGCGTCTCCCAGATCAGGCGGGAAAGCGTATCCGCATCCATCACTTGGTCTGCTGGAGGTAGCGGAAGTAGGCGACGATGTCCTCGATCGCGGCCTGGCTGATTTCCAGCGGCGGCATCGGGGGGTGCGGGTTGGCAAGCATGCCGCGGACGAAATCGGGCCCCTTCCTCGGGTCCTTTGCAATGCGCACGAAGCTTGGCGCGGCGTCCGTCCCGCTACCGGTCTGGCCGGTGCCGACTACATGGCAACTGGCGCACCATTCCCGCGCCAGCGCCTCGCCCTGGTTGGCATCCGGCTGACGCCGTTGCTGTGCCTGCGCCAGGCCGGGGACGAGCAGGAGGGTCGCCAGCAATGTCATCTTCGGCAGGGGGGGCATGGGAGACTCTCCGGTTCCGGGGTCGATATCGGACATGTGATGATGCGTGCCGCGCCATGACAAGCATCAATCCGACGCGGATGCCGGGCCCCATTGTGACATCCGCCCGGCCTCCGTAACCTCAGCTGGTTGGATTGGGCCGAGGAAACGATGTCGCTGAGAGAAAAAGTCGCCGTCACCGGCGTGGGTGAGACGGAATATATGCGCGGCACGGACCGCACCGCGCTGTCCCTGCAGCTGGAGGCGGCGCTGAAGGCGATCCGCGATGCAGGGCTGACGCCGAGGGATATCGACGGGATCATTCCCTACGGCCACGGCGCGGTGGCCGAGGATTTCATCACTAATTTCGGCATCGAGGATCTCCGCTTCTCCGCCACCACGCCGATGGGCGGGGCGAGCGCGGTCGCTGCGATCCAGGCGGCACAGGCGGCGATCGCGGCCGGCATCTGCAAGCACGTGCTGCTGGTGCTGGGGCGCACTGGCTATTCCGGCGGGCGCATCGGCTCCCGCGTGGCGCAGATGCCGCAGTTCCGCACCCAGGCGGAGTTCGAGATGCCCTCCGGTGCGATTGCCCCCGCGCAGTTGTATGCGGCGATGGCACGGCGACACATGCACCTCTATGGCACGACCTCCCGCCAGCTTGCGGAGATCGCGGTGACCATGCGCCGGCACGCACTGATGAACATGAACGCCACCATGACCAAGCCGATCACGGTGGAGGACCACCAGAATTCCCGCATGATTTCCGACCCGTTCCGGCTGCTGGATTGCAGCCTGGAATCCGATGGTGGCGCGGCGGTGATCATCAGCGCGTCTGACCGGGCGCGCGACATGGCGAAGCGGCCGATCTACATCATGGCGGCTGGGGAAGGGCATCCGGACAGCCCCAGCACCATCACCCAGCGGCCGGACATGACGCGGCTTGGCCTTGCAAAATGCGCCGCGCGCGTGTTCGGCCAGGCGCAGATTACGCACGCGGATATCGATGTGGCGGAGATCTACGACTGCTTCACCTACATCGTGCTGTGCCAACTGGAGGACCTCGGCTTCTGCAAGAAGGGCGAGGGCGGGGACTTTGTCTCCAACGGGAATATTGGCCTGTCGGGCAAGCTGCCGGTGAACACGCATGGCGGGCTGCTGAGCCAGGCGCACATGGCCGGCATCAACCACATCGTGGAACTGGCCAAGCAGCTGCGCGGGGAAGCCGGCGCAGCACAGGTTCGCGGGGCGGAGATCGGCCTTGTGACGGGCTATGGCGACATGGGCGATGGCGCGCTGGCCATCATGCGGCGCGGCTGAGGAGAGCGGGGACGATGAACGAGATCTATCGCAAGCCGGTTCCGGATATCTCCAACGACACCCGGCCGTACTGGGATGGGCTGAAGGCCGGCAAGCTGATGCTGCAGCGCTTCGCCGATTGCGGGAAGTTGCGCCACTATCCGCGGCCGATGTGCGACGGCTGCTATTCCATGAACGCCGATTGGGTGCAGTCCACCGGGAAGGGCACCGTGCACAGCTACACCATCTCCCACCACCCATTCCATGCGGGGTTCAAGGAGGAGATGCCCTACGTGCTGATTACCGTGGACCTGGAGGAAGGCGTGCGCCTGAACGCCCAGGCGCGCGGCATTGGCGAGGACGCGGTGCGCGTCGGCCTGCCGGTGAAGATCGGGTTCGAGGTGGCGACGGAGGAGTTTTCCCTACCGGTTGTGCTGCCGGCGGAGTAGGCAGCCTTCCTCGGACAAAAAAATGGCGGCGCCTCGCGGTGCCGCCAAGTTTAGGGAGGAAACGTCCAAGAAAGCAGACAACACGATCAGTGATCGCCGTTGCTGCGACGCACAATGTATCGGGACTCTGCCTGCAGTTCAAGCAATTTTTGCAGTGCAGCGGAATTTCTTTGGACAGTTCTGGGAGGCTGGCCGGGCAAAAAAATGGCGGCGCACGCAGCGCCGCCAAGTTTAGGGAGGAAACGTCCAAGAAAGCAGACAGTGTGGCCAGGGGCCTCAATGCTGCGGTGCAAAATCTAGCCTGCATCTGCGACATTATCAAAGCGCTATTGCGCAATGCAGCAATACCAGTTTCGCCTGCATCAAATTGCTATGGATCAAGGCAATTGCCTTGATTATGCACTGATGAGGCCGCCTGCCTGGTGCATGGGCAAAAAAATGGCGGCGCACGAAGCGCCGCCAAGTTTAGGGAGGAAACGTCCAAGAAGCAGGCAACTCGGTCAGGGACCGGCGTTGCTGCGGTGCACAATGTACGTGGGACGCCGCGGTCTCGCAAGCGTTTTTTTGCATTGCAGCAATGCGACACTCCGGCGATTCCGCCGCTTGCAGCGGGCGGCTTTTTTCCCAGCACGCAATGCGAGGCAAGACAACGGCAATGAATCGCGGCTAGAAACGGCATATGCATCGCTGCCTTCCCGCCCTGGTCCCACTTCTCTGCGCCGCCATGCTGGCCGCCGCACCGGCCCGTGCCGACCGCCTGGCCCCGCCGGCCCTGCGCATGTCTACCCCTGGGGAGGCGTGCCGCACCGCGATCGCCAATGCGGAAAAGGCCGCGCGCATCCCGCCGGCCCTGCTGGCCGCGATCGGCCGGGTGGAGTCCGGGCGCTTCGATCCCGCGAACAATCGCACCAACCCCTGGCCATGGTCCATCAATGCCGAAGGCAAGCCGGGCGTGTTCGAAACCCGGGACCAGGCGATCGCCGCCGTCCGCGCGTTGCAGGCCCAGGGCGTTCGCTCCATCGACGTGGGCTGCATGCAGGTGAACCTGATGCATCACCCGAATGCGTTCGGGAGCCTGGAACAGGCGTTCGATCCGGTAACCAACGCCAGCTACGCCGCTCGCTTCCTCACCCAGCTGCGGGACCAGACGGGCACGTGGGAAATGGCGACAGCGCGGTATCACTCCGCCACGCCAGAGTTCGGTGATGCCTACCAGCGCAAAGTGGCCGCCGTCCATCCCGAGGAACAGCGCATCACCGCTTCCGCCCAGTTGATCGGTATGTCGCCTCTGGCCGGCCGGCCGAACGCTGACATGGCACGGAGCGGCACGCCGGTGGGTGGCTTCATCCCGCCGGCGCGCAGCAATGCGGGGCGGATCATCCCCCTGGCCCTGGCCGCCAATGGGAGTGGCAGCCCGGGCCGGCCGCTCGATGCCTATCGCAGCAACCCCATCCCCGTGGCGGCCCGCCCGCCGGGATAGGCACGCCTGGCCGTCCCGGGCATTCCACCAGGGTTGAATGAAGCGCGCCGGGCGGGCAACTTGGCCCGATCTCCTTCACGAGACCGGAGCCTGGGATGCGTCCACATCGTCTGCTTTCCGTCCTGGCCGTTGGCGCGGGCTTGTTTGCTGGAACCGGCCCTGCCGCCGCGCAGGCCGATTGCCCGCGCGGCACGCTGGATACGCGCTATTGCGACCGGGACGGCGACTTGGTGGCGGACACGCCCACCGACCCGAAGGAACAGGTGGATCCCGCCGTGCTGGTGTTTGCCTACACGCCGGTGGAGGACCCGGCGGTATATCGCAAGATGTGGGACGGGTTCCTGGAACACCTGTCCAAGGTGACCGGCAAGCGCACCCAGTTCTTCGCCGTGCAATCGAATGCCGCGCAGATCGAGGCGATGCGCGCAGGGCGACTGCACGTGGCGGGATTCAATACCGGGTCCAATCCGTTGGCGGTGAACTGCGCCGGGTTCGTGCCCTTCGCGATGATGGCGTCGAAAAACGGCGCCTACGGCTACGAAATGGAAATCATCGTCCAGGCCGCCGGCTCCATCCAGAAGGTGGAGGATTTGCGCGGCAAGACCATCGCCTTCTCCGCCCCGACCTCCAACTCCGGCTACAAGGCCCCTGCCGCACTGTTGGCCCAGCAGTACAACATGGTCGCGGACCGGGACTACAAGGCCGCCTTCTCCGGCCGGCACGACAATACGGCCATCGGCGTGGCGAACCGGGACTACGACGCCGGTGCCGTCGCCAATTCCGTCGTCAACCGCATGATCGAGCGCGGTGCCGTCGACGGCACCAAGCTGCGCCGCATCTACAAAAGCCAGACCTTCCCCACCACCGGCTACGGCTACGCCCATAACCTGAAGCCGGAACTGGCGGCGAAGATCCGCGACGCCTTCTTCACCTACAACTGGGAAGGCAGCGCCCTTCTGGCCGAATTCAAGAAGTCCGACCCGCCGCAGGAAGGCTTCATCCCCATCACATACAAGCAGCACTGGCAGGTGGTGCGGGACATCGACGCCGCCATGAACGTCTCCTACGCCTGCCGTTGACCGACCTTCTTCGCCTCGAAGGCCTCACCAAGCGCTACGGCACCGGAGACCTGGCGCTCTCCGGTGTGGACCTCAGTGTCCCCGCCGGCCAGGTCATGGCCCTCATCGGTCCGTCTGGCGCCGGCAAGTCCACGCTCATCCGCTGCGTCAATCGCCTGGTGGAACCCACTGCCGGCAAGGTGTGGCTGGACGGGCGGGAAGTCACCGGCCTCGGCAGCGCCGCGCTGCGCCGCATGCGCCGGCGCATGGGCATGATCTTCCAGGAATACGCCCTGGTTGAACGCCTGACAGTGATGGAGAACGTGCTCTCCGGCCGTCTCGGCTATGTCGGATTCTGGCCATCCTGGTTCCGCAGCTTCCCACGCCAGGACATCGAGCAGGCTTTCCGCCTGCTGGACCGCGTCGGCCTTGTGGACCACGCGGACAAGCGCGCCGACGCCCTCTCCGGTGGCCAGCGCCAGCGCGTCGGCATCGTCCGCGCCCTGATGCAATCCCCCGCCCTGTTGCTGGTGGACGAACCCACCGCCAGCCTGGACCCCAAGACCAGCCGGCAGATCATGCGCCTGCTCGTCGAACTCTGCGCGGAACGCGGCCTCGCCGCCATCGTCAACATCCACGACGTGGCGCTCGCACAGCAATTCGCCCGCCGCATCGTCGGCCTCCGCGTCGGCCGCATCGTCTTCGATGGCGCGGCCGACTCCCTCGGCCCCGGCGAACTCACCGCCATCTACGGCGAGGAAGACTGGTCGCAGACCATCCGCAAGGTGGACGAGGACGAGGAAGACGTGGTGATCGCATGAGCGTCACCACCTTCGACGCCGCCACCGCCGCAAGCGCCTGGCGCCGCCCGCCCTGGGCGCAATCCGCCGCCCTGCGCTGGGCCGTCTATCTCGGCGCCCTCGCCTACGCCGCGCTCGCCTTCGGCACGGTGGAGGTGAACTGGGCCCGCGTCGCGGAAGGCCTCGCCCGCGGTGCCCGCTTCCTCGCTGGCTTCTTCCCGCCGGACTTCGTCACCAAGCGCCAGGAAATTGCGGAGGGCCTTGCCGAGAGCGTAACGATGACCGTGGTCTCCACCGCCATCGGCGTCGCGCTGTCGCTTCCCGTCGCGCTTGGCGCCGCGCGCAACCTGGCGCCGCTGCCCGTCTACCTGCTCTGCCGCGGCTTCATCGCCGTCTCCCGCAGCTTCCAGGAAATCATCATCGCCATCCTCTTCGTCGCCATGCTCGGTTTCGGCCCGCTCGCCGGCACGGTGACGCTGGCCTTTGCCACGATCGGCTTCATGGCCAAGCTGCTGGCCGAGGACATCGAGGACATCGACCCCAGCCAGACAGAGGCGATCCGCGCCACCGGCGCCGGCTGGTGGCAGGTGCTGGCCTGGGGCGTGCTGCCGCAGGTCAAGGCCCGCCTGATCGGCCTCTCCGCCTACCGCGTGGACATCAATTTCCGCGAAAGCGCAGTCCTCGGCCTCGTCGGTGCTGGCGGCATCGGCGACACGCTGAACACCTCGTTCGACCGCTATGAATTCGACACCGCTGCGGCGGTCCTGCTCATCATCATCGGCATCGTGCTGGCCTGCGAATACACCTCCGGCATCATCCGCCGCCGGGTCCAGTAGATGCCTGTCAGCACCGCCAGCAACGGCCTGCCCGAATGGCGCCGCCGTACCCCACGCGCCGATCTCGTCGCCTGGTCCGGCTGGCTCGCGCTCGTCGCCGTCACTGTCGCCTGCTTCGGCTTCATCTCCGAACGCACGATCTGGGACTTCGTATGGGATGCACCCACTCAGGGCGCGGACCTCATCGGCCGCATGTTCCCGCCCAAATGGTCCTACGCCACCCAGCTCTGGAAGCCGCTGTGGGACACGATCAACATGGCCACGCTCGGCACCGCCCTGGCCCTGATCGTCGGCATTCCCGTCGCCTTCCTCGCCGCGCACAACACCACGCCCAGCCGGGCCCTGGTGCGCCCCGTTGCGCTGTTCCTCATCGTTGCCAGCCGCTCCATCAACGCGCTCATCTGGGCGCTGGTGCTCGTGCTCGTCCTTGGCCCCGGCACGCTGGCCGGCATCCTCGCCATCGCCTTCCGCTCTATCGGCTTCGTCGCCAAGCTGCTCTATGAAGCCATCGAGGAGATCGACGAAACCCAGGTGGAAGCCATCACCGCAACCGGCGCCGCCCGAGCGCAGGTGTTGGCCTGGGGCATCGTGCCGCAAATCCTGCCTGCCTTTGCCGGCATCGCCGTCTTCCGCTGGGACATAAACATCCGCGAAGCCGCCATCCTTGGCTTGGTCGGCGCCGGCGGCATCGGCATGAACCTGCAGGCCTCCATCAACGTGCTGGCCTGGCCGCAGGTCACCACCATCTTCGTGCTCATCCTCGGCACGGTCGCCATCAGCGAATGGCTTTCCGCCCGCCTGCGCCACGCGGTGATCTGAGAGCCGCGACAACAAACCAAGGGAGTGTCCAGATGAAGATCGGCGTCTTCTCCACCTTCATGTCGCCGCTGGCGACGCCGGCGATGATCCGTGACTTTGGTCGCCGCGCCGAGGATATCGGGCTGGATTCCATCTGGATGGGCGAGCATGTCGCCCTGTTCGACAGGAACACTTTCGGCTACCCGAGCTCCAGGGATGGCCGCATCCCAGTGCCGGCCGGCGGCGGCATGCTGGATGTCACAGCCACGTTCGGTTTCCTTGCCGGGGTCACCAGCACCATCCGCTTCGGCACCGGCGTCGCGCTGGTGCCTCAGCGCAACCCGATCTACACGGCCAAGGAAATCTGCACCCTGGACTGGCTTACCGATGGCCGGATCGACTTCGGCATCGGCGTTGGCTGGAACAAGGAGGAGATCGAAGCCTGCGGCTACCGCTGGGAGGATCGCGGCGCGCGCTGCGACGAGTTCCTCGAAGCGATGCGCCGCATGTGGACGGAGCCCGTGGTGGATTTCGCCGGCAAGTGGGTGAAGTTCGAGACCCTGCGGATGGACCCGAAGCCGATCCAAAAGCCGCATTTGCCAATTATCGTCGGTGGTTACGTGGATGCCGCGTTCCGCCGCGCGGTGCGGTTCGGCGCCGGGTGGTACGGCTTCAACCGCGATCCCGCTGGCGTGAAGGAAAACCTGGCGAAGCTGGACACGGCCTTCGCCAAGGCGGGTCGCCGGCGCGGCGATGATTTCCAGATCATCGTCACCCCGCCGATGGGCATGGCACCGGAGGCGTTGGCGGAATATGCCGAGATCGGCGTGCACCGAGTGGTGGTGAACCTGGGCAGCCAGCGGCCCGAGCGGGTGGACGCGCGGGTTGCCGAACTTGCCGCGCTGGTGAAGCGCGCCGCCTGAACTGGTGGAGAAAAGCAATCGGCCTGCAAGGCGGGTGCGCCGCCTTGCAGGCCCATGTTGCCGGCGCGTGCAGGATCAGGCGCGCTCGAAGATCGCCGCGATGCCCTGGCCGCCGCCGATGCACATGGTGATCAGCGCGTAGCGGCCCTGGATGCGCTCCAGTTCGTACAGCGCCTTCACCGCCAGGATGGTGCCGGTGGCACCCACCGGATGGCCGAGGGAAATGCCGGAGCCGTTCGGGTTGGTTTTCTCGAAATCGAAGCCAAGGTCCTTCGCCACGGCACAGGCCTGGGCGGCGAACGCCTCGTTGGACTCGATCACGTCCATGTCCGCCACGGTCAGCCCCGCCTTTTCCAGCGCGCGGCGCGTGGCCGGGACGGGGCCGATGCCCATGATCTTCGGGTCCACGCCGGCATGGGCGTAGGAGACAAGCTTGCCCATGATCCTGGCGCCGCGCTTTTCAGCGGTGGCACGGTCCATCAGCACCACGGCGGCGGCGCCATCGTTGATGCCGGAGGCATTGCCCGCGGTGACGGTGCCGTCCTTGCGGAACACGGCGCGCAGCTTGGCCATGTCGGCCTCGGAGGCGTCGCCGCGCACATGCTCGTCCTTGTCGAAGGTCACCTCACCCTTGCGCGTTTTTTGGACGATCGGGAGGATCTGCTGCTTGAAGCGGCCCTCCGAAATGGCGCGGGCGGCGCGGCGATGGGACTCCACCGCGGTCGCATCCTGCTGGGCGCGGGTGATCTGGTGGCTCTCGGCCAGGTTCTCCGCCGTCTCGCCCATGTGGATCTTGTGGAACGGGTCGTGCAGCGCGGCGACCATCATGTCGATCATCTGGCTGTCGCCCATGCGAGCACCCCAGCGCATGCCGGAGGCCATGTAGGGCGCGCGGCTCATACTCTCCGCGCCGCCGGCCACGGCGATATCGGCATCGCCCAGAAGGATGGTCTGCGCGGCGGAAACCACCGCCTGCAGGCCGGAGCCGCAGAGGCGATTGAGGGTTAGGGCAGGGACGTGTTCCCCGATGCCGGCGCCCATGGCGGCGACGCGGGAGAGGTACATGTCCTTCGGCTCGGTATGGATGACATTGCCGAACACAACGTGGCCGACTTCCCCGCCATCCACGCCGGCGCGGGACAGCGCCTCGCGGACGACCTGGGAACCGAGCTCGGTCGGGGCCATGTCCTTCAGGCTGCCGCCGAAATCGCCGATGGCGGTGCGCACGCCGGAGACGACGACCACTTCACGCTGCATGGATTTTCTCCTGTTGGCAGGTTTCCTGTGGTTTCTGTCACACAGGGGAAGGACAGGCGCAAGCCGCGAGCAGACGGCGCTGGCGAATCACGCCGATTGGGTTTGTGATGGCTCGGTAACCCCTATATGTAGTGATCCCTCGCGGGGCGGACGTGTTCGTGTCGGCCCGAAATCCCAGGAAAGCGGCGACAGGCCATGGACGGCATCCAGAGAGCGGCGGACGAGCATCCGGTCACCTTCGACCTGTTGACCGAGAACCCTGTTTATAAACCATTTCGCTACCCCTGGGCCTATGAAGCCTGGCTGATGCAACAGCGCGTGCACTGGCTGCCCGAGGAAGTCCCGCTCGCCGATGACGTGAAGGACTGGCACCGCAACCTGACGGACGGGGAGCGCAATCTCCTCACCCAGATTTTCCGCTTCTTCACGCAAGCAGATGTGGAAGTGAATAATTGCTACATGAAGCATTACGCCCAGGTGTTCAAACCGACTGAGGTGCTGATGATGCTGTCGGCCTTCTCGAACATCGAAACGGTGCACATCGCAGCCTATTCGCACCTGCTGGATACGATCGGAATGCCGGAAATCGAGTACACGGCTTTCTTGAAATACAAGGAGATGAAGGCGAAATATGATTACATGCATTCATTCCGGATGGACGACAAGGCCCAGATCGCCAAAACGCTGGCGGCCTTCGGCGCCTTCACGGAAGGCCTGCAATTATTCGCTTCATTCGCAATTCTGCTGAATTTTCCGCGCTTCGGGAAAATGAAGGGGATGGGGCAGATCATCACCTGGTCCGTGCGTGATGAAAGCTTGCACTGCGAATCAATTATCAAGTTGTTCCGTACCTTCGTGCAGGAGAACCCGTCCATCTGGACCGAGGAGTTGCGCCGGGAAATCTATATCAGTTGCGCGACAATCGTCGACCACGAGGACGCGTTCATCGATCTTGCCTTTGAGCAGGGAGCCGTTGAGGGTCTCGATGCCCATCAGGTTAAAGAATATATTCGCTTCATCGCAGATCGCCGGTTGACCCAGTTGGGATTGAATTCCCTCTACCATGTGGCGAAAAATCCCCTGCCGTGGCTCGACGAAATGCTGAATGCGGTGGAGCACGCCAATTTTTTCGAGAACCGGGCGACAGAGTACAGCAAGGCTTCAACCACGGGTTCCTGGGAGGATGCGTTCGACGACGTGCCGGTCGCGCAGGGTGAAGCTGCCGCCGGACTACAATTGGGCGAGTAGGCCGGCAGACGATAGTGGATGCACGAAAATCCTGTTGCCGTGTGGCCAAGATGTAAGCGGTGTCATGGTCAACGGCAACCGGAGCTAGAAAGACCGGGTAAATCAACCAACCGTAATCGTGGCAAAAAGGACACAGTGCGGCTTTTCCGCCCGAAAATCCTTAGTGAACACTTAAATCATTCACACAATTGCCACGTCCTTTCTGTAAACACTGTCCCGGTCACGGTGTGGCACACCCCGTTATTCGGGAAGCGTCTCGCCGAATGATAATATACTGCAATAAGACGAGGGTTGCAGCGGATGACAATGATGGATGACGCCGAGGACAAGATACAGGAAGCACAGGGCCGGGACGCCAGTACCGCTCCGCCCCAGCGCTACAGCCGGCGCCTGTCCGATAAGATTCTGATTGCCTTTCACCATGCGTGCGATCAGGCGGATTTCGAAGTTGCCGAGCAACTGCTCCAGGTGTTGGAGATGATGGTTACTCGCCGTCCACTGACGCCGGATGGCACGCGTCGGCGCAATATGGAGAGCCTAGTAGCGGCGCATGAGCGCCTTTGGCATTTGCGCCATCCAAACGCAGGCGAACTCTAAGCTCTGCGACTTCACCGGGCTCGAACCCGATCGGTAGGTCTGGGCTAGAACGTCAGCGGCTCAGAGTGGCGAAGAATACCCTCCACGCCGGGTGCAAGTCCGCCATTGTCGTGCAGCACCAGCCCGGGCAACTGCCGAAAGGGTGCCCTACCGCCGCGAAGCGCCCTGAGGAGAACCAGCTTGGCCGGGCGTTGCGCGCGCGGCCAGAGTGGAAGCAGGCTCACCGAGCCACATTGCGCGCGCGCGAACCCGGCGAGGCAGGCCGGAATGGCGGCGCTGGGCACGGACAGTGTCAACGTGCCGCGCGGCAGCAACACGCGGGCCATCGCGGCTATCCAGTCGGAAAACAATCCCTCATCGGCGGTCTTGGCGTTCGCCCGCGCTGGGTGGGGAGAGGGCGTACCATTCGCATTGTGATAGGGCGGATTGGTGAATGCATGTGCGAACCGGGGCGAGCCGGAAATCGACAGGATGTCACCGGCGACGAAATCCAGTCCCGTCAGCCCGCTGGCCGCGGCATTCTCCCTCGCCAGCGCGGCCAGCGCGGCATCGCGTTCCCAACCCTCGCCACTTATGCCTGGCACACGGGCGGCAAGGCACAGTAAACCGGCCCCCGCGCCGCTGCCGGCTTCCAGCACGGGATCGCCGTCCCGGGCAGGAACGCTGGCCGCCAGCAGCACCGGCTCCAGTCCACTGCGGAAACCTTGGGCCGGCTGCGCATGTACCACGCGTCCATTCAGCAACGTGCCTTCCCTGAGTTGCATCACGCCTCTCCGGCTTCCCGCAGCAAGCGTCGGGCGGCGGCCTCGTCGTCCTCTGCCACGACGAGCCTGCGTGGCACGGCGCCGATCGAACCGTCCATCACCGCGGCATGCGTGTCCAGGATGATCGCAGTGATGCCGGCATCGGCCAGCAATGCCACCAGGAAGCTCAGCCGTACCGGGTCGTTCGATGTCGCGATAACGCGCACGTCTGGGTCCTCCTCGGCTTGACCGTGATTCCGAACACGCCGATATGGTGCCTGTGATTTCCCGCCCGTGAAACCTGGAGCGACCTGATTGGGTGTCCTTGCCAGCCCGCCACCGGATCGGACACCGCCGGCGCCCGAACGGGGCACTGCCGCGGGGGAAGACGCGCTTGCCCGCCTGATCACGCTGGTGCGGCCAGATCTTGAGGAATGCAACCGCGCCATTGTCGCACGCATGGACAGTTCGGTTCCGCTGATCCCGCAACTCGCGGCACATATCGTGGCCGCCGGCGGAAAGCGTTTGCGCCCGGTGCTGACATTGGCGAGCGCAAAGCTGTGCGGCTACTCCGGTGCCCGACACATCAACCTCGCCGCCTGCGTTGAGTTCATTCACACGGCGACCCTGCTTCATGACGACGTGGTGGATGAAAGCGAATTGCGTCGTGGCCAGGCGAGCGCCAACGCGGTGTTCGGCAATCAGGCATCCGTGCTGGTGGGTGATTTCCTGTTTGCCCGCGCGTTCCAGTTGATGGTGGCCGACGGCTCGCTGAAGGTGCTGGATATTCTCTCCCGCGCCGCCGCGACAATTGCGGAAGGCGAGGTGCTGCAACTGGCAACGCAGAACGACCTTTCGACGTCGGACGCAAAATACCTGGAGGTGATACAGGGCAAGACAGCAGCGTTGTTCGCTGCCGCCTGTCAGGTGGGTGCCGTGGTGGCCGATCGACCGGAAGCGGAGGAGAGGGCGTTAGCCGAGTATGGCATGGCGCTGGGCATTGCCTTCCAACTGGTGGACGACGCGCTGGACTACGCCGCGGACCAGGCGACCCTGGGCAAGACGGTGGGGGACGATTTCCGGGAAGGCAAGATCACCCTGCCTGTGCTGGTGGCCTATCATGCCGGCGACCTCGAGGAGTGCGAATTCTGGCGCCGCACGATCGAGGAAGGAGCGCAGGCTGACGACGATCTGGAAACCGCCCTGCGGCTTATTGCCCGGCACGGCGCGATCCAGGCCACGCTGGATCGCGCCACCGCGTTCGCGGCCGATGCCAAGCGGGCGCTGGCGACGTTTCCTCCAGGGGGGCTACGCGAGAGCCTCATGGCGGTGGCGGATTATACGGTCAATCGCGTGCGCTGAGGCGCCGTGCGTGCAGGGGGCATGGCCATGACCCGGCTTTCCGTGAACCTGAACAAGGTCGCGCTGTTGCGCAATTCACGCCATACCGGCGTGCCGGACCCTGTGTGCTTCGCCCACATCGTGCACGCGGCCGGCGCCGCCGGTGTCACGCTGCATCCGCGCCCGGATGAAAGGCATATACGACGCACGGACGTGGACGCGATCACGGCCGCGATTGCCGCCTGGCGGCCAGCGTTCGAATTGAACCTGGAAGGCTATCCGGACGACCGCTTCCTCGCCATCGTCCGCGCCGCGCGGCCGGAGCAGATTACGCTGGTGCCGGACAAGCCGGATGCATTTACGTCAGATTCAGGTTGGAAGCTGGACGCCGCCGAACGCGCCGTGGTGGAGCATTTCATCGCCGCCGTGCGCCCGCTGGGGGCGCGGGTGATTCTATTCTGTGATCCGGACGCGGACGCGGCTATGCGGATCGCCGATACCGGTGCGCAGGGGATCGAGATCTATACGGGCGAATACGCCCAAGCCCATCGTGTTGGCCGCCCGGCGGAGCCATTGGCACAATGCTTCGCCGCGGCGGACGCGGCGCGGGCACGCGGCTTGGTGGTGAACGCCGGGCACGACCTGAACCTGCACAACCTGCCGCCCCTGATCCACCGGGTGCCCTGGATCAAGGAAGTCTCCGTCGGCCATGAACTGACCGCGGATGCGCTGGAAATGGGCATGGCGGCCGCGATTGGTGCCTACAAGGAAGCGCTGGCACCTCGCTGAAGGGCGCCAAGCGTGATTTCCTGCTTCCTCCTTGCAGGGGAGCCCGTTAATATTTCCTCAATTCCGAGGAGAGACCGATGACGCGCGCGCTGCTTGCGGCCCTGGCCGCGATGCCGTTCCTGGCTTCCTTCGCCGTGGCGGGCTCAGTGATCCCCAACCCGGTCGTGGTGCCGGAACCTGCGACGCTCGGGCTGCTGGCCGCCGGTGCCGGAGCGGTGTTCCTGGCCCGCAGGAAGCGGTGATGCGGTATTTTGTCGCGGCCCTGGCCATGCTTGCCGGTGCATCCTCGTCCGCCTTCGCCGGAACTGCGGTCGTGCCGGAACCCGCGAGCATGGGCCTGCTGGCCGTTGGCGCCGGCGCGGTCTTGCTGGCCCGCTGGCGGCGCAAATAGGGATGCGGCCGCACACGCGGCGGATTGGTCAAACAGGGTCATGATGGGGTCAACGATGTTGATACGAATCCTGGCGTTTCTTCCGGTTCTGCTGCTGGCGGCAGCGCCGGCGTTTGCCCAGGTCAACATCCCTATCCCGGAACCCGCCAGTCTCACCGTTCTCGCGGTAGGCGCCGGCGCGGTGATCGCCGCGCGTTTCTGGCGCAAATAGGGCAGGGGTACCTGGTCGACCTTGGAATGGAGCGGATCATGAACCTCTCATTTGTCGCGGCCCTGGCCGGATCGCTGATCGCTGCGTCCCCCACGTTCGCCGGCCAGAACATAGCGATCCCTGAGCCGACCAGTCTCGGCGTGGTTGCCGCCGGCGCGGTTGCGCTGGCCATCGCGCGTCTCCGCCGCGGCAAGTAAGGAGGATTGCCATGAATCTCCCGCTCCTTGGCCTGTTCCTCGCTCTTGGTTCCTCCGCCTGGGCCACCACGGTTGGTGAACCGATCACCGTGCCGGAACCGGCCAGCATGGCCGTCCTCGCCGCCGGCGCGGGCGCGCTCCTGATCGCAAGGGCGCGGCGGAAGTAGCCACCGCCCGTATCCGCCACAACGCCGGCGTCACGGATGCCTGAGGATCTCGTCTCCCTGCGTGCCTTCCTGCCGGTGGCGATGTTCCTGGCGCTGGCACTGCTTGAATCGTTCCGCCCCGGTGTTGCGCTTGTTGGCCAGCTTGGCACGCGATGGACTGCGAATGTCTCCGTCTACGCCATCAATACCGGCATCGGCATCGCGCTCGGCGCGCTCGGCATCAGCGCCTTCAGCAGCCAGGTCGCGGCCCTGTCGCTCGGCGTGTTCCCGTCGCTGACGGGCTGGCTGCCCGCCTGGCTCCAGGTGGTCGCCGCGGTCCTTCTGCTGGACCTTTACAACTACGTCGTTCATCGCATGTTGCATCATGTCGCGTGGTTTTGGCCACTGCACGGCGTGCACCACGCTGATGTCGACCTGGATGTCACCACCGGATTCCGCCATCACCCCGGCGAGTCCGTGCTGACAATGCTGATCGGCATCGGTTTCGCCATCCTGATGGGTATTCCCGTGCTGGTGTGGTCAGTCTATGCGACGGTGACGAATACGCTGGCGCTGGTTCAGCACGCCAATCTGCGCCTGCCTGACGGGTTGGAACGCGTGCTGACCTGGGTGGTGGTGACGCCGGGCATGCACCGCCACCACCACGCGGTGGACCGGGCGATACATGACACGAACTATGGCGCCCTGCTGTCGATTTGGGATCGGCTGTTCGGCACCTTCCGGGCGAGCAGCGCCGAAATCCGGGACGCACAGCCGACCGGCCTAGCAGGGCTGCGGGCCGTGGCGGATCAGCGGCTGGACGGCGTGCTGGCGATGCCTCTGAAGTTACTTCCCGGGCGCCAGGGTTGATTTTCTAACAATCGCCGCGCGTCGGCCGCCACATGCGTCGCAGCACGTCCACACCTCGCCGATGGTGCCGTAGCGCCATGGCGGCATGCCCGGCTGCCAGTGCCACCAGTAGAATAGCCAGGGCGCGGTGGACCGGTTGCAGCAGTGCGAACCGCGCCGCGTCCGGAGCGATCGGGTGGGGCAGGGGGATGAACCCGAACAGCAGTGTCGGTATGTTAATCGGCGCGGTAGCGGCGGTCAGTAAGCCGAGCACGGGTACCGCCAATAGCAGGACATAGAGGCTTGCATGCACCAGCGCGGCGACGTGGCGCGACCTTGGCGCCATGTGCTCTGGCCAGGGTGGCCGAACCCGACCGCAACGCAGGCCGATGCGCCACAGCGTGACAAGGAAGATGATCAGTCCGACAGTCTTGTGCGCCTGGTAGAGAGTGAATTTCAGCAACAAGGCCCGGAACGGCACCGCCACCATCCACCAGCCAAGCCCGAAGCCGATCAGCACCAGCGTCGCGCCGAGCCAGTGCAACCCGCGCTGTACCAGCGACCAGGCCACCGGCGCGCTACGGCCCGTCATGGCGGGCGGCAAGCAGCAGGCGGGCGCTGATCTGCAGCGTGATGCTGTCGGAGATGAAATCCCGGTCTGCAACCATGCCATAGGTGGTCCGGTCCAATGTTCCTGTGATCTGGAAATCGGTCACATCGGCACCCGCCGCGGGGTCGCGGTGACGCTCCGTCATCGCCGCGTCCAGCACAACGGAACCACGAATTCCGCGGATCTCAAGATCCCCCTGGATGCGGAAATGCCGTGCATCCAGCACGCCGATCCCCGTGGACCGGAACAGAATCCGCGGATGCGCCGCGACATCCAGGTGGGCCGGGGATCGCAGCATGGCCACCGCTTCCGCATTCGACATGGCGACGGAGGCGGCATCGATGTCGACGCTGATCTCCGTCCGTTCCGGTCGTGCCGGATCTATCCGCAGCCGGCTATCGAAGCGCTGGAACTGGCCGGTGGTCTGGAACAGACCTAGGTGGGACACGGCGAAGCCGATACGCGCGTGCGCCGGGTCCAGGTGGTAGGTCTCCTGCGCCCCGGCCGGCCCGGCCATTAGGCCCAGCAACACGCCGAAGGCAAGCAGTCGTCGGAACGCGGCGGGGACAAGGTCGGCCATGCGCGTCACCTCCTGCCGGATGACCCGGCTACGGCACAACGCTCGATGGCCGGCTTTATTCCCGCGCCGGGCTACCTCACGCGTAGTTCACCATGATAGTCTTCTTGTGCATGAAGTGCTCCAGCATTGCTTCCAGCGACGCTTCCTTGCCCAGGCCGGAGCTCTTCACCCCGCCGTAGGACAGGTTGGCCTGCACTACCAGGTTCTGGTTGATCTGCACCAGGCCGGATTCCAGCCCATGCGCCAGCTTCAGCCCCGCCTTCAGGTTGTTGGTCCACACGGATGCCGCCAGCCCATATTCCGTACCATTTGCCGCCGCCATCACCGCGTCCACGTCGTCGAACGGGAACACCACGGTCACCGGCCCGAAGATTTCCTCCTGCACCAGGCGGGACGAATTCGGCAGCCCGGTGAAGATATGCGGGCGGATGAACAGGCCCTTCTTCAGCGCCGGGTCGGTCGGCATGGCGGAGCAGGCGCGCCCGGTGGCGCCGGCGGTGGCGATCCCTTCCGCGATGAAGCCCGCGACCTTCTCGTACTGGCCCTTGGAGATGATTGTGCCGATATCGGTCGTCTCGTCCAGGGGATCGCCCATCACCATGGCGTCCACCTTTTCCGCCAGTGCGGCGACGAAGCGGTCGTAGATCGGGCGCTCGACATAGATGCGGCTGGCCGCGGTGCAACTCTGGCCCTGGCGCGTGAAGCGCATTGAGGTGATGGCGCCCATCACCGTCTTCTCGAAGTCGCAATCGGCGAACACGATCATCGGCGACTTGCCGCCCAGTTCCAGCGTCACCGGGATCAGCTTCTGCGCCGCGGATTGCGCGACGATCTTGCCCACCTCCACGCTGCCGGTAAACGTGACCTTGCGCACATCCTTGTGCAGCACCAGCGGCGCGCCGCATTCCGGGCCGAAGCCGGAGACCATGTTGAAGCAGCCCGGCGGCAGCACGCGGTTCAGCAGTTCGCAGATGCGCAGCACGGCCAGCGGCGCTTCCTCGGCGGACTTCACCACCACCGTGTTGCCCGCCACCAGCGCCGGCGCCACCTTCAGCGCCATCAACAGCATCGGCACGTTCCAGGGGATGATGGCCCCCACTACGCCCAGCGGCTCGCGCACCGTGACCGACAGCACGTCCGGCGCAAATGGCACGCTCTCACCCTTCAGCTCGCCGCCCAGGCCGCCGTAGAAGGAGAAGATGTCGGCCACGACGCCGGCTTCCACGCGGCTTTCCGTGCGCAGCGCCTTGCCGGTCTCCAGTGCGATCAGCCGCGCCAGTTCCTCGATATGGTCGGTCAGGATCGCCGCGCACTGGCTCACCAGCGCGCCGCGCTTGCGCGCGTTCATCCGCGCCCAGTCCTTCTGCGCCGTTTTGGCGTTCGCAACCGCCGCGTCCACGTCCGCCGCGTTGCCGTCCGCGGCTTCCGCCACCTTCTCCCCGGTCGCCGGGTTCACCACGTCGAAATTCTTGCCGGACAAAGGCGCCACGAACTTGCCGCCGATGAAGTGCTTGCCGGACAGGGCGCGCGCCAGCGCGCGCTCATCCATAGTCGGCGCCTGGGGGGAAGTCAGGTTGTGGTCGGGCATGGGACACCTCGCATTGGGCGACAGGACGGTACGGCTTTGGTATGTCCCTCCTGTGCCGATCCCGCAAGTCGCGGGGCGTATCGGATCGTCCCGGGCCGGCCGGGACGCGTGCAAGGACGAGCAGGGGACGTGATGCGCCGTTTCGACCGGACTTGGCTCCTCCTGCTAATCCCCATCGCCGCCGCGCTCTACCTGGCCATCGACGCGCGCAACGTGAACACCGGCCTGTTCGAGCCGGCGTACGCCGCCATGGCGCTGCTGGCCAAGGGCTATATCGGCGATCCCTACGGCCTCCCCAGCGGACCCTCGGCGCATGTCTCGCCAGTTCCCGTCATCATCCTTGCCGGCCTGTTCCGGGTATTCGGCCCCAATTCGGAGCCCTCCCGCATCGCATTGGCTGTGCTGAACGGCGTTTTATATGTCGGCGCCTGCGTCCTGCTGCTGCGCGTTGGCGCCCGCCTGGCCTGGGGCTGGCTGGCGCTGCTGCTGGCCTGCAGTGTCACGATGCTGGTGCCGGTTCGCCTCTACGACGTGCTGGTTGTCCACCGCCAATGGGATATCGGCTGGGCCAACTTGTTGCTGATGGCCGGGCTGCTTACCTATCTGCGCGCGCTGCCCGGCGGCCCGATGGCCGCCACGCGCGCCGCCGCCCTGCTGGGCCTGCTAGCTGGCATCGGCGCGCTCACCTCCGTCAGCGTGCTGCCGCCGTTGCTCACACTTGCCGGCCTGCTCATGCTTCGCCATTGGTGCATGGGCGGCGCGATCCGTCTGCCTTTCATAGCCGCTGCTGTCACGCTGCTCTGCATCGCCCCTTGGGCGGTCCGCAATGCCGCCGTGCTCGGCAGCCCGGTGCTGGTGCGCTCCAACCTGGGTCTCGAACTCAGCTTCGGCAACTGGGACGGCTCTGTCGGTTACCTCACGGACCCGGCCAACCCGGTTTCGCCGGAGGCCATGTTCGGCAAGCCGGAAAAGATCGCTGCGCTACAGGCGGTGGGCGAGGTTGCCTACATGAACCGGCTCAAGGCCAACGCTCTGGCCTGGATCACGGACTATCCGGTCCGTTTCGCCGAACTTACCGCCAAGCGCGTGTGGCTCACCTTCGTGCCGCCTACCGACAATTCCGTTTGGGTCCCGCCGCGGCTGGAGATCCTGCGCGATATCCTCGCCGCCGCGCTCGGTATTGCGACGCTGGCATCGTTGCTCGTCGTCCTGTTCGCCGGGCGGGACATCCTGCCTTGGCTGGCGGTGACGGTGCTGCCCACCGCACCCTACATGATCACCCATGTGAACGACCGCTATGTCGCCCAGGTGTTCTTTCCGCGCGTCTGCCTGATCGCCTTCGCTGCGCAACTGCTATGGGAACGCTGGCGCATGCCGCCAGCGTAACGCCCATCCGCCTAGCCCTTCACGTTCCGGTGCTCGTGCATCATCTCCAGCTGCATGCGCTGGATCTCCGCCAGGCGCTGCCACTGGCGGGAAATCAGATAGTCGATCTTCTCGTGCAGATGCCGGATTTCCAGTTCGGCCTTTAGGTTCACCTGGTAGTCGTTCAAGGACCGCAGCCGGTCCTTCGCTTCCTGGCGCTTCTGGCTCATCATGATGATCGGCGCCTGGATCGCGGCGAGGCAGGACAGCACCAGATTTAGCAGGATGAACGGGTAGGGGTCGAAGGCTCGCTCCATCCCCTGGACGAGGTTGATCCCCATCCACACCAGCAGGACCGCGGCGAAGGCGATCAAGAAGAACCAGCTGCCGCCAAAGCTCGCCAGTCCGTCGGACAGGCGCTCACCCAGCGTGCGATGCTCC
>Ga0315912_10002117_pt1 | contig 21908 bp, 17 predicted proteins | sample VfabasoilMG_FD_204469 | JGI IMG/M metagenome (GOLD analysis project Ga0315912, IMG submission 204469) | Garden soil microbial communities collected in Santa Monica, California, United States - V. faba soil | ecosystem: Environmental > Terrestrial > Soil > Garden | place: USA: California...
GGCGAGTGTGACCTCGTGCACGGTGCTCATGCAGGCCACGTCGGCGCCCAGCGAACGCGCCATGCGCACCTCGGCCGCGGTCTCGTAAGTGGGACCGTGCCCGCCCATGAGCACGCCGCGATGCAGCCTGATCCCGGCTTCGAGCGCGGATCGCTGCAGCGCTTCGCGCAGGCGCGGCGTGTAGGGGTCGGCCACGGCGCGGCCGGCACGCCGCGCGACCAGTTCGTCGCGCGTGAACAGCCCGCGCTTGCCGATCTGGTTGATGTGACCGGTGGCGAGCATCACGTCGGCCGGGCGCAGGTCGGGATGGATCGCCCCCACCGCGTTCGTGAAGATCATCGTGCGGCAGCCCAGCGCATGCATGACGCGCACCGCGAACGTGACGCGGTCCATCGTGTAGCCCTCATAGCGATGACTGCGGCCCGAGAGTGCGGCCACCGGAACACCGCACCACGTGCCCACGGCGAGCCGGCCGGCGTGGCCCTGCACCGTGCTCGCCGGCCAGTGCGGCAGCTCGCGGGTGGGGAACACCTCGGCGCCGGGGATCGCGTCCACCACGCCGCCGAGACCGGAGCCCAGGGTGATCCCCACGCTCGGCACGAGCGCGGTGCGCGCACGGATCGCAGCCACCGCCTCGGCGACCCGCTGCTCGAGGTCGTGCGTCGGCAGCGTGGGCATCTCACTCATGATCGGGACTCCGGAAGCGGTGGGGATCGCGCGCGACTCAGGCTTCCTCGGGGTCGTACGGCCGGCCCAGCGCCTTGGGCGGCGTGGCGCGTCCGATGAAGCCCGCGAGGGCGAGCATCGTGACGGCGTAGGGGAGGGCTTGCAAGAGCGCGCTCGGGAACCCGCTGCCCTGGAGTGCGATCTGCGCGGCCTCGGTCGCACCGAAGAGCAGGCACGCGGCGGCCGATCCGGCCGGGTGCCACTTGCCCACGATCATCGCCGCGATCGCGATGTAGCCGCGCCCGCTCGTCATGCCGTCGGTGAACGAGTGCTGTTCGCTCGCGAGCCAGGCGCCCGCCAGCCCGGTGAGCGCGCCGCACAGCAGCACGCCCGCGACACGAAGCCCGGCCACCGACAGCCCCAGCGCCGCACTTGCCGCGGGCTGTTCGCCCGTGGCGCGCAGCCGCAGGCCGAACGGCGTGCGGTGCTGCACCCAGACCGCGAGCGGCACCAGCGCCAGCGTGAGCGGGACGAGGGGGGTGGCGAACAGCGGCCCCAGTGCGGGCACTGAAGCGAGCGGACCGACGGCCAAGTCGGGCAGGCCGGCCACGCGCGGCGAGTTGGACGACGAGTGGAACACCGTCACCAGCACGAACCGCGTGAGCCCGGCGGCCAGCAGGTTCAACCCGATGCCGCTGGTGATCTGGTCGGCGCGGAACGTCACCGTGATCAGCGCGTGCAGTCCGGCGGTGGCCACGCCCGCGAGCACGGCGCAGAACAGGGCGAGCCAGGGATCGTGCAGGTACCAGGCACCCAGCACGTAGGCGAGCGCGCTGTTGAGCATGATGCCCTCGAGCGCCAGGCACACCACGCCGCCGCGCTCGCTGAACGATCCGCCCATGGCAGCGAGCGCGTAGGGCACCGTGATGCGCAGCGTGGCCGCGGCGAAGAGCAGGAGGGCGTCTAGCATGATGCGAGCCTCCGGCTCGCGCTGTGCGCCAGCCCGGTGCGGGTCCTCACGCCGCCCTCTGCTTCGCCCAGCTCGTGAACAGCGCGTGCACGCTGATCGCGAACAGGATGACGAGCGCGCGCAGCACGTTGACGATGTCCGCGGGGACGAACTGGTTCACCACCAGCCCGCCGTAGGCGAGCGCGCCGAAGAAGAGCGCGGCCACGAGCACGCCCACGGGATGGTTTCGCCCGATGAGTGCGACCGCGATGCCCATGAACCCGGCGCCGGCGGTGAAGTCCTGCTCGAACCAGTGCTTGTATCCCAGCACGAAGCTCGTGCCGCCCAGGCCCGCGATCGCGCCCGAGAGCGCGAACGCCTGCACCACCGCCACACGCGTGCGCACGCCGGCGTACTCGGCCGCACTGGGGTTCAAGCCCAGCACGCGCCACTCGTAGCCCTTGCGCGTGCGGAACAGCAGCAGCCACAGCCCGACCGCGAGCACGACGCCCAGCAACAGCGTGAAGTTGGCGGGTGAGCCCTTGAGCCAGGGCAAGGCCACGTCCAGCCGGGGCACCCACGCCGGTTCGCGCACCGCGATCGTGCGCACGGTGGCGCGCACGAACAACGACTGGCCGGCCCAGGCCACCAGGGAGAACGCGATGAAGTTGAGCATGATCGTGTTGATCACCTCGTGCGCGCCGAAACGCGCCTTCAGCAGGCCCGGCACCGCGCCCCACGCCGCGCCGGCGAGCGCGGCCGCGAGCAGCGCGGCCGGCAGCAGCAGCGGCCACGGCAGCGGCACGTACGCGCCCACCAGCGCCGCGGCGAACCCGCCCAGGTACATCTGGCCCTCGGCGCCGACATTGAACAGCCCGGCGCGGAACGCGAGCGCCACCGACAGGCCCGCGAACACCAGCGGCGTGGCCTTGAACAGCGTCTGCCCCACGCCGTAGCCGGTGCCGAGCGCCTGCTTCACCAGCATGGCGTACACCTCGAGCGGCGACTGGCCCACGGCCGCGATCAGCACGCCACCGGCGACGAGCGCCAGCAGCACCGCCACGATCGGTGCCAACGCTTCGAGCGGGAACATCCGGCGAGGCGCGAGCACGGCCGGAGCGCCGGGTTCGGCCGGTGCGGGCAGGCTCATGCGCGCGGAGCCTCATCGCGCCAGTTGCGGCTTTCCGGCCCGCTCGCCGCCGGAGGCCGAGGGGGCGGCAGCGGCGAATCGATGAGCGTCGCGCGGCCGGTCATCCACAGGCCCAGCGTGCGCTCGTCGGTGGCCGCGGGCGTGGTCTCGTGCACGATGCGCCCGCCGGTCATGACCAGCACGCGGTCGGAGAGTGCCAAGATCTCGGTGAGCTCGCTCGAGACCAGCAGGACACCCATGCCCGCATCGCGCGCCGCGAGCAACCGGCGATGGATCGCGTCCACCGCGCCCAGGTCCACGCCGCGGGTGGGGTGGGCCGCGATCAGCGCACGCGCATCCCGGGTGAGTTCGCGCGCCGCCACGAGTTTCTGTTGGTTGCCGCCCGAGAGCCGCCCCGAGAGCATCCGCGGATCGTCCGGGCGCACGTCGTAGCGAGCGAGCGGCTCGCGTGCGCGCTCCTCGAGCGCGTGGCCGCCGAGCCACACGCCACGTGCCGCCTCGCGCTGCCGGCCGAGCACCAGGTTCTCGCCGGAGGTGAGCTCGGCCACGAGGCCGCGCCGCAGCCGGTCCGCCGGGATGTGCGCGAGCCCCGCTTCCGAGTGTGCGCGCACGCCGCGCGCCGTCACGTCGCGGCCGGCGATGTGCACACGGCCCGCGAACTCGTGGCGCAGGCCCGAGAGGCACTCGACCAACTCGTGCTGGCCGTTGCCCTCGATGCCGGCGATGCCCACGATCTCGCCCGAGCGCACCGAGATCGTGACGCCGAGCACCGCATCCAGCCCGCGCTCGTCCAGGCACGACAGTCCCATCGCCTCGAGCACGGGCTCGCCCGGGGCTCGCGCCGCGGGCCTCGCGAGCGGGGCCGGCACGTGGCCCACCATCAGCTCCGCCATGCGACCCACGGTGAAGTCCGCCGCCGGTCCGTGGCCCACGACCCGCCCGGCCCGCATCACCGTGATGCGGTCGGCGATGGCCTTCACCTCGGCCAGCTTGTGCGTGATGAGCACGATGGCCGTACCGGCGGCGCGCAGCTCGCGCAGCACGCCGAAGAGCTCGTCCACTTCCTGCGGCGTGAGCACCGCGGTGGGCTCGTCGAGGATCAGCACGCGCGCGCCGCGGTAGAGCACCTTGAGGATCTCGACGCGCTGCTGCTCACCCACGGACAGGCCCGCGACACGCGCGGCGGGGTTGACCGCCAGCCGGTAGCGCTCGGCGAGTTCGGCCACGCGGCGCTCCGCGGATGCGGGGTCGTAGGCACCCAGCACGCCATGCGGCTCGCGGCCCAGCACGACATTGTCCGCGACTGTCAGCGTGTCCACCAGCAGGAAGTGCTGGTGCACCATCCCGATGCCCAGTTTCATCGCTTCGGCCGGCGACGGGATGCGCACCGGCTGGCCGTCCACGTGGATGCCGCCCGCGTGCGGCGGACGCATCCCGTAGAGCACTTTCATCAGCGTGGTCTTGCCGGCCCCGTTCTCGCCGACGATCGCGTGCACCTCGCCGGCGTGGAGGTCCAGTGAGACCTGGTGATTCGCCACCACCGCACCGCAACGGCGGGTGATGTCGCGCATGCTGACGATGGGAGAGGACATCGGGGCTGGAGGGTACGGGGCTCCCGGAATCCCGGCAATCAGTCGTGGACCTGCCGGCCCCGGTCGTGGCATCTTTTCTCTTCACTTCGCGCACTTGCACCCGTCCGAATGTCCGAGTGGAGGACCCCCCGATGCCCGCTCCCGCCGCCGCACCGCGGTCGCGCGCCTCGTTCGCCAGGCCCGCACTGCTGGCCGCGCTCTCCGCGCTCGCGGCGACCGCGACCGTCGCCCGCGCGGGCGTCGTGCCGCCGCACGACCGCGTCGTCGTCGTGATCATGGAGAACAAGAGCTACAACCAGGTCCGCACCGCGCCCTACACGATGAGCCTCATGGCGCAGGGCGCGACGTTCACGCAGTCGTTCGCGGTCTCGCACCCGTCACAGCCCAACTACATCGCACTGTGGGCGGGAAGCCTGCTCGGCGTGACCAACAACAACTGCCCCGCGACCGGTGCGCCGTTCGCGGCCGAGAACCTGGGACACGCCTGCGAGGCGGCGGGGCTCACCTGGCGTGCCTACTCCGAGAACCTCGCGTTCGCCGGCAGCACGGCGTGCTCGTACGACGGCAACGCATCGAGCGGCCTGTACACGCGCAAGCACGAGCCGTGGACGCAGTTCTCCAACCTGAACCATTCCAACGAGCGGCCGTTCACCGACCTGGCCGGCGACCTGGCGTCGAACAACCTGCCCAACCTGTCGTTCATCATCCCGAACAACTGCCACAACAGCCACAACAACCTCACGCTCGGCTGCGACGTGCTGAGTGCGGACGCGTGGCTCGCCTCGGTCCTTCCGGACGTGATCGCCGGGCTGGGGCCCAAGGGCCTGCTCGTGCTGACCTGGGACGAGGATGACAACCTGTCGAGCAACCGTATCCTCACCGTGTTCGTGGGACCGCAGGTATTGGACGGCGTGTCCTCCGCGCAGTTCGTCACGCACTACACGGTCGTGCGCATGATCTGCGAAGCGCTCGGGCTGGCGCCGTTCGCGGGGGCCGCCGGCGAGGCGTCCATCGCCAACGTGTGGGAGACCATCGTGCCTACGAAGGGCTCGAGCTGGGGGCAGGTGAAGTCGTTCTACCGCTAGCCGCGTGCGGCGCAGCGGAGACAACGGCGCCTAGGGTCGCCCGGGAAGCTTGAACAGGTACATGCACCCCGCCGGGCGAGCGTCGGGAGCCCGCGACCACAGCGGCTGGAAGTCGATGGTGACCGGTGGCGTGGATCCCTCCCGCGTCATCATGCGCTGCGACAGGCCGACGAAGTAGTAGCTGCTCACCGCGATCCAGTCGCTCTCGCGCCCCACGGGGCCACCCAGGTAGGGCACGTAGTCGATGCCGTAGACCGCGGGGTCCGTCGTGCCGTGGTAAGCGAGATGGATGCGCGTGATCCCGCGGCGCGCCAGCTCCTCACGCAGCGCGACCAGTCCCTGGCCCCAGTCCACGTTGGAGTCGTTCACGAGCCGGTCCTGGGACCCCGCGCGCGCGGCGGGCCAGTTGAAGAACGACAGGAACCAGGGCGCGGCGAGACCGGCCTCGAGCGCCAGCAGCAGCGTGAGTGCCACCGCGACCTGGCGCACCGGACGACGGACGTGCGTGTCCAGGAGTCCGCCGCACCAGATGCAGGCGAGCGGCAGCAGTGGCAACAGGTAGCGGATCCCGAAGTTGTAGCGCGTGAAGAACAGCGCCATCACCAGCACCACGCCGGTGGCGGTCCCGATCACCCACCCGGCCGGCACGCCCGACTCGTTCGCTTCCCGGGGCCGGACCGCGGCGCGCGCGAAGAGGGCGCCCCAGGTGCCGAGCGGGAGCTTGAACAACAGCGCGAGCGGGAAGTAGGTCCAGACCACGCCTTCGTGGATACGGCCCAGCAGGTACGTGGTCGCGTGCTGGTTGAGCATGAGCATGTAGTCGAGCCCTGCGACGTAAGCGGTCGGCAGCGGCACGCTGAACCACGGGAAGCGCTGGACGAAGCCGATGAAGACATTCGAGCGAAACGGCAGCTCGCTCCAGGCGCCGGGGTGGAACGCGAACAGGTAGCCCGCGTCCACGGCGAGCCACGCCACCGGGGCCAATGTCAGGAGTCCCAGCCAGACCTTGCGCGCTTCGGTCAGGCGGCCGCGCGTCTGGGCCCATAGCGTCGCCAGCACGAACACCGGTACGAGTTGCACGGCGCTGAAGCGCGTCAGGAACGCCGCTGCCCAGGCCAGCGCCAGCCATGTCCAGCGCCGGCGAGTCGGTGCGTTCAGGAACTGCCAGAGCGTGTAGAGCGCCAGCGTGAATGCCAGCGCCGTGGGCAGGTCCGTCCCCACGATGCCGGCGTGCGCCAGCGCTTCCGGAGCGAGCGCGTAGAGCGCGACCGCCAGTACACCGGCGGCCTCCCCGTGCAGCGCACGTGCCCACCGCCACACCAGCACCGCCAAGGCCAGCGAGAACAGCAGTGCGACGAGCCGAGAGGCGAAATAGAGCTGCGCGTAGCGATCCCAGTTCTGCCGCATGAAGCTCTGGCCGACCGTGCTCTCGTCCCCGGAGTCCATCGCGCTCGCCTCGGGCAGCCGGGCGCCGAGCAGGGCGGACGGGAGTGCGAACAGCACCTTGGGCAGGGGAGGCTGCGCGATCGAGCCGGTGAAGTTCGCGCGCTCGACGATCATGAGCCCGGCCGGCAGATGGAAGTTCTCGTCGAACGTGACCGAGTTCCGGGCCATCGCCCACAGCGCGAGCGCGGCGTGGACCACGAGCAGTGCGGCGACCCAGATCCGAGCGGTACGCGCGTCCAGCGGTTTGGGAACAGGGCCAGCGCGACCGGGAGTTCGTCGGACCATGCGCGCACTCTACCATCCGTGCGAGTGTCATCCGACCCGTGTAGGCTCCCGCTCCCCATGCACGCCGCGCCCACACAACTTTCCGCCGAGCGCTTCCCGCCGCGATGGACACCGCTCGCCTGGGTCTTGCTCGCGCTCATCACCTTCGCGGGAGCGGCCCTGCGCGTGTGGCAGCTGCGGCACGCACCGCCCGGACTGGAGCAGGACGAGGCCTTGGGCGCGTGGATGTCGTGGTGTCTCCTGCACACGGGCCGTGACATGTCCGGGCAGCCGTGGCCGATCTTCTACGCGCACGGCATCGGCGACAGCCCACCGCCGCTGTCGTTCTACCTGACCCTCCCGTTCCAGTGGCTGGCCGGCATGTCGCCCGTGACCACACGGCTGCCCGGTGCGCTGGCCGGAGCGCTGTGCGTGCCGCTGCTGGCGTGGGTCGGCCACCGGCTCCACGGCGTGCAGACCGCGCTGGTCGCCGCCGCGCTGCTGGCGTTCTCTCCGTGGCACCTGTTCGTGAGCCGCTTCGGCGTGGGTGCCAGCCAGTGCCCGATCGAGGCCCTGATCCCGGTGGCGCTGCTGATTGCGGCCGGACTGCTCACGGGTGGTCCCGTCCGTCCGTCCCGCGCCGCGCTGGCGGGGCTTGCCGCCGGCGTCGCGTGTTACGGGTTCCAGGTGATGCGCATCTACTTCCCCGTGCTGTTCGTGCTCCTGGCGTGGGCCGTGTGGCCGCGCGGGCCGGGCCGCGAGCGGCTTCCGGGTGCAGGGCGAGCGGTCGCCGCATTCGCGGCCACGTTCCTTGTCTTCTTCCTGCCGCTGGCCTGGCTGCACCTGACGGATCCGATGATCAGCCGGCGCTGGGAGATGACACGCTTGTGGGAGGCGGGCACGCCGTTGCTCTCGAAAGCAGGCTTGATGCTGGCGCGCTATCTCGAGCACTTCAGCCCCGTGTTCCTGTTCCAGCGCGCCGATCCCATGCTGTTCTTCGCACCGCAGCACCAGGGCGAGATGCACCTCTATGAAGCGCCGCTGCTCCTGGCCGGCGTCGTGCTCATGCTGATGCGGGTGCGCGAGTCGCGCTTCGCCCGCATCCTCCTGGCACTGCTGCTCGCCTATCCGGTCGGGGACATCTTTGCCCGCCATCCGGGTCCCCACACGCTGCGAAGCTCGCCCGGGATCCCGACGCTGATGCTCGTGTCCGCCTATGGCGCGGTGGAGCTCGGGCGCTGGCTGGCCGGCCGCTCGCGCGCGGCGTTCATCGCGGCGGCCACGGTGATCGCGCTGGCGTTCGCGGGGCTCAACGCGCGCTACCTGCACTGGTACTTCGTCACCTGGGACCGCTCGAACGACGTGCAGCAGCTCTACCACGCCGACCTGGTCGAGGCGTTCGAGTGGATGCGCCCGCAGCTGGCGAAGTGGGACGCCGTCTACGTGACCACCGTGGGCACGAACCAACCGTTCTCGGTCGCACTGGCCACGCTCCAGTGGGATCCGGCGCGGTGGCTGCGCGAGCCGCGCGCCACGGCACGCACGGCGGACGGCTGGGAGGTGACGGGTCGGTTCGGCCCGGTCCGGTTCCTCTACGACCAGCTGTGGCGTCCGGAGTTGGAGGCGATGAACTCTGACAGCCTCCAACAGAAGGTGCTGTTCGTCCTCCGCCCCGGCGAGCTCGGACTGGAGAAGCCCAGCCGGGTGATCCTCCGTCCGGATGGCACCCCGGCGCTGTGGCTCTTCGACGTGACGATGTGAACCAGCCCGCCGCATTCGGGCGGGCTCCGTTCACGTGCGGCGCAGCATCAGGATGGTGACGTCGTCCTCGAACGGCGCGCCGCCGCCGAAGTCGCGCAGCTCGCTCATCAGCCCGGCCACCGCGTCCTCGCACGGCGCGTCGGCCACGCCGCGCAGCCACTGGCCGAGGCGTTCGAGGCCATAGATGCGGCCCCTCGCGTCCTCGCGTTCGATCACGCCGTCGGTGTAGGCGATCAACGACGCACCCCGGTCCACGTGCACGAACCCCAGCTTGTACGTCGCCCCCGGGTCGGGACCCAGCAGCATGCCGCCCACGGACAGTTCGCGGATGCCGCGCGAGTCCAGCAGCAGCGGCGGCGGGTGACCGGCATTGATGTAGCTCAGGTTGCCGTTCATCTCCAGCTCGCCGAAGAACAGCGAGATGAACCTCGACGTGAGCCCGCTCTGGTGGATGACGCGGTTCAGCCGTTCGACCATGCGCGGGATCTTGAGGTCGCGCTCCACGCCCATGCGCAGCCCGGTCGCCACGTCGCGCGCCTGCAGCGCGGCCGGCAGGCCGTGCCCCGAAGCGTCGGCGACCGCGAAGCCGAGTGTTTCGTCGTCCACGCGGTGGTAGTCGTAGAGATCGCCGCCCACCGATTGCGCCGGCGTGCTGGCGGCGAACACGTCGTAGCCCGCGAACTCGCGGCGCCCCGGCGGCAGCAGCGACAGCTGGATCGTGCGCGCCTGTTCGAAGATGTCCTCGAGCCGGCCGCGCTCCAGTCGCTGCCGGATGGCGTACACGATCGAGTTGAGCGCCGACAGCAGCTCGGCGCGCGTCGGCACCGTACGCAGCCCGTCGGGGACATGCGGGAACACGGCGATCAACGGCCCGTCGAGCCCGCCCACGGCGAACAGCCCGACACGGCCGGCCTCGGTCTCGCCCACCCACGGCAGCTCGCGGATGCCGTCGTCGCCGGTGGAGGCGAACCGGGCCGCGAGCACCTCGTGCAGGTCCGGGCGCTCCTCGCCCCACGTCCGCGCGACGGCCAGCTTCGGTCCGCGCCGGTCGTAGAGGTGGAGGGCCTGCAGGCCGAGCGGACCGGACAGCTGTTCGAACAGCCGCGGGGCGACGCGCAGCGCGAAGCGCTCGCGCGTGCGCGCGCGTTCACTGCCCGCGAAGGCGTGCTCGATCTTCCGGTAGAAGGCTTTGGATTCGATCATGGGGGGAGGCGATTCGAGGCAAGGGGTCCGAGTAGGGTGATGAGTCGGGGGAGTCTAGACGAGAGCCCTGGAGCCGGCGAGCAACGCGAAGTTCCTCTTGCCGTCGGCGTGCCACGTGTGAGTCCATGTGCTTACGGGCGGTCCCTGCGACAGCACCGGGCACGAGTTCGCGATGGTTCGAGAGATTCACCTGCGGCGAGGCACGCGCATGCGAGCGCGACGGTTCCTGCCCTTCATCGCCGCGCTGACGGCGTGTTCGTTCTTCCCATCGTGGAACATCGCCTCCGCTCTCACTGCGGGACGCGTCACGATCGGCGGCGTCGAATACGAGGTGACGCGCAGGTTCGCGTGGGTGAATCTCCACCGCGTCGGCGCACCTCGATCCTACGCTCCCATCCCCATGCTCTCGGCAGCACGCATGCACGCCGCGGCAACAGCGGTGATGCCCGAACTCGAGGCCTATCTCGGGCTCGAGCGTGCCGGCCTGCGGCTCGAGATCGACTCGCTGAGATCGAATGACGAGCTCGGCTGTGCGCTCGGGTACCGGCCGGCCCGCGATGGCGTGTTCTGGATGCCGGGCTCTGCGACCATCCTGTTCGACCCGGACGGCCGCGTCTTCCGGATCGAGGCTGCCGTGGGAGGGGTGCTGGGTCTCCCTGACGTGCCAGCGCCGCGCTGGATGAGTCGAGGCGAAGCGCTGGCACTCGCCATCCGGATGGCGGGTGCGCCGTGGGACAGCACGGTGTACGTCAATCGGCGGATACTCTCGATCGATGACACGTCGGGGGTCTCGGCGATGCATGAAGTGGTCATCGGTTGCACGGTTCGAGGGCGGCCGGACGCGTGCCAGGTGCTGTTCACGCCCGAAGGCCGGATCCTCTACAGCCGCTCGATGACCAAGTACGACTGACGACCGCACGCGCTACTGACGTGCGTCGCTGCGTTCCCGAACACGCCCTACGGGAAGATGCCGCGCACCACGGTCGCCTGGTTCACGCGGCCCACCGCCAGCACGTACGCACCGCCGCGCAGGCTGCAGTTGTGCTGCTTCGCCTTCTCCGCGACCGCGGCGTACGCCCGGCGCATGTACTCCTCGAGCCGGCGGTCCACCTCGGCCTCGTCCCAGAAGAACGTGTTGAAGTCCTGCACCCACTCGAAGTAGCTCACCGTCACGCCGCCGGCGTTGGCGAGGATGTCGGGGATCACGGTGCGTCCGGCGGCGAACAGCAGGTCGTCGGCGGCCGGCGTGGTGGGTCCGTTCGCGGCCTCGGCGATGATCTTCGCCTGCACCTTGCCGGCATTGGCGGCGGTGATCTGGTTCTCGAGGGCTGCGGGCACGAGGATGTCCACGGGCAGCTCCAGCAGCGCGGAGTTGGAGATCGGCTTGCCACCCGGGAACGTGTGCAGGCTCTCGTCGGCGTACTTGTGCGCGGCCATGGCGGCCGGGTCGAGGCCCTTGGGGTTGTGCACGCCGCCTTTCGAGTCGGAAGCGGCGACGATCACCGCGCCTTCCGCATGCAGGAAGTCGGCGAGGTGGCTGCCGGCGTTGCCATAGCCCTGGATGGCGACCGTGGCGCCCTTCAGGCTCATGCCGCGATCTCGGCACGCCTCACGTAGCGTGAACTGCACGCCGCGCGCGGTGGCGCGGTCGCGCCCTTTCGAGCCGCCGAGTGCGACCGGCTTGCCGGTCACGACGCCGAGCGTCGTGGCTCCCTTGGTCATGCTGTACGTGTCCATGATCCAGGCCATCGTCTGCGAATCGGTGTAGACGTCGGGGGCCGGGATGTCCTGCTCGGGGCCGATCAAGGGCAGGATCTCGAACGTGTAGCGGCGCGTCAGCCGTTCCAGCTCGCCCTGCGACAACTCGTGCGGGTCCACGGTCACGCCACCCTTGCCGCCGCCGAACGGCAGGTCGAGGCACGCGCACTTCCACGTCATCCACGACGCCAGCGCCTTCACTTCGTCGAGGTTCACGCCGGGGTGGAACCGGATGCCGCCCTTGGCAGGGCCGCGCGCCATGTTGTGCGCCACGCGATGCCCGATGAACACGCGGTAGGTCCCGTCGTCCATGCGCACCGGGATGCTCACGGTGAGGCAGCGCTTCGGCGTGCGCAGCACGGCGCGCATGCCGTCGTCGAGCATGAGCCGGTCCGCGGCCTGGTCGAAGTAGAACTGCGCGATCTCGAACGGGTTCAGGTTCTCGGTGGACATCACGGCCTCCCGGGTGCCGCCGAATCCGTGTGCGCCTGCCAGGTGAAGCGCACGTTCTCGGCGTGGACATCGTTCATCGCGTACTCGGCATCCTTGCCGAGGTAGTCCATGGCCGCCAGCTCCGCGCGCGCCTGCTCGAGCGACTGCCCGGCCTTCCACGCGCGTTCCACGGCCTCCTCGAGGTGCAGCAGGTAATCGAGGTCACGCAACAGCCTGCGGTAGCCCGCGGTGCGGCCGTGTGCCACCGGGCCGTGGCCGGGCACGAGCAGGCGCACGTCCTCCTGCTCGAACAGCCAGTGCAGCGTCTTCAAGCTGTTGCGATACACCCACGGCGGCGCGTCGAGCATCGGGATCTCGATGTCGGAGAGCAGGTCGCCGGCGGCCAGCACGCCCGAGTCGGGGAACCACAGCGCCAGATGCGTGCTGTCGTGGCCGGGTGTGTCGTAGGTCACGACCGTGAACGGCCCCAACTGCACGGCGGTGGTGCCGCGCGCACTCAGCGCGGGCGTGAACGGGCGGAACCCGTGCGGCAACTTCTCGCCCTGTTCCTCGATCCAGCGCGTCGCGTCCGCGGTGACGGTGGCGGCCTCGCGCTCGAGCGCATCGGCGAAGCCGGCGTGCGCGAACGTGGTGGCACCCGGGAACCACGGCAGCCCCAGCACGTGATCCCAGTGCGGGTGCGTGAACGCCAGCGAGACGCGGTCGAGCCGCGGGGCCTCGGCCTGCACGGCCGCGGCGAGGTCGTCCAGCTCGCTCGGCAGCACGCCGGGGTCCACGACCAGGGCGTGACCGTCACGCGTGAGCACGAGCGAGTTCATCTCGTAGCAGCGGCTCGTGCGCACGCGCACACCCTCGGCGAGCACGGTCCAAGCGCTCACGGCTCGGTCGGAACCTTGAGCGAGCCCGCGACGATCAGCGACTGGAGGGAATCCACCTGCGCTTTCACCGCATCGGGGATGAGTGCTTTGTTGCGATCGTCGTACACCCACGTCACGCCGGACTCCCCGAGCCCGAACTCGTGCACGCCGCCGGTCCACTTCCCGGCCTGCACGTCGCGGATGGTATCGAAGACCGCGGTGTCCACGCGCTTCACCATCGAGGTGAGGATCGCGCCCGGAGCCTCGTCGTACTGGTCGGAGTCCACGCCGATCGCCAGCTTGCCCAGCTCGCGCGCCGCTTCGAACACGCCGAGGCCGGTGGAGCCCGAGGCATGGAAGATGATGTCGGCACCGGCGTGGTACTCGGCGAGGGCCAGTTCCTTGCCCTTGGTGGGGTCCTTGAACGCGGCCCCGGTGTTGCCGGCGTACTTGACGATGACCTTCGCCTTCGGGTTCACCGCCATCACGCCGGCCGTGAAGCCCGCTTGGAACTTGCGGATGAGCGGGATCTCCATGCCGCCCACGAACCCGACCTTGCCGGTCTTGGTGAGCAGCCCGGCGAGTGCGCCGACCAGGAAGCTGCCCTCCTCCTCGCGGAACTTGAGCGCGACGAGATTGGGCGGCAGCGTGTCACCGGGCGTGACCGTGTAGTCCACGCACGCGAACTTCTGGTCGGGGAACTCCTTCGCCAGCGCGCGCACGTCGTCGGTGAACAGGAACCCGACCCCGAACACCAGCTTCGCGTCGCCCGCGGCCAATTGGCGCAACTGCGCCTCGCGGTCGGAGCCCTCGTTGGTCTCGAGCGTGGTGAACGTCACGCCGAGTTCCTTCTGGGCCTTCTCGAGCCCCGCGTAGGCGGCGTCGTTGAAGCTCTTGTCCCCGCGCCCGCCGATGTCGAACACCAATCCCACCGGAAACGAACCGGAAGTGGCCGACTTCTCGCGGGGCGCCTTAGCGCACCCGGCGGCGGCGAGCAGCAGCAGCGCGGCGAGCGCGCGGACGAGCGGGCGGCTGGGCATAGGTCTCTCCGATGGGTTCGGCCGCGGGGCTCGCCCGCCGGCCCAGGTCGAAGCAGCGCCGGCAGCGCGCCTCGTAGATCTCGGTGCCGCCCACCACGACCCGGCCGCCGCGCTGCACCTTGCGGTAGGTCCGGTTCGCGGGCGAGCCGCAGACGACGCAGATGGCGAGGGTCTTGGTGATGTACTCGGCGATCGCGAGCAGTTCGGGCATGGGTTCGAACGGACGCGCGCGATAGTCCTGGTCCAGCCCGGCGACGATGACGCGTTTGCCCATGCGCGCCAGCTTCTCGACCACGGGCAGGAGTTCCTTGCCGAGGAACTGCCCCTCGTCGATGCCGATGACCTGGGCCTCGTGCGCATGGCGCAGGATGTCGGCCGCCTTCCGCACCGAGCGTGAGGGGATGCGGAGGTCGCTGTGCGAGACGATCGCGTCCTTGGCGTAGCGGTTGTCGATGTCGGGCTTGAAGATCTCGACACGCTGCCGCGCGATCTGCGCGCGCCGCAGCCGGCGGATCAGTTCCTCGGTCTTGCCGCTGTACATGCTGCCGACGATCACCTCGATGGAGCCGGTGCCGGGCAGCGTGCGGGAGGGTTCGCTCATGCGGGAGGGGGCGGGGTGGCGCGGGCGCGGAGCGCCGCGGCAGGGGTCAGGGCAGCGCCGGCGCGGTGGCGTCCACGCCACGTTCGCGGAGGAGTTCTCGGATCTTGGTCTTCACCAGGTCGATGGCCACCTTGTTGTGGCCGCCTCCGGGGATGATGACGTCGGCGAAGCGCTTGCTGGGTTCCACGAACTGGAGGTGCATCGGGCGCACGCTCTCCTCGTACTGGCGCAGGATCGAATCCACCGAGCGGCCGCGTTCGATGAGGTCGCGGCGCAGGCGGCGGATCAGGCGCACGTCGGAGTCGGCGTCCACGAACAGTTTGATGTCCATGAGCGCGCGCAGCTCGGCGTCATGGAAGATGAGGATGCCCTCGAGCACGACCACGAGGTGGTCGCTGATCAGGCGCGTCTCGTCGGAGCGGCGGTGCTCGGCGTAGTCGTAGATCGGCTGCTCGATCGGGTGGCCCTCGAGCAGCTCCTTCAAGTGGTCGCGCAGCAGCTCGTGATCGAACGCGTCCGGATGGTCGAAGTTGCGCGCCTCGCGGTCACGGAACGGGATCTGGTCCAGGTTCTTGTAATAACTGTCCTGGTCGATCACCACGACGCGCTTGGACCCCAGTTCGCGCACGATGGTGCGCGCCACGAGGGTCTTGCCGGATCCGGATCCGCCGGCGAGGCCGATGAGGATGCGTCGGGACATGGACGCGGTGAAGCTATCAGGCGGGCCCGCGTGGCCACAATGACGCGAAGTGGCGCGGCCCGGCGCGCGGTGGCTAGTGCGAGGGTGTGAGCAGCAGCACGGCCTGGTGTTCGGGCGCGGTGATCCACTCGTAGAAGTAGGAGTGCCCCAGCGAAGCCCGGTCGAACCGCGCCAGGTACTCGTTCCAGAACGCGTCCCCGCGCCACAACGCGCGGGTGGCGAGGTTGCTGGACAGGGTGCCGAGGCCGCCGGCGTCACGCTGCATGCGCTCGCGCAGCTCCGCGGGCAGTTCGGCCCCCAGCAGCCAGCGCACGCTGCGCTTCACGCGGTCCATCATCGCACCCACCACCTGCTGCCCGCCCACGACCACCAGCATCTCGTGCAGCGCGCCGGCCAGACGCTCGGGGTCGGCGGCCTGTTCGGGTGCGGGCGGGTAGAAACGCACCAGTTCGGGCTCGTCGAGCAGCGCGTATTGGAACCGCGAACGCAGCGGCGCCTTGGCGCCGCCCCACGAGTGGGTGAGCGCCGGGCCGGTGATGAGCATGCCGAGGTAGAAGCTGGGGTGGAGCGAATCGTCGAGCGCGGGCGTGGAAGAGGCGATCGCACCCAGCGGAGCGGCGAGGGACTTCCATTGCGAGACCCGGCGCACCCCATGCAGGCGCGCTTGCACGGTGTCGGGCATCGCGGTGCCGCCCGTCAGCGGCCCGAACACCGACGTCACCAGCTTGCGCGTGTCGAGCCCGGAGAGATCGCCGACGATCGCCAGCGAGGCGTTGCCTGCGTGGTACCAGCGCTGGAGCCACGGTGTCAGGTCCTTGGCGGTGGTCTTCTCGAAGTGGGCGAGCGAGGCGGTCCGCACCAGTTGCTCGTCGCTCAGGCCGTGCGCGATCGCCCCGGCGCGCCAGTAGAGCACGTCGGCGAGCTCGCCGAAGTAGTGCGCCCCGCGGTCGCGCCGCACGCTCACCAGCGCGCGCTTCACGCCGGCGTCGTCCACGGTCACGCCGCCCATGCGGCGCGCCAGCTGCTGCAGCACGCCGGGCAGCTGCGCGGCGGTGGCGATCTCGGTGAAGCGGACGAGCCTCGCGCCGGGGCGGGACTCCCAGCCGAGCGGACGCAGGCTCGCCATCTCCTCGCGTGTGCGTTCGGGCACCTCGCCCGCGGCGGAGGTGAAATACACCTCGGCGAGCAGGTCGGAGAGTCCCTCGAGTGCGGCGGGCTCATACCCGGAGCCCGCGCGGAAGGCCGCCGTCACCGACACGCCGGCTGCGCCCGGCACATGCATCGTGCGCACCTCGAGTCCGTTCGGCAGCTTCCAGGCCTCGCGCACGGTGCTGTCCGCGAGCACCCGGGCGCGGGCGGTCGGGGCGAGGGCCAGGAGCAGCAGGGCGGCGAGCAGGCGAGTCGGGCGGGTCACAGGGGCTCCTCGGGACGATGCCGGTCGGGGAAGGCAGCGGCCGAAAAGTGTACCGCATGCGCCGGTCCGAGTGTCCCGGCCCGGTCAGCCGAGCGGAGGGCGGGGCTTCGGGCGGCCTATCCGCCGGCGGTTCGGCCGGGTAATATCCGCGACCCATGCGGACCCCCAGCGAAGACGAGGTGCGCCGGCTCGTCCGGGATGCGGTGGATCGCGCGCTCGGCCCCGAGCCCGCTCGTGCCGCGGCCCCCGAGCCGCCGCGCGCGGTGTCGCCGCGCCGCGTCGCGATCGGCGCCGATCACGGTGGCTTCGAGCTCAAGGAAGTGCTGCGCCGCGCGATCGCCGAGGACATGGGCTGGGAAGTGCACGACTGCGGCACGCACTCCACCGACGCCGTGGACTACCCCGACATCGCCGCGTCGGTGGCGCGCGAAGTGGCCAGCGGCCGCGCGGCGCGCGGCATCGTCGTGGACTCGGCCGGCATCGGCTCGTCCATGGCGGCCAACAAGGTGCCCGGCGTGCGCTGCGCGCTCTGCCACGACGACGTGACCGTGGTGAACGCGCGCGAGCACAATGACGCCAACGTGCTCTCGCTGGGTGCGCGCGTCGTGAACCGCGGCTCCGCGGTGCGGCTGGTGCGGTTGTTCCTCACCACCGCGTTCGCCGGCGGCCGGCACGAGCGCCGCGTCGCCAAGATCATGGCCCTGGAGGGACCGCGGTGAGGCTCTCGCTCGACGTCATCCGCAAGCTGCCGAAGGCCGAGCTGCACTGCCACCTGGACGGCAGCGTGCGTCCGCGCACCGTGTTGGAGCTGGCGCGCGAGCAGGGTGTCGAGCTGCCCACCACGAACCTGCCGAAGCTCACGCGGCTCCTGCAGGCGGGCAAGCGCACGCGCAACCTCGGCGACTACCTGCGCATCTTCGACCTGACGCTGGCCGTGATGCAGCAGAAGGAGGCGCTCTACCGCACCGCGTACGAGTTGGTCGAGGATTGCGCGGCCGAGAACGTGCGCCATCTGGAAGTGCGCTATTCGCCCATCCTGCACCGGAAGAAACGGCTGCCGTTCGAGGACATCGTGGACCCGGTCATCGCCGGGCTGCGCGACGCGGGGGCCAAGCACGACATGTCCACGGGCGTGATCATCTGCGGGATCCGCAGCATGGCGCCGCGCGTGTCCATGGCGCTCGCCGAGCTGGCGGTGGCGTACAAGGGACGCGGCGTGCTGGCGTTCGACCTCGCCGGGCAGGAGCGCGACTACCCGGCCAAGGCGCACCGCGAGGCGTTCCAGCTCATCCTCGAGCACAACATCAACAGCACCGTGCACGGCGGCGAGGCGTTCGGCGCGGCCAGCATCGCGCAGGCGCTGCACTACTGCGGCGCGCATCGCATCGGGCACGGCACACGCCTGCGTGAGGACCCCGACCTCATGCGCTACGTGCGCGACCACCGCGTGCCGCTCGAGATGTGCCTGTCGTCGAACATCCAGACGCGCGCCGTGCGGCGCATCCAGGACCATCCGTGCGGCGACTACTTCCGCCAGGGCCTGCGTGTCACGCTCAACACCGACAACCGCCTCATGTCGGCCACCACGCTGAGCGAGGAGATCGCGCTGGCGGCGCGCTCGTTCCGGTTCTCGCCTTACGAGGTCAAGCGCGTCATCCTGAACGGCTTCAAGAGCGCGTTCCTGCCGTATCCCCAGAAAGCGCGCCTGTTGCGCGGGGTCAACCTCGAGATCGACCGCGTGTTCATGGACGCGTTCCCGAGCGAGTACGACCTGCGCGGTAGCTACTAGCCCGGGTTCGCGCATGGGCCCGGGCGTGCGGTGGGCTCGTGCGGTCGCAGCAGGGCGGCTGCGGCCGGGGACCCTGGCGGTGCTGGTGGCCGCGATGCTGAGCGCCTGCGCCGCCCCACCCGAGGCCAGGGCCCAGGCCGTGCGCTACGTGGCCCGACTCGCGAACATCAACCGCGTCGGGCTCACGGTCACGAACTACGGATTCCTCGGCAACAACTTCACGTCGCGCTCGGCGTCGTTCGAGTACCCGCTTGGCACGGGCTTCGAGCACATGTCCCGCGCCGGGCTGTGGGTGGGGGGCATCGCGCTCTCGGACGAGGGAGCGTTCACGGGCGTGACCACCGCGCTGGTGGACGCCGCCCAGGGCGGCGCTTCGGCGGACGAGACCGAGTTCACGCCGCTCGGGGACGCGGTGAGCGAGCGCTCGCGGCTCGTGAACAGCCGGGTCTACTCACCGGACGCGATCAGCGACCAGGACCTGATCAGTTCGTACACCGACGCGGTGCCGCGCGGCGCGAGCGGCAACCAGCGCGAGCGGCACCAGCCGCTCGACATCACCGTGCGACAGGTCACCCTCGGGTTCACGCTGCACACCGCCGACGCCTTCGTGGTGACGCGCTTCATCGTCACGAACAACGGTCCACCTATCCGCGACATGTGGCTGGGGCTCTATGCGCAGCTCGCCTCGGGCGACAAGAAGCGCTACACGCAGTGGCCCCCGACCGGCAGCTCGGGCCCGGGTTCCTGGTACTACAAGGCGCACATCGAGTACGACGCGGCGCGCCGGCTCTATGCCGAGCGCTATTGCGTGGCGCCTCCCTACCCCGCGGGTTGTGCCTCCTCGCTCGTGCCGCCGTGGGCGGGCGTGAAGCTGCTCGGCGTCTCACCCGGCGGCCTCGCGGACAAGCAGGTGAACTGGCGCTGGTGGTCGTTCGAGCCGGGCGATGCCACCAAGGACGAGGATGTCGAGCGTTACCAGATGATGAGCGAGACGCGCGTGGACGACCCCGCGGGCTGCCTGCTGCTCGGCCAGTGCTCGCCGATCCAGCTCCTGAGTGTGGGCCCGTTCCCGTTCGTGGCCCACGGCGAGAGCCTGTCGGTGGACGTGGCCTTCGTGGGCGGGCTCGACGCCACGTTCCTGGACAACGCCGACTACGCGCAGTTCGCCTACGACCTCGACTATCGCCTGCCGAGCCCGCCGCCCTCTCCGCGCGTGCAGTTGGTGGCGGGCCGCCGGAGCCTGGACGTGTGGTGGGACGATTCGCCCGAGCACGCCTCCGACCCGACGAGCCCCGCACCGGGCGGGCTGGACTTCGAGGGCTACCGGATCTACCTGGGACTCGACCAACAGGACCCGACGCGAGTCGTCCAGTTCGACGTGCGCGACACGACCGGCTTCAACTCCGGGCTCGAGCCGGCGCTCGCCGAGTCGCCGCTCGTGGTGGACGGCGTGACCTACCGCTACCGCTACCGGATCGAGGGACTCAAGGATGGCTTCCGCTACTGGGGGGCGGTCACCAGCTACGACACGGGGGACCGTACGATCGAGAGCCTCGAAAGCGGGATCACCCAGAACAAGTTCCTCGTTGTCCCATCGGCGAACGCCGCCGAGCAGTCGGGTGTTTACGTGTTCCCCAATCCCTACCACGTCGAAGCCACGTGGGACGCTGGCCTGCCGCCACGCGACAAGGTGGTATGGTTCGGGGGATTACCCGAACGGTGTACGGTCCGCATATATTCTCTTGCGGGAGACATCGTCATGCAGCACGAGTTCGATGGCTCGGTTTACCAGACAGAGAATGTTCGAGGCATCTGGACCCCTGAGCGGAATCCGGACACCGGGGCCCCGGCGCTCTCGGGCACGACGTTCGCCTGGGACCTGATCAGCGACCGCGGTCAGGCCATCGCCACCGGGCTCTACATGTGGACGGTGGAGGACCGCTCGAACGGCCATGTCCAGCGTGGCAAGTTGTTGGTCGTGAAGTCCGATCGCGAGCCCTGAGAAAGGCCGCGGCGGTGGCGGCAAGTGCTTACCGAATGGTTCCTTGACCTTGGTCCGAACCGCGACCTAAGGTTCCGCGCCACCTCTAACCCCCTCCATGAGACCGCTCGCGCGCCTACTCCTGACCCCACTTCTCGTGCTCGCCGTCGCCGCTCCGGGCGTGCGTGCCGAGGACAAGGGCACCATCACCGGTAAAGTCACTGACAAGCGGACGGGACACGCACTCCCATTCGCGAACGTCGCACTGGTGGGAGTTCCCAAGGGCGGCCTGACCGACTCGGAAGGCCGCTTCACCATCGCCGGTGTGCCGCTGGGGACGTTCGAGGTGAAGGTGCAGTTCCTCGGCTACAAGACCGAGAGCCGGCCGGGCGTGGTCGTCACGGCGGGCAAGCCGGTGATGGTGGATTTCAAGCTCGAGGAGATCATCGTCCGCCAGGAGAAGGCGGTCGAAGTGACCGCCGAGCGGCGGCTGGTCGAGGCCAAGCAGGGCGCGACCGTTCGCACGGTGAACGCGAACGAGATCCGCAACCTGCCCGTGTCCACCGTCGCCGACGTGCTGCAGCAGCAGGCGGGCGTGAGCACCGACGGCGACCAGATCCACGTGCGTGGCGGGCGCGCCGACGAGACGATGTTCGTCGTGAATGGCGTCGCGAACCGCGACCTCGTCACCGGCCAGTCCACCGCGGGCCAGTTGAACGCGCGCTCCGTGGCCGAGGTCAACGTGACCACCGGCGCGTTCGACGTGCGCTACGGCAATGCGCTCTCCGGCGTCGTGGACATCCGGCTCAAGGAAGGCACGGACAAGACGCAGTTCGGCATCACCACCTCCACCGGCAGCTACGGCGGTCGCGCCTGGCAGGTGGTGGCCAGCGGCCCCGACCCGATCTGGACGCCGATCATGAAGGTGGTCGGCTTCAAGCTGCCGGGCTCGCTGACCAGCATCATCGATCTCTCGGGCAGCCTGTTCGAGACGCGCTTCAGCTACCTCGGCACGGCCGACCTGAGCGTGATCGAGAAGACACTCATCCCGCCGTTCCTGCACCCGCGCCTCATCTCGAGCTACGAGGACCAGATCCTCGGACACAAGTTCAAGTACGCGGACAGCTTCGGCCCCGCCCAGGACAATCGCTGGGCCGGCCGCTATGGCCTGGCTTGGAAGCCGGACAACATGAACAAGG
>Ga0315912_10002118_pt1 | contig 21906 bp, 17 predicted proteins | sample VfabasoilMG_FD_204469 | JGI IMG/M metagenome (GOLD analysis project Ga0315912, IMG submission 204469) | Garden soil microbial communities collected in Santa Monica, California, United States - V. faba soil | ecosystem: Environmental > Terrestrial > Soil > Garden | place: USA: California...
TCAAGGTGGTGGACTTCGGCCTCTCCCGCTTTCTCGACAAGAGCGACGCGCAGCTCACCAAGACCGGTGTGGTCATGGGGACGCCGGCGTTCATGGCACCCGAGCAAGCGACGGGACAGCGTGGCGACCACCGCGTCGACATCTACGGCATCGGCGCGATTCTCTATGCGGCCCTCACCGGCAAGCCACCGTTCGAGGCGGAGACGGTCCCCGCCACCCTGCTCGCCGTGATGATTGAGGAGGCCGAGCGGCCCCGCAAACTGAACCCGAAGATCCCCGAGACGCTCGAGCTCGTCATGCAGCGGGCGATGGCCAAGAAGCCCGAGGATCGCTATCCCAGCGTCCGGGAGCTGAAGAGCGCGCTCGAGGCCTTCGTCGGCCCCATGGCTCCGCCGGCGTCGGGACCGCAGCGCCAGGTCACGCGCATGACGTCTGCGCTGCACCTCGAGGGGGACGCCTACGAGCTCAGGACGAGTCGCCCGCGGCTGCTCTTCTTGATCACACTGATGTTCCTGTTCGGCGTGGCCATGCTGACCGCCGGCATCAGCGGGCTCGAGATCTTCGTGGGGCCGATCGATTTCACGAAGACGGAGCTCGTGCTCGTGCTCCTTGCCATCGTGGGCACGCTGGCAATGCCTGCGGCGCTGGCGGTGCGTCATTTCCGCCGCACCATCTGGTCGAACAGCGCCAAGGTGCTCGACCTGGTGCGGGCCCTTCGCGAGCCGCTCTTGGCCGCACTGCTCGCCTACGGCGCATCGGCGCTCGCTCTGCGCTTCGCCGACGACTTCTTGGGTCGCGTGTGGCTGCCGGAGACCTTCGTGCGGGACCCCGGCCTGGCTTGGCCGGGCTTTTCCTGGATCTTGCCCATCGTGGCGCTTCTGGCGGGCGGCATCGCCCATCTCAAGCGCCGGTGGAGCGAAGGGGCACCCTCGGCTGCGCGACGTGCCCTCGTCGGCGCGCCACTGCGCGCTCTTTCGTTCCTTTCGGTCTTCGTGGTCCTCTTGCTCGGTCTCAGCTGGCGCCGCGGCGATCTCGAGCGGCGGGCTGAGGAAGCCAGCGCGCGGGCGGCGAACGAGGTGGAGGCCAAGCCCGCTTCCACCCCTGCCCAGCCCGCAGTCCCGACGCCAGCGGCCGGTCCGCGCGCTCCCGCGCCCCCACCACCGCCTGCTGCCCCCATCCCGCGTGCGACCGACGACGAGCTTGCTCCGGCCGTTGCTGGTGGCGTCGACGGTCTCCTTCCTCTGTCGGAGAAGTACCCGAAGGACCCCCGCGTGCTCGAGCGACTGCTCGTTAGCTTCGCCAGCCGCGCGACCGGCTATGCCGATGCCATGGCGGTGGCGAAACGGCTCGTCGCCGTCGCGCCCGAGTACGCGCGGAGCGAAGCACTCGGACACATCGTGCGGCGCGCAGCAGAGACGCCGGGCAATGCCTCGGAGCTCGCTTTCGAGCTGATGAGCGGGCCGCTCGGCGGAGCGGGACCGGATCTGCTCTACCAGCTCTCGCTTGCGGACAAGGGGGACGGGCGCGCACGACAACTGCTGGCGAAACCGGAGGTGCGTGCCCTCGCGTCGCCGGGCCTGCGCGTGGCGCTCGACATCCGAGCCGCAGCAGGCTGTGAAGCCGTGCAGGCGCTCCTGCCACGCGCGCGGGCGCTCGGCGACCAGCGCAGCGCGACCCTGCTTGCAGGCCTGGCCCAGGGCAGCAGAACGGGCTGCGGGAAGTGGAAGAAGTCCCCGTGTGTTGCTACTTGCAAGGACCAATCCCGGGAGCTCCTGGAGGTCGCACGCTTCATCCAACTTCGGGGCAAGACGACGGAGCTTTGAGGGCTAGACTCTGGGCCATGAACGGCCCTTCGCGGAGGCAAGCTTGAAGGCACTGGATCGAGTCCCCGGATCCGTTCCGTCGCCCAGCGCGGAGGCAGACGCTCCGCCCCCGCCGGCGCCCAGTGTGGACGAGGTCGTTCGCCAACTGGAAGGCGACCTGAAGCGCGAGCGTCGCCGTCGCCGCTTGCGCTGGGCGGTGGCGCTGGGAGGGCTCGTGGCCGCCGGTTTCGGCTGGAGTGCATACCAGCGTGCTACCGAGCCGCCGCCCGAGCCTCGCTTTACGCTCGCCCGAGCCGAGCGCCGAGACGTGGTGGAGAAGGTGCAGTCGACCGGCGTCGTCGAGCCCGTGAACAAGGTCGAGGTTGGCTCGCAGGTATCCGGACGGGTCGTGAACGTGCTCGTCGACTTCAACGACCCAGTGAAGAAGGGGCAGCTCCTGGCGGAAATCGATCCCGAGCTGTTCAGCGCCGAGGTCGTGCAGTCGAAGGCACAACTCGAGGCGAGTCAGGCAGCGCTCGGTCGGGCGAAGGCCGCACGCGAGGCCGCGCGGCTCAGGCGAGACCGGGTGCGCAGCTTGGCCGCCGAAGCCGCGGCGTCGGCGGCCGAGTACGATCAGGCCCAGGCCGATCTCGACATCGCCGAGGCCGAGGTCACTAGCGCCGAGGCGCAGATTTCCCAGCTCGGCGCGCGTCTGAACAGCGCCAGCGCCACCCTGAAGTACACCAAGATCTATTCGCCCATCGATGGTGTCGTCATCGATCGTCGGGTCGAACCAGGCCAGACCGTGGCCTCGTCGTTCAACACACCCGTGCTCTTCGTCGTGGCACGCGACCTGAACCAGATGCGCGTGCTAGCCGAGATCGACGAGGCGGACGTCGGCAAGGTCCAAGCCGACATGGCGGCTGTGGTGGTGGTCGACGCATTTCCCGATCACGATTTCGTCGGCAAGCTGACCAAGATCCGCTACAGCCCGACCACGGTCGAGGGGGTCGTGACCTACGCTGCAGTCGTCTTGGTCGACAATCCGGATGGAAAGCTGCGGCCCGGTATGACGGCGACCGCAACGGTGGAGACCAAGTCCGAGCGCGGCGTCCTTTCGGTGCGCAACGCGGCTTTGCGCTTCGAGCCTTTGCCACGCCCTGTGCCCGGCAAGCCGAGCTCCGCGGCTGGTCCGCCTGCCTCTGCCGCCCCGCCGCCGGCCCCGGCCCAGGTGCTGCGCCCAGGACAGGGCGTCGTGTATCTCGAGCTCGGCGGGCCTCGAGAGGATCCGAAGGTCGAGCGGCGCGTGCTCGAGATCGGCATTTCCGACGGCGTTTACACGGTGGTGCGCGGTGGCCTCGGCGAGGGCGCTCCCGTCATCGTCGACGAGAAGGCCAGCATGAGCCAGCGCGGCTTTCGGCTTTTCTGACCGCGTCATGTCCACGCTAGTCGAGCTCTCCGGCGTCGGACGCGACTACCTGGTCGGCGGGACCTTGGTCCGCGCGCTTCGCAGCGTGGATCTCGACATCCAGGCGGGAGAGTTCGTTGCGGTCGTGGGGCCTTCTGGCTCCGGCAAGAGCACGCTGATGAACGTGCTCGGCTGCCTCGATCGGCCAACCCGAGGGAGCTATCGCTTGGCTGGGGTCGAGGTGTCGTCCAAAGACGCCGACGAGCGTGCCTTGATCCGCAACCGCCTGCTCGGCTTCATCTTCCAGGGTTTCAACCTGATGCCGCGCACGAGCGCGCTGGAGAACACCGAGCTTCCGCTGGTCTACCGCGGGGTCAAGAAAAGCGAGCGGCGCCGGCGTGCGCTGACGGCATTGGTGCGGGTGGGACTCGAGGATCGCGTGCACCACACGCCGGCGGAGCTCTCCGGTGGCCAGCAGCAACGTGTTGCGATCGCGCGGGCCCTGGTCACCGATCCTCCGCTGCTTCTCGCTGACGAGCCCACCGGGAACCTGGACTCCGTGACCACCTACGAGGTGCTTGCCCTACTGCAAGAGCTCGTGCGGCAAGCGGGGCGCACGGTGGTCCTGGTCACACACGAACCCGACGTCGCCGCGTGCGCCGATCGGGTGGTGACGGTGCGCGATGGCAGCATCGTGGCGAGCGAGCAGAAGCAGGCGCCCGCCGACGCGCGCCTCCTGCTCGAGCAGGCACGACAGCGCGCCGAGCGGGTGGGGGGCTCGTGACTGCCCTTGGCGTGGCCCTGCGGGCGCTCTTGCGTGCGCGACTGCGTGCGCTGCTCACCACCTTGGGCATTTTGATCGGCACGGCGGCAGTGGTGGTGGTGGTGGCGCTGGGTACCGGGGCGCGTGCCCGGATCAGCGCCGAGATTGCCAACATCGGCAGCGCTGCGGTGTTCGTTTTCCCGGACACCGGGATGCGCGGCGGAACGCGGCCCAATGCTGCCGAGCTGAACGACGGCGATGCCGCTGCGATTCGGCTCGATGCGTCTGCGGTGAGCGGGGTCACGGTCTGGAACACCCTGCGCGCTCGTGCGCACTCGGCCTACGACAGCTACCGCACCAGTATCATGGGGGTGGATCAGGAGTACTTTTCGGTGCGCGGCTTCTCTCTGGCCGAGGGGCGCGGATTCTCCGACAGCGAGGTGCGGGCCAAGACCAAAGTGGTCGTGATCGGTAGCACGGTACGACGGGAGCTTTTCGGAACGGAGCCGGCGGTCGGTCAGTGGATCCGCCTGGGGCGACATGCCTACCGCGTGATCGGCCTGATGAGCGAGAAAGGTCGCTCGCCCTTCGAGGATCAGGACGACCGCATCCTGATGCCGATCGGCACATGGCGCTCGCGCGTATCACCAGCGATGGGTCGGCGCGTGCAGCTGATCATGGCTTCTGCCAAGACCACGGCCCACACGGCGCGCGCCGAGGAACAGATCCGCACCATCTTGCGCGAGCGTCACCGCCTGGGCACTGACTTGCCCGACGACTTCGTCGTGCGCAGCCAGGAAGGCTTTCGCAAGGCGCAGGATGCGATCTTGGACATGGTGACTGGCTTGCTCGGCGCGGTCGCAGCCGTGGCGCTGTTCATCGGCGGTGTAGGGGTGATGAACATCATGTTGGTCAGCGTCGCCGAGCGCACGCGCGAGGTGGGCATTCGCATGTCGATCGGCGCACGCGAAATGGACATTATGCTCCAGTTTTTGGTCGAAGCGCTGCTCTTGACCACGACCGGAGGCGTGCTCGGCATCGGCCTCGCGGCGCTCGTGTCGCGGGCGCTTGCAAGTAGCTTGGGCTGGTCCCTCCGTTTGGACGGCACCGCCATCCTGATCGCCATCTCGACCAGCATCTTGGTTGGACTCTGTTTCGGCATTCTGCCGGCGCGCCGCGCCGCCCGGCTGGATCCCGTGGAGGCGCTGCGGCAGGGGTGATGCTGGCGGCAATCGGTCGTCGGGGCTGGGTGGCCATTCTGCTCGCCCTACAGTCGCTAGCGCGCCACCCGCTGCGTGCAGGGCTGACCTCCGGCGGCATCCTGGTGGGCGTGCTTTCGGTAACGACGGTGATGACCCTGGGCGAGGGGGCACAGCGCGCGATCGACGGGCAGCTGCGGAATTTGGGGGAGAACCTGCTCACGGTGCAGCCGCGGGACGCACAAGTCAGCGGCGCGCGGGCAGGGGAGCCAGCGACGCTCCACGAGCTGGATGGGACGGCAATCGAACGGGAGGTAGCGGAAGTAGAGCAGGTAGCGCCGATGGTGGAGGGCACGGGGCGCTTGCGCGTCGGCCAGCGCAACACGTCGGCGAAGCTCGTCGGCACGACGATTGGGTACTTCGAGCTGCGTCGCTACGAGGTTTCGGAGGGCGTGCTCTGGGACGAGGCGACGGAGAGGGCTGGGGCTCGGGTGATCCTGCTCGGTCCGACCAGCAAGGAGCAGCTGTTTGGCAGCCGCAGCGCGGTGGGGGAGTTCGTACGCATCGGGCGCCATACTTTTCGCGTCATCGGGGTCCTGGAGGAAAAAGGCCAAACGCCGTTCGGCATGGACCAGGACAGCATTGCAATCATGCCCCTGCGCACCATGCGCGCGAAGGTGAGCCCGGGTCGGCCCGGTGAGGTCACCCAGCTCTTGGTCAAGCTCGACGCCGGCAAGAATGGGCTTTCGGCAGACCGCCACATGACCGCGCTTCTGCGCCAAAGGCACCGGCTCGATGCCGAACAGGCGGACGACTTCTCCATTCGCGATTCGGCTCGCTTTGCCGAGGCACAGCGCAGCATCTTGGACGTGATGCGCACGCTGCTCCTGTCCATCGCTGGCATCAGTCTCATCATCGGCGGGATCGGGGTGACCAACATCATGCTGGTGAGCGTGCGCGAGCGCAGCCGCGAGATCGGGACGCGTCTCGCCATCGGCGCGCGCGCCGTCGACATCATGGGTCAGTTCCTGTGTGAGGCCGTGTTTCTATGCGTTCTTGGCGGCCTCTTAGGAGCTTTCGGGTCGGTTCTGCTCATTCCCCCGCTCGAGGACTACTTCGGCTGGGAGCTCAGCTTGTCCATGCGCGCGCTCTGGGTGGCGACCCTGGTCAGCACGACGCTCGGCGTCACGTTTGGCCTGTTGCCGGCCCGTCGCGCCGCCAACCTCGATCCGATCGAGGCGCTCCGGCGAGAGTAGCGAGTAGCCAGCGACGGGTTCAGGAGCTCAGTCGGCTGGCAGCTCAGTAGACGCCCACGCTGGTCACGCAGAAGCTGGTGACTGGGTAGGCTTGGGCGTTCGAGGAGGCGAACTGCCAGGTGATCTTCTCGATCTGGGTTGGGTCGATCGTCCCCGTCCCGTAGTCGTAGCAGTCGTGCACGAACTCGCTCAGGTCGAGGTCGAGCGTCTGACCCGTATTGATGGTGGTGCAATACTGCTCGCCCGCCGTGTCGATCAGGTACACGCGCAGCACAGCGGAGCTAGTACCGGTGGTCGAGAATTGGAAGCCAGAGACGCCAGCCGCCGTCGCGTTCCACGCCATCGGCGAGCCCGGCGTGGGTTCGTTCAGTGTGAGGCCGATGCCGCCACCCCAGACCTCGCTCCACAGGCAGTAGTCGTAGGAGTCATAGGGGTTGTCCGTGCAGTAGAGGCCGTAGTCGGCCGTGACCTGGGCGATGCTGCCGCTCACGCACGGTGCGGGCGCTCCGGCGAAGGTGCTTGGCTCGACCGTGCTGCCGCCGTCCGCGTCGAGGTCGCTGTAGTCGAAGTAGTATGCGTACTTCTCGACACCGTTCTCCACGCTGTCCTCGAGGATGAGGAAGTTGCCCTGGATACCGACGGTGTTGCTGCCGGCCGCGATCGAGACGCCCGTGCCGGAGAAGATCGTCTGCTCGACGTCGGCTCCTCCGCCCGTGCCGGCGCCGCCGGTGTTCGCGGCGCCGCCGGTGTTCGCGGCGCCGCCGGTGTTTGCCGCGCCGCCAGTGTTCGCGCCGCCGCCAGTATTCGCGGCGCCGCCGGTGTTCGCGGCGCCGCCGGTGTTTGCCGCGCCGCCAGTGTTCGCGCCACCGCCCGTATTCGTGCCGCCGGTGCTCGGTCCGCCCCCGCTACTTTGATTGCCGCCTGCGGAGCCGCTGGGGTCGTAATCCTCGCCATCCGGGACGCCCGAAAACCGATTGTCGACGGCGCAGCCAACGACTGCTGCAAGAACGAAGAGGGAAAAGTAAGCCTTCATCATGAGCTCCCCGCGGGCGCGAAGCCAACGGCGTTTCAACCGAGGCGGCGCCTCACTTGGCTGCTGCCAGCGCGCGCAGCTGGTCCCAGTACTCTGGCTCGATCGACGTGACCGGGTTCACCGGATCCTTGCCACCGATGACGAAGCCCTTGCAGGTGTCGACCAACGCGCGGAGCGACTGGTAGTCCTTCTTTTCCTTCAGGCCCGCGTCGTAGGTGCGCTGGCAGGCGTCGATGGCAGGTTTGCCCGCCAACCCGCGGCGCGTGTACAGGGCGATCAGTGTCGCCCCCGCATCCCAGCCTCCCCCGGCGTCCAGCGCTTGGGTGAAGCTCTGTTCGGGGCGCGGATCCTTGTCGCCGAAGGCGACGACCTCGAGGAGCCCCTTCTTCAGATAGGCCTTGGCAACGTCGCCGGCGGTGAGCTGACTGATCACGCCGCCGAGCAGCTCCGCTCCTCGGCCCGCGCGCGCCTGCCACTCGCCAGCGTCCAGGTTGATGCGCCAGATTTCACCCTTGCCGATCAAGCGGTCAGCGTAGCCCGTCACCACGAGCACATCGCCCGTGTGTTCCTCGACGTGCTTTCCGGCATCGCAGAGCGCCTTGTACTCCTCGTAGTGGTAGGCCGGCACCTGCGACGTGCAGGCCAGGTACGGCGGCGGCGTCTTTGGGCCCAACATGCAGCCCGACAGAGCGAGCCCGGTAGCCAAGAGTGCAGCGCCACCAAGGGCAATCCGGGGCAGCATCAGTAGACTCCGACGCTGGTCACGCAGAAGTTGGTGACCGGATAGGAGTAGCCGTTGGAGGAGGCGAACTGCCAAGCGATCTGCTCGATTTGGGTCGTATCGAGCGTCGCGGTGCCAGGATCCCAGCACTCGTGCACGAATTCATTCAAGTCGACCTCGTAGCTCTGCCCCGGACTGATCACCGTGCAGAACTGCTGGCCGGAGGTGTCGATCAGGTAGACCCGCAGCTGCGCAGAGCTGGTGCCGCTGGTCGCGAAGCTGAAGCCGGTGACGCCTGCCGCCACCGCGTTCCACGGCATCGGAGTATTGGGGGTGGTTTCGTTCAGGGAGAGGCCGATGCCGCCTCCCCAAATTTCGCTCCACTGGCACGGGTAATAGGGGTCCTCGCAGTACGGCTGGCCGTAATCATCGGTGACCAGCGCGATCGTTCCGCTCACGCAGGGCGAGGTCGAGGTTTCGAGAGTGCTCGGCTCCGCGTAGCTCCCCGTGTCGGGGTCGAGGTCGCTGAACGTTAGGTAGGGGTGGGACTTCTCCACCCCGTCGAGCACACTGTCCTCGAGCACGAAGAAATTGCCCTGGATGCCCACGGTGTTCGTCGCCGCTGCGATCGAGACGCCCGCACCGGTGAAGAAGATCTGCTCTACCGCGCCGCCACCGCCGGTGCTGGCACCACCGCCGGTATTGGCAGCGCCGCCGGTATTGGCGCCGCCGCCGCTGCTCGGACCGCCACCGCCGGTATTGGCAGCGCCGCCGGTATTGGCAGCGCCGCCGGTGCTCGGACCGCCGCCGGTATTGGCAGCGCCGCCGGTATTGGCGCCGCCGCCGACGGAACCGTTCGGGTCATAGTCCTCGCCATCCGGGACGCCCGAGAACCGGTTGTCCACGGCGCAGCCAACGACCGTCGCGAGGAAGAAGAGGCCAAGATGCGTTTTCATCAGAACCTACCTGTCGCAACCAGGCCGGCGGCGTTCGGGCTGAGGACGGGCACGAAGGACAGGTCGCGCACGCGGACCTGGCCCACTTCGGTCACCGCGGGTGCGCTCGCGCTGCTCTTGCCCCCACTGCCGGCGATGAGCCAGGTGGCAGCGACGAGCACCGCCGCACCACCCACGCCCCAGCCGATGTAGGCGATCGTGTAGTTGGTGCTCGCGTTGTTCGTGTGCTGCCGCCACACGTCGAGCTCGGCATCGGAACAGGCCGGGGGTGGCGAGCCCTCGCAGATCTCCATGGCTGCGTCATTCTCTTGGTAGCCGAGGAACGCGAAGACGGTTCCCGCGCCGGCTGCGGCCACGCCGAAGCCGCCGACGATCCAAGGCACGACGCCTGGGCCTTTTCGGGGCCCCTTGTCCGCCGGCGGTGGAGGAGGCGGAGCTGCTGCCGGTGCCGCGGCGGGAGCAGGTTCGGCGGCGGGGGGTGGAGGGGCTGCTGGGGGAGGCTCGGCCGGCGGAGGCGGCGCTGCGGCGGGAGCGGGGGCGGGTGCTGCGGCGGGAGCGGGTGCTGCCGCAGGAGCGGGAGCGGGAGCGGGAGCGGGGGCCGGCGCGGCGGCAGGTGCCGGTGCGGGGGCGGGGGCGGGGGCGGGGGCAGGAGCCGGAGCAGGACCAGCAGCGGCGGCAGCGGCTCCGCCGGCTGCAACCGTACCACCCGCTACGGCGGCGGCAGCGACCACCGGCTTTCCGTCTCCGGTTTCCATCACAGGCAACGTGGCGGTGGCGACGGCTCCTGCCGCCGCGGTCACGGTCACCTCGACGTTCTTGTGGCCGGGGGCCGACGCGCGCACGACGTAGTCGCCAGGATCGACAGGGACGGGCACGCCCCAGTACCCACGGGGGACGGCAACGTCGCCGCGCACCACGCTGAGGCCCGCGAGCTGGGCGTTCTCGGGTGGCATCACCACGGTCACGCGAGTCAGCCCCTTCTCGAGCCGCGCTACTTCGGTGCGCGCGAGATTGGCGGCGTCGGGCTTGCTTTCCTTCAGGCTGGCAACGACGGCCTTCTTGTAGGCGCTCCACGCGGACGTCGTCTTGCCCGCCTTGTCGTAGCACTTGGCGAGCGCGACCAGACCATCGCCGGTCGTCGCAGCCTGGAGCTCGGTGGCGCAGACCGCGGGGGCCTGGGCTCGAGCGGCGTGGGTGGAAGCGAGGGTGAGAAGGAACAAGCCCGGAGCAAGCCAGGTGAGCACCCGACCGGCCCGCGAGCGACTTCGCAAAAGCATGAACTCGTTCATAGCTTCCCCGCTCGCTCCGGCCAAGGCCCGAGTTTGTGATCTCACACGGCTCACACGTCGATGCGTCAGCCCGCGCAACCAGCTCAGGCGCTGCAGCTCAGGCGCGCTCTGTCTTGGAGCGCCGGGTCTTCGCGCGCAGGCCTTCGAGCACAGATCGACTCCGGCGCGTGCTGAGGGTGCGCGCTCTTCGCGCAGGCCCACCGCGGAGCTGCGCTGTGCACCCACACCCTGCACCCACACCAGCGGCGAGGCCTGCGAAACCGCGTAGACCTTGGAAGGAATGAGGATTTTCAGCGCGGCGCAGGGTGCTCATCGGCCACTCACGTTCCGCTGCTACTTCACCGGGATTTCGTTACATGGGAAGTGACGATTTCGACCGGAGGTTCGAGGCCCCCCACCTTCATCGATCCGTCACCTGCGCGAAGCGAGCTTCTCGGCAGCAGGTGACGACAGCCGGCGCCGATTTGCGATCTCGGCGGGTAGCGGCCGCCGGGGCGCCGTCTATCATCGGCGGCCATGCGCACTCTCCGCTTGTTCTCATCGTCCTTCGCCCTGGTCGCCCTGGCCTCTGCGCTCCCTGGTTGTGTTCCGCCCAAGACGAACGCACCGCCGCCGCCGCCGCCCGAAGAGCCGCCGCCCAACATGGCGTGCCCGACGCCCGCGGCCGACGCTGGAGACGATCTGGCCACCGCCGACAAGCACTTCCTGCCGATCACCAGCAACGATCTCTTGGCGGGACGCTTCACCGATCAAACCGTGTGGCTCGGCTGGTCGGTGGAGAACCCGTATCCACCGTCCACCGGCGAGAACTTCGGCATCGACGAGCCGGTGCAGGGCGAGATGTTCCTGGCCGGAGACCCAGTGACGATCTGCTACGTGGACCCGTCCAAGACGACCTACACGAAGGGCGCCGAGGTGCAGGAGTTCGAGGAGGCCAATTACGCGGTCGTCAAGACGGCGGAGGGCAAGCGGCGCTGGATCGATACGAAGCTGCTTTCGGCGCGGCCGCTCGCGTACAGTTTGCGCAAGACCGGCGCGGCCGAAGACCTGATCAAGAACATGTATCGCGAGGCGATGCGCGACGCGAAGGACATGCTCAAGGTCCTGAAGGACGGCAAGTACAACGTGCTCGAGATGGCCATCAAGACGGACAAGGGCTACGAGCCGAACGAGACCGCGCGGCAGGGCAAGACCCTGGACGAAGCAATCAGGCAGGCCGAGAAGCACCTGGGCCCCCTGGTGCGGGGCGGCCACGGTCGAGCCGGCCTGATGGAGGTCGACGAGTTCCGCTGGCTGGTGAACGCGGAGGATCCCAAGGCCCTCGACTGGTACGTGGACGGAACGCTCGAGACCAGCCCGGAAGGTCCGGATCGGGAGAAGATGCACAGCTGTGTGCAGGGGCTGGAGAACGTCTACGGCTCGGCCATGACGGTTCGCTCGTCCTACGAGAAGATGGAGCAGAAGCCCTGGCGAGAGCGCTTGCAGAACGCCAGTGAGGCGCAGCTGAAGAAGCTCGACGAGGAGGAAATGAAGAACCTCCAGGTCGAAATCGATCGATACGAAGGCATCATCACGGCGATGTTCGAGAACGCCAGCTGCGCTGCGGCCCTCAAGTACGTCGGCGAGTGAGGGCAGCGGCTCGGGCGGCTCGGGCGGAGCCCTTCAGCCGCCCAGCTTGCTCTTGAGCAGGTCGCCCAAGGTGCCGAAGTTCGACTCCTTGCGCATCTTGGTCTGGTACTCTTTGTGTGCCTTGCGCTCCTCTTCCTGAGCGAGCTTGCTGACACTGAGCTTCGGTTCGCGGCGCTTGGGATCGATTTCCGAAACGAGCACTTCGATCACTGAGCCCTGCGTGAAGTGCTTGCGCAGTTCCGCCCCGCGCGGCGTTCCGGTCTGTCCGGCGGGCAAGAAGCCACGCGCGTGACGGCCGGTGGCGCCCAGGATGCGGACGGTCAGGCCGACCTGCTCGATCTTGACCACCTCCACCTTGAGCTTCTGGCCGCGCACGACCTTCTGCCGCTCCTCGCCTTCCTGCTCCGGCGACGGCGCAGGGTGGAGCGCAATGCGACGATCCTTGGCGTCGATGTGATGCACGAGCACGCGCACGACCTGCCCGGCTTGCATCACTTTGCGCGCGTCCTCGACCCGGGTGACGCCCATGTCGGAGACGTGGCACAGGCCCTCGTAGCCCTCGGCGATCTGAATGAAGGCGCCGAAGTCCTCGACCCGAGTGACCGTCCCTTCGACGATGGCGCCGGGCTTGAGCTCTGCGGTGAGCTTGGCAAAGGGGTCCTCGACCAGCGCCTTGCGGCTCAGCCAGATCTTGCCCTTTTCGTCGATCTTCTGGATGCGGACGTCGATCTTCTGGCCCGGCTTGAGCAAGTCCGCCACGCGATCGCGCGGGTTGTGGCTGAGCTCCGAGACGTGGACGAGGCCCTCCAGGTATTCCGCTTCCGGCAGAGCGACGAACGCTCCCCACTCGACGACCGTGCGCACCACGCCGGTGAGGTCCATGCCCTCTTGCAGGAGCTCGCGCGCGCGTTTGCGCCTCTCGTGCGCTTCTTTCTCGAGCATCGGACGGCGGGTGACCACCACGTCCTGCCCGTGCTTCTCGTAGCTCGTGACCTTGAAGTCCAAGCGCTGGCCAACCAGGTTGACGAAGTTTGCCGCACGAGGATGAAGGTCCATGCCGGAGGCGGGAGCGAACGCGCGCAAGCCGTCGATCAACACCTCGACACCGCCCTTGATCACGCCAGTGACGAGACCCATCACCAAGGTGCCGTCCTTGGCCGCTTGCTCGACCTTGGGCTTGACCTCTTCTTCACGCAGAGGCTTGCGCGTCAGGACGACCAACCCCCCGCGACCGCCGTCGCAGAGTACCTTGGCGACGAACCTGTCGTCGACGCCAGGGACGAGGTCGTCCGGGGCCATTTCGCCGCGATCGAAGATCGCCAGTGCCTTGCCGGAGAGGTCGATCATGACGGCAGTGTCGAGCACTGCGGTCACCTTGCCGAAGACCTCTTCGCCCACGTGGAACGGTGCGCGATCACTGGCGTGATGATGCCCATCCGGCTTCTTCTTGCGGCGCCGCTTTTTCTTCTTCTTCGGGGCCCCGGCCGCTCCCGCCCCTTCGGTCCCCGTCCCCTCGCCCGCTGCCTCCTCGACTGCCGAGCCCTCGCCGTCCTCGGTGTCGTCGTCCCCGTCGTCGCCCGCGGCCAAGGGCTCACCCTCCGCCGCATGCTCGCTGTCCACGGCTGCTGTGGGACTCACCTCGACGCTGGTCGATGCGCTCTCCGGGCTCGGCGCTCCACCGCCCTCACTCTCAGCGCGTGGCGCTGCCCTGCCTTCGAGCGCAGGCGCTCCGGCGGGGGACTCGGTGCTCGAAAGGGGTGTAGCCGACGCGGCGCCATTCGAGGCACCCGTGTCAGCGGGAGGATCGGACGCGGTGGGCTGCACCGGTGCCGGCGTTTCGGGGATGGGGGTCACGGCCATTCTCTGGTCCGGAAGGGTCTCTTGGGGGGCCTTCCTGGCGACCGCTCATATCGCGCCTCGGTCGCGGATCCAAACCCCACCTCAGTCACCCCCGGGTGATGGGAAGGTGTCGGTTTTGTCCCCCAGAACGGTCGATGGTCGGTAGAGCCCCGGTCGTCTCGCCCATCTGCGCGAGCCGCTCGACCACCCGATCTGCAAGTTCAAGAAACGCCTGCCCAATCTGCGAGGCGGGCGCTGCCTGCACGACGGGCGTCCCTGCATCGCCCCACGAGCGGATGGAGGGATCCAGCGGCAGCGACGCCAGGAGGGGCGCCTTCGCCATTTCGGCAACCTTCTGACCGCCGCCGCTGCCATAAAGTTCGTGCCTTTTGTCGCAGCCGTCACACAGGAAGTAGCTCTGGTTCTCCACCACGCCTGCGATGGGGATGCCGACCTTCTCGTTCATCGACACGGACTTGTAGACATCGGCAAGCGCGACTTCCTGCGGAGTGGTCACGATGATCGATCCACTCACGGCGAGCTTCTGCGAGAGGGTCAGCGCGACGTCGCCGGTACCCGGTGGCAGGTCGATGAGCAAGTAGTCGAGCGGGCCCCAGGCGACGTCGGCGATGAACTGCGTGAGCGCCCCGTGCAGCATCGGTCCGCGCCAAACGACCGCCGCTCTGGCGTCGTCGAGTAGGAAGCCGATGCTCATCAGCTTGACGCCGAAGCGCTCGAGCGGAACGATCTTCTGGCCATTCGTCGCCGGCTTGCCGGTGATGCCGAACATCGTGGGTACGCTGGGCCCGTACATGTCCGCGTCCAGCAGCCCGACCCGATAGCCCTTGCGCTTGAGCGCCATGGTGAGGTTGGCGGCTACTGAGCTCTTGCCCACACCACCCTTGCCGCTCATGACGCAGAGGACGTTGTGCACGTCGGGGATGGGGTCGTCGGCACGGGCCGCGCGACCGCTTGGCTGATTCGGGTGGCCGGCGTCGGCTTGATTCATGCGCGGGAGGTAGCAGGGCCCGGCAAAAGGACCAGCCCGCACCTCTGGAGCCACGGGAGGGGCTCAGTCGATGGCGTCATCGAGTTCGTCGATGGTCACTTTCTTGCCGTCCACGAGGTAGCTGGGCGTGTCTCGGATCCGCTTCCTGCGTGCGAGGTCGGAGCTGCGTTCCGCGGCCTCGTACGCAGCTTCGGACGAGGCGCAGGCTTCGAGCGTCGCCTGGTTCAGCCGCACGTCGCGAGCGAACGCGCCGAGGTCAGTGGGCTTCTTCGGATTGGCGTGGGCGAAGAGCCAGCGATCGGCCTGCCAGAAGCGCCCTTGCGCCGCTGCGCAGTCGGCGAGGCGTACGAAGGAGCAGGCGGTGGTGCCGGCGCGACAATGCATGCGCGGATTTTGGCGCCGCACCAATCGCACGCCCGCGTGCCTGGAGACCAGGCGTAGCGAGCGCGCGGCGCCGACCCTGCAATGGGGGCAGGCGTAGTCGGTGAACTCGTCGATCACGTGTTTCGGCTCGACGGCGCCGATCCACGGCGCCCCGTCCTCGGTGACCCCCGTGGGCAGCGGGGGCTCCGCTTTGTAGGAGAAGGCCGCCCAGTAAGGCGGGAAGGCAACCCAGAAGGCGAGCGCCAGGAGCGCCGGGAACGCCAGAACCGGGAGCAGGACGGAGCGATCCGAGAGCGGCCTAGTGAGGGCCTGTCGCCTCTGCACGACGACGGCGAAGAGCGCGAGCGCCGTCAGATGGACGGCCTCGCACCAGAGGCAGAAGGTGCCGAGCGACAGCGCGCTCAGGCCGAAGAGCAGAAGCGAGCTCAGCGCGGCCACTGCCGAGAGCGGCAAGAGCCAGGCGGAGCGCGCCCGCGTGGCCAGCCAACAGGACAGGAAGCCCAGCATGCCGAGCACCGGGAGCGGCAAGCCGAGCACGACCGCATACGGAGACGCGGCGACGCTGACGCAATCGAGCCGCTCTCCGAAGCTGCAATAGCTGTCCGCGGCGGGGAAGACGTTGGTCTGGACGTGGATCCATTCCAGGATCGCCGACAACAAAAAACCAACGGCTGCCAGGATCCCTGGCAGCCGTCCTAAGTCACGCGCATCGCCCGAGGCCATGCGCGCTTTTGTATCAGCCGCTGAAGCCGCTCGTGAAGGCCAAGGCGAACTCCGACTGGGCCGCCAGGTTCGCGCCGGCGTCGGCGGTCAGTTCGGTCATCGTGGAAATCGACGAGCGAACGGCCGGTTCTACGCAGGGCAGCTTGCCAGCGGGCACTTCGGCCACCAGAGAGCCATCGAGCACGCCATCGAGCACCGTCTCCAGGCCTGCCGCGACGGACACTGCTGCGCAGCTTTCACCCTCGAAGAGGGCACCATACTTGGCGAAGGAGCCGAGCATGGCAACGCCATTGACCTGGAGCGATGCCATCTGGGCCGAGAACGTCGCAGCAGCGTCGGCGTTGGCGTTCGCGCTGAGGGCGAAGTTCACGCTGATGCTGGGCGGCGTGCACTCGATGTCGGCGCTGGCCTGGGCGCTAGCCGAAGCCTGGCAGTCGGCCGATGCCTCGCACTCGGCCGAGCCGGTGCAAGACGGGGGCGTGGCGGTGCCGTCGCAGCCGCCCGAGCACTCGCCGTTGCACGACACGTCGCACTTGATCTCGCCCGTGCAGTCCGCTTCCACCTCGACGGAGGCGGTGCACTTGCCGTGGCAGGTGCCCGAACAGCTCCCGCCGGCCTTCAGCTCGCAGGTGCCTTGGCAGTCGGCGTCGCAGCTGCCGGCGCACTGACCGCTGGCATCGGTCGCCGAGCAGTTGCCGCTGCAGGTGCCGCGGCAGGTGCCTTCGCAGGTAGCGGCCACCTCGAGGTCACAGGACCCTTCGCAGCTGCCCATGCATTCGGCGGCGGCCTCGCCCGAAACCGTGCAAGACGCTTCGCCTTCGCAGCCACCGGTGCAGGAGCCCTGGCAGGTGCCTTCGCACTCCACGGAGACTTCGCCGCCGGTGCACTCAGCTTCCACTTCGCAACCGGCCTCGACCTCGCAGTTGGCCTGCGCGTTGACGGCCACGTCCACGTTGGCGGTGCACTTGGCCTCGACGTAGTCGACGGTCAGGCTGCCATCCACGTTGGCTTGGATCTGGGTCTCGATGGCGGCGTTGAGGGCGCCGACGCGGTCCGAGAGGTCTCCCGTGGCTTCGAGGCCGAACGCGGCTTCCAGGTTGGCGAGCCCGAGCTCGAACTCCTTGATGGAGGCGTCAGACTGGGTCTTCATGATGGCGACGGCGTTGAAAAAGCCGTCGAGCTTGGCGCTACCCGAGATGCCGAGCGCGCCCTTTTCCACGTCACCGCACGGGCCGCAGACGTCCTCCGAGCAACCCTGCGTGGACAAGGCGCCAGCGGCCATGATGGCCAGCGGTGCGCCGAAGAATCCGATCTTCTTGATGAATGCCATTGGTAAAAGCTCCTCTTTCTCTTTCCTCATTGACCGGGTCCTAGGGCCCGCGGTGCTATTTCGGAGCGGCCGAGCGACTCGCCGGGCTGCGCCGTGTGCTGATTCGTTGGAAGCGAGACTCTTCTTCCTTGCCGACGAAGGATTCCCCGGTCGGCCCTCCTGCTCGTGAGGGCCTGAGCGCCCCGAACGAACCGACTTTTTCTACAAGGAAGGCAGGGGACTTGAAAGGCCCCCTAGACTGCGATCTCGATGCAGGGAGCGCGCCATGTTGGAAACACGGCCGGACACCGGTTCAGCTGACTAGGGGGCGAGGTGGGCGGCGCCGGAACACAGCCGATTTTCCCGCGGAGAGACCTGCCAGCCCGCACCTGGCGCCGCGTCGTCCGCGCACATTCTTACACGCCGCTCGGACAACCGTGTCAGGCCGTTTTCCGGCCTCGTTAGATTGCAACGCCGTGTGGTTTTTTTCTCTACCCATGCGTGAGGGCCAAAGAGTGGCCCGTCCGTCGGCTACGGGCCCCGTGGTATGTGCGCGCCCGTGGCCCAAGTCGTGCTCAAGAGCGGACACGTGCAGCCGGTCTGGGCGGGGCATCCGTGGGTCTTCCCGCAGGGCATCGCCGAGGTGCGCGGCACGGTTGGCCATGGTGACGAGGTCGTGGTGGTCGACGCCGAAGGTCACACCCTCGGTCATGGATTCTTCGCCGAACGATCGGCGATCGCGGTGCGCATCTTTTCGAGCGCCAGCGAGGGGGGATTCGATCGCGGGCTCGTGGTCCGGCGCCTCGAGGCAGCGCTCCAGCGCAGACGCGCCATGGGACTGGCGCTGGCGGACTCGGAAGAGAGCGGCGCCTCGCCTGCGGATCGACCGAGGCAGATCGGCGAAGTCACGGACGGCTATCGACTCATCCATGGCGAGGGAGACGGCCTGCCTGGGCTGATCGTCGATCGGTACGGCTCGCATCTCGTGCTGCAGCTCGGCACCGCGGGCATGGCGCGGCACCTGGAAGAGATCGTACAGGCGCTCCGAGACGTCATCGGTCCGGAAGCGATCCTGGACCGCACGAGCGACCGCGTGGCGCAGACGGAAGGATTCGCCGCTCCCGGCGGGAGTGTCCTCGGTGCAGCTCCCGAGGCGCTGCGTTTTCGCGAGCGCGGGCTCTCGTTTTCGCTTCCGCTGGCTCTCGGACAGAAGACCGGTTTCTACTTCGACCAAAGGCCCCTTCGGGCCCGCGTCGAGAGCCTTTCCGCCGGGCGCCGCGTGCTCGACGCCTACAGCTACGTCGGGGCGATCGGGCTCGGCGCCGCGCGGGGAGGGGCCAAGGAGGTCGTGTGCGTCGACTCGAGCGCGCCAGCTCTGGAGGTGCTCGGCAACCTGGCGACGCAAAATGGGCTCGCCCTGTCGCGGGAGCGGGCGGACGCGGTCGAGTACATGCTGGCGCATCCGGATGCGTTCGATCTGGTGGTGGCCGACCCGCCGAAGCTCGCGCCGGGTCGGTCGGCGCGCGACAAGGCACTGCGCGCTTTTCGCCGCATCGCGGCCGCAGCCGCGGGAGCCGTGGCACCGGGGGGGCTTCTGGCGCTGTCGTCCTGCTCGCAAGCCATCGGCCTGCTCGAGGTGGAGCGCTCGCTCGCCCTCGGCGCCAAGGATGCCAAGAAACGCGTGACCGTCGTCGAGCGCCTGTTTCAAGGGCCGGATCACCCGGTGCCTCCCGCTTTCCCGCAGGGGCTCTACTTGTCGACGGTGCTGGCGCACGTCGAGCGCGGAGCCTGAGCCTTCGCTCGGACCGGTCAGGCCGAACGCTCGAGGATCTCGTGCAGCTCCGCGTCGGTGAGCGGGAGCGGATTGCCCTGCATGCTGCTGGCTCGCTTGGCGTCGAGGACCACCTCCGCTTCGTCCCCCGCCGTCAGGCCGAGTGCGCGCAGGCGGGGAATGCGCAGGCGCGAGACCGTCGCGTCGCACCAAGCGATGGCGTCCTCGGCGCGAGCGTCGCTCGACCCGGTGAGCAGTGGCCCGAGCTCGTCCAGACGAGCACGGGCGGGAGAGGAAGGCAGACGCTCCGACAAGGCTCGGTGGTTTACGCGCAGCGTGGCCGGCAAGAGCGCTGCGCAGAGCGCGCCGTGGGGAGCATGCAGGCGCCCGCCGAGCGGGCCCGCAAAGCCGTGAATCGCGCCGAGCTTGGCGTTGGCGAGGGCGAGGCCGCCACAGAGACTGGTGAGGCAGAGGTCTTCCCGTGCCGCTAGGTCCTGTCCACTATCGAAAGCCCGCACGAGCGACCGAGCGCCACGCCGAATGCCTTCACGACACAGCGCGTCGGTGAGCGGATTGGCGAAGTGAGACAGGAAGGGCTCGATGTTCTGGGTGAGGGCGTCACAGCCGGTCGCGGCCGTGACGTCGGCTGGGACCGTCAGCGTCAGCTCCGGGTCCACGAGCGCCAGGCGCGGAAGAAGCAGCGGGCTGCGCAGGCTGACCTTCACCCGCTGGCTCGCTGCCTCGACGACGGCGTTCCTGGTGACTTCGGCGCCCGTGCCCGCGGTGGTGGGGACCAGCACGCTCGGCAGCGCCGGCCCAGTAAGAGGTGCGCCGCGGCCGACGACTTCCAGGTAGGCGAGTGCGTCGTCCGCAGCCGGGACCAAGCCGGCGATCGCCTTGGCCAAGTCGAGCGCGCTGCCGCCGCCGAGACCGATCACGACGTCGCTCCGTTCCTGACGGCCGAGCGCTACGGCGGAGGCGACGTCGTCGGTCGTCGGTTCGCTCGAGACTGCGTATGTGGCCACGGTGGCCCCGCGCGCCTCGAGCTCCGAAATGAGCCAGGCGTGCCGCGCGGCCCCCTTTCCCGTTACCAGCAGGGGGCGCCGTCCGAGCTCCAACGTGCGTCCGGCGAGCTGGGTCCTCACCCCGCAGCCGAAGACAATCTCGGTCGCCGTCGCAAACGAGAATTTCATCGCATCAGAAGCCTTCGTCCCCGGGATACGCGTTTTCCCACTTTTGGCTCGATCGCGGCCTCGCCATCATCGGCTCCACTCTGTCACGCCAGCGCTCGTAGTGTGCCGTCTTCTTGTGCTCCGCCGGTGCCTCGTCCGTGCGGTAGACCTCGATCAGCTGAAAATGGGTCTCGTCCGCGCGATCCTGGAGCACATCGAAGCGAGCAATGCCTGCTTCACGCACGCTGGCCGCGGCGTTCTCCTTCGTGGCGGCGGTGAAAGAAGCGACGCTCTCCGGCTTGACCCAGACGTCCACGATCACAATCAGCATGGCGGCCAGGCTAGCCGCACCCGCTCCGCCCCACCAGCACTGCCCGGAGCAGCACTGCCCGGAGCAGCACTGCCCCGCCAGGCTCGCCTCACCAGCAGCTGTAGTCGAACGTGGTGGCAACCGAGCCGTTCAGGATGACGCTCAGGTGGCCTTCTTCGTCGTACTCGTAGGTGCGATCCGGCAGTGCGCCCGGCGCGTCCCGGATGAAGAGTCGGCAATTCACGTAGTGGTACGTATAGGTTCCGGGCGCGCTGGACTCGGCGTCGTAGAGGTCCGCCGTCAGGGGATAGCCGTTGTTACTCAAGGTGTACACGACCACGTGCTGGTCGCGCGTCTCGGTCACCGTGTTTCCCGAATATTCGAACGTCGCGGGGTCGCTGGTCGAAACCGACTCGATCATCCGCCCGAGCTCGTCTCGGACGTAGGTCTGGCCGCCGCTCAGGGTCGAGCTTTGCACGAGGCCGTCCTCGTACGTGTAGCTGGTGCCCTCGGGCGAATCGGAGCAAGGCCCTGGATCGGGCCCGAACCAAAAAGGTCCGATGATTGGAAACAAACGCTCGATCGGAGCGGAGGGGCAGTTCTCGCTACCGTTCGTGGCGCCTGCGGTTCCGCCCGCGGCGTCCCCGCCACCGTCGCCCTGCCCGCCACCGCCTGTGTCGGCTCCGCCCGTGTCGCCACCACCCGTGTCGCTGCCGCCGCCACCACCCGTGTCGCTGCCGCCGCCACCGCCTGTGTCGGCTCCGCCCGTGTCGCCACCACCCGTGTCGCTGCCGCCGGAGTTTTCCTCGCCGCCGGCTGCATCGCCCTCCACTGCGCCGCCGCAGCCGACAGAGCCGCCGCCAACCGAGAGAGCCAAGGCTGCCCAGGCCAAGAGTGTGATCGGGACGCGAGCCTTCACCGCCTGTCAGCGTGAGTCAGTCCTTCAACGCCGGCAAGGAAGAAGCTATGGAAGGGCCCATGCACGGGGGGATGGGTCGGGGGATATCGTTCGGAGCGCTGGGCCTTGCCGCGCTGGGTTCGCTCCCGCTCGGCCTCGTCGCGCAGGGGTGCATCGAGCACGGCTCGGGCGTAGCGGCCGAGAGGACCGTCGAAATCGACACGGCGGGTGTGGATCAGCTGTCGGTCTGCTGCGGTTTCCAGGTGCATGGGGAGCAGGGGACCGAGGGCCCTGGCGAGGGTGGTGCTGGCCCAGGAGGGGCGGGCCCAGCCGACAGCACGGAGGTGCGCATCAGCGCCGACGACAACTTGATCGACCACGTCCTGGTGCAAGTGATTGACCGGACCCTCGTGCTCGGCTGGCGCGACGACGGTG
>Ga0315912_10002119_pt1 | contig 21900 bp, 19 predicted proteins | sample VfabasoilMG_FD_204469 | JGI IMG/M metagenome (GOLD analysis project Ga0315912, IMG submission 204469) | Garden soil microbial communities collected in Santa Monica, California, United States - V. faba soil | ecosystem: Environmental > Terrestrial > Soil > Garden | place: USA: California...
GAGGCGACGGCGTCGCTCGACGTCACGGCCGAGCGCGAGATGACGAGCGCGCTGCACGAACACGCGGGCTCGATGACGCTCGTGATCATCGCGCACCGGCGCAGCGCGCTTGCCGGTTGTGACCGGGTCTTCCACCTGCGCGACGGCCGTTTCACGAGCGAGAACGTCGAATGCGCGTGAGCCGCGCCGATCCCTTCGGCGAGCGGCAGCGGCGCACCTGGCGGCGGCGTTACCTCGTGCTCGGCGTGCGCATCGACTTCGAGTGCGAGACCGCGGCGCTCGCGGCCGTGGTGGATGCGGCCTACGCCGGCCTGCCCGAGACGCGCGCGCGGCGCGGCATGCCGGTGTACCGCGTGTACCTGCGCTTCATGGGGGACGGTGCCGCCCGTTTTCGCGGTGCGCTGCCGCAGCCGAGGTACTCCTCCGGCGGCGGGCTCATAAGCGTGGTCTACGACGCGTCGAACTACTCGGTGGTGGCGCCCGCCGTCCGCAGCGCGTTGGTCGTGGCGTCACCCGCGATGCTGGCGCGACCTTATGATCTGCGCTGCGAACTCCTGGAGTTCGCGGTATTCACGCTGGTTGCGCGCGACCAGCCCGTTCTGCCGCTGCACGCGGCCTGCGTGGGGGTTCGCGACCGCGCGGTGCTGCTGCTCGGCGAAAGTGGTGCCGGGAAATCCACGGCGACTCTGCAATGCATGCTCGCGGGTCTCGGCGTGCTGGCCGAAGACGTGGTGTTCGTTGAGCCCCGCCGGCTCACGGTGACCGGTGTTCCCAACTACATACACCTGCGCCTCGAGACGCCGCGCCTTCTCGCGGCGGCGCTGGCGCGGCGCATCCGGCGCGCGCCCGTGATCAAGCGGCGCAACAGCGGCGTGCGCAAGTACGAAGTGGACCTGCGGGGCACTGCGAGCAGCAAACTCATGCTTCCCGCCAGGCTCGTCGCTGTCGTGATGCTATCGCGCAAGGTTAGTCGCGGCGGCAAGTTGCTGCACGAGCTGCCGGCGCGCGAGCTCCTGCGCGCCCTGGACCGCGATCAGCCCTATGCACGTTCGCGCCCGTTCTGGGGCACGCTCCGCGCGAGCCTCCGGCGCCTCCCAAGATTCCGGCTCGAGCGCGGTGAGTCCGCGGCCGACACGGCGACCGCCCTCGCGGGCTTGTTTACGAACCGCGCATGAAGATAGCGTTGGTCGCGCCCGCCGGTGTGAGCAACCACACGATGCACACCATTCCGGCGCTCATGTGGTTGGTCGGTCGTCTTGCGGCACGCCACACCGTAAAGGTGTACCTGCTGCACCGGGCCGCGGCGCCCATCCGCGAAGATGTCCTGGGTGTCGAGGTGGTGAACGATGGTGGGGCGCTGCGTCACCTGCGCTTGATCCAGGCGATCCGCGCCGAGCACCGCCATGCGCCCTTCGATGTCGTGCATTCGATCTGGGCGGGTAACGTCGGGCTGACCGGAGCACTCGCGGCGCGGCGGATCGGACGGCCGCTTCTGGTACATCTTGCGGGCGGTGAACTCGCGAGTCTGCACGACATCGGCTATGGCGGGGCCTTGAGCCTGCGTCACCGCTGCACGAATCGCTGGGTCTTGAGGCGCGCGGCCGTGGTGAGCGCCGCGAGCGCGCCGATGATCGAGGCGGCGCGCGAGTTCGGCGCGAGCGCCGTGCGTATTCCGCTCGGCGTCGACCGCGGGGCATTTCCCCCGCGCGGGCCGGTCGCAAGAGACACCTCCCGGCCGGTGCGCCTGGTGCAGGTGGCGAGCCTGAATCTCATCAAGGACCAGGGCATGTTGCTCCGGGCATTCGCGAAGCTGGTGGCCGCTGGACGCGACGTCGAGCTCGACATCGTGGGTGTGGATGCGATGAACGGGAAAATCCACGCGCTGGCGCAGGCGCTGGGAGTGGCCTCGCGCGTGCGCTTTCACGGCTGGGTCGATTCCGCGCGTGTACGGGAGATCGTCGCCTGCGCCGATATCTACGTGATGTCTTCGCTCCACGAAGCGGGGCCGCTCGCGGTGCTCGAGGCGGCGATGCTGGGTGTGCCCACCGTGGGCACGCAGGTGGGGCACGTGAGCGAATGGGCGCCGGACGCGGCATTGGCCGGGCCGCCAGGCGATGCGGCGGCGCTTGCAGCGAACCTGATCCGCCTCATGGACGACGACTCGCTGCGCCTTGCGCTCGCGGCCGAGGCCCAGCGGCGCGCGCTCGCCGAAGATGCCGACTGCACTGCGCGGCTCTTCGAGGCGCAATACCGCGCGGCGGTCGCCTCCCACGGCGGCGGAGAGTGAGCGGCCCCGATTTACCGTACGGGCACCCGCCGTACCGCGCCGACATCGATGGCCTGCGCGCCGTCGCGGTGGTGGCGGTCATTCTTTGCCATGCCGGCGTTCCATTCATGAGCGGCGGGTTCGCCGGTGTCGACGTGTTCTTCGTGATCTCGGGATTCCTGATCACGCAGCTGCTGGTGCCGGCCACGCGCGACGGATCCTGGCGCGCACTGGGCGACTTCTACCTGCGCCGCGCGCGGCGCATTCTGCCGGCGCTCTTCGTGATGCTGCTGGTCGCGACGGTCGTCGCGGCCATCCTCTTCGTTCCATTGGAACTCGAGTCCTACGGCCGCAACCTGCAGCTCGCGAGCGTGATGCTCGCCAACGTGGCGAGCTGGCGCAGCGGCCACTATTTCGACGCGATGATGGGGCAACAGCCGCTGCTGCACGTGTGGTCAGTGGCGGTGGAAGAGCAGTTCTACCTGGCGTACCCGTGGTTGCTGCTCGGCGTCGCGCGATTCGCGCCGCGACGGTTGCTCGCGGCGCTCGTGTCCGGCCTGCTCGCCTCGCTCGCGTTCTGCCTGTACTGCTCGCACGTGCTTGCCGCGGCCAACTACTACCTTGCGCCGACGCGCGGGTGGGAACTGCTGCTGGGCGCGTGCATCGCGGTCGTCGCGTTGCCCGGCCTCGAGCGTCGCTGGCTGCGCGAGGCTGTCGTCGCGGTGAGCCTCGTGACGCTCGCCGCGAGTTTCGTATGGTTGCGCCAGGATGACAGCTTCCCCAATCTCACGGCGCTCGCGCCCTGCCTTGCGACGGCGGGCCTGTTGGCGGCGGGTCGTGTCGCACACACGACTTGCCTGGCACCCCTCGAGTGGCGCCCCGTGGTCTTCACGGGGCTCGTGTCCTATTCGCTCTATCTCTGGCATGCGCCGATGCTCGTGTTCTTCGAAAGCTACAACATCGTGCCGCCGACGCCGATGCAGATCGCGCTGGTACTGTTGGCCGCGTATGCCGTGTCGGTCGTGAGCTATCTCCTCATCGAGCAGCCGGTACGTCGCCGCCGCGTGCTCGTATCGAGTGGCCGCCTGCTGGCCGTGCTCGCCCTCGCCATGCTGTTGCTGGTGGCGCTCGCCGAGGTGCTGATTCGCACGCAGGGCCTGCCGCAGCGGTTCGCTCCCCCGTTGCGGCAGCAGTTCGAGTCGCTCGATCTGCATCCAGACGTCTCACGCTGCACGTCACTCACACTCGCGCAGCTGCACGACGACGAGTTGTGCCGTTACGGCCCCGGCGCGCACTCACGTCCCCGTGTCATCGCCTGGGGCGACAGCCACGCCGCCACGCTGCTGCCCGCATTCGAACACGTGGCGCGGGAGCGCGGGGTGGCGATGGGAATTGCCGCGCGCAGTGCCTGTCGGCCGCTGCCCGGAGTTTCCAGCGCCCTGCGGCACGACCGCTACGTGAATATCTGCGAGGATTTCAACGAGGCAATGTTCGGCGTGATCGAGCGTGTCAGGCCCGAGCTCGTGATCCTCGCGGCGCACTGGAGCGAGCCCGGCGACCGGTTCCTGTCGAGCGCCGAGCGCGCGCCGCCGGGCGCGTCGATCTTCAGCGTGGGGTTCGAGCGCACGCTCGAGCGCATCGCGAAGACCGGAAGCCGCGTGTGCGTGGTTTTCGACGTGCCCGAAATCGAGTTTGGCTATCCGAATGCGCTTGTCGCGGCCCGGCAGCGCGGACTCGACGACAGATTTTCCAGGCTCACGCGCGCGCAGGCCGAGGCGGGTCAGGCCGCTGTCGAGCGCGACATGCGCGCGCTCGCGGCGCGTTATCCCGTCGACATCGTCGACCTCAAGGACGCGCTCTGCGCCTCGGGACGCTGCGAGATCGGCGACGGCAAGACGTTCTATTACCGGGACACCAACCATCTCACCGTGGCGGGCGCCAAACGTGTGACTCCGAGCATCGACGGATGCTTCGCCTCGCTGACAAGGCGCCCCGGGCCTTGAGGCGGGCGTTCAAAATTCGCTCTGGCGTTTACCTGACGGCATCGAGTGGAGTAACGACATGTACGTCTCGGCATATTGCCGGGCTGTCCATTCCAGGTCATGTTGCTCAGCCCATTGCCTGCCGGCTTTTTTCATCTGAATCATTTGCGTGGAGTCGTCCAACAGCTTCAAAACCTTGTCGGCCAACGCCGAGGCTTGCCCGGGCTCGACGGTGACACAGCAACGATCGGACAAATCGGCCATCAGTCCTACGCGGGTTCCACAAACAAGCAGACCCTCCGCCAATGCTTCGGCAACCACGACACCCTGGCTCTCGAACAAAGAGGTATGCAACAACACGTCGGCCGACCTGTAGAACTCCAGAATCCTGGAATGCGGCACTTCCCCCTCAAACCGCACGCGATCAGCCACTCCCAGGCTCAAACAGACTCTTTTCAATTCCCCGTTGGAATAATCCCTGCCGACAATCGTCAGTGTGCAATCCAGGTGGCGGCACAGCACTGAAAAACAATTCAAAAGCGTAATCTGGTCTTTGACCGGATGTAGATAGGCCACGTTCAGGAAATGAACCTGGCGCCCGGGTTCACGGTTGGAGAAAGCGAACCGGGTGAGATCTACGCCGCGCGGAATCACCTTCACCCTGAAGTCTTTGCCTAGATTCCTGTTCAGGAATGACGCCTGATATCCGGTCAGCGCGGTTATCACGTTGGCGCGGTCCAACACAAAACGATTCAGTTTCATCCGTCTGCCATCGAGCAGGTCACCAAACCCGATTTCGGGAATCCCCACCGTTTCTGCAGCGTCGAGGCTTACCAGAACCGGGATCCTGAAAAGCTTGCCTGCGATGACTCCAGCCAACCCCGATGGATAAGTCGAGTGTGAGTGAACCAAATCGAACTTCTTTCTGACAAGCTCAACCAACACCCAGAGGCCGAAGTAGATTGTCCTGATGCGGCCCGAGGGGATCCAGGAAGGAACAGACTTCGCCTTGTACTCATCTGTCATCCACTGGGGACCCAGATGAAACTCCGAGTACAAGGTTATTTCAAAATTCCTGGAGAGTTTTTTCAGCAGAGCGCGGTATGAGGGAATGGTTTGCGCTCCTCCCCCAAGAAAAGCTACACGCATGAGTCGTGGCGCTGTCTGAGACGTCACAGTAATGTCCCAACGTCAGTCGAGTAGTCAGTGGCCGAGGTGGCCGCGCTGGCCACGCGCATCAGGCGGGACGCGTGCGGGCGAGCTTCTCCGCGCGCTCCAGGACCTGCGCCGCAGAATAGCGCGTGAGGCAGCGGTTGTCGCCGAACTTGCAGACTGCAAGTCCGCAGGGCCCGCAGGGCAGGTCCGAGGAATCGAGGCAGTCACTCCAGCTCCCCTGCGGCGCCGACCAGTCGCGGCGGCTGTCGCTGAAGAGTGCGAGCGTGGGTGTTCCCTGGGTCCAGGCCATGTGCATGAGACCCGAGTCTTCCGACAGCACGAGGCGCGCGCGCCCGACGATTGCGAAGGCTTCGAGCTGGTTCGCAAGGCCCGTGAGATCGATGCAGTGTTCGCCCAGGGCGGTGGCAATCTCCGTGGCCTTGGCACGCTTCGAAGGCAAGAGCAGCAGCACGATCTGGCTCTGCGGATGGCGTTCTATCCAGAGGCGAGCGAACTCGATGTAGCTCGCGGTCGGCCAGGCGCGCGACGGGGAGTAACCCGCGGGGTTCAGCACCACGAGATCGAAGCCCGCTTTCCAGCCGTGCCGGCTCAGCAGGGCGGCGATGTCGGGGCCCCCACCGCGCAGTTCGAGCGCCGTGCCCAGCCCCGCGTCGACATCGAGAGCCGCCGCGATGGTTCGTTGCGTGCGCTCACCGGCGGAGCGGGGCGAAAAGCGGTCGAACGCCGACCAGGCCGTGGGCCGGATCGCGCGGCGCACGAAGTTGCTGATGCGATTGTTCTGCAGGTCGAGCACCACGTCGTAGCGCCGGGCGAGGAGCGCGGGCGTAGCCGCAAGCGCCGCGAGCCAGGTGCGCAGGCGATCGCGGTCGCCCCCGAGCGCGATCACGCGGTCGAACTGGGTCATGGCCTCCGGTACCGCCGCTACCTCTTCCCTGGTGAGAAAGTGCAGCTCCGCGTCGGGGTATCGTCGCCGGACTGCGAGTAGATAGGGCAGGGTGATGATGGTATCGCCGAGCGCCTGGAGCCGGATCGCGAGGATGCGGCGCGGCGCGGCGGCGTGCGGCCAGCGACGCGCGGGTATAACGTCCGCGGACGTCATCGCCGGGTCTGTCCGGCGAGCACCGTCACTAGGGTCTGCACGCGCGGCGGGCGCGAAGTGACCCAGCGGAAAATGCGCTTGCCGTGGGACTGGTTGTACCAGGGCACCCGCTGGAGCGCCGGCTGGTTGCCGATCGTGTCCGCGACCTCGGCCAGCGCCTGGCGCTTCGGCAGCAGGCGACTGCGGGCGTATCGCAACAGCTCGAGCGGTGTGCGCGACCACTCGTAGCCCGGCAGCGCCGGGATGCTGAGGTTGGTCCAGGACACCTCGGCGAGGTCGTGGCGTGCGGATGCCAGCAGCGCCGGGCAGGCGGCGCGGGCCGCGGCCAACGCATTCGCAGGGATCACGTTCGGGAAAAAACGCGCGACCATCCGCAGCACCGGATACTTCCACCAGGCGTGTTCGTCGTCGCCGGTGAGCGCGGACCACTCCTCGGGCGCGAGCCGCGGCGCGAGGCGCGCGAGATCGATGAGTTGCATGAAACGCAGCGTGTTCGAGCGCATGCTGCCCGCGGTGTGCAGCAGCAGGTGGCAGAAGAGGGCTGCGTTGCTCGCATAGGCATTCGTGCCAGGCTGTGCGTCGCGAGGCCACGCGCGGGCAGTGATGTCGACCAGCGAGACCGGCAGCGTCTCCGTGATGGCCGGATGCAGCTCGATGCGAAAAGGGTTGTCCACGTGTTCGCCGAAGCTGTCCGGCAGGGGCTGATCGACGGGGACGAAGACGCTGTGACGTTGGGTGGAATAACACGGCCGGTAGCCCACCGACTGCAGGACTTCCGCGAGTGCCGCCGCCTTCCCGGGTGCGACGAGGAGGTCGATGTCGCTCATGGGGCGCACACCATCACCGTGCACACCGAGTGCGAGGAGTGCGGAACCCTTGAGCGGCACCACAGCGACGCCGCGCGCACGCGTGGCATCGTGCAGGTGCGCGAGTATTTCCCGGGCGCGCGCATCGCGCAGGCGCATGTGCCGCTGCTGCTCGCCGAGGAACGTCGCCCAGGAATCCGGACCGCGCCAGCGCAGCCGCCCCGCGAACACTCCCGCGAGTCCATGCATGACACAGACCGATCGGGCGATACCCCACTCGAATTCGTTCCAGTCGGGGGCCTTTTCTTCCGGCACCCCGAGCTCCTGCACGAACCGTTCGGTGGCCGCGACCAGCGCCGCCTGGATGATGGCGAAGGGTGGCAGGTCGGGATGTACGACGCTCATCGGCTGGACATCGAGATCATCTGCTCGCGGGCACGCCGAGCGGTGCCGAGAAGCTCCGCCGCCCGGACCGGATTCGCTGTTTCGAGGCGAAAAGCTTCGACTTCGTTGCGCAGCCACTGATCGGCAAGCTTGTAATAGTCGCGGCCGCGACGGCCATCGATGACATAGTCACGATCGCTGGCTTCCTGCCAGGCGATGGGCATGCGCACGCGCTCGCGGACCTTGTCGAAGTACCCGGTGCCCTTGATGGGATACGACACCGTGGTGAAGAAGATGTCGGGGTTGCTAGCCTTGACGTGTTCGACGGTGGCGGCGATGTCTTCGAACTCCTCGCCCTCGTAGCCCCACATCAGGAACATGCCCACCTGGATGCCATGCGACTGCGCCAGCGCGCAGGCTTTGCGCACCTGCTCGACGCTGACTCCGCGTTGCATGGCGTCCAGGATCTTCTGGCTGCCGCTCTCCGAGCCTATCCAGATGCGGTAGCAGCCGAGATCGCGCAGCTCACGCGCGGCGGTCTCGTTCTGCAGGCGGTCGGCGCGCGTGATGGTTTCGAACGGCCGGTGCAGGCCGCGACGGCGCAGCTCGGCACCATAGGCCGCGAGCCACGGATGACTGATGGTGAAGACGTCGTCGGCGTACCACACCTGGTCGGGGCCATAACGCTCCACGATCCACTGCAGCTCGTCGGCGACGGCCACCGGGCTGCGGCGCCGGTGCGTGAAACCATACACGGCATGCGAGCACCAGTTGCAGCGGTACGGGCAGCCGCGCGCCGTGATGAGGTTGATGCTGCTCGCCCCGTGATGCGTCTTCCAGGCGTCGAGGTACAGCTGGTGGTCGATGGCTTCTCGGTCGGGCCAGGGCATGCCGTCGAGATCCGGGATCTTGGGACGATCCGGCGTCTTCACGATGGCGCCGCTCTCGTCGCGGAACGCGACGCCGCGCACGTCGTGCAGGAGGTGCGGCCCGGATTTCGCCAGACTCGCCAACAGCTCGGTCAGCGTCACTTCGCCTTCGCCGACGACGATGACGTCGGCGCCCGAGCCCAGGTATTCGGTCACGTAGTTGGCGCTTTCGGGTCCGCCGAGCACGACGGTCCAGCGATGTTGTTTGGCGGCGCGCACGATCTCGAGCACCGAACGGCGCGTCATCAGGTTGGTGTAGATGCCGACCGTCCCGCCGGGCGAGGCGGCGAAGCGTGACACCAGGCTGTCGCGTTCGCCGAAGGTGCTGTCGAACACCTCGACCGAGAATCCGGAACGCTTGAGATACGCCGACAGGTACAGCAGACCCAGCGGGGGATACGGCTTCATGATCTGCCGTTCTTTCTCGTCCTCGGCGAGAAAGTAACCGTGGGTGAGCAGGATGTCGCTCATGGTCCCATCAGCTGAATGCCGCCGCCGGTTGCACCGGGTGTGCGGACTCGCGCGAGACCGGGGATTGCTGCCGGTGTTCGTGTTCGCGCGCGCACAGGTCGTGCCAGCGCCGCGCAATCTCGGGGGCGGCCGGGTTGGTCACCTCGTCGTGCAGCAGGTTGCGGATCGCCCGGTAGAACTCCGAACGATAGGTTCCGGCGAACATCATTTCGAGATCGTTGCTCTCCTGCCAGTGCGTCTTTTCGCCGAGCTGCGCGCGAACGGCTTCGTAGAACTTGGTGCCAGGCAGTGGATAGGACACGCTCACGCCGACGTCGTCGGGACGGGTCTCCTGCACCAGCCGGCGCGTCGCCAGGATGTCCTCGAGCTCCTCTCCGAGATAGCCGAGCTGCAGGAAATAACCCACGCGAATGCCGGCTCCGCCCAGCAGGCGGCGCGCCTCGCGTATCTCCGCCACCTGGGTGCCCTTGTTCATGGCATCGAGGATCTTCTGGCTGCCGCTTTCCGCGCCGAGCCACACTTCGCGGCATCCGGCTTCGCGCAGTGCTTCGGTCATGCGGGGACTCACCAGGTCTGCACGCAGCTGGATGGTGAACGGTACGCCGCCACCGCCTTCCGCGAGCGCGGCGGCGAATTCCTTCACCCAGTCGACCCGGAAGCCGAAGATGTCGTCCGCGAACCAGATGTGATCGGGCCGGTAGTGGCGGCGCAGATGAATCATTTCGGCCGCGATCTCGCGCGCGGGGCGCTGCAGGTACTGGTTGCCCCAGATGGGTTTGGCGCACCAGTTGCACCGGAAGGAGCAGCCGCGCGAGGAAGCCATGTTGAGACTGAAGTAGCCATGGGCGCGCCGCCAGACTCGCCGGTACTTCTCGATGTCGATGAGATCCCAGGCGGGCAGCATCGCGAGCTTCGGTTCCGGCAGGCGTGCGGTGTGCCCATTGCAGCGCGCAACCCCGGTCGCACTGACGTCGGGCAGACCTTCGGCAAGTTTCGGCGTGTCGATCGTGGTGTCGGCGTTCAGGCGATCGATTAGGGCCATGAGTGTGCCCAGCGCCTCGCCGTGCAACACGACCTCGGCACCCGCGGAAAGATATTCGCCGGGAGCATCGGAGGCGTCCGAGCCGCCGACCAGGACGCGTGTGCCGCGCGCCCGCGCCAGGCCCAGCATCTCGCAAGCCGCTTGCCGCATGCGGCCGAGGCACATCTTGCTCAGGAAGTTGTAGTTGTCCTCGTAGAAGAGGACCACCTGTGGCTTCAACACATCGAGCTGGCGCTCGAAGCGCAGGAAATCCTCGGCCAGCATGGCGTCGAACAGCGCCACCTCGTGCCCCGCGTTGCGGAGCATCGAGGCAACCTGCAGGGTTGCCAGTGGTGGGTAAGGTTTGGCGCGTTCAGCCTGCTTTTGGTCGAAACGCAGGAAATACGAGTGACACACCAGTATGGAAATCATGCGCGTCCATTCTCTCCCCAGTTGCCAGACAAATACCGGCCCGATCCGTCGAGCCGGCCCTGGTGGGTATGTTCCTCAGCTGCTGCAAACGGTTCCCCGCATCAATGAAGTTACAAGGGATGTAGCCGGTCACCGTCAGAGACGGCTGACCGGGCACTTACCGTCATTGTCTACTGTTAGCTGCCTTCGGTCGATGCCAGCGTCTCGTTGCGAGCTATTTAACCCTTGCGGCGTATGGTAACCGTCTCGCGTGGTGTACTCGCGAGTCGCCAGGGGACGACAGCGGATTCAGGAACAAACTCGTAGCTTCTTGCATTTGTGAGGGCATGCACATGCAGCCACCGGAGATGCCCATGAGTTCTTTCCTTGACGTTACGCGGCGTGGTTTCCTCGGAATGGGTGGATTGACTTTGTCAGGCGCCGCGGTAGCGCTGCTCGCGGGGCGCGATGCGCTGGCGGCAGGCGAAAAGGCAGCCAATCCGCTCAACGACGTCGCCATCCTCAACAGCGCACTGGCCGCCGAGCTCGAGGCGATCGCGGCCTATGGCGTCGGCGCCGGCAGCGGCCTGCTGAAGGGTCCGGTGCTGCAGCTCGCGTCCACCTTCCAGGGACACCACAAACAGCACGCGGACGTGCTCGCCGGCACGGTGAAGAAGCTCGGCGGTACGCCGAACGAAGCCAAGGCGAACTATTCGTTTCCGGTGGAGACGCTGAAGACCCAGGCCGACGTGCTGCGATTCGCCGCCGGTCTCGAGAAGGGGGCTGTGAGTGCCTACCTGGGGGCGGTGCCGCTATTCAAGGACCGCGAGCTTTCCAAGGCCGCGGCCAGCATTCTCGGCGACGAGGCCATGCACTGGGCCGTACTGCGGCAGGCGCTGGGCGAAGAGCCGGTGCCCGCAGCGTTCGTTTCGTGAGGCCAAGTAATCGTTGATTGCCAAGCTTGGGGCGGCGCTGCAAGCTGCCGCCCATGCTTGGCATCCACCATTACTGGCTGTTCATCGCGACGGCCATCGTCCTCATTCTGACGCCCGGTCAGGACACGTTTTTCATCCTCGGCCGCAGCATCTCGAGCGGGAGGCCCGCCGGCGTTGCAGCCGCACTCGGTATCAGCTCGGGCACCGTGATCCATACCATTGCCGCGGCCTTGGGGCTTTCGGCGCTGCTGGCCACTTCCCCATACGCATTCACGGTCGTGAAGTTCGCCGGTGCGGCCTATCTTCTCTACATCGGAGTGCGCGCGCTGCTGAGCCGCTCGAACGGATTGCCCGGGCCGGACGCGCGCGCCACGGGTGACGGGCGCTGGCCGGCGTTTCGCCAGGGCATCATCACCAACCTGCTCAATCCCAAGGTGGGATTGTTCTTCCTCGCCCTGATGCCGCAGTTCATCTCGGCATCCAGCGCGAACAAGGTGGGCGCCTTCCTGGTGCTCGGGCTGTCGTTCGTGACCATGGGCCTGATCTGGTGCACGGTGCTGGCGATCGGCGCGGCATCCTTGCGCAGCGCATTCCTGCGGCGTCCGTCGCTGGCGGGCATGCTCAACAAGGTCGCGGGCGTGGTGTTCATCGGATTGGGATTGCGTCTCGCGACGGCACGGCAGTGAACGCCCGGGACGAATGGCCGCAATCCGGGCGCAAGCGGCTGATCCTGCCGTCACCCATCGGCACGATCGGTCGCGACTTGCCCGACATCGAGGCCGAGCTGTTCGTCGAAGCGGCTCGCGGCGCGGTATTCATGATGGGCGATAACCCGGCGCTGCCGCGCATGCCGGACAAGCCCAAATTGCTCGATTTTTACCGTCTGCGCTTCGGGCCGATCGCGCGTATGCACCATGCGCAGTCCGCGAAACTCGCGATGGAGTCCGGTCAAAGCGAGAAGATCGTCATGGCGTGTTTCCTGCACGACATCTCCAACGGTGCGTTGGTGCGTTGTGATCATGGCTACTGGAGCGCCCAGCTGGTCGCGCCGTACGTGGACGAGGAGGTGGCCTGGGCGATCCGCTACCACCAGCCGCTGCGTTACTTCGCGGACGAGTCGGTGGGTTACCAGTACCCCGAGGCGTACAGGAAATACTTCGGCGCGGACTACCAGATTCCCGAGTACATCCGCCGCGATCACGAGCTGGCGCGCCAGCACCGCTGGTACATGAGCTCGCGCATGATCACGCTGTTCGACATCTACTCCTTCGAGCCCGGCCCCGAGCCCGATCTCGACATGTTCGAAGACCTCATCGGCCGCAATTTCAGGGAGCCGAAGGAAGGCCTGGGGTTCGACGGCTCGCCCGTGGCGCACATGTGGCGCTCGATGATCTGGCCAAACAACTTTCTCTAGTGGCCGACCAGCTCAAGGACCAGTTCGGCGAGAGCGCACCTCGCGCCATCGCGGCCATGATCCGCGCGGTGCATCCTGGATTCACCCACGAAGAATTCCTGCGCGAGGCGCTCGCGGGCTACGGGCCGCTGTCCCTCACGGCGCGTGGTCAACGGATCGCAGCCGTACTGCGCCGTCATCTGCCGCAGGACTTCCCGAGCGCCGTCGCGATACTGCTGGAATCCGCTGCGCAGCCCCACGAACATCGCGCCTCCGGCGGCATGGCGGCGTTTCTCTACATGCCGCACATGTATTTCATCGCGCAACACGGCCTGGAGCACTTCGAGGATTCGATGCGTGCGCAGCACTCGCTGACGCAGCGTTTCACCGCCGAATACAGCATCCGTGCCTTTCTCGAGAAACACCCTGCGGCCACGCTCGCACGCCTGCGCGAGTGGGCCCGCGATCCGAGCGAGCACGTGCGCCGCCTGGTGTCCGAGGGAACGCGGCCGCGATTGCCGTGGGCGCCGCGATTGCGCGCGTTCCAGAAGGATCCGCGCCCCGTGCTCGCGCTGCTCGAACTGCTCAAGGACGATCCATCGCTGTATGTGCGCCGGTCGGTGGCCAACAACCTCAACGACATCGGCAAGGACCATCCGAAGCTGCTGACCGGCACCGCGAAGCGCTGGCTCAAGGGCGCGAGCGCCGAGCGGCGCTGGATCGTCAACCACGCGCTGCGCTCGGCCATCAAGCGTGCGGATGCCGGCGCGCTCGGCGCGCTGGGTTATGGCGGCAAGTTGGATGTGGGCGTGGGCAAGGTCTCGATCGCGCCGCCACGCCCGAAGATCGGCGGCAAGGTCACCATCGGGTTTACGCTCGTGAACAGGCTGGCGAAGCGACAGCGCGTCATGGCGGATCTCGTGGTGCATTTCGTGAAGGCGCGCGGCACGGGAGCGAAGACCTTCAAGCTCAAGGCGGTGGATCTGGCACCGCGAAGTCAGGTGAAGTTGGGGAAAAGTATTGTGCTCAAACAGCTCACCACCCGGAAACATTATCGAGGCGTGCACCGCGTCGATGTCTTGCTCAACGGTGAGCGAAGGAAGCTCGGTCAGTTCGTGTTGACTTGATAGGGGGTCATTTCCCCGAGACTTTGATCGATTCGATCAGGCGAAGACCGAGCGCGCCGCATTCTGCATCGCGGCTCACCATGCAGTTGTAAGAGACCAGCAGTGCGTGGCCGCTGAACGGTGTCATGGCCATGATGTTTCGCGCGACGCCATCGGAATTGGCTGTATCCATATCGACCACCATGAATTCGCGGCCATGGATGGTCCGGATGCCGGATGAATTCAAAGTGACGCCTTCATGTGTTGGCAGATTGTGGCGTGCCGCCTCCAGGTATCTCCGCAGCTGTTCGGGCCGCATTTCCATCGGCTGCACGCCGAACGCGATGTTGACCGTGGTGGTCGCGTCCGTAAGTACCAGCGCTGGCCGATTGGTCCCGGGGTACTTCGTGGTGCGATCCCCGTCGCTCATGACGGTGAAACTCGCGGGCACCAGCATGGTGACCTTGCCGTCGAGCAGCGTGCGCGGTTTCAATTCCTCGTCGGCTGCGAGCGCGGTGCCAATGGAGAGCGCCGCGACGAGCGCGAATATCTTCTTGTTCATGTCGGGAGCTCCCGGGATGCGGGAGATGATAACGCGTCAGCGCGAAACCAGCGTCGCGGCGCTGCGTTCGCCGTACATGCTGACTTCGTTGCGCCGGTAGTCGATGACCAGGCGCTCGAGCACGCCGAGCATGTCCATGCCGATGAGCATGGCGGGTTCCTGGTCGAGGCCCCAGAGCTTGAACACGTGGAAGTCGGCGAAGATCACGTCCATGTTGGACAGCGTCAGGTCGCCGATGCGCGCCTGGCGGATCTCCTGCATGTCGCCGTCGGTGATGTCCGGCGTCGCGCCGTGCACGATGGCCGAGACCGGCTGGCGCTTTTTCTTGCCCTTGTTGATGGCTTCCTGCAGGACCATGTTGCCCAGCGTGCGTTCGGCGCCCGTGTCGATGACCGCCTTGACCGGGATGCGCCGGCCGACGCGCATGTCGATGATCATCAGACCGTTGTCATTGCGGTTCGCGCGTGCCGTCACCATGGAGTAGTGAGGCCGGCGGCCGTTCGATTCCGCGACACTCACGCGGTCGCGCTTGAAGTCGACGTCGATGCGCTGATCCTGGAAGCCGGCGACACCAAGAATGCCATCGGCATTCCCCATGATGGAAGTGAAGATCACCGGCAGATGCTGCTGCTCGAATTTGAGCGCGCCAATTTCGAGGCTGTCGACGACCACGGTGGGCACTTCGGCCGCCCCGGTCACGCCGTTGAGGATGATTCGACGGCCAGTGGGAGCCGTGAGGCCGAGCGCTTTCGCAAGGTGCGGCGCGAGCGTCGAGCGGCTGGCACCGGTGTCGATGACGAAACGGAATGGACCCTTGCCGTTCACCTTGACCTGGGTCATGACCCGGCCGATGCGATCGAGGCGCGTCGGTGCGGCGAACAGCGGTTCGGGATCGGCGAGGCTGCCGGCGAGATCATCGGCGCCACCGGGAATCCGCCCGGTGATGTTGGGTTCGGCGAACAGCGAACGGGAACTCAAGCCACCGCCGAGGGCGAGCAGCATTTGCAGGGCAAGGCGACGGTTTGTCAGCGTCTCGCTCATGGCGTCAAGCTACGCCTGATTCGGTGCGAAGAAAACAGCGCTGCGCCAAAACGTGCGGGCCGCACGGTGCCATGTCCCATTTCGCGGCCCGAGCCCGGGCCATCAGTCCCGCTTATGGAATGGGCGGGTCGGGAAGGGCGTGAAACGCATTACGTAACGATTCACCCCATCCCTCGCGTATGACTTTGAAGTAGTCATCATCGGCGCCGATGCTTCGGTGCGATGCGAGCCGCAGCTCATCGCTGCGGACCACGGCGAGGTCCAGCGGCAGGCCTACGGAAAGGTTCGAGCGGATGGTCGAATCCATGGAAATCAGCGCGCATTTCGCCACCGCCGCCAGGGGCGTGTCCGCCTGCACCACGCGATCGATGATGGGCTTGCCGTACTTGGATTCGCCGATCTGGAAATAACGCGTGTCGGCCGTGGTCTCGATGAAGTTGCCGGCCGAATAGACGTTGAACAGGCGTGGCGGCTCGCCGCCGATCTGCCCGCCGATGATGAAAGTGGGGTTGAACTCGATGCCGTGTTCCTTGAGCGACTCGGCGTCGCGCTGCCAGACCTCGCGCACCGCATCGCCAACCAGGCGCGCGGCGTCGGCCATGCTGCGCGCCGTCAGCAGGCTGCCCCGGGCGCTCGCCACGCGTTCGCGCAACAGGCCGATGATCGACTGGCTGGTGGCGAGGTTGCCCGCCGCTAGCAACACGATGATGCGTTCCCCCGGAAGCTCGAAGAACGTCATCTTGCGAAACGTGCTGATGTGATCGACGCCCGCGTTGGTGCGCGAATCCGACAGGAACACCAGGCCCTGATCGACCTGCACCCCAACACAGTAAGTCATTCCATCCCCCGGTTCAGTGGAGGCCGAATCGTACCCGAAGAGGTGAGGCGAGGGCGCGCGCGCCCATCCGTCCCTGGCTCACCGCTCGCGCGCTTCAAAAATTGCCGAAGCGGCAATTTTTGGCGTTCGCTTGCCGAAATCTATGCAAATGCTTCATCGGCAAAATCGGGTACCGTCGAGTCAATACGGATTTGCATGACGATTTCGGCTGCGCCGCTTCGCGATGTTCGCTGCGTGACGGATGGACGCGCACGCCCTCGCGTCAGCGCCTCAGGTCCAATTCAGCCTGCCGTAACTGGGGGTGTTCGCTCCAAGCCCAGTCGCGCGGCGGGTGTGTTGGCGCGTACGCGATGGCGCAAACGTCAGCGATGCATCTGGTATTCGTTTCCGCCCAGATCGTTCATCTGCGCCGTGTCGAAGCGCCGCCCGATGCCGGTGAAGGTGGTGCGGGCGACGTACAGCTCGGCGCCCTCGGAGGCCTCGTACGAGCCGCGCGAACCGCCGATGGTGCTGTTGACTATATGCACGCGCGCCTGGCGCGCGATGATGCCGACACCGCCGGCGCTGATCCGCGCATTGCTGATGTACAGGTCGCAGCCCTTCTCGGCAATGACGGCGTCACCTTCGAATTCGATGGTCTCGCCGTCGATGCGCATCAGCCGGTCGCCCTGGCAGATGATGGGATCGCTGCGCTTTTCGGTGTTGCCGGCCACGGCTTCCGCGCTGGGTGAGGCCTGGCCCGCGGCGGGCTCTTCGCGCGTGATGGAGTAACCGGGCCCCTCGAGGGTCGCGGGTGGCGCGGCGGCGGTTTCCCCGGCGCCGCGAGAAATGCTGTAGCCAGGGCCTTCGGCCAGCGGCGTGCCGCTGCCCGTACGCTGCGCCAGCACGCTCTCGTCAGTAGTTTGATCCGCCGGCGGCACCGCGGCGGGTGCCGGTGTTTCTACGGGTAACTCGGCCGGGGCAGGCGCGGGTGCCGGCGCAGCTGTGGGCTTGGCCACTTTCGGCGGAGGCGGTCCGGCGATCAATTCTCCGAGCTTCACCGTGAACAGCGAGCCGTTGGTCGTGTCGCGCACCGTGAACACGCCGGCCGCTTCGTCGGTCGATATGACTTCCAGCGCGGGATTGCGCGCCAGCGCGGCCTTGGCCCATTCGACTTCATGAACCCGATCCTGCTTTCCACAAGCAGCCAGAATCAGCAGTGAACCAGCCAGCAGTGCGATACGGGTTTTCATGAGCCCAGTCTTCATGGGCTGATCGTAGGCGCTTGCGCGGCGTCTGCAAGAGGTATTTCTAGTAGAGTCACGCGCCCGTGAGCGCCGATCTCGAGACATTCTGTGAGCGACAGCTGACACGCCTGCAGGAGGCCGGCGTCCTGGCGTTGTTCGACGCCGCGCCGCCCGCCCTCGGGCAGGCACTGCGGCGAGTGCTGAGCGCAAGCGACTTCGTGTGCGAGTCGCTGGCGCGCGATCCGGAGCTGGCCAAGTGGCTGATCGGCGAGGCGGAACTGTCGCATCCACTGGGCGCCGACGACATGGTACGGCGGCTCGCGGCGCAGGTCGCCGGCGCCGCCGACAGCGCAGTCTTCATGACCGCGCTGCGCCGTCAGCGGTTGCGCGAAATGGTGCGCATCGCCTGGCGAGACCTCGCCGGTGCCGCCACCGTGCCCCAGACCCTGGCCGAGACCAGCGCGTTCGCGGACGCTTCCATCGACGCGGCGGTTTCGTTCGCGTTCCGGGAGCTGGAGCCGACGTATGGCAGCCCGCGCAACGCCGCCGGCGAGCCGCAGCCGCTCATCGTGCTCGGCATGGGCAAGCTCGGCGGCGGTGAGCTGAATTTCTCTTCGGACATCGACCTGATCTTCGTGTTTCCCGAGAAGGGCGAGACCTCGGGCGCACGCAGCGTCGACAACGAGGACTTCTTCACGCGCCTCGGCAGGCTGGTGATCCGCCTGCTCGGCGAACGCACCAGCGATGGCTTCGTGCACCGGGTCGACATGCGCCTGCGTCCCTTCGGTGACAGCGGCCCGCTGACGGTGAGCGCCGCCTTCCTCGACAACTATCTGCAGACGCACGGCCGCGACTGGGAGCGGTATGCCTGGGTGAAGGCGCGCGCCATCACCGGCCTCGCCGCCTACAAACTGGTACATGCCGAGAGCGTGCGCCCGTTCGTCTACCGGCGTTACCTCGACTTCGGGGTGTTCGAGTCTCTGCGCGAGATGAAAGCGCTCATCGAAAAGGAAGTCGCGCGCCGCGATCTCGCCGACCACGTGAAGCTCGGGCCGGGCGGCATCCGCGAGATCGAGTTCATCGTGCAGGCCTTCCAGCTGATCCGCGGCGGCCAGGACCGGCGCATGCAGACACAGTCGCTGCTGACGGCACTGCCGCAGCTCGCGGGCGGCAAACTGCTGCCGGCGCGCGTCGCCCAGGAGCTGGAGGCCGCTTACCTGTTCCTGCGCAGGCTGGAAAACCGCCTGCAGATGATGGCCGATGCGCAGACGCATACCCTGCCGTCGGATCCGCTGGCGCGTGCGCGGATCGCGGCCGCCATGGGTTTTCAGAACTGGGAGGCCTGCGCCGCGGAGCTCGAGCTGCACCGGGCACGCGTGACGCGCGCGTTCCAGGAAGTCATGTTCGCGCGCCACGAGGCGGCCAGTGCCGAGATGCCCGGCGTCAACGGCGTCAGCGAGGCCTGGTTGCAGGGCGCGCCGGTGCCGCAGTTTGCGGCTGCGCTCACTGCGCGCGGCTTCGCCGAAGGCGAGAAGGCCGCGCAGATGCTCGGCGATTTCCGGAGTGCCGGCACTTTGCGCCGGCTCGACGCCCCGGGTCGCGCGCGGCTCGATACTCTCGTTCCGCGGTTGCTCGGCACGATTGCCGAGCTCAAGCAGGCCGCGGCCGGCTCGCAGCTCGACGTCCTGCGCCGCGTGCTGAAGGTGCTCGAGGCCATCGGCTCGCGTTCCGCCTACTTCGCGCTGCTCAACGAAAATGCCCTGGTGAGGCGCAAGCTCGTGGAGCTGGCGGCACTCGGTGAGTTCCTGGCCGAGCAGATCGCCTCGCATCCGCTGTTGCTGGACGAGTTGCTGGACGAATCCTCGGGCGGCCTGCCGCTGCCGCGCACCGAACTGCAGCGCGAGATCGACGCGCGGCTCACGCACCTCGCGGAGGACGAGCCCGAGCGGCAGGTCGAAGTGCTGCGGCAGTTCCAGCGCGCCGCCATCTTTCGCGTCGCCATGGCGGACCTCACGCGCCGGATTCCGCTGATGCGGGTCAGCGATTACCTGACCGAGATCGCCGAGATCATCGTCGAGCAGGCCATGCGCCTGGCCTGGGTGCAGATGACGACGCAGTTCGGCGTACCCCATTACAAAGACAACAGTGGCGCGGAAGGTGCGCGCCGCGCCGTCCGGATCTGCGCGGTCGGCTACGGGAAGTTAGGCGGCCTGGAGCTGGGATACGCCTCGGACCTCGACCTCGTGTTCCTGCACGACTCGGGCGCGGAACAGGCCGAGACCGATGCCGCAAAGCCGGTCGACAACCAGGTGTTCTTCATCCGTTACGCACAGCGCGTGGTGCACATCCTGACCATGCATTCCGCGGCAGGGCGGCTCTACGAGGTCGACGTGCGGCTGCGGCCCTCGGGCAAGGGCGGCATGCTGATCACGCGCATCGGTGCCTTCGTCGAATACCAGGAGAAGGAAGCCTGGACCTGGGAACACCAGGCAGTGCTGCACGCGCGCTGCGTGGCGGGCGACCGCGAGCTGTGCGCCGAGTTCGAGCGCGTGCGCATCGAGATCCTCAAGCGCTACGTGCGGCGCGACACCCTGCGCAAGGAAGTCCGCGAGATGCGCGAGCGCATGCGACGCGAGCTGTCGCGTGCGAAATTCGGCAGCGGCATGTTCGACATGAAACAGGACGCGGGCGGTACCGCCGACATCGAATTCCTGGCGCAATACTGGGCGCTGCTGCACGCCGGCACGCATCCGCCCGTGGCCATGTTCCCGGACACCATCCGCCAGCTGGAATCGGTGGCCTCGGCGGACCTCGTGCCGCAGTCCACCGTGGACGTGCTGGTCAACGCCTACCGGCGGTACCGCGAACACTCCCATCATCTTTCGCTGGAAAACACCGACCCGGTGGTGCCGGGCGGGGAATTTGGCGAGACACGCGCCGCGGTGACCGCCATCTGGAATGCCACCATGGCGGACTGACGGCTATAATCCGCGCGCCATGTCAGCCACCACCAAGCCGCTCATCCAGCCCAACGCGCAGAACGAATACAAGGTCGATGCCAGCGACCTGCCGCTGTCCTGCCCGATGCCCGAGATGTATCTGTGGAATTCGCACCCGCGAGTCTATCTACCCATCGAGCAGACCGGCTGGGCCAAGTGCCCGTATTGCGGGGCGGAATACACCCTCAACAAATGAGACTCCCGTTCGTGGCCGCGCTGTTGCTCGCGGCAACCTGGGCGCAGGCCGAGACCGCTGCACCGACGATCCGCAGTGCTCTCGAAGCGGCGGATGCCGCGACGGCCGAGGACATACCGGTCGCGAGCGCCGGCCTGGATGAACGCGAAGTGACGCTGCGCGAACTGGAATTCCGCACGGAGAAGATGCGCTCGGCGCGCGTGCAGATGCAGCAGGTCCTGGACGGCATGGTCGCGGATCCCAACGCCGATCCGAAACTGCGGGACATGGTTTGCAAGGCGGCGGTGCCGGCCATGCGTGCGCCGGATCTGTTCAAGCTGCTGCGTGGCAAGGTGAAGACCCTGGAGAGGCCGAGGAATTTCGCGCAACTGGGGCCCGAACAGGCAGCAAGGCTGACGCAGGTCAAGACATCGATCGCCGAACTCGAGGTCCAGCCCGACGTCTCCTGCCGCAAACCTTGAGTCGTCCGTCAGCCGAAGGGCTTGTCGATGGAGTCGGGCGGCTTCGAGAACCAGATGGGTTCCTTCTCGCCCATGTGGAAGCAATCCTCCAGCCGGATGCCGAACTTCCCCGGTAGATAGATTCCGGGCTCGTTGCTGAAACACATGCCGGGTGCGAGCGGGGTCGCCTCGCCGTGCACCAGGTTCACGGGCTCGTGGCCGTCGAGGCCGATGCCGTGGCCGGTGCGGTGCGAGGTGCCGGGCAACTGGTAACCCGGGCCGTAACCCCATTTCTCGTACTGTGCGCGCACCGCGTCGTCGACCGCGCCGGCGGGCACGCCGACGCGCGCGGTGTTGATCGCGATTTCCTGTCCCTCGCGCATCTGCTTCCACACCTTGCGCTGTTCGGCGCTGGCCTCGCCGAACACGAAGGTGCGCGAGATATCGGATTGATAGCCGTGCACGCTGCAGCCGCAGTCCATGAGCACGACTTCGCCGTCTTTCACCGCCTGCGGTTTGCCGGAGCCGTGTGGATAGGCGCTGGCCTCGCCGAGCAGGATGAGCGCGAACTCGGGATCGGCGCCGAGCGCCTTGTGGGCGCCGTCCATCATGGCGCCGA
>Ga0315912_10002120_pt1 | contig 21891 bp, 19 predicted proteins | sample VfabasoilMG_FD_204469 | JGI IMG/M metagenome (GOLD analysis project Ga0315912, IMG submission 204469) | Garden soil microbial communities collected in Santa Monica, California, United States - V. faba soil | ecosystem: Environmental > Terrestrial > Soil > Garden | place: USA: California...
ATCTCGCGCCGCGTACCGAGCTTGTCTGAGCCTTTTTTGCGCACCGATACATTCACATCGCAGCGGAAACTGCCTTCCTGCATATTGCCATCACAAATGTCTATCCACTGCACCAGTTCATGAAGCTTCTTGGCATAGGCTACCGCTTCGGCAGCGGAGCGCATATCCGGCTCGGTGACGATTTCCAGCAGCGGCGTACCGGCACGATTAAGGTCTATACCCGACATACCTTCAAAATCCCCGTGCAGCGATTTACCCGCGTCCTCTTCCAGATGCGCACGGGTGATACGGATGGTTTTTTCGTATGCCTGTCCTGAGCCTGTCGAAGGGCCAACCTGGATGGTGAGTGAGCCCTTGCCTACTACCGGCAGTTCGTACTGGCTAATCTGGTAGCCTTTGGGCAAATCAGGGTAGAAATAATTTTTACGTGCAAATACCGAGCGCGACGCAATCTCGGCATTCACCGCCAGGCCGAATTTCACCGCGCAATGCACCGCTTCTTTATTCAGCACGGGCAACACACCAGGTAGCGCAATATCCACCGCGTTGGCCTGAGTGTTGGGTTCAGCACCAAAGGCAATGCTGCTACCGGAAAAAATCTTGGATTTGGTCTTGAGCTGGGTATGGGTTTCCAGCCCGATTACGACTTCCCACTCCATCTTAAATACCCTCCGGCATGCGGGTGTGCCAATCAGTCACTTGCTGGTAAGCATGGCCGATATTCAGCATGCGTGCTTCGTCAAAATAATTGCCGATAATCTGCAGTCCTACCGGGAGTCCGTTGGCAAAGCCTGCGGGAATGTTCATACCGGGCAAACCTGCCAGATTCACGGCAATCGTATAAATATCCTGCAAATACATGGAGACCGGGTCATCTGCCTTTTCGCCGATTTTGAACGCGGTGGATGGCGCAGTCGGTCCCATGATGATGTCGCATTTCTTGAAAGCCTCGGTGAAATCTTGTGCGATCAAACGGCGGATCTGCTGTGCCTTGAGGTAATAGGCGTCATAGTAACCGGCAGAAAGCACATAGGTGCCTATCATGATGCGGCGTTTAACTTCGCTACCAAAACCCTCATTACGGCTCTTGCAATACATATCCATCAGGTCATCATATTCAGCTGCACGGTGGCCGTAGCGCACGCCGTCATAGCGCGACAGATTACTGGACGCTTCTGCCGGTGCCAGCACGTAATACACAGGGATGGAAAGCCTGGTATTGGGCAGGCTGATGTCCACAATCTCAGCACCTAATTTACGATGTTCACTAATAGCCTCTTGCACCACTTTACCTACCGCGCCATCCAGACCTTCGGCGAAATATTCCTTGGGCAAGCCGACCTTAAGGCCAGCCAGCGGTCTGTTCAGGTCGCGAGTGTAGTCTTCTTTTTCGCGATTGAGGCTGGTGGAATCACGCTCATCAAAACCGGTCATCACGTTCATCATCAGCGCCATGTCTCCACAGGATTTCGCCATCGGGCCAGCCTGGTCCAGCGATGATGCAAAGGCGATCATGCCGTAACGCGAGACCAAACCATAGGTTGGTTTAAGACCGGAAAATCCGCATAAAGAGGCGGGTTGGCGAATTGAACCGCCGGTATCGGTGCCGGTAGCAGCCGCGCACAGCCTAGCTGCCACAGCGGCGGCGCTACCGCCAGAACTGCCACCAGGAACGCGGGCACGATCCCACGGGTTTTGCACATTGCCAAAATGTGAGGTTTCATTGGACGAACCCATGGCAAATTCATCCATATTGGTTTTACCCAGATTCACCGCGCCAACAGCATCAAAACGCTCAATCACGCCTGCGTCGTAGGGCGCTGTGAAATTCGCCAACATTTTAGAGCCGCAAGTAGTTCTCCAGCCCTTGGCGCAAAATATATCTTTCTGAGCGATGGGTATGCCGGTGAGCGGCGTTGTATTGCCTTGCGCTATGCGCTGATCTGCTACTGCTGCTTGCGTCAGAGTTTTAGCTTCATCCAAAGTAATGAACGCATTGATTTCTGGATTATGCAGGGCAATGCGTTTGAGAAATTCTCTTGTCATCTCGACACTAGAAATCTCTTTGGCAGCAAGCATGGCTGACAATTGTTTTAGACTGCGATTTATCAATTTTGAAGTGCTTATTCGATAACTCTAGGAACCAGATACAAACCGTTTTCCACAGCCGGTGCGACTGACTGAAATAATTCACGCTGGTCGGTTTCGGTCACCACGTCTTCGCGCAGACGCTGCACCACATCCTGCGAATGCGACATGGGAGTGATACCGGTAGTATCCACCGCCTGCATTTGTTCGATCAGGTTGATGATGCTGGAAAGCTTGGCCAGATATGATTCCGCGTCAAGATCGCTGACCTCTATGCGCGCCAGATGCGCGATGCGTTTTACGTCTGTAATATTGAGTGACATTTATCCAACCAAATATTAAATTTTAATGCGATATCGGTTATTATACCTTGGTTTAAAGCGCGTCTTAAGTCGTAGCATTTTGCGCCACGGCATGGATTATGGCGACTCGCACGGGATAAATAACAATGTTCGGAATTTTAAATAGCTACTTCTCCAATGACCTTGCCATCGACCTAGGCACCGCCAATACCCTAATTTACGTGCGCGGTAAAGGTGTGGTGCTTAATGAACCTTCGGTTGTCGCCATTCGTCAGGAAGGCGGCCCGTCCGGCAAAAAAACTATTCTAGCTGTCGGCTCTGAGGCAAAAGGCATGCTGGGCCGCGCGCCTTCTAATATTACCGCCATTAGGCCGATGAGGGATGGGGTGATTGCAGATTTCACCGTCACTGAGCAAATGCTCAAATACTTTATCCGCAAAGTGCACGAATCCCACTGGTTTGCACCAAGCCCACGTATCATTATTTGTGTGCCTGTAGGCTCTACCCAAGTAGAGCGTCGTGCGATCAAAGAATCAGCTGAAATGGCTGGCGCACGACAGGTATTTTTAATCGAGGAGCCGATGGCAGCCGCTATTGGTGCCGACATGCCAGTGGCTGAAGCCACTGGCTCCATGGTAGTTGATATTGGCGGCGGCACGACGGAAGTTGGCGTAATTTCACTAGGCGGTATTGTTTACGCAAAATCTGAGCGTGTTGGTGGTGACAAGTTTGACCAAGCCATTATTGATTACATTCGTCGCAACTACGGTATGCAGATTTCAGAACCCACCGCTGAACTGATCAAAAAGAAGATTGGCTCCGCTTTCCCTGGATCGGAAGTGCTGGAAATGGAAGTCACCGGGCGTAATTTAGCTGAGGGTTTGCCACGTAAATTTACCATTTCCAGCAACGAAATTTTAGAAGCGCTTACCGAGCCTCTTAATGCAATTGTCAGCGCTGTGAAATCTGCATTAGAACAAACACCACCTGAACTAGGGGCAGATATTGCCGAGAAAGGCATGGTACTCACTGGCGGTGGCGCGCTGTTGCGAGATGTGGATCGTTTACTGGTGGAAGAAACTGGTTTGCCTGTGATTGTGGCAGAAGACCCGCTGACTTGCGTGGTTCGTGGCTGTGGGCGCGCGCTGGAAGAAATGGACAAACTGGGCAATGTATTTGCCAACGAGTAATCTCGTCACCCAGAAATTGCATTACGTTTTTATTGTTACACAGTATGCAAGCCGCCGAAAACGGCCTGTTTTTTGGACATAAGGCCTTAGGGAAACCCTAATTCGCGCCATGCAACATCACCAAACTCCAGCGTTCTTCCTCCGCGGCCCCAGCCTCTTCATCCGGCTAGTTTTTTTTGCTGCGCTATCTTTATTGCTTATGGCGACTGACTCGCGTTTGCATTATCTGGTCGAAATTCGCCAAGGATTTATGGCGTTGCTACACCCATTACAAAAAATCGCCAATGCTCCTTCCAATCTATACTCAATAGCACAGGAATATTTGGTCACTCAAAAAACTTTGCTTAATCGTAATCGTCAGCTGGAACAACAGTCTTTAGAGCAAAGCGCGAAGCTACAGCGCTTTAAATCACTAGAAGTCGAGAATGAAAATCTGCGCAATTTGCTGAGCGCTGCTCAATCAATACCACAACCCGCGCGGTTAGCCGAAATATTGCATATGGGGCGCGACCCATTTAATCATAAAGTTGTGGTGAATCTTGGTGCCAGACAAAATATTGTTGCCGGGCAAGCGGTGGTGGATGCAGCTGGCGTTATTGGTCAAGTCACTCGGATCTATCCTTTTAGTAGTGAAGTGACGTTAATTACTGATAAAGAACTGGCGATACCCGTGCAAATTGAACGCAATGGCCTGCGTGCCATCGCCTTTGGTCACGGCCGCGACACCACCATAGATTTACCGTATCTGCCAGCAAATGTGGATATCCGCAAGGGTGACAAGCTGGTCACTTCAGGCATTGATGGCGTATATCCAGCGGGCCTGGCCGTCGCAGAAGTGGTGCTGATTGAGCGTAATCCTAACTCACCTTTTGCCCGTATCGTAAGTAAGCCGATTGCCGGAATTGAAAATAACCGTCAGATACTTTTGATCAGCATTCCAAAAACTGAAACGCCAGCAGGAACGGCAATCAATACTTCTGCCGTTGCCAACAAAGCGGCAGCAGAATCCAAATACCCCGCCTCTTCAGTCAAGCCCCATGCCACCCCTCAGCGTTAAACCAATCTATTTCTCATTGCTTCTGGCGTTGCTATGCCAACTGCTCCCCTGGACTGGCTTTGGCTTAATTCTGCGCCCTGATTTTGTTTTATTAGTGGTGCTCTACTGGTTATTACGTGCTCCGAATATTTGCAACATCGGCACTGCCTGGATGGCCGGACTGGTGGTTGATCTCGCCAGCGGCGGCTTATTTGGACAGAATGCTTTGGCCTATGTATTCACCGCATATTTTGCCCTGAGCTATCAACGTCGTCTGGCGCTATTTACTATTTGGCAGCAAGCCGGCTTTGTGTTCGCACTTTTACTATTGACCCGGATTACCCTGTTAATACTCAAAATGTTCGCTGGTGGCGAAATCCCGGGCTGGGGCTACTTTCTACCCAGCATCAGTGGCATCCTGCTTTGGCAACTGGTCATTTTTCCCCGTATTGGCGTTGATGCTCCACCTCATAAAAACTGACGCAAGGAAACCTCTGGTTAGGTCTTTCACATACCACGCTGCCGCCAGAGAGGTTCTCTGGGCATGAAACCGCGCTCAGAATTTAAAAACTATCAGCACGAACAATATCATTTCCGCATACGACTGGGTGTAGCGGCCATTGTTGTGCTGCTGTGCTTTGGAATTCTGGCGAGCCGTTTCTTTTTCTTGCAGATGGCAAGGTACGAACACTACCAAACTTTAGCGGAAAATAACCGCATTTCACTAGTGCCAATTGTGCCCAATCGCGGCTTAATTCTGGACCGCAATGGCGTCCTGCTGGCGCATAACTTTTTTGTTTATACGCTCGAAATCACGCCCGCTAAAGTAAACGACGTCGAAGAAACCATCAATGATATCGGTAGGCTGGTAGAAGTCAGTTCACTCGATCGTAAACGCTTTAAAAAGCTGCGTGCGCAAAGCCATAATTTTGAAAGTGTGCCACTGCGCACACACCTGAATGAAGCAGAAGCTGCGCGTTTTGCCGTCAACCGTTATCGCTTCCCCGGCGTGGATATCAAGTCGCGTTTGTTTCGCCACTACCCACAGGGCAAGATGGGTTCACACCTTATCGGCTATATCGGGCGCATTAATGACAACGATCTTGCTTCCCTTGAAAAGTCTGGTGACCTATCCAATTACAAAGGTTCTGACCATATTGGCAAAGGCGGGCTGGAGCAATATTACGAACGTAACTTGCACGGCACTACCGGCTTTCAACAGGTAGAGATTGATGCTGACGGGCATGCAGTGCGCGTACTATCCAGCACTGCGCCGGTACCTGGTGATAACCTGATTTTATCGGTGGACAGCACTTTACAAAGCATCGCCGAAGAGGCTTTTGGTGATCGCCGCGGCGCCCTGGTCGCCATTAACCCCAGCAATGGCGAGATACTAGCCTACGTCAGCCAGCCGACATTTGATCCGAATTTATTTGTGGACGGCATCGATAGCGAAAACTGGAAAGCACTGAATGAATCTTTGGACAAACCGCTGATTAATCGCCCGATACGGGGTATTTACCCGCCAGGTTCTACCTTCAAGCCATTTGTCGCAATGGCCGGGCTGGAAGCCGAGAAGCGTGCGCCGCCATTCAGTATCAGTGACCCAGGGGTTTTTGTCCTGCCTGGTAGCTCGCATCGCTATCGTGACTGGAAACCCGGCGGACACGGTCAGGTAGATATGCAGCATGCTATTACCGTTTCCTGCGATACCTTTTTCTATGGCCTAGCCATGGATTTAGGTATCGACAAACTGACTTCTTTTGTTAGTCACTTTGGTTTTGGCAAGAAATCCGGGCTGGATATTAGAGGTGAGATAGGAGGCTTGCTGCCCACACCAGAATGGAAGATGAGACGCTTTAGCCAGAAATGGTACCCGGGAGAAACCGTCATTACCGGCATCGGCCAAGGTTACACATTGGTCACACCCTTGCAATTGGCGCAGGCTACGGCAATCTTGGCCAACAATGGGGTAACCATGCGCCCACACCTCGTTGCCAGCATCCAGGAAGCCAGCAGCGGAATTAGCCGCCCGGTACCTATCGTTAGTACAGATAAAATCTCGTTAAGACCGGAAAACATGGCCCTGGTAAAACAAGGGATGATAGATGTGACTATGCCCGGAGGTACTGCAGCCAGCGTAGGGGCTGGCAGCACTTACACAATTGCTGCCAAAACCGGTACGGCGCAGGTGATTGGTATTAAACAAAATGAAAAATATAATGAAAGCGAAGTGAATGAGCGCCACCGCGATCACGCTTTGTTCATTGCCTATGCGCCAGCCGAAGCCCCCAAGATTGCGCTTGCGGTGATTGTCGAAAATGGTGGTCACGGAGGATCGGTAGCGGGGCCGATTGCGCGCAAGGTAATGGATTATTATTTATTGGGAAAAACACCCACGCCACCAATACCGGTGGTGCCCGCAGTTACACCAGAAGCAGGAGTGCCGCAAGATTTGACTCCAATTGTGACAGAAGATGAGGAACCCCATGATTAAAATACTCATCAGACATCTGGTTAAACATATCGATTCTTTTCTGTTGGGGTGCTTGCTGTTCGCCATGTTGATTGGACTATTTGTACTGTATAGCGCCTCAGGTGAGAGTCTTGAACGTGTCAGCTCACAATTTATCAACATTCTGGTGGCGCTGGCCGCGATGTGGATAGCTACGAACATCCCGCCCCAGCATCTGGAAAGAATCGCGTTGCCGCTGTATATACTTGGCTTACTGCTGTTGCTCGGCGTTGCCCTGTTTGGCGAGATTAGTCATGGCGCGCGGCGCTGGCTGCACCTAGGGGTAGCGCGTATTCAACCTTCTGAACTGATGAAAATCGCGGTGCCCATGCTATTGGCCTGGTATTTTTCTAAACGTGAAGCCAGTCTGCGCCTTTCCGATTACGCCATAGGCACAATATTGTTACTGCTACCAGTAGGGTTTATCTTAAAACAACCAGACCTTGGTACTTCGCTGCTCATCGCCGCATCCGGCTTTTATGTACTTTATCTGGCGGGGCTAAGCTGGCGCCTGTTGCTCGGCGCAAGCGCACTGATGGGTGGGTTAACGCCCATACTATGGTCGTTATTGCATGATTATCAGCGCAAACGTATCGAGATTTTATTCGACCCATCCCAGGACCCCCTTGGCGCCGGCTATCACACCATCCAAGCCAGCATTGCCCTGGGTTCTGGCGGCATTGCCGGAAAAGGCTGGTTAAATGGCACGCAAACACAGCTTGATTTTCTGCCCGAGCGTACCACCGACTTCATTTTCGCGGTGTTTAGTGAAGAATTCGGATTGTTAGGGAACTTGCTGTTATTGCTGCTTTTCTCACTGATTACCGGGCGCGGCCTGATCATCGCCGCGCAGGCACAAAACACTTTCTGCCGCCTGCTGGCAGGCAGCATCACGTTAACGTTTTTTACCTATGTGTTTGTCAATATCGGCATGGTCAGCGGTATTTTGCCGGTAGTTGGCGTCCCATTGCCACTCATCAGCTACGGTGGTACATCACTGGTGACGCTGATGTTGGGTTTTGGTATTTTAATGAGCATACAAACACATAAAAAACTGGTGGCAGCTTGATAAAACTTTCACACCTCTTACCAGTTGTCCTGATCATTCTAATCTCAGCTTGCGGCGGCAATGAAACTGTCAAGCCGGACAGTTCCGTTCCCAGTAACAATCCGTCTGTTGCTACACCCGATAGCCCTGAGGTACCAAACATCAGCAAGGGCGGGTACTATCTGGATGACGGCCCGGGAGATAATCCACCTGCCGACATTGACGCCATACCCGACGCTATTCCACGCAATGAAGTCCCACTGGCACGCGCCAATCGCCCCTATACTGCGCTCGGTCAATCTTACACGCCGATGACTGAATATAAGCCTTATAAGGCAAGCGGTATCGCCTCCTGGTATGGCAAACGCTACCACGGGGGGAAAACCGCCAGCGGCGAAGTCTATGATATGTATGGCATGACGGGAGCGCATCCTACTTTGCCAATTCCAAGCTATGTGAGGGTCACCAACCCGGAAAATGGCCGCTCTGTCATCGTGCGCATTAATGACCGTGGCCCATTCCACAGTGACAGATTGATTGATCTCTCATACGCAGCTGCTTATAAACTGCGATTGTCGGAAAAGGGTAGTGGCGAAGTTGAAGTTGAAGCGATTAAAACACGGCAAAACCTCAATCTGAGCATTCCTAAGCCGCCGCCCAGACCGGAAACAATTTGGTCGGCAGTGCCCGAAGCCGCCGCCTCACTTTCGGCCAAATCGCAAGCCGTGACGGATGTAGTGCCCAAGACCAAGCAAAAAAACATCTCTAGCGCAGCAGGCATATATGTACAAGCCGGAGTATTCAAGCAAAGAAACAACGCTGACCGTTTGCGCGACAAACTACAGCAGAAAAACCTGACACAAAACGGTGATTCAGGCAGTGTGGAAGTGGCAAGCTGGTATAATGCTGGCGTTTATCATGTACGTCTTGGGCCATATGCCAATCGTGCAGATGCCGAAAAGGCTGCTGGAAAAATCAAGCAAACGTTAGGCGCTAAAGCCATCGTTATCAATCAGTAATTAAACCTGCCAAATAGACCCTATGCGCCAACTATCAGTTTTATCAGCATTTGTTTTTTTAATCCTGCTGTCAGACATCACGCAAGCCGCCGATATTCCACCACCGCCAATATTGGGGGTCAAATCCTATTTGTTACGTGATTTCAACAGCAACCATATCATTGCGGAGCAAGCAGGCACTAGCCGAGTAGAGCCAGCCTCGCTTACCAAGCTGATGACTGCTTACCTAGTGTTCAAGGCCCTGAAGAATGGGCATCTGCAATTGAATCAAACCCTGCCTGTGAGTACCAAAGCCCTGAAGGGTGGCGGCACTGGCTGTGGCGGCTCATTGGGTTCCTGTATGTTTCTTGATCCCAAACAGCCGGTAACGGTAGATGAGTTGCTGCATGGCATGATTGTGATTTCCGGCAACGACGCAAGCATCGCTCTTGCGGAAGGCATCGCCGGCTCCGAAGAAGCCTTCGCTGACCTGATGAACAAAGAAGCACTAAGCCTGGGTATGAAAAACACCCATTTTGCTAATGCAGCAGGATTGTCAGATCCGCAGCATTACACCACTGCTCTCGATTTATCCATACTGGCTACCGCGCTGATTCGCGACTTCCCCGACGAGTACAAGCGCTTGTACTCAATCAAGGAATTTACCTACAACAAAATTACTCAGCTCAACCGCAATCGCCTGCTATGGCTTGATCCATATGCTGACGGCATGAAAACCGGGCACACCGAAAGCGCGGGTTACTGCCTGATTTCCTCCGCCAAGCGCGGCGAAACCCGCCTCATATCCGTAATACTGGGTGCGCCTTCTGAAAATCTGCGCGCAACCGAAAGCCAAAGACTCCTGAACTACGGCTTTCAATTTTATGAATCCCATTTAGTCTACAAGCGTGGTCAGTCAGTCAGCACACTCAAGGTGTGGAAAGGCAGCGAAAACACACTTTCAGCAACCGTGGCTGATGATTTATACATTACGCTGCCCAAAGGTGAATACAATCGCGTTAGAGCAACTATGTCCAGCAAGCAACCGCTGATTGCGCCCATTGATGCCGGGCAAGAGATTGGCGGTATTCAATTTTCGCTGGATGGCAAAGTGATTGATCAGCGCAACCTGGTAGCGGCCAAAAAAGTTGAGGTTGCCGGTATTTTTTGGCGGATGTGGGATAGCGCCAAACTACTTTTTCGAGCCATGCCATGAGCCAAATTGTCTATCTGAACGGCAAGTTTTTACCCATAGAGCAAGCCTGTGTCCCGGTGCTGGATCGTGGCTTTATCTTTGGCGATGGTGTGTACGAAGTCATCCCCGTCTATTCACGTCATGCTTTCAGGCTGTGCGAACATTTGAACCGCCTGCAGCATAGCTTGGCCGGCTTGCGCATCGCCAATCCACATTCAATGGACGAATGGGATCAATTAATTCATGAGCTGATCGCCAAAAACGACGCAGAAGATCAATCGGTGTATCTGCACATCACGCGCGGTGTAGCACCACGTGATCATGCTTTTCCTGAAAATGTCACACCGACTGTTTTCATGATGAGCAACCCTCTGGTTACACCTTCAAAAGCACAATGTGAGACTGGCGTAAGCGCTGTAAGTGCTGTGGATATTCGCTGGGATCGTTGCGATATTAAGGCAATCGCTTTGCTGCCCAATGTGTTATTGCGCCAGATGGCCGTGGATGTTGGCGCAGCGGAGACCATATTATTTCGCGATGGCATCCTTACCGAAGGCTCTGCCAGCAATATATTTGCAGTAGAAAAAGGGGTGATTCTGGCGCCGCCCAAGGATAAACACATGCTGCCCGGCATTACCTACGATTTGGTGCTGGAGCTCGCGGAAGCCAATAATATTCCGTTCAATATTGGTTATTTCGACGAAGCGCGTATCCATATAGCCGACGAACTGTGGGTTACGTCTTCCACCAAGGAAATCCTCGCGATCACTTCGCTGGATGGCAAGCCGGTAGGCAACGGCAAGCCCGGCCCACTGTTTCATCATATGTACGATTTATATCAAAACTATAAAAATCAGGTGATGCGAAATGAGGTTGAGTAAGTTGTGACTGAAGACACGCTGATTGAATTCCCCTGCGACTTCCCTATCAAAGTCATGGGTGAAATGCGTGACGATTTTGCAAAAACCATTATCGCCGAAATCCACAAGCAATTGCCGGATTTTGACTCCAGCGGGGTAGAAATGCGCGCCAGTTCCGGCGGAAAGTATATCAGCCTGACCTGCGCCGTGCATGTCACTTCCAGACCGCAGTTGGACAACATTTATCGCGCACTCACTGCACACCCTATGGTAAAAATAGCCCTGTAAATGGCCATGCAGCAAACGCTACACATCCGTGAGCTCGGCCTCACCGACTATGAAGCCACTTGGCGCGCCATGCAAGCTTTTACTGCCGGGCGCAATCAGGATACGGCAGATGAATTTTGGCTCACCGAGCATCATGCAGTGTACACATTGGGGCTGAACCGCAAAGAGGTTCGCCTGCCCAGCCGTAATGATATCCCGCTAGTTCTGGTCGATAGGGGCGGCAAAATTACCTACCATGGCCCAGGCCAGGCGGTCATTTACTTACTGATTGACCTCAGGCGCAAAGGCCTCACCATCCGCCAATTGGTAAGCGCGATGGAAAATGCCATCGTCGCGTTATTGGCTAAAAACGGCATCACGGCAAAAGCCAAACCGGACGCGCCTGGCGTTTATGTGAATGGCAGTAAAATTGCATCATTGGGTTTAAGGCTGAAAAATAATTGCTGCTATCATGGTCTGGCTTTGAATATAGACATGGATCTGGCGCCCTTTGATGCAATTGATCCTTGCGGCTACCAAGGGTTGCAAGTTACGCAAGCACGTGATTTAGGCATAACGGCGAATGTTGATACGCTAGGCGACGTGTTGCTTGAAAGGCTCAAGACGGACTTGGGTTACACTTAAACTTTTATCATGACCGAAACCGCCGCTCGTACACAACCGGGGCACAAGGATAGCAGCGCAGAAAAAACCGCGCGCATCCCGATTAAAATCATCCCGCAGCTTGCCATGCGTAAGCCTGAATGGATACGCATGAAAGTGCCTGATTCCGTCCGCTTCCAGGAAATCAAGCAAATCCTGCGCGAAAACAATCTGCATACCGTGTGCGAAGAAGCCTCCTGCCCTAATATTGGCGAGTGCTTCAGCGGCGGTACCGCGACCTTTATGATACTGGGCGATATCTGCACACGCCGTTGCCCATTCTGCGACGTAGCGCACGGAAAGCCACTGACGCCGGATACCCAGGAACCCGAGAATCTGGGCCGCACCATTGCAAAAATGCAGCTGAAATATGTGGTCATCACCAGCGTGGATCGTGATGATCTGCGTGACGGCGGTGCGCAGCATTTTGTTGACTGCATTCAATCGGTTCGCGCGCATTCGCCGCAGATTAAAGTGGAGATCCTGGTGCCGGATTTTCGTGGACGATTGGATCAAGCCCTGGACATTCTCACACTTGCACCGCCAGATGTGATGAACCACAATCTGGAAACCGTGCCGCGTTTATACAAACAAGCGCGGCCGGGTGCGGATTACAGTAACTCTTTAATGTTACTCAAGGCTTTTCGTGAGCTTCATCCTGATGTGCCAACCAAATCCGGCCTGATGCTGGGGTTGGGTGAAACAGATGATGAAATCCTGCAAGTGATGCAGGATCTGCGTGACCATCATGTGACGATGCTGACGCTGGGCCAATATCTACAGCCCAGCATCCACCACTTACCGGTACAGCGCTTTGTCACGCCCGAACGCTTTAAGACATTTGAACAAGAGGCGCTGGCAATGGGTTTCACTCACGCCGCCTGCGGACCGATGGTGCGCTCTTCTTATCACGCGGACCAGCAAGCAGGGATGGCGGAATGACGACTTGTCAGCTATGTGACACCTTGGGCGGCCAACTCGTCTGGCGAGATACGTTTTGTCGCGTAGTATTATTGGACGATGTGGATTACCCTGGATTCTGCCGGGTGATTCTGAATAATCACACTAAGGAAATGACGGATTTAACGCCTCAAGAACGCCAACGATTAATGGCGATTGTGTTTGTTACTGAACAAGCAGTGCGTGAAATTTTACAGCCGGAAAAAATCAACCTGGCCAGTCTTGGCAATAAAACGCCGCATTTGCACTGGCATGTGATTCCGCGCTTCAAGCTGGATCGGCATTTCCCCAATCCCATCTGGGGAGAGCCAAGTCATGAAACTATGACGAGGACGCTTGATGAGAATACAGCGGCACACCTCAAGGTAGCGATTCAAAAACTACTCGGCTAATAGCCGCTCTACAACCTTACCCTGCTTGAGATGAGATTCAATAATCTCATCAATATCTTCATTGTCCACATAGTTATACCAGATAGCATCCGGGTAAATCACCAGCAGTGGACCTTCTGCGCAACGATCAAAACAGCCCGCACGGTTCACCCGCACTTTATTCTTACCATTCATCCCCAATGATTTAACGCACGATTTCATGTGATCAAACGCAGCTTCCGCGCCCTTGTCCGTACAGCAGGCTGCGCCATCCTCACGCACGTTGAGGCAGAAAAAAACATGGTATTTATAGTAAAAATTAGCCATTTTCATCACTTCTTAACTCCCGGCTACTCGCTAGCGAGGCTATCTTCCTTGGTAAATATCCAGGTACGCGTAATACCAAGGATATCCACGTCTTTGCGAATGTCCTCAGGGAAAGTCGCGTAAGGCTCACCCAGCCTCACGATTCGCCTTGCTGCATCATCAAGTATTTTATGTCCAGAACCTGAATTGATTTCAATATCCTCTATCGTGCCATCCGCTTTAATTGTCACGGTCATGCGCAATTGGCCATAAAGTTTTTGATCCTTTGCAGCTTCCGGATAATTCATGTTGCCAATTTTTTCTACTTTTTGCCGCCATGCCTCTACATAAGTGGCGAAGCGGTATTCTTGTGTACGAGCGCCCAAAAACTTACGTCTAGGACGTTTTTGATATTCATCCTGTTGTTTGGTAATCTGCGCTTCCAAACGCGCCATCTCCAAACTGTTTGCTACCATCTCTGTCGCACTGATGGCCTTTTCAGCTGGTGCCTGTTGACCCTTTTCTGGCTGCGTTGCCGTAGCCTCTTGCACGGGATGGACTTCTATTTTTTTCTTGGCCTGAGTTTGTGTTATTAACTCTTGCGCTTCTTTTTCTAATTTGGCCGCCCGCCTGGCCTCGGCCGCTGGCTTGAGCGTGGTTTCTGCAGGTTTGTCTTTGGGCGCCGGTAGTGCTGATTTCATCTTGCGATCAGCTTCGGTATTGCCGCCGCGATTCAGGTTGGCTTGTGCCAGCGCATCTGCTTTGGTCGGCGCGGTTTCAGTTTTAGCGTTGACTAATACTATCTCCAAAGGCGGCGTTTTGTCTTTAGAAAACTTCAGCTTGGGGGGCTCAAAATTCACTGCGACTATCACCACCAAATGCAAAACTGCCGACGCCAGCAATGTAATACCCAAAGGATCCAACGACTTTTGGATGGATAAATTCAAGCCTTTAGCCCCGCCAAAAGTTTTTGATGGATGCCGCCAAAGCCGCCATTGCTCATCACCAATACTTGGTCACCTGATTTTGCTTCCTGTACGATGGCTTCTATCAGCTGCGTTAAATCGTCAAACACCGCTGCTTTTGCCTTAATGGGTGCGAGCGCCTCCGCCACATCCCAACCCAGATTTGCACCGTAACAAAATACTTTATCAGCCTCCAGCAAGCTTGCCGGAAGCGCGTCTTTCATTACACCCAGCTTCATGGTGTTTGAGCGCGGTTCCAGCACAGCCAGAATCCGGGTATTGCCAACTTTAGCCCGCAAACCAGCTACGGTTGTGGCGATGGCAGTTGGATGATGCGCGAAGTCGTCATAAACTGTAATACCTTTGACCACACCGCGTACTTCCATGCGGCGTTTTACATTCTTGAATTTGCCCAAGGCTGCAATGCCAACATCAACGGCTACGCCAACATGGCGCGCAGCTGCGAGCGCCGCCAAAGCATTCATGCGATTGTGTTCGCCTTGTAATTCCCACTCTACACGCCCTTGATTTTTGCCGTTTAAATTTACATTAAAACTTCCATCGGCAGCGGCATTGTTCGCTTGCCAATCAGTTTTATCGCCAAACAACTCAACCGATGTCCAGCAGCCGCGTCCAATAACACGTTTCAGGCTATCCTCCTTGTCATTACTGACAATCAATCCGTTGCCGGGGACGGTACGCACTAAATGGTGAAACTGGGTTTCGATAGCGGCGAGGTCCGGGAAAATATCGGCGTGGTCAAATTCCAGATTGTTCAGGATAGCCGTGCGTGGACGGTAATGCACAAACTTGGAGCGCTTATCAAAAAAAGCGGTGTCATATTCGTCCGCTTCGATTACAAAAAATGGTGATTGGCTTTTTACGTCTTGTTTTGGCGCGCTTGGTAAACGCGCGGAAATATCAAAATTTTGTGGTACACCACCAATCAGGAAGCCGGGCGCCAAACCTGCATATTCCAGTATCCACGCCAGCATGGAAGCGGTGGTAGTTTTACCGTGAGTGCCGGCAACCGCCAGCACCCATTTGCCTTGCAATACATTTTCCGCCAGCCATTGTGGGCCTGAGGTATAAGGCAAACCGCGATTCAGGATTTCTTCCATGAGCGGGTTGCCGCGCGAAACCACATTGCCGATGACATAAATATCAGGATTAAGGCTGGTTTGCTCGGGTAAGAAACCTTCAATCAGTTCCACTCCCTGCGCCTCAAGCTGCGTACTCATGGGTGGATATACATTGGCATCGCAGCCGGTGACTTTATGGCCGGCCTGTTTAGCCAGAACAGCAATGCCGCCCATGAACGTGCCACAAATGCCGAGGATATGAATATGCATATTAAGGAACCTCTGAATTTATAAGCACTTTTTACTAATTTTCTGTCAAGATAAATTCGGCGCGAGCCATCTTTCCAGAGATTCTTTTGGCAAACTGCGTCGAGCAGCCATATCGTTCAACTGGTCTTCACCAATTTTATCGACACTGAAATATCTGGATTCCGGATGTGCAAAGTAAAACCCCGACACTGAAGCCGCCGGAAACATGGCAAAAGATTCGGTCAATTGCATACCAATCTCATCACATTGCATGACCTTGAACATATCAGGCTTGGCAGTATGGTCGGGACAGGCAGGATAGCCCGGTGCCGGCCGGATGCCTTGATAGCTTTCCTTGATGAGCTCTTCTTTGGTCAGGTGCTCATCTGCAACGTATCCCCATAAATCCGTGCGCACCCTTTCGTGCAAATACTCCGCAAATGCTTCGGCCAACCTGTCGGCAAGCGATTTCAACATAATGCTACTGTAGTCATCATGAGCATCCTGGAAACGCTTTTCAAATTTCTCAATGCCAAGCCCGGCGGTCACGGCAAACATGCCAATGTAATCGGCGATACCAGAATCTTTGGGCGCGATGAAATCAGCCAAGCACTGGTTGGGACGCGGGACGCCATCAATGACCGGTTTTTCAGTTTGCTGGCGCAACCCGTAGTAAGTAAAAGCTACTTTAGTGCGCGTTTCATCTGTGTAAATCTCGATGTCATCGTCGTTAACCGTATTGGCGGGCAACAAAACCACTGCGCCATTGGCAGTGAGCCAGCGACCATCAATTATTTTCTTTAAAAGTGCCTGGCCTTCGGCCAATAGTTTGGATGCGGCATCCCCGACTACCTTATCCGTGAGGATGGCTGGATAAGCCCCGGCTAAATCCCAAGTTTGAAAAAATGGGCCCCAGTCGATGTATTGAGCGATGGTTGCAAGATCAATGTTTTCAAGCACACGACGGCCAATAAATTTTGGCTTGGCTGGCGCGTTTTTACCTGTGAAGTCCAATCTCATTTTATTGGCACGAGCGGTGGCCAAAGGCAACATGGACACGCCTTTTTTGTTGGCATGCTGGACGCGGGCACGATCATAATCAACCGCAACTTCTTCTATGTAAGCTTCGCGCTGTTCTGGCGTCATCAATGACTGCATCACCGATACCGAGCGGGATGCATCCGCCACATAAATGACTGGCCCTTCGTAATGCGGTGCGATTTTGACCGCAGTGTGCGCCCGCGAAGTCGTTGCGCCACCGATTAACAGCGGGGTTTTTAATCCGCGGAAATGCGGGTCGCGCTGCATCTCTCTTGCAATATGCGCCATTTCTTCCAGCGAGGGCGTTATCAGTCCGGAAAGACCAATAATGTCCGCGTTTTCCGCCTTGGCCATAGCCAAAATCTCTGCGACCGGCACCATTACCCCCATATTCACCACTTCAAAATTGTTGCACTGCAACACTACCGATACGATGTTCTTGCCGATGTCGTGCACGTCCCCTTTGACGGTTGCTATCACCATTTTGCCTTTGGGTTTTGCAGCGATGCCTGTCCTTTTTTCTTCCAGCAATTTTTCTTCTTCGATGAATGGAATCAAGTGCGCCACAGCCTGTTTCATCACGCGCGCCGATTTAACCACTTGCGGCAAGAACATCTTACCCTGACCAAATAAATCGCCGACGACATTCATGCCGTCCATCAACGGGCCTTCAATCACGTTGATGGGGCGGCCACCGCTCTTCATGATTTCCTGCCGCGCTTCTTCGGTATCTTCGATGATGTATTCCGTGATGCCATGCACCATGGCATGCGTTAGGCGTTTTTGCACCGGCACGGGGTCTTTGGCTGTGCCGCGCCATTCCTGGATGGATGCTTCTTTCTTGCCGCCAGCGGTAAGCGTACCGGCGATTTCGATCATGCGCTCGGTAGCATCCGGACGGCGATTTAATACTACGTCTTCCACTCTTTCACGTAATTCAGGATCCAAATCGTCATACACACCCATCATGCCCGCGTTGACGATACCCATAGTCATGCCAGCCTTGATCGCGTGATAGAGAAACACGGTATGTATCGCCTCGCGTGCGGGGTCGTTACCACGGAAGCTGAAGCTGACATTGGATACGCCGCCGGAAACCTTGGCAAAAGGTAAGTTTTCGCGTATCCAGCGCGTGGCATTGATAAAATCCACGGCGTAGTTGTTGTGCTCTTCAATGCCTGTGGCAATTGCAAAAATATTGGGGTCAAAAATAATATCTTCGGGCGGAAAGCCTATCTTTTCCACCAGCAAATCGTAGGCGCGTTTACAAATTTCGATTTTGCGCTCGAAGGTATCTGCCTGGCCTTGTTCATCGAACGCCATGACAATGACAGCGGCGCCGTAACGGCGACATAATTTCGCTTGGCGCAGAAACACCGCTTCGCCTTCTTTCATCGAAATTGAATTGACAATGGATTTGCCCTGCACACATTTCAGGCCAGCCTCGATCACCGACCACTTGCTCGAATCAAGCATGATAGGCACCCGCGCAATGTCGGGCTCGGAGGCGATCAGGTTCAAGAAATGTGTCATCGCCTTAACCGCGTCCAGCATGCCTTCGTCCATGTTGATATCAATAACCTGGGCGCCATTTTCAACTTGCTGGCGAGCAACAACCAAAGCCTCATCATATTGCTCGTTCAGAATCAGGCGTGCAAAAGCCTTGGAGCCCGTTACATTGGTACGTTCTCCCACGTTGACGAATAGCGAATCGTCGTCAATGGTAAACGGCTCCAGCCCCGAGAGTTTTGTGGCATGCGATGCTTGAGGAATTTTGCGTGGCGCAATGGATTTCACTTCTTCCGCTATCGCCTTGATATGTGCAGGTGTCGTGCCGCAGCAGCCACCGGCAATATTGACAAAACCGCTCTCGGCAAACTCTTTCAATAACGATGATGTGTCCGCCGGTTTCTCATCAAAACCAGTATCTGACATTGGGTTAGGCAGGCCAGCATTGGGATAGATACAGACAAAAGTATCGGCGATGCTGGACAGCTCTTCTGCATAAGGGCGCATCAAAGCGGCACCCAGAGCGCAATTAAGGCCTATAGTAAACGGTTTGGCATGACGTACCGAGTTCCAGAATGCAGGCACTGTTTGCCCTGATAAAATACGTCCGGAAGCATCCGTGACGGTACCGGAAAGCATAGTCGGCAGATGCTTGCCACTCTCTTCAAAGAAAGTATCAATAGCAAACAGTGCCGCCTTGCAATTAAGTGTATCAAAAATTGTTTCGACCATAAGAATATCAGCGCCGCCTTCAACCAGGCCGCGCGTCTGTTCCAGATAGGCAGCAACCAACTGATCGAACGTGATATTACGCGCCGCAGGGTCATTCACATCGGGTGAAATTGACGCGGTCTTTGGAGTTGGCCCCAATGCGCCAGCGACAAATCGTGGCTTGTCCGGCGTGGTGTATTTGTCACAAGCTGCACGCGCAATCTTGGCCGCCTCGACGTTCATCTCATGAGCAAGTTGCGCCATGTGATAATCCCCTTGCGCAACGCTAGTAGCGCCAAAGGTGTTGGTCTCGATAATGTCTGCGCCCGCAGCCAGATACTGTTCGTGGATTTTCTGGATAACGTGCGGTTGCGTTAAGGTCAAGAGCTCATTGTTGCCTTTGACAAATAGCTCGCGCTCCCCTGTCGGCGCAGCAAAACCCTTGAAGCGCTCGCCACGATAGTCTTGCTCCGTCAGCTTGTATTGCTGGATCATGGTGCCCATCGCGCCATCCAGAATGAGGATACGCTGCGCCAATAGATCTCGCAGGAGTAACTCAGTAGGGGAAATATCGTTTTGTTTCATGTCATACCTTTTAATCTGGTCGCCCTAAGACAGGTTAGCGCCCAATAAATTGCCGATACTATAAGTCAGCACACCGGCTGAGCCGCCGATCAACAACATTCTTAAGCCTCCCCCCAACGCACCACGCCCGGTAAATAACGACAGCGTTGCACCTATGCTAAACAAGGCCAGCGCAGTTAGTGTGATAGCTATTTGTAATGCATGCTCAAACGCAAACAAATACGGCAGCATGGGAATAAGGCCGCCTACAGCAAAAGCTACAAATGAAGAGATTGCTGCAATCCAGGGCGACCCAAGCTCGTCGGGATTTAGCCCCAACTCTTCGCGTGCCAGTGTATCCAACCCTAGCTCTGGGTTAGCTATCATATGCTGGGCCAAGGCTTTTGCCCCATCTTCCGACATGCCACGTGCGATGTATATCAAAGCCAGTTCCCTAGCCTCTTCTTCAGGATATTGTGCCAACTCGTCGCGTTCCAAACCAATCTGATACTCAAACATCTCGCGTTGTGAACGCATGGAAATATATTCGCCCGCCGCCATGGAGAATGCGCCGGCCAACAAGCCTGCAACGCCGGTCAGCAAGATCACGCTGTTGGTACTTGCTGCCCCCGCCACCCCCATGACCAAGCAAGCAATAGATACCAAACCATCATTCACGCCAAACACCGCAGCGCGCAAACCGCCGCTGTTACTGGTGCCGCGGTGACTTTCACCTATCTCTTCGACCGAAGTGGGAACGGGATGATGGCCCGTTACGCGCTTGTTGGGATAAGCCGAAAGCCCGCGAATTTTAATCGCTGCCAGCACGGGTTTAATGTTGGGGGCACCGATACACTTGATTAGCCATGCTACGATTTTGGTGCGGTTATCAGGGAGAAAAGTTTTTGGCACTTGGTGTCCTGCCTTTTGTGCCTCAGCTGCCCATATTCCCGCTTGGCTCTCAGCCTCATGAGCGAGCTGGGAAAACAGCTTTTGGCGTGATGCCGCCTTTTCCTGCTTGGCAATTATCTTATACAGATAAGCCGAGCGCATTTCTTCTTTCCAGCTATCTAGTGCATGCATTAGGGAGTCTCTATATCTCAAATCTTCTATACTGAACCGCTTCAGCAATATGTGCCGGCTTAATTGCGCTCTCACCGACCAAATCGGCGATGGAGCGCGCTACTTTCAGAATACGGTGATAAGCGCGGGCCGAAAGATTTAGCCGACTAATTGCCTGCTTCAATAGCGTCAAGCCGGCATCGTCTGGTACGCAAAATTTATCGACCTCTTTACTGCCCAGCAGAAAATTTGCCTTGCCTTGGCGTTCGATTTGAATTTTTCGCGCGTGTTCAACGCGTTCCTGAATTTCCAGGCTGGATTCGCCAGCATGACCAGTCGTTAGCTCGTCTTCCTTCAGGGCCGGTACTTCAATATGCAAATCGATGCGGTCCAGCAATGGCCCGGAAACCCTTGAACGATAACGCGACACTTGGTCTGGCGTACAGCGACATTTATTGTTGTAATGACCGAGATAACCGCAAGGACAGGGATTCATCGCAGCCAATAGTTGAAAGCTGGCGGGGAAGTCTGCCTGGCGCGCCGCTCGGGAAATCGTGATATGGCCTGATTCCAAAGGCTCGCGCAACACTTCCAGTACCTTGCGATCAAACTCAGGCAATTCATCCAGAAATAATACCCCATTGTGCGCCAGCGAAATCTCACCCGGGCGCGGAATACCGCCGCCACCTACCAATGCCACGCCAGAAGCCGTATGATGCGGTGAGCGGAAAGGTCTGTGGCACCATAATTCCGTGCGAAAGCCGCCATTGAGCGATTGTATTGCGGCGGATTCAAGCGCTTCAGGCTCGGTCATGGCCGGCAATATGCCCGCAAAGCGCGAAGCCAGCATGGATTTGCCTGTGCCCGGTGGGCCGGACATTAGCACACTGTGACCACCTGCTGCTGCTA
>Ga0315912_10002121_pt1 | contig 21891 bp, 19 predicted proteins | sample VfabasoilMG_FD_204469 | JGI IMG/M metagenome (GOLD analysis project Ga0315912, IMG submission 204469) | Garden soil microbial communities collected in Santa Monica, California, United States - V. faba soil | ecosystem: Environmental > Terrestrial > Soil > Garden | place: USA: California...
GAGGCGGACCTGTTTCCCGCCTTCTCCCTTACCGGTTCTTTCGGCACGCTGGGCAGTTCCTTCGCCCGCGGCCAGTTGGACACTTTGTTCAGCTCAAAGGGTGTCGTGTTCTCCTTTGGCCCGTCCGTCCAGTGGCCAATCCTGAACTACGGCCAGATCACCAACCAGGTACGCGTGCAGGACGCCAGACTACAGGCGCTGTTGCTGGAGTACCAGAACGGCGTGCTGAAGGCGCAGAAGGAAGTGGAGGACGGGCTTGCCACCTTCCTGCAATCGCGCGATGCGGCCGTTGCCCTGCAGCGCAGCGTGACGGCGGCGCGCAAGGCGCTGGATATCGCCATGCTGCAGTACCAGATCGGCACGCGCGACTTCACGACCGTGCTGACCGCCGAACGCAACCTGTTTGACGCGGAGAACAACCTGATCGTCACCTCCGGCAATGTCTCGGCCGGCTTGGTGGCGGTGTATCGCGCGCTGGGCGGCGGCTGGCAGATCCGCGTGGGCGGCGACTTTTTGACCCCGGCGACGCGCGCGCAAATGCGGGAACGGACAAACTGGGGCGGGTTGCTGCCGGCCCAGCCGGCGGACGATCCGAAGCCGCCGGCGTTGCCGACAACGCAGGATCGCGGCCCCACGGTGCGGGCACCTGAGTGGTGAGGATATTGTGAGCGAGCAAGCGAAACCATCGGTTCCCACGCGGCTTCGTGCATGGCGGCCGGCATCCCTGCGTCGCGCGCTGTTGCTGGGTGCGGCGGCCATTGTGCCGGCGCTTGCCGTTGCCGGCGTGCTGGCCTTGACCGGTCATGGCGTGGTCGCGGCCCCCACCGCGGCCCTGCCCAAGGTTCCGGGCCAGGCGCATGCGCCGGTGGTGCCCGTGCAGTTCCCGTCCCAGGGCACACCTACCGTGCCGGTGGTGCTGCCGCGCGTGCAGAACGTCACTGAGTTTCTGGAGGTCACCGGCAACGCCGCCGCCGTGAATACCGTGAAGCTGGTGGCGCGCGTGAACGGCTACCTGGAGAAGATCCACGTTCCCGACGGGGCGATCGTGAAGAAGGGTGACCTGCTGTTCACCATCCAGCAGGATCTCTACAAGGCCCAACTTGCGCAGGCTCAGGCCCAGGTGCAGGCGCAGCAGGCGGCGTTGACCTATGCCACCACGGAGGTGGGACGCTACACCGCCCTGGTGAAGCGCGACGCGGCGGCGCAGGTAACGGTGGACAAGTATGTGTACGACCGCGCCGCGGCGGAGGCCGGGCTGGCGGCGGCGCAGGCGCAGGTGGCGATCGCGCAGCTGAACCTGAGCTATACCGAGGTGCGCGCGCCGTTCGACGGCATGATGACACGCCATGTCGTGGACCCCGGCAACGTCGTCGGCGGCCCTGGGCAGGAAGCCGTGCTCGCCGAGATCCTGCAACTGGACCCGGTGTATGTGGTCGCCAATATCAGCTCCCAGGACGTGCTGAAGATCCGCGCCAACATGGACCAGCGGCGCCTGGCGCAGACGGACTGGGGGCGCATTGCCCTGGACGTGGCGCTGTCCAACGAGAACGACTTCCGCCATCGCGCCACGGTGCAATACGTCGCGCCGGTGATCGATGCCGCGACCGGTACCCTGTTCCTGCGCGGCATCATGCCGAACGCCGATCGCACCTTCCTTCCGGGCGTGTTCGTGAAGGTGCGGGTGCCGATGGGCCGCACCCTGCAGAACGCCCTGCTGATCCCGACGCGGGCACTGGGCGAAGACCAGGGTGGCCGCTACGTGCTTGTGGTCGGCGCGGACAACGTTGTCCAGCAGCGCTACGTGCAACTGGGTGAGTCACATGGCGGCCTGCAGGTGGTGCTGTCGGGCATCGCCGCGACCGACCGGGTGGTGGTGGGTGAACTCTGGCGCGCGACGCCGGGTAGCCATGTGAACGTGCAGGTCCAGGATATCGGTCAGGTCGTGCCCGGGCAGCGGCAATGATTTCCAAGTTCTTTATCGAACGCCCGGTACTCGCCAACGTCCTGGCGATCGTGCTGGTCCTGATCGGCGGCGTATCGCTGTTCACCCTGCCTGTCTCGCAATACCCGAACGTCGTGCCGCCCACCGTGCAGGTCACCACCCGCTACCCGGGCGCCAGCGCGCAGACGGTGGTGGACACGGTTGCCCTGCCGATCGAGATGCAGGTCAACGGCGTGGACCGCATGCTGTATATGGAATCCACCAGCGCCAGCGACGGTAGCTACACGCTGACGGTGACCTTCCAGATCGGCACGGACCCCGACCAGGCGCAAGTGCTGGTGCAGAACCGCGTCGCCATCGCGCTTGCCCAGTTGCCGAGTCCCGTGCAGGCGCAGGGCGTCACCACGCAGAAGAAGTCCACGTCGATCCTGGAGATCGCCACGCTCAGTTCTCCGAAGGGCACCTACGACAGCCTGTTCATGAGCAACTACGCGACGATCAATCTGGTGAACGAACTGGCGCGCCTGCCAGGCGTCGGCAACGTCAAGGTGTTCGGCGCCGGCGAGTATTCCATGCGGATCTGGCTGGACCCGCAGAAGATGCAAAGCTTCGGCCTGGTGCCGTCCGACGTCTCCCGCGTGGTGCGCCAGCAGAGCCAGGAAGTGGCCGCCGGCCAGATCGGCATGCCGCCGGGGCCGAGCGATATCGCCTTCCAGTACACGGTCAACATCCGCTCGCGCATGTCCAATCCGGATGAATTCCTGGGCATCGTGATCAAGGACCAGACCGCGGGCGGCGGGCGCCTGGTCAAGCTGGGGGATATCGCGCGCATCGAGCTTGGCGCACAGACCTACGCGCAGGACTTCCGTCTCAACAACAAGCCCAGCGCGGGTATCGCCATCTACCAGTCGCCTGATGCCAACGCGCTCGCCGTTTCCAAGCTGGTGTCCGACAAGCTCACGGAACTGTCCAAGAAATTCCCCGAGGACCTGACCTACTCCATCCCCTTCAACACCACGATCTTCGTGCAGACCTCGATCAGCGAGGTCTACATGACGCTGTTCCAGGCCGGCATCCTGGTGCTGGTGGTGATCCTGGTGTTCCTGCAGAATTTCCGCGCCACGCTGGTGCCGGCCACCACCGTGCCCGTCACCATCATCGGCGCCTTCGCCGGCATGGCGGCACTGGGCTTCACGGTGAACCTCTCCACCCTGTTCGGCATCGTGCTCGCCATCGGCATCGTGGTGGACGACGCGATCGTCATCGTGGAGGGCGTGACCAAGCATATCGAGCGCGGCCTGTCCGGGCACGACGCGGCGATCAAGGCGATGGACGAGTTGTTCGGCCCGATCATCGGCATCACGCTGGTGCTGATGTCGGTCTTCGTCCCCGCGGCCTTCCTGCCCGGCCTCACCGGCAACATGTTCGCGCAGTTCGCGCTCGTCATCGCCGCCACGGCGCTGATCAGCGCCATCAACGCCGCCACGCTGAAGCCGACGCAGTGTGCCCTGTGGTTGCGTCCGCCCGTGCCGCCGGAAAAGCGCAACTTCTTCTATCGCGGCTTCAACAAGGTCTACGACCGGCTGGAGAACGCCTACGCCGCCCTGATCGGCTTCATGGTCCATCGCGCGGTTCCCATGTTGATCGCCGGGCTGGTGGTGGCGGGCATCGGCCTTTATGGCATCGCCCGCCTGCCCACCGCGTTCATTCCGAACGACGACCAGGGCTACGCGATGATTTCCGTGCAGTTGCCGGATGGCGCATCGCTTTCCCGTACCCAGGCGGCGCTGGCCCAAACGGCGGACATTGCGCGCGCGACGCCCGGCGTGGACCAGGTGATCTCCATCGCCGGCATGTCCTTGCTGGACAACAGCGCCACGCTGGCCAATGCCGGCCTGAACTACGTGATCCTGAAGCCATGGGATGAACGCGAGAAGGCGCGGGGCCAGGACCTGCTTTCCATCCTCACGCATATCCAGGGCAAGCTGACGGACATTCCGGATGGACAGGGCGTGGTCCTGGTGCCGCCGCCGATCCAGGGCATCGGCAACGCCGGCGGCCTGCAGGTACAGTTGGAGATGCTGGGCGGCGAGTTCGATTTCGCGAAGCTCAGCGAAATCACGCGCCAGCTTCTGGAGAGCGCGAAGCGCAACCCGAACTTCCAGCGCGTGTTCACCACGTTCCGCCCCGACGCACCGCAGGTGGCGGTCACGGTGGACCGGGATCGGGCGGAAACCCTGCGCGTCTCGGTCGGTGACGTATTCCAGGCGCTTACGGACTATCTCGGCTCCACCTACGTTAACCAGTTCAACAAGTTCGGCCTTGCGCTGCAGGTCTATCTCCAGGCGGCCTCCAACTTCCGTCTCCAGCCGGAAGATCTGCTGAACATGTATGTCCGCAGTTCGGACAATCAGATGGTGCCGATCGGGGCGCTGGCGAAAATTGCGCCGATGGTCGGTCCGTCGATCATCACGCTCTACAACCTGTATCCCTCGGCGACGATCATGGCGGTGCCGCCGCGCGGCATCAGCACCGGCCAGGCGATGGCGGCGATGGAGGAAGTGGCCGCGCGCAGCCTGCCTAAGGACGTCGGCTACCAGTGGACGGCGATGTCGTACCAGGAAAAGCTGGTCGGCAACCAGATCGTCTACGTGTTCGCGCTGGCCGTGCTGCTGGTCTACCTGTGCCTCGCCGGCCAGTATGAAAGCTGGATCCTGCCCTTTGCCGTCGTGCTGGCGGTGCCGCTCGCCCTGATCGGGCCGTTCGTCACCCTCACCGCGCTGGGCGTGGCGAACAACCTCTACACGCAGATCGGCCTGATGCTGCTCATCGCGCTGTCGGCGAAGAACGGCATCCTGATCGTGGAAGTGGCGCGCGACCTGCATAACGTGGAGCGCAAGCCGATCCTGGAAGCGGCGGTGGAAGCCGCGCGCATGCGCTTCCGCCCGATCCTGATGACATCCTTCGCCTTCATCCTCGGCGTGCTGCCGCTGGTCACCGCCAAGGGCGCGGGTGCCAATGCCCGCATCTCGCTCGGCCTGTCGGTGTTCAGCGGCATGATCGCCTCCACCTGCCTGGCGGTGCTGTTCGTGCCGGTCCTGTATGTCTGCATGCAACGGCTGGAGGAGCACATCAAGGGTCGGAAGAAGCCAGCCCCCCCGGCGGAGCCGACGCCGCCTGAAGCACCCGCCGAGGCCGGCGGAACGGCCTGATGTGAGCAACTGGGCAGTCGATACCTGGCTGGGCGACTGGAAATGGGGCCTGCTGCTGATCGTTGTCACGGTGACATTGCACACCGCCGGCCTCGTGGTCGTCGCGGTCAGCCTGCACCGGATCAAGCACCATCTGCACCGGTTTGGCATCGCCGGTATGATCGTGCTGACGGCCTCGCTGTCGCTGACGGTATCGGTTCTGATCGGTACTGAAGTCCTGATCTGGGCCGTGGCCTATCGCTGGCTGGAGGCCGTGCCGACATTCCATCACGCGGTCTACTATTCCCTGACAATGATCACGACAACCGGCGTCGACGTCGTCGATCTGGACCCGAGTTGGCGCCTGATGGGTTCGCTGGAAGCTCTGGCCGGCGTGCTGGTCGCCGGGTTGAGCACGGCCTTCATCTTCAACTGCCTGCAGCGGATGTGGCCGTCCTCGGGCGACTGACGGAGATTTCTTCGGCACGCATTGAGCCTGATCAACGCGAAGCCAGGCCGGACCGCCCCATGGTGGGGCCGCCCGCACAAGGATGTCATCACGGAAAAGCGGGTGTGCAACGGCCTTGCGACGGCATGCCGGGCATCGATAGGATGCCGGGTGGCGGCTTCGGCAATCGTTCCGTGCACAATGCTGGCTGGATGGGAGTTACGCAATGCGCTCACGCTTCATAGCCAGCCTGGCTAGCGCGGCCCTGGTGATGGGCACCACGCCCACGCCGGTCTTCGCGCAATCCGCCACGCCGCCACCGGCGCAAAGCGCGGGCACCGCCGCGCCGGCGACGGTGGACGCGTTCAATACCGAACAGTTGGACGCGATGCTGGCGCCTATCGCGCTGTATCCGGACACGCTGCTGACCCAACTGCTGATGGCGACGACCAACCCGCTGGAAATCGTTGCGGCGAAGCAGTGGCTGGACCAGGGCTCCAACAAGGACCTGAAGGGCACGGCGCTGGAGAACGCGCTGAAGGCGAAAACCTGGGACCCGGCGGTGAAGTCGCTGGTGCCCTTCCCGCAAGTGCTGGACCTGCTGACCCAGAACCTGGAATGGCTGCAGCAGCTTGGCTACGCCATGCAGGTGCAGCAACCGGAAGTGTTTGATTCCGTCCAGCGCCTGCGCAAGCAGGCACAGGCGGCCGGCACCCTGCAATCCAACACGCAGCAGGTCGTCAGGGTGGAGCAACCTGCCCCGCCGCCGCCCGGCGTCACCGTGGCCCCCGGCGGGCCGACGCAGGTCATCGTGATCGAGCCGGCGCAGCCGGACGTGGTTTATGTGCCTGCCTACAATCCCAGCGTGGTGTTCGGCGCCTGGCCGTATGCCACGCCGCCGGTCTACTTCCCGCCACCGCCTTACTACGGCTACGGCAACGCCTTGCTCACCGGCATGGCCTTCGCGACCGGTGTCGCGATCACCGCGGGGTTGTGGAACCTGGCGCGGCCCAACTGGGGCTGCTGCTGGGGTGGTTCCGGCTGGTATCGCGGCTACGGCAACGTGAACGTCAACGTGAACCGCTGGAACAACATCAACGTGAACCGGCCCTGGAACGGCGGGCCGAACGGGCAGTGGCGGCCGAACAACCCGAACTTCCGCCCCGGTGGCAACTGGAACCGCCCCGGCGGCCCGGTCGGTCGCCCGGCGCATCCCACGCCACTGCCGGCCAACGCGATCGGCCGTGGCGGCGTGAACGCGCCCGGCAACGTGGTACGACCACCCGGCGGCATGGGCCCCGGCAACCATCCCGGCATCGGTCCGGGCGGCACGCGTCCTCCCGGCCAGGGCGCCGGCCAGAGGCCCGGGCAGGGTGTGGGCCAAGGACCCGGCCAGGGCGTCGGGCAGCGGCCCGGCCAGGGGCCGGGACAAGGTCCTGGCCAGGGTGTCGGGCAGCGGCCCGGCCAGGGAGGAGCGCCAGGACAGGGCGTGACCCGGCCGGCCGGCCCGGGTCCAGGGGCGGGTGCGGGTGGACCCGGCTTCGGTGGTGGCGGCGCGCAGACGCGTCCGGCACCGACCCAGCGCCCCGCCATGCAGCCCTCGTCCAGGCCGGCCACCTCCTTCTCCGGCATGAGTGACGGGCGCGGAGCCGCCGCCTACGGCCAGCGCGGCGCGCAAAGCCGGCAGATGAGCGCCCCGTCGCGCGGTGGCGGAGGCGGTTTCCAAGGCGGCGGCGGACGTGGCGGCGGCGGCGGCGGACGTGGCGGCGGAGGGCGCGGGCGATGAGAGAGGCAGTCATGCGGAACACACTTCGCCATTCCCTGGCGCGGCGGCTGCGGGCAGCATGCGTCGCGCTTGGCATCGGCCTTGCGTTGGCCGCGCCGCTCGCCGGCGCCAGCCCTGCCCTCGCGCAGACGAAGTTCCCAACCGCGGAGGAGGCCGCCGCAGCGCTCGCCAAGGCGGCCGGCGCGCACGACATCGCCGCCCTGCGTGCCATCCTTGGCCCGCAATCCGATCGCGTCGTCTCCTCCGGCGATCCCGTGGCGGACCGGAGTGCCGGCGACCGCTTCGCCCAGGCCTATGCGGCCAAGAACAGCCTTGCCGCCGGCCCGAACGGCAGCAAGATCTTGACCGTGGGCGAGAATGACTGGCCGCTGCCCATCCCCCTGGTGCAGGCCGCCGGCGGCTGGCAGTTCGACATCTCGACAGCGGAAGACGAAATCGTCGACCGCCGGATCGGCCGCAACGAACTCTGGACCATCCGCACCCTGCTCGCCGGCGTCCTGGCGGAGAAGGACTATTTCGACCGCGCCCAGCGCGGCACCGGCACGGGTTTCTACGCCCAGCGCATCCTCAGCACACCGGGCAAGCTGGACGGCCTTTACTGGGAAACCGACCCCGGCGAGGCGCCAAGCCCGCTGACCCCGCTGGTGCAGCAGGCGATGGATGAAGGCTACCCCGGCGCCATCGCGCCGAACGGCCAGCCGGTGCCCTACCACGGCTACTTCTTCCGCGTCCTGAAGGCGCAGGGGCCGCACGCCCCGGGCGGCGCCAAGGACTATGTGCGCAAGGGAGAGATGACGGAGGGGTTCGCCTTCCTCGCCTGGCCGGCACGCTACGACAGCAGCGGCGTGGTCAGCTTCCTGGTCGGGCCGGACGGCATCGTCTACCAGAAGGACCTCGGCCCCGGCACGGCGCGGGCCGCGGCCGGAATCACCCGCTTCGACCCTGACCTGTCCTGGGTCCCGGTAAAGCTGGCCGACTGATCCGCCGTATCGACGGAAGCCGTACCCATGCCGAGTTCACTCCGGGACCTGCCGCTCGGGCTCATTTTCCTGGCAAGCCTCCTGGCGATCCACGGCGCCTGGGCGATCGGGCGCCGGCTCGGGTCGCGCACCCAGGGGGTGGATGCCGGCAGTGTCGCGGCGATGGAGGCGTCGATCCTCGGCCTCCTCGCGTTGATGATCGGCTTCAGTTTCTCCGTCGCCCTGAACCGGTTCGAGAGCCGGCGCGACGCGGTGTTGAAGGAGGCCAATTCCATCGGCACCACCGCCCTGCGGGCCAGGCTGCTGCCGGCGCCGCACAATGCCGACGTGAACCGGCTGCTGACCGAGTATGTGCAGCTTCGCCTCCTACTCCTGCAAGGCGCGACAGGGGCGGCGAATTTCGCCGCGACGCTGGAGCGTTCCAACGCCATCCAGGAAGCGCTGTGGCAGCAGGCGAAGGCCCTGGTGAAGCAGGACAACGCCATGGTGCCGACCGGTATCTTCATACAGACGCTGAACGACATGATCGACGCCCAGGAAACCCGGCTGACCGCGGCGCGGAACACGGTGCCGGAGATCGTCACCTGGACGCTCTATGGCCTCGCGATCATGGGCGCCGGCTTCAACGGCTACGGGCGCGGCCTGCAGGGCAAGAGCCGGCACCTGCCATCCTGGGTCACCGGCACGCTGTTCGCCACCGTCATCCTGATGATCCAGGACCTGGACCGCCCGGGCGCCGGCTTCATCAAGGTGAGCCAGCAGCCAATCCTGGACACGGCCGCATCCATCTCGAGCTTCAAGGACTGACAAGGCTGTCCATGGACGCGCGAAGCGTGGTGGACGAATCCCCCACCTGGGTACTTCCGACGGCAAGACTATGCTATGGCGATGGCTTGGCGCTTGTTCCCCGGAATGAAGCCGTACCCTGACCGAGAGGCATGGAACCATGCGCGTACGCTTGCTTGCACTGCTGCTGACCCTGTCACCGATGACCGGGGCGATCGCGCAGACCGGGCAACCGGCGGTCGTTCAGGTCGTCACCACGCCGGCGGAGCGAAAGCCGATCACACCCGAGGCGAGCTTCGTGGGCCGTGTGCAGGCGACCAACCGGGTGGACATCGCCGCGCGAGTGACCGGCTTCCTCGAAGCGGTCACCTTCACGGAAGGCGACACCGTCGCCGTCGGCGCCAAGCTGTTCGAGATCGAGCCCGGCCCGTTCGAGGCGGCGGTGATGCAGGCCGAGGGCGAGGTGCTGCGCGCGCAGGCGCAACTCACCAACGCCACCCTGCAGCGCCAGCGCGCGGATGAACTGGTGAAGACCTCCGCGATGCCCGTTTCCCAGCGCGACGAACGTGTCGCCGCCGAGGAATCCGCCAAGGGCGCGCTGGAAATCGCCCGCGCCGGCCTGGCCAACGCCAAGATCAACCTGGGCTACACCAACATCGCGGCCCCGATCGCCGGGCGCATCGGGCGCGCCAGTGTGACGAAGGGCAACGTGGTCGGCCCAAACAACGGCGTGCTCACCACCATCGTCAGCGTCGATCCCACCTATGTTGCCTTCCCGGTCAGCGCCCGCGTGTTCCTGGACCTGGAACGCCGTGGCGGCAACGCCAGCACCGACGGCGTGCGCGTGCGCGTGCGCTTCTCGGACGGCACCGCCTACGCCCAGACCGGGCGCATCAACTTCGTCGACGTCACCGTGAACCAGTCCACGGACACGGTGCTGGTGCGCGCCACCTTCCCCAACCCCAAGGGCACGCTGGTGGACGGCCAGTTGCTGCAGGTTGCCGTGGAAGCCGAGCAGCCGGTGCAGAAGGTGCTGGTGCCGCAGGCGGCGCTGATCGTGGACCAGGCCGGCGTCTATGTCTTTGTTGTGGAGGACGGCAAGGCGCAGATCCGCCGCATCAAGACCGGCGGCGAATTCGGCGGCGAGACCATCGTGGAGGACGGGCTGAAGGGCGGCGAGCAGGTGGTGGTGCAGGGCATGCAGACACTGCGCCCCGGCGCGCCGGTGCAGGCCAGCCCGATGCGCCCGCTGGGGGGCTGAGCCGATGCTCTCCGCGCTGTTCGTCCACCGCCCGCGCTTCGCCATCGTCATCGCCATCGTCACCACCATCGCGGGCATCGTCTCCCTGATGGTGATCCCCTTCGCGCAGTATCCGGACATCGTGCCGCCGCAGGTCGCCGTCACCACGCGCTATCCCGGCGCCTCCGCCCAGGTGATCGAGACGACGGTGGCGCAGGCGCTTGAAGCGCAGGTCGTCGGCGTCGACAAGGCGATCTACATGAAGAGCGTCAGTGGCAATGACGGCAGCTACACGCTCACCGTCTCCTTCGAACTCGGCACGGACCCCGACATCAACACCGTCAACGTCAATAACCGCGTCCAGGCCGCGCTGGCCAAGCTGCCGCAGGAAGTTCAGCGCCAGGGCGTGACGGTGAAGAAGAAATCCTCCGCCCTGCTCGGGGTCATCGCCGTCTCCTCGTCCTCCGGCGAGCAGGATGCGCTGTTCCTCTCCAACTACGCCACGATCAACCTGCTGGACCGGATCAAAAGTACTCCCGGCGTCGGCGATGCCTATCTGTTCAGCGCGCAGGACTACGCGATGCGCATCTGGCTGCGCGAGGAGCGGATGACGGCGCTCGGACTGACCCCGGCGGACATCAGCGCCGCCGTGCAAAGCCAGAACACGCAGGCCCCGGTCGGGCGCATCGGCGCGCGGCCGATCTCGGACGACCAGCAATTGCAGCTGAACGTGCAGACGCGCGGCCGCCTCACCTCGCCCGAGGAATTCGGCCGCATCGTGCTGCGAACCAACCCGGATGGTTCCATCCTGCGCCTCAGCGAGGTCGCTCGCGTGGAACTCGGCGCCTCGACGATGGACGTGGACACACGGCTGAACGGCAAGCCGGCGGCGCTGATCGGCATCTACCAGTCCCCCGGCTCCAACGCACTGACGACGCTGGACGCGGTGCGCGCGGCGATGACGGAAATGCAGGGGTCCTTTCCGGCCGGCATGGCATGGAAGGTGACCTACGACCCCACCACCTTCGTCACCGCCACCATCCATGAGGTGAAGAAGACCCTGGTGGAGGCCTTCATCCTCGTCGTGCTGGTGGTGTTCCTGTTCCTCGGCAGCTGGCGCGCCACGCTGATTCCCTCCATCGCCGTGCCGGTCAGCCTGATCGGCACCTTCGTGGTGCTGAACGCGATCGGCTACTCCGCCAACTCCGTCTCCCTGCTCGCCATGGTGCTGGCCATCGGCATCGTCGTGGACGACGCCATCGTGGTGGTGGAGAATGTCGAGCATGTGATGGAGACGCAGCCGGAACTGTCAGTGGCGCAGGCCACGATCGTTGCCATGGGCCAGATCACCGCGCCCATCGTCGCCATCACCATGGTGCTGCTCTCGGTGTTCGTGCCGGTCGCCTTCATATCCGGCATTTCCGGCGAACTGTTCCGCCAGTTCGCGATCACCGTCGCGGTCTCCATGCTGCTGTCCGCGATCAACGCGCTCACCCTTTCCCCGGCGCTGTGCGCCATCCTGCTGAAGCCGCACCATGGCCCGCGCCGCGGCATCATCGGCTATGTCATGCGCGGCATCGACTGGGTGCGCGACGGCTACGGTGCCATCGTCGCGCGCCTCGTGCGCATCTCCGTCATCGGTCTGGTGATGGTCGGGGTGTCGCTCGCCGGCACCATCGGCCTGGGCAAGATCGTGCCATCCGGCTTCCTGCCGGAGGACGACCAGGGGGCGCTGTTCGTTGTCGTGCAACTGCCGGACGGCGCCGCGCTGAACCGAACCGGCGCCGTGGTCGGCCAGGTCGAGGAGATCCTGCGCAACGAACCGGCGGTGGCGGACTACAGCACCGTGCTGGGCCTGAACTTCATCGACAACTACGCCCAGGCGAATGCCGCCTTCGTCATCGTCACCTTCAAGCCGTTCGAGGAACGGCTGAAGCCGGAACTGCGCGCCGACGCGGTGGTGGCCCGGCTGAACACCGCCTTCCGCCAGATACGTGGCGGCAACGCGATCGCCTTCGGCCCGCCGCCCATCATCGGCCTTGGCACCGGCAGCGGCTTCACCTACGTGCTGAAGGACATGCGCGGTTCTGACCCCAAGGCGATGGCGCAGGTGTTGCGCGGCCTGCTGGTGGCCGCCAACCAAGACCCTGCGCTGACCCGCGTGTTCAGCACCTACTCCGCCACGTCCCCGTCCATCTTCCTGGATATCGACCGCGACAAGGTGCAGATCCTCGGCATCGGCCTGTCGGACGTGTTTAACGCCCTGCAAAGCTACCTGGGCGGCTACTACGTGAACGACATGAACCTGTTCGGCCGCACCTGGCAGGTGCAGTTGCAGGCGGAGGCGCAGGACCGGGCCAGGGTGGACGACATCTACCAGATCCACGTGCGCGCCAAGGATGGCAGCATGGTGCCGCTGCGCAGCCTGCTGGAAGTGCGCGTCGCCATCGGTCCGCAGGCGCTGATCCGCTACAACAACCGCCTCGCCGTGGTGGTGCAGGGCGCGCCCGCACCGGGCCTCTCCTCCGGCCAGGCGCTGGCGGCGATGGACCAGGTGGCACGGCGCACCCTGCCCGCCGGCTACCAGGGCGAGTGGACCGACGTGTCCTTCCAGGAAAAGCGCGCGGAGGGGCAGACCGGCATGATCCTCGCCTTCGCGCTGCTGTTCGCGTACCTGTTCCTGGTGGCGCTGTATGAAAGCTGGACCATCCCGGTGCCCGTGCTGCTCTCCGTCAGCGTCGGTATCGTCGGCGCCTTCGCCGGCATCTGGGTCTCCGGCCTGGTGCTGGACCTGTATGGCCAGATCGGCATGGTGGTGCTGATCGGGCTGGCGGCGAAGAACGGCATCCTGATCGTGGAGTTCTCCAAGGAACAGCGCGAACGCGGCGTGCCGTTGCTGGAAGCCGCGGTGGAAGGCGCGCGGCTGCGCTTCCGCCCAGTGATGATGACGTCCTTTGCCTTCATCCTCGGCCTGTTTCCGCTGGTCACGGCGCTCGGCGCGGCGCAGCTGGCGCGGCGTAATGTCGGCACGCCGGTTTTCTACGGCATGCTGTTCGCGTCCGTGCTGGGTATCTTCGCGATCCCGCCGCTCTACGTGATGTTCCAGTGGCTGCGCGAAAAGCTGCGCCCGGGCCTGCGGCGGGAATACGAAGCCAAGGCCGCGGTCGACACGCCGGCCGCGCACTGAAAAGCGGCATGGCCAGGTCAACCGGGGGACATCGTGCCCCCCGGAGCCGTCTTACATAGCGACGGAGAAGCCGCCATCCACCGGGATGGCGGTGCCGGTAACGAAGTCGGAAGCAGCGGAGGCGAGGAACACCGCCACCCCCGTCATATCGTCCGGCGTGCCCCAGCGGTGCACTGGTGTGCGCTTCTCCACGCTCTGGTGCAGCCCGTCCACCTGCTCGCGCGCCCGCTTGGTCAGGTCGGTATCGATCCAGCCGGGCAGCACGGAATTGACCTGGATGTTGTCCTTCGCCCAGGCGGTGGCGAGCGACTTGGCGAACTGCACGATCCCGCCCTTGGACGCGCAGTAGGCGCCGGCATAGGGCGCCCCGAACAGGGACATCATGGACCCGATCATGATGATCTTGCCGCCGCCGGCCTTCACCATTTCCGGATAGGCGGCCTGGGAACAGTACAGCGCGCTCGTCAGGTTGGTATCCAGCACGGTGCGCCAGTCTTCCTCGGAGAACAGTTCCGGCATCTTGCGGATGGAGGTGCCGGCGTTGTTGATGAGGATATCGAGCCGACCGAATTCGGTAACGGTATCGGCGACGAGTTTCTGGCAGTCCGCCTTCTTCGTCACGTCGGCGGAGAGAAAGATGCCCTTGCCGCCCAGCGCGGCCAGCGCGTCCTTCGCCTTGTCCTTGTTGCGGCCGGCGATCACTACACCGGCTCCGGCCTCGGCGAGGCCCTTCGCCATGCCCAGCCCGATGCCGCCATTGCCGCCGGTGACGATGGCCACCTTGCCGGTCAGATCAAACAGTTTCATCGCCATCTCCCTGTTACGGCGGTTAATGTCAGAGCGGCTTCTGCGCCTTTTCCAGCAGCCGCGCGAAGAACCCCGGCTTCTTCGCCGGCTTCGGCGGTTCCGCCGCCTTGCGCGCCGCCGCGGCATCCGCCTGCGCCTGCTTTTCCTTCTGCGCCAGCCACTTCTCCAGGCTCACGCCCGCCTTTGCCGCCCGCTTGGCTTCATAGGCCCGCTGGCCCTCGGTCAACTGCTTGCTCACGTCATGTCCCCAGAACGCCGGAAGGCGGTGGTTGTCTCCCACCGCCCGCCGCGAGTCAAAGCCCTCTCCCCTCTCCCGGCGGGAGAGGAGTTGGAGGTGAGAGCGCCTTACCCCAGCGCCTTGAAATGCACCGCCCGGACGATCCGCGTCTCCTGCGCCGTGATGAACTCGCCGGACTTCGCCGCATACGCCGCCCAGGCCGGATCGGCGTTCCGCGCCGACCGCTTCGCCTCCATGTCCGCCAGGCTCTCGTAGCCCCACAGATGCGTCACCTGGTTCAGCGGCCCGATCTCGCTCACGTAGTAGCCCACCGGCGCGCCGAGGTATTTCAGCTGCAACGGCAGCCCTTCCTCCTCGAACAGCTTCAGGAAGCCCGGTAGCCCGCGCGGGCGGATCGTGTAGCAACGCACATCGACGATATTCGGCTTGGCCATATCCATGTCCCTCCTGTTTATCCCGCGCCCCGACCGCGCATGATCGCGCGTTCCAGTACGCCGAGACCCAGATTGATCGCGATCCCCGCCAGCGACAACAACACCAGCGCGGCGAACATGCGCGGCACCTGCAACCGGAACCCCGCCTCCATGATCCGGTACGCCAAACCCGAGGCGAACCCGCCGGATCCCGCCACGAATTCCGCCACCACCGCGCCCACCAGCGCCAGCCCGCCGGAAATCCGCAGCCCGGAGAGGAAATAGGGCAGCGCGCAGGGCAGCCGCAGCAGCCACAGCATCCGACCCCGCCCGGCGCCATATAGCCGGAACAGGTCCAGCAACTCCGTCGGCACGCTCGCCAGCCCGGTCGCCGTGTTCGCGAAGATCGGAAAGAACGCCACGATCGTCGCGCACACCACCAGGGACGCAAACGGATCGTTCACCCAGATGATCACCAGCGGCGCGATCGCCACTATTGGCGTCACCTGCAATATCACCGCCCATGGCTGGATCGCTGCCCGCGCCAGGCTGGACGCCGCGGTGGCCAGCGCCATCAGCCCGCCCAGCACGGCGGAAACCGCCAGCGCGGCGAACGTCACCGCCAGGGTGGAGCCGAGCGAGGCGACCAGCCCCCACGGGTCGGCCAGGAACGCCTCCACCACCGCGAGCGGCCCCGGCAGCACATACACCGGCACTTCGGCCCAGCGCACGCCAAGCTCCCAGCCCAGCAGCACAAGCAGGCCGAACAGCGTCGGCGCCACGCGGTCGATGGTCATATTGTCGCCCCTTGGGCGGCCCCCATCGTGTCCTCGAACGCCCGGCCGATCTCCGCCACCAGTGCCGTATAGGCCGGGTCGATCCGCCGCCCGTCCGTGCCATCCAGCGGGGACGCGATCTCCCGCGCAATCTTCCCCGGTCGCGGCGTCATCATCACTACCCGCCGCGCCAGGAACGCTGCCTCGTAGATGGAGTGGGTCACGAACACGACCGTGCACCCCACCTGCCGCCACAACGAGAGAAGATCCTCCTGCAAGCGGTGGCGCGTGAATTCGTCCAACGCCGCGAAGGGCTCGTCCATCAGCAGGATGCGCGGCTGCGTCACCAGCGCCCGGGCGATGGACACCCGCATGCGCATCCCGCCGGATAGCTGCCGGGGCCGCGCCGCCTCGAACCCCGCGAGGCCGACGCGCCCCAGGGCCGAACGCACAGCATCCCGCGCCGCGCCCCATGCCGTGCCGCGCAGGCGCAGCGGCAGGAACACGTTCTCCTCCGCTGTCGCCCAGGGCAACAAGGTCGCGTCCTGGAACACGAACCCGATCTCGCCGGGCGCCGGCGCCTGTTCCCAGGCCAGGCTGCCCGCATCCGGCCTGTCCAGCCCCGCGATCAACCGCAGCAATGTCGACTTGCCGCACCCGGAAGGCCCCAGCAGCGCGACGAAATCCCCCCGCGCGATGCGTAAATCCGCATCCCGCAACGCCACCACGCCCCCCGGAAACACCCGGCTTACCCCGGAAATCGTCAGCACGATCCCGACCTCGTCACCGGCCTCGTAGGGCGGATAAGCGCGGCGCCATCCGCCATGCCAACCACCGGCACGAGCCTACTTCTTCAACCCCCTCCCCACCTTCCGGTTCACGAACTCCAGCGTGTAGGCCCGCGAAACATCCAGGTCCTTCGGATAAAGCCCCGCCTCGGACATCGTCTTCAGGAAATCCGCCCACCGCGCCGGGTTCATCGCCCCCACGCCGTTCGCCAGCGCATCGCCGGAGTCCAGCACCCCGTTGCGGATCATCGCGGCCCGCCCGTAGTCGATCAGTTCCTGCTTCATCTCCGGGTTCGCCGCGCGGATTGCCGCGTTGGCCGGCGCCGGGTCGCCATACAGGTAGGAATACCAGCCCTCGATCGTGGCATCGACGAAGCGCCGCACCAGGTCCGGCCGCTCGCGAATGTTCTTGTCCGATGTCCCGATCAGGTTGGCATATCCCGTGTAGCCCGCGTCCGCGATCAGCAGCACCACCGGGTCCTGTCCCGTCGCCTGGCGGATGGAAAACGGCTCGGACCCCAGGTAGCCCTGCTGCACCAGTGACTTGTCCGCCAGGAACGGCGCCATGTTGAACGTGTAGGGCCTTATCTGAGCATCGGTGTAGCCGAACTTCACGCGCAGGAAGTTCCACCACCCCGCCCGTGTGTCCGTGGAAATCAGGATCGGCTTGCCCTTCAGCGCCACGAAGGAATCATTGCCCTGCCCGGGATGGGCGATCAGCACGGACGGGTCCTTCTGGAACAGCGCGGCCACCACGCGGAAGGGGATCTTCTCCTTCACGAAGTTCAGCGCCAGGAAGCTGTTGGACGTCATGTTGAAATCCAGCCGCCCGGCGATCAGCAGCTGCGTGTGGTTCACCTGCGGCCCGCCCGGCCGAATGGTCACATCCAGGTTGTATTTCTTGTAGATGCCCGTGGCCTGCGCCTGGAAAAACCCGCCATGCTCGGCCTGCGCCACCCAGTCCAGCCCGAAGGACACCTTGTCTTGTGCCCGCGTTTCCGGCGCCAGCAGCAGCGCCCCCGCCAGCAAGCCCGCGAACCAACGCTTCATTTTCATCCTCTCCCCCAGAATCCAGGCCACCGTAACCCGCATGCCGCGCGAGCGGAATGCGGGACCGCACCGGCCCGTACACCAAGCTTTTCGAAAAGTGCTACGATGCGTCTGCCTGCCAACACGCAACACGCGGCCCGACCAGGAAAGGACCACACGCCACGCCAACCGGTCGCCGACCCGGTTGCATTTTCGCCGATACCGAAACGATATTCACCGCTGGTAGGGAAAGCACCGGGACCGCTCCAGCCGCAGCCCGAAATGGGTTCCCAGCGCGGCGATGGCGTCCGCGTTGTCGATATACGGATCGCCGTTCTTGGGACCCACGATGATGATGCGGAACCCGGGGTCATCCCTCCCGCCCGGCGGCAGCATCGCCGTCGCCAATCCCACGCCATCCATGTCCCGCAGGGTCAGGAACAGCGGCATGGTCCGGGCGATGTGGTCCTTCTTGCCGATGTCCTGTTCGATGAACACCGGGGAGGTCGGCTGGTAGCTCGCCACCGCCTTCTCCGTCTCGCGCCGGAAATGCTTTTCCACGGCGTGCTCCATCTGCTCGGACTCGGCGAAGGCCTCGCCCTCGTGCTCCAGCCGGAACCAGGTCCGATCGCCCGGCGCGTCGCAGATGTAGCGCATGCGGCCTCCCCTTATTTGACGCTCGCCACCCGCAACGCGTTGGTGGAGCCGGACTGCCCGAACGGCACGCCGGCGGCGACCACGATGTTCTCCCCGGTCGCCGCGAAGCCTTCCGTCCGCGCCATGCGCGTCGCCATGGTCACCGCCTCGCCCATGGTGCGCACCTCGGAGGCCACCACGGCGTGCACCCCCCACACCACCGCCAGCCGTCGCGCCGTGATGACATGCGGCGTCAGGCCGATCACATGGCAATCCGGCCGCTCCCGCGCCACCCGCAACCCGGTGGCGCCGGAATCGGTGAAGGCGACGATGGCGCGGGCGTCGATGGTGCCGGCCACCTGGCGCGTCGCCGCGGCGATGGCGTCCGCCATGTCCTTCTCGGGCGCGGGGCGGTTGGCGTCCATGATTCGCCGCCAGTCCTCGTCGCGCTCCACCCGGGCCACGATGCGGTCCATGATGTTCACCGCCTCATACGGGAACTGCCCGGCGGCGGTCTCGGCTGACAGCATCACCGCGTCCGCGCCGTCGAACACGGCGGTGGCCACGTCAGAGGCCTCGGCGCGGGTCGGCGTCGGCGCGGTGATCATGCTTTCCAGCATCTGCGTCGCCACCACCACCGGCTTGCCCAACTGCCGGGCGGCGCGGACGATGCGCTTCTGCGCCAGCGGCACTTCCTCCGGCGGCAGTTCCACGCCCAGATCGCCGCGCGCCACCATCACCGCGTCCGAAAGCCGCAGGATGCCATCCAGGTTTTCCAGCGCCTGCGGCTTCTCCAGTTTGGTCATGATCCACGCGCGCCCGGCGACAAGCTCCTTCGCCTCCGCTACGTCCTCCGGCCGCTGCACGAAGCTCAGGCCGATATAGTTCACCCCCTGGTCCAGCGCGAAGGCCAGGTCGGCACGGTCCTTCTTCGTCAGCGCCGGGATTGGCAGCACGATGTCCGGCACATTCACGCCCTTGCGGTCGGACAGGGCGCCGCCCACCACCACCTCCGTCTCCAGCGCGTCCGGCAGTTTGCGCGCCACGCGCAGCCGCAGCTTGCCGTCATCCAGCAGCAGGGTGGAGCCGATGGAGGCGGCGGCGATGATTTCCGGATGCGGCAGGTTCACCCGCCGCGCGTCGCCCGGCGTGGCATTCAGGTCGAGCCGGAAGCCCTGCCCGGTCTGCAGATGCACCCGCCCGCCGCCGAACGCGCCCACGCGCAGCTTCGGCCCCTGCACATCGGCGAGGATGCCGATGGGGCGGCCGGTCTTGTTCTCCAGTTCCCGGATCATCGCCACGCGTGCCGCGTGGTCCTCGTGCGTGCCGTGCGAGAAGTTCAGGCGGAACACGTCCACCCCGGCGTTGAACAGCTTCTCCAGCACCTCGAAGGTGGAGGAGGCGGGGCCGATGGTGGCGACGATCTTCGTGCGGCGGCGGCGGCGGATCTTCGGGCGGATTGCCATGTGTGTTCCTGCTTCCTAGGCCACCAGAATGGCACGGATGTCGTTGACGTTGGTGAGCGTCGGTCCGGTCTTGATGAGATCACCGATGGCGGCGAACAGGCCGTAGCTGTCATGGGCCGTCAGCACCCCGCGCGGGTCCAGCCCGGCGGCGCGAGCGCGGGAAAGCGTATCCGGCGTGACGATGGCCCCGGCGGCGTCCTCCGTGCCGTCGATGCCGTCCGTGTCGCCGGCGGCGGCCCAGATACCCGGCGTCCCGCCGAGCGCGACTGCGAGGCCGAGCAGGAATTCCGTATTGCGTCCGCCGCGTCCGGCGGGTCCGGAGCCGATGGTCACCGTGGTCTCCCCGCCCGAGAGCAGCAGGGCAGGGGGCTTGAGTGGCAGCCCGTGCGTGGCGATGGAGCGGGCGATTCCGGCCATCACCGTGCCTATCTCGCGGGACTCGCCTTCCAGCGCGTCGCCCAGGATCAGCGGCGCCAGCCCCAGCCCGCGCGCCGCTTCCGCCGCCTTGGCGAGCGCCATGGCCGGGGTGGCGATCATGCGGAATTCTGCCCGTGGCAGGTTGCCGGGCTTGGGGGTCTCGTCCGCGTCGTGGTTCAGCCGCGCCATGACATGCGCCGGCAGGTCCAGCCCGAATCGGGTGACCAGGGCGCGGGCATCGGCGAAGGTGGTCACATCCGGCACCGTCGGGCCGGACGCGATGACGCCCGGATCGTCCCCCGGCACGTCGGAGATCGCCAGCGTCACCACCCGCGCCGGCGCGGCGGCGGCGGCCAGCCGCCCGCCCTTGATGGCGGAGAGGTGCTTGCGGACGCAGTTCATCTCCGTAATCGTCGCGCCGGAGGCCAGCAGCGCCCGGTTCACCGCCTGCTTGTCCGCCAGGATCAGGCCCGAAGCCGGCAGCGCCATCAACGCCGAGCCGCCGCCGGAGATGAGGGCGAGCACCAGGTCGTCCGGCCCCAGGCCGCGCACCGCGTCCAGCACCGCGCGGGCGCCCATCTCCGAATTGGCGTCCGGCACCGGGTGGGACGCCTCGATGACCCTTATGTGTTTTGTCGGTACGGCATGCTCGTAGCGCGTGATCACCACGCCGGAGAGATGCACATCCGGCCACGCCGATTCCAACGCCGCCGCCATCACCGCCGCGGACTTGCCGGCGCCCACCACCACGCAGCGGCCGGAAGCGGGCTTCGGAGGCAGGTGCCCCGCCAGCACCACGCGCGGGTCGGCGGCGGCCACCGCCGCGTCGAAGATGCTGCGCAGCGCCGCGCGCGCCTGTTGGTCCGTGAAGCCCATGCCCTGCATCCGAAATTGCCGTGTACGAAATCTTGGGGGGAGTATGGCGAAGCCGGGCCGGGCACGCCATCTTGTGCGCAACCCCTTGACCAAGGAGATGACACATGGCCCTGCCCGAGATCGACCAGGCGACCCAGACCGAGCTGGAAGCCGCCGCCTTCCGCCGCCTGGTGGCGCATCTGCGCAACCGGACGGACGTGCAGAACATCGACATGATGAACCTGGCCGGCTTCTGCCGGAATTGCCTGTCCCGCTGGTTCCGCGAGGAAGCGGAAGCCAAGGGGATCGCGGTGCAGGATCCCGATGCGCGGGAGTTCGTCTACGGAATGCCCTACAAGGAATGGCAGGCGAAATACCAGAAGGAAGCGACGTCCGACCAGAAGGCGGCGTTCGCGAAATCCTTTCCGAACCACGGCTAGGTTCGGCCACGGTTGACCGGCAAAAGGGGGGCGGCTATCCCCCGCCGCTCCCTTTGCCCGGAGACCTCGCATGGCCGTTGCCGAGAAGAAGCCCGAGACCATGGAGACCGGCGGCATCGCTGCCGACCGTCTGCGCAGCCTGGTGGACCGGATCGAGCGGCTGGAGGAAGAGCGCAAGGCGCTGGCCAGCGATATCAAGGACATCTATGCCGAGGCCAAGTCCGCCGGGTTCGACGTGAAGGTGCTGCGCCAGCTTATCCGCATCCGCAAGCAGGAAGCGGCCGAGGTGGAGGAGCAGGAAACTTTGCTGGACGTGTATCGCCGCGCCCTGGGAATGTAGCGGTAGAAAACAGGGAGTAGCCCGCCGCCATGTCCCAGACCCAACCGCGGCCCCAACCGCGCGACGCCGCCGGCCAGTTGCTGGACGCGGCCCACAAGGACCGTGTCGTCGACATGGTGGCCTGGG